>FTCV01002210.1_pt1 | contig 28148 bp, 23 predicted proteins | sample 1639691 | NCBI WGS metagenome assembly FTCV01 (sample SAMEA3914864, study PRJEB12502) | metagenome | biome: forest; material: soil | place: USA | collected 2012-03-12 | depth 0.3 m
ACTTTTACGTCCTCCGGCGGGCTGCCGTACAACGTGGTGATTCAAACGACAACCGGCGGCATCAATGGCCTCCTGAACGCAGGAACCGACACGACAGGCAACGGCAATTACACCATCAATGCAGCCGGCACCGTGGTCTTTGGCGGAAGGACGGTGAATGCGGGAACTGGCGTGATCAGCCTGACTTCTACCACGGGTTATTCGGTAACTGCCAGCAGCAGCCTGACGGGCGGGACACTTACCATGGGCGATAGCACCGGCATCGCCGTTGCCACCGGCGCCACGCTGACGCTCAACGCCACCGGCACGGTTCCCAATGCGATCACCGGAGCAGGGAATATCGCTGTGGCCGGTGGTGCCATCACGCTCGGCGGCACCAGCACTTACACGGGCACAACCACGGTCAGTGGCGGCACCCTCCTCGTATCCGGAAGCATTTCCGGAAGTACCAGCGTCACCGGCGGCACGCTGGCGGGAACCGGGGCGACGGGGACGGTCACGGTCAGCGCCGGCGGCACGCTGTCACCAGGACCGGTGGGAGCGATTGGTTCACTCCTAACACATGACCTTACTTTCAGTGGCGGGACGCTGGCCCTGAATCTCAATACCTCAACCGCTACGAGCAGCCAGGAGCTGGCAAACGGCAACCTGACTCTGGGAACCGGCGCCGTGCTGGCGCTGAATGACCTGGGCAGCAATAAGCCGCTCACGTTGGGGACAGTCTTTGACATCCTGGAATACAACGGCACATGGGATGGCGGACTATTCAAGGTCGGTGGCACGAGTATCCCCGAGGGCGGATCTTTCACCTTTGGGGCAAACCGCTTCCAGATCGACTATCAGGCCACGGCGGGCACGCTCTCGGCAGTGGCACTTACGGCAGTGGTTCCTGAACCCGGCACGCTGGTCTCGCTGCTCGGCGGATTTGCGATGCTGGGTCTTGTGCGTCGTCGGAAGCGGTAAGTTCCGGAAAATGCGTTGTATCTCGAATCGATGAAGCAACCCGAGCCGACGATGTAACCATTTCAGACGTGGTGGGCGCACACGTTCCTGAGGAGGTGCGTGTGCGTCTGTGGCTGCGTTCGTTGTTGCGGAGCAACGAAGGCATACGAGGGGGCTCCTGCCGGTGGAGGCCGGCAGGAGCCTTTTTGGTTCACGTTTACAGGAGCTCACCTTCTTTCTCGTCGAGAAGCTCATTGGCAATTCTTTGACTCTTTCCATCTAATGCGATCGCTCTTTCAATTCATGTTGCTGGCCCTGCTGCCTGCCACGCTTTCTGCCGAATCCGTCTCGCTCCAGAGCAAGGCGCTTGCGGTGACCGTAGATACCGATTTCCCGCGGATTCTCGGATATCGCATGGCGGGCCAGTCAGTTGCCGGACAGGCAAGCCCCACTTCAGCGGTGGAGGTCAATGGCAAGGCGGAACCCTGCCATATCGCTTTTCGCAAGACCGCTTCGAACTCAGCCGAGTATGCCCTGGACTTTCCCCAGGCGCAGATCCGGCTGCGGCTCGTGCTGACAGTTTCGGACAATGCAGTCGAACTGCGCACGGCCGGCATCGAAGAAATGGGGGCGACCAAAATGCGCACGCTTTTCTTTCCGGGCAACGCGCTCCTCACGCTGTCCGAGTCTGATGCGGCAATCGCGGCGGTTCATTCCACGACGGTTCATGACGACTATCGTGGCGAGTTCCGTGAACATATCGGGCCCCTCTCCGGCATGAAACCGGAAGAGGATTCGGGTAACTACTTCTTTGCTTCCACTGGCAAACTCGCATTTGGTGTGGGGTCCAATCATCCCGTCGATGTCGAACGCGTCGCCTGGAAAATTGCGGGGGATGGAGCGGCAAAAACCTGTACGGCCTGGAGCCCGGCGTGGCTTTGCCGGGGCGATGATGGCGAGCGCACCGATCTGCCGTGGACAAAGATCTTTGTGACCACAGACGCGAACGGCGACGGTTCCGCGAATTGGCAGGATGCGGCGCTGGTCTTTCGTTCGAACATGCCGAAGCCCTATGGCAGCGAGTTTGTGCGCACCACCGTGGGCGAAAATGTGGCGATGAATTTCGCCAGTTGCGCGCAGCAACCGTTTCTCCGGATCCTCGATAACGTAAAGCGCGCATATCTGGTCACGGACGGGCTGGGCCAGCAGGTCATCATCAAAGGCTTTTCCAGCGAAGGGCATGATAGCGCGAATTCCGACTACGCGGGCCACTGGAACGAGCGCGCGGGCGGGCTCAAGGATCTTACTACACTCCTGGAAAATGCCGGGCGCTACAATGCCAGGATCGGCATCCATATCAATGTGAGCGAGGTCTATCCGGAAGCTCACCGCTACAATCCGGAAATCCTGCAGCTTGACGCAAAGGGTAACCTGAAGCCCGGCTGGTGTTGGCTGGACCAGGCCTACATGATCGACAAACGGAAGGATCTCCTTTCAGGAAATCTCTTTGCCACGCTCGACCAGATGCACCACGACCTGCCGAAGCTGAGCTTTGTCTATGTGGACACTTACTGGGACAATGGCTGGCCTGCGTGGAAACTGGTTCACAAGCTGAGTGAACTCGGCCTGCCGTTTTATACCGAGGGGACTCCGCATCTGGACCCGTGGTCGACCTGGGCACACTGGCGCGGAGCCAGCAGCGCGGTCATGCACTTCCTTTGGTATTCGGACCGCGATATCTTCGTGAACGATGCCATTCTTCGCGGCGGGCGTGGGGATGACGATGGCTTCATGGGTTGGCAGAACCAGCACACTTTCCAGAACTACGTTCGCAACACCTTCACGCGTCATCTGCCCGCGAAGTATCTGAAGCGATTTGAGTTACTCCGGTGGGAACCGGGCAAGGAAGCCGATTTCAGCGGGGGCGTGAAGGTTATCAATGACGGAGTCGTCACCGTCACCCAGCAGGGCCGCAAAGTGATGTCGTGGAAGGGCGGCGGCGCCGAAACCCGCATGTGCGTTCCCTGGGATGGAAAGATCTACCTGTGGGACGATGCCAATGGCTCCGTGGAGTGGGAGTTACCTCCCGACTGGGCTACACTGAAAACGGTATATCTGTATCCGCTAAGTGATCGTGGTCGCGGCACCGGGATTCCCGTGCCGGTCGAGCAAGGGAAGGTGAAGGTCGAGATTGCGAAGGGGGCGCCGTACGTCCTGTACCGGAACCCCGCGCCTGCCCCACTGGACATGGAATGGGGCAAAGGCTCGCCGGTAAAGGACCCCGGGTTCTGCTCCTACTCGCTTGATGCGTGGAACGTCAGCGGCAAGGCCAGGGTGGAGGCCGACGGCCACGGGAACCCGCGCCTCCGTCTGTCTGGCAGCGCCTCACAGGAACTGACCGCACTGGAACCTGGAAAGACCTACGCCGCGTCGGTCTGGGCGCTCGGGTCGGGCAAGGGCGGCGCGTCGCTCACCGTTCGCGCAGGCGGCAAAGAGTTCACCAACCATGTTACTCGGTTCAATGTCCCACATCACCTGCCGAACGATCCCCGCTCGGGTACGAACTATCAGCGTCTCAAGGTAATCTTCGATCTGCCGGCGACTGCTTCCAAAGCCACCCTCGTCCTGTCCGCTCCGGACGGCGGCGAGTTCGATGATATCCGCGTGGTGGAAATCAGGCGTTCTCCTGAAGCGTCGCAGCACTGGTTCTGGGAGGATTTCGAGAACGTGGACATGGGCTACGGTCCCTTCGCGTGGTGCTCCGGCGAGCGCACCCACCTCTCCGAATCAAACCCGCCCTACACGACCGACACGATTAGCGGACGCTTCTCGCTCAAGTCCCGCGACAGCCGTCGGGTGCTGCGGACGCTGCCCTCGACTCTGCGTTTCAAGCCGGCCACGCGTTACCGGTTGCACTGCCGCACGATGGGCGACGGCCACTTCGCAGTGGAAGATGGAAACGGCCCTCTCGCTGAAATGAAGTTCTCCGGCGCAAGCGGCGAGGCAAAGGGTGAGTTCGCCACGGGCGACGATGAGGATGCCTATCTCTCGTTATACAAAGACAGTGGCGACGCCATCGTGATCGACGACCTGGCGATCGATGAACTCGGGCCGGCGCCCGTGGCATCCGTCACCGTCGCCGATGACAGTCTGCCGAATCTCCGGGTTCTGTGGCAGGAAGCGTTTAATCAGAGTCTGGAAAAGAATTGGACGAGCACCTTATCGAAGCACGAAGGCGTCTCGGCCGAAGCCCGGGGGGGCGCTCTCACCATCCGCGCCGCCGCCAACGACAGTGCGTTCGTCGAGCACGCGCTGCCAGCCAGTGCCTCCGCGGTAGCTTGCCAATTCGACAACATCTTTGAACAGGGGCAAACATGGGGCGCTGGACTCTGCTTGCTTTGGTCCGATGGTGCCGCCCTGCGCGTAAACATGCGCGGACCGGATGCCCGCTTTGGCATCGATTCGACATTTGCTGGCCAAATCATCGCAGGCCGGCTTTCCGGTTCGAGAAAAGTTACGCTGCGGATCCGACTGGATGACAACGAATGGAAGATCGAGGCCCGCAATGGAACCGGTCCGTGGCAGGCGCTCGGAGCCGTGCCCAAGGAGAAACTTCAAGGTTTCCCGGTTCGTCTGCGCATTGGCAAAACCCATGGAGCTACCGGCACCGACGACAATGCCGATCCCGGACCGGCGGGCAGCGTGGACGTCACGATGTTGCGCGTTTACGGACAGTGAGAATCCCGCATCTCCAATGGCAAAAATTCGAATCTCGATCCGCTACTGCCGCGACACATTCTGCCACAAACTGCGAAGACTGTTTGTCCCGTTCCAGGTGATTGGCCAGTTACCAGCCAGCGGCCGGTGACGATCTACGTGATGGTGATGGAAGGCACGATCGACGAGCGGATCTACGCGCTGTGGTCCGAGAAAGGCGACAGCGCCCAGCTCGCCCTCGACGGCCGTCTCACCGAAGACCAGGTGGAACAGGCCGACCTCGCCGCGCTCATGACCAGCGCGGTGCAGAACTTCGATCCCCAATCGCCAAAACGGAACTTAATACGCCCACCCCGTAGCACCCGCTTGGTGGAGGGTTGACCGGAATCTTCGGAGACGATTGGTTCGGTCGTGGGTGAAAATGAGCCCGGCGGCGGAGGTAATCAGGTTTGCCAGTTCGGGACTCGGTTTCCAGAGAGCCGCTCCCGAATCCCATCAAAGCACCCGGGGTTCATTGGGAAACGCCAACCCCAGATCCTCCACGATGTTTCCCTTTGCATCGATAACATATGCGCGGCGCTTGAGGGAGGTGCCGAGGAAGCGGGCGTAGCCGATGGCGTCTTCCTTGCGGGCGTAGCTTGGTCGAAGGTCGTCGCTCTCGTACACCATCCAGCCCTGCGGGACGGGACGGATTTCGATGATGGGTGGCGGGATCGCCAGCCCCTTGAACATGGCGGCGATCGTCTACGGGGCGCACCCTTCGAGCCGGTTGTTCGCGTAGATGTGGCAGCGGCGCTTCTTCTGGATGGATCCGGCCAGGAGCTTCCGGCCGGCGGCGCGGGCGTCGTCGTTGACCTCCTGAATGTCGGTATAGGGTTCGAAGGCTTTGGCCTCGTGCGCACCGAACGATCAGTCCCGTCTCGCCGCTCCCAACGTTCACCTAAGTCCAGGGACGTCATTGATGTACATGCATCTCCCTTTTTCAGCAGCCTCCTAATGGACGAAATAGTACGGAATTCCGAATTTCCCCGATCGGACCATAATCGATGCCGTATTGCCGGTTTCGTATTGGTTGTAAACGGATGACGAAACAGTAGCGTCGCCCGCGCCCCCCTCGCCGACCTTGTCTTTCCATGGAGCAAGTGTCAGGTAGTAAGTGGTATTTTTGCCCGTGGTCATATGCTTGCCAATCACTTTGGCGTGACACGTGTTCCACGGTGAATCGGCAAGCATTCCGTTCAGCACGATGACAGTTCCATAGCCATAAGCGGCGGAAAAAATCGCGCACAGGAACAGTTTTCCAAGGGCTTTACGAATATCCGGCACAAGTAGACCAGAAATGATGAGGTGTCCGATTGAGACGGCGGCAAACAGCGTCCAAAAATTGCGCCATTCAAGCACGTGCCAGTCAATGAGAGCGCGAAGGGATAGCATGATGGTCGGCAGGAGAATGGCGACGTCAACGCCTGGATGCGCACTCTTTGGCTTCGCGTTGAACTTGGCAATGCCATCAAAACGGTTTAGGAAAAGCAGACCGATAATGGGAAGGATTAGCAGAGACAGGATGGCAGCTTCGTAGGGGCGCGGGACAAAGAATGCCCAGAGAACGCATGCTGTTGATGCGCCATTGATGATCCGGCTCCACTTCTTTGCTTGCTGATACGCGGCGGCCCTCTCTTCCGGGGTATCCCCGAAGTTTGAAAGCTGAGCGATCTCCATAAGCTCCCGGTCGTATTCCACCTTGTCGAGATTAGTGAGATTACGCTCCATCCAATCGAGAAACTCCGCCTGGCGTTCCAGGGCGAGTTCTATCCTCATTTTCTTGACGTGCGAGTCCTTAGTTACAAGCGTCAAAATCCGCGTGTATTTGGATTGAACGATTTTAAACCCCTCGATTGACTCGATAAGTAGTGCCTTGGTGTTGAATGGTCCAACTTGACGGATTTCGGCCGAATCGATCTCGATTCGGCGTTTTGCCAAGCCGAACGTCAACCAGGCGAAAATTGCGCAGCCCCCACCACCAAGAAGGGCATAGGGAAGATGATCGGTAAATTGAGAGGGTACGCAGACAGCCCAAGCAAGCAGCCCGCCCAGCGGAAATATGCCGACCAAATATATGAGCCATCTCGAAGATTTACCCAACCTGAACGTAAGAGTGGAGGTTTCGATCGTTTGTGTCATTTACATTGGGCGCGATGTCGCGCTTTATTTAGCAACCATGGGGCGGTCGGTCTCGGGTTTCCTTCCTGTGCGTGTGGCTGAGAAAAGGAGTGTGCCTCGCGCCCAACAGGCGCGTCCAGCGGGAAAACAATGGCGAAGCCGGTCACAATTGATCGCGGCGACAAGGAGTTGGCGCTTGAAGCGCGCGGGCAAAGGCATCATTTCTTGATAGCCTCGCCTCATTCCTACCCCGGAATATCCGCCCGAGTCGGGCCTTTTTCCAAGCTCCCACTAATCTGGATTGCGTGCCCGCAGAAGAGATCACCGTCATCGTGCCAAAAGTCGAAGGAGCCGCCGGCCCATAGGGTGATCGACGTCAGCTTCATTTTGGCCATGTCGATGACGACGTTTTTCGATTCGATCCCAAACTCTTTCTGGATCGCTACAACTTCTTCTATCGTCGCGGCCGTGTCCGCGAAGATTTGCAAGCGCTCGGGTTGCGATCCGCACCGGCATCTTGATTTGCCCTGGCATCAGGACCTCTGCCGCCTCCGACTCGCCGTCTTTAACGGAATTCGAACCCGCTTCCGCGTTGCTCTGGGGTGTGCCGGAACCCGACGGGATTTTGCTCTCGAATCGAAGATAACCCCTTGACTCCGGCTAGGGCTGGTGTAGAAATCTCGCCCTCTTCTTTGCGCGGTTAGCTTAGCGGTAGAGCGTCCGCTTCACACGCGGAAGGTCACAGGTTCGAACCCTGTACCGCGCACCATTTATCCTCAGGAATCCTTGAGGTTCGGTCTCATTAGCTGGCTTGGCTTTACGCGGGGATCGCGGAATTCGGACGCCAAATCCGGAGAGCGTTCCGGTCTCGAGAGGGCTATGGCTCCGGTGAGGCAGCAATTGCGAATGACGCGCAGGGGATGGCGGTTTGTTGCGCGGCGGCGTGCCGTGCGGATTCGAAGTTTTTTTCATCGCGAATTCTCCTTCCTCCAGACGCGTCTGCGTCAGGAGTCGAGGGGCGCCGATTCGTTGACTGGCTTCTCGACCGGGCGCTGCATGATGGAGGCTTTCCGCGCACGGTTGATGCGGACGATTCCGACGTGTGCCGGAAGTTGATGAAATGCCAGGACGTACGGATCGCTCTCGTCAAACATCTCTCCGCAGCATTCGCAGAGCTTATGAGTAGGGGCGTTATTCATAAAGTACAGTCCCACGCGGGAAGAAGGGCGTCACCCTGACGGGTTTTGTCGAAAGTTTAGGACGATTTTGCAGGACTCGTCCTACAGGCCGAAGGGATGTTCCGTCCCCTCGGAAGGAGAGTACACTGAGGGTTTCGCAGGGTTGGCACCTGAAGCACCCGCGTTCGCCTCCCGCTACGAAACCCTTGTGACCGGGGCCTTCGCCCCAAAACGGGCGAGGGAGCCTTTCGGCGGAGATGGGCGTGTCTGCCGCGTGATGCCGGAGCGCCCGATCGCCTCGGGACAGAAAAGGAGACTTTATCATGAATGCGTTTTCAGAATCGATCCGAGCGGGAGCGAAAAGAGCCTTTCCACCGCTTTGCGCCGGCAAGCGTGCCATCTTCCTGCTGGTGGCGGCTGGAGGGCTGGCTTTCTCCGGATGTGCGTACGAGAACGGCTACGTGGCCAGTTCGAGTCCGGGCTACTATGACGACGAAGGCTATGTGGCCAGTACCAGTCCTACCTACTATGACGATGAAGGGTATTATGGCGGTCCGTCATACAGCAGCGTTGTGGTGGGCACTGGAGGATACTGGCGTGGCGGGCGTGGCTACTGGGGCGGCGGACGCACCACGATTGGATTTGGCGGCCATGCCTACCGGAGCGGTTACTATCGGGGCGGTGGGATCCATGGTACCTGGCACGGTCGTGTTGGGGGCGGACGTTACCGGCGTTAGACTTTGATTGCCGGTTACGGTTAAGTAGACCCGCCAGTGTTTCAGCAGCAGCGGGGACGGAAGGTTTTTATGGAGAAAGCGGTCAGGCCGCGGAGTGACCGTGGAGTGGGACTTAGTGATTGGTGGCTATCTGAACGCGGGTATGAGGGGTATTTGGAGGAACGCTCCAAGGGTGGATCGAAGGCTGGCTGGACTTTTGAAAGAAAGTTCCAGTGGTTGAGGTATTGCACGCCAAGGGCGCACGTCGACCGTGAGAGCCACCTTCTTAAGTGCGACCAATCGGCAAGGGATCGCTGAGGCGTGGCGTTGCTTCTGCGCTGCTTTTGATCCGGGGATCTACTTCGATCGGCGAGTGCTTGGTGAAACCTTACCAGTTTTGAAGGGGCGTCCGCAAGCCGGCCGGCGCTTGCTCCGGGCGGACTCAAAAATATCGCTGTTCGGATACGGTAAGTGTCCTGTACGTTTGGCGGCGAGGCTCATGACTAAATCGCAGACGTCTCCCGCTACCAAACGGAAACCTCGGATCCCTTCGGCCGAGATTGCCGTTCTGAGCGATATTCACAGCAACCTTCAGGCGTTGCAGGCTGTTATGGCGGAGTGCCGGAGGCGGAAGATCAATCGTTTTTTTTGTCTCGGGGACATCGTCGGCTACGGCGCAAATCCGATGGAATGCCTGAAACTGATCCGTTCGCTGAAGTGCCCGACGGTCATCGGAAATCACGATTACTATGTCGCCACTGGCGAGGTGGATTATGACGTGAGCACGCTCGCGCGGATTGGACTACAGCATTCCAACGAGGAGTTGCCAAAGAGTGCGAAGAAATGGCTGAGCGAGTTGCCCGAGGTCGTGATCACGGAAGGGGTGACGCTGGTCCATGCGTCATTAGCGGAGCCGAAGGAGTGGCATTACATCCTCGATTTCGACGAGGCGATCGCCTGCATGGCGGAACTTACGACGCCCATCTGTTTCTTCGGGCACACACACCTGCAGAAAATCTATGTGAAGGATGGTCTGCCGAGGCCAAAAGCGATTGCCGAGAATAAGTATCAGTTCGATCGAGACGGCTTTTGCCTGGTGAATCCCGGTTCGGTAGGGCAGCCACGCGGCGAAGATCCTCGTGCCCATTTCGGAATCCTTCACCCCGATAATCTGACCGTGGAATTCGTGAAAATCGAATACGACACGAAGGGGGCGGCGGCAGCGATCATGGAAGCGGGGCTACCGACGTTCCTGGCAGAGCGACTACTCATTGGACGCTGATAGCGTTGCCTGCCTGCGGACGCTGATCCGGCAACAGCAGATGTCTTTGCCGGTTAACTCGGAAGGCCGGCCGAAGGCACGGATCGCCGAAGCGAACCTGTATCAGCAACCTTCTACTGCGCGCTTGCGACCGGTACTGGACGGTTCTCGGCGATTGCCAAGGCTTCGCCGACCAGGAACAGCGAGCCGGTGACGAGGATTCGATCGGAGCTTTCGCGAGCGATTTGCAGCGCGGTTTGAAGATCTGGTGCTGTCGTGCAGTCTACGGATGGGTTCAGTCCCATGAAGAGTGTCACCAGCGCGTCAGTCGTACTGGTGCGGTCGCTTCGCACCGGGACGGCGATCACTCTGGAGGCGATGGGCAGCAGCGCTTCGCAAATGCCGCGCATGTCTTTGTCGGCCAGGATTCCAAGAATCAGCGTGGCACGATTGTCTCCATGGACCTCGCGCCAAGTTTCCACGAGGCGGCGTGCGGCGGCTGGGTTATGCGCGCCGTCGATGACGAGTTGCTTGTCGACCTGCTGGAAACGCCCGGGCCAGCGGACGTCGCGCAGACCTTTTACCACTGCTTCATCCGGCACGCGGAGGCGGGTCAATTGCAGCGTATGCACGGCCAGCGCGGCGTTCCAGCGCTGGTGCTGACCTACCAAGCCGATTTCCAATCCGCCCATCGGCGAAATCACGACGTGCAGCGGCGCCTCGCGCTGAAGCGCGATGTGGCCGATGACGCCGAGCACTTCATCGCGTTGCCAGGCGGAGATCACCGGCACGCCTTGCTTGATGATGCCCGCTTTTTCGAGCGCGATCTCCGGCAGCGTCGAGCCCAGCCATTGCTGGTGATCCAGATAAATGGGCGTAATCACCGAGACCGCCGGCTTGACCACATTGGTCGCGTCGAAGCGGCCACCCATGCCGGTCTCGAGGATTGCGACCTCGGTGCCCACGTCCTGAAACCAACCCAACGCGATGGCCGTGGTGATTTCAAAGAAGGTCGGCGAGTGGTCCCACTCGGAGACGATATCGCGGATTTGCGAGATCCGAGCGGCCACTTCGGGCTCGGGAATCATCTTTCCGTTGTGGCGGATGCGTTCGCGGAAATCGACCAAATGCGGCGATGTGAAGAGCCCCGTGCGGCGTCCAGCGGCCCGCAGCATCGAGTCGAGCATCGCGCAGACGGATCCCTTGCCATTGGTACCCGCGACATGGACATACCACGGCTCGCCTTCGCTATCGACGTGGACGTGGAGTGCTTTGAGCAAGCGCCGGATGTTACGGAGACCAAGTTTGATCCCGTGCATCTGCGTGCCGTAGAGCCAGGTAAGTGCGTCGGGGTAGTTCATGGGGGAGTTACGACCGAGTCTGAAAGCTCATCGAGCGGCTGGTGTCACCGTAGGGCTGGCGTGATTCAGCCGACCTCCTTGCCTTTGGGCGATAGGAATTGAAGCAGCTCGCAAAGCACCTGCCGCATCTTCTTCCGGTGGACGATCATGTCGATCAGCCCGTGATCCTGAAGAAACTCGGCAGTTTGGAAACCCGGGGGAAGATTCTGGTGCGTCGTCTCCTTGATGACGCGCGGTCCGGCAAATCCAACCATGGCTTTGGGCTCGGCAATGATGATGTCGCCGATCGTGGCGAAGCTCGCCGAAACACCGCCGGTAGTCGGATGCGTGAGCACCGAGATGTAGGGAAGCTTGGCCTGAGCGTGCAGTGCCAGCGCGCCGCAGGTCTTTGCCATTTGCATCAGGCTGAGAACGCCTTCATACATGCGGGCGCCTCCTGACGCGGAGACGATGACCATTGGAATTCGTTCCTTTGTCGCGAGTTCCACGATGCGGGTCAGCTTCTCGCCCACGACCGAGCCCATGGTGGCCGCGATGAAATTGAAATCGAGGACGGCGATTGCGAGGCGATGTTCCTCCAGCTTGCCGGTACCGGTGATGACCGCATCCTTCAGACCGGTCTTGCGTTGGTAGTTCTTCAGGCGGTCGGTGTAGCTTGCCTGGCCTGTAAACTTCAGCGTATCGACCGAAACGAGATCGGGATCATGCTCTTCGAAGGTTTTGGCATCGAGCAGCATTTCGATCCGCTCGAGAGCACTTTGGGTAAAGTGATATTCGCAGCGCGGACAGACGCGGTAGTTTTGCTGGAGTTCGAGATTGTGGATCATTTCTCCGCAGCTCGGGCACTTTTGCCAGAGGCCTTCGGGAAGATCGCGCTTCTTTTCAGAGAGAAATCGGGGTTTGTCGAAAATGCCCATGTCAGGTTCGGATCAGGCGCGGGCCACGGTCAGGACGCGTACGGAAGCAGCGCCGGCATTGCGGAGGACGCGGGAGCACTCCTCCACCGTGGAACCAGTGGTGAATATATCGTCGATTAAAATAAGGTTTCGGCCGATCACTTCCTCAGCATGTGGTACGGAGAAGGCTCCACGCAAGTTTTCCATGCGTTCTTCGCGATCCAACCGTGTCTGTGTGGTCGTATAACGGATTCTTTCAAGATTGTTAAGTAGCGGAACTCCGGTCCTGGTCGCGATCAGTTCGCCCAGAACTTCGGCCTGATTGTACTGGCGTTCGCGTTCCCTGGCGCTGTGCAAGGGCACCGGAACAATGGCGTCGAAGGGTTCCACCGTGATCCGATCATCGTTGAGACCGGCTGCCAGCCAGTCCGCCAGCACGTGCCGGAGATGAAAATGGCCGTTGTATTTGAAGCGATGGACGAATTCCCGGACGATCCCGCGTGCCCGGTAGGCGGCGACGGCGCTGTCGAAATGGAAATGGCAGCCTTCGCAATTGCTGCACGTGAATTCACCGGAGATCTCGCCATCGAAGGGCTGGGAGCATTGCCGGCAAAATGGCGACCGGATGAGCTGTGCGGTGCTTGCGCAATCTTCGCAGAGATGGCTGCCGCCTTCGGTGTCACGCTGGCAGGCGGCGCAATGCGATGGATAGAACAGCGAGAGGAGTGTTTCTCCGGCTGACCGGACGGCTTCAATCGCGTGCTTTCGGATCCGGGAGAAGTTCTTCATGCTCGAGCCGCCACCAGGTAAGCCCGAGGGCGATGAGTAGGACGGCCATCGGCATGATTCCACTGCCCAGGTTCGTTCCGATCCATGGTGCAAGTGGTTTCAGCGCAACCGTGAACGCGCCGTGAATCGAGATCGCCAGGACGATGCCGATATGGAGTCCGGTGCTCAGCCAAAGCGCCTGTGTACGCATTCTCGCGTATCCGAGAAGCCAGCCCAGAACAAAGAGCGGAGCGAAGTCGATCAGGAGGCGCGTCGGATCCGTGAACTGATGGAACACGTGGGGCAGCAGCAGAAAGCCCGAGAGCCACGTGACGTGCGAGATCTGCACTTTGTCGGGCGGCTGCAGGAAATGGAAAATGGCGAACAGAAGCGTCGTCCAGAAAAGGGCGAAATGCGGGCGCATGGCCTTCAGGCAGAGCCCAAATAGAGCACCGCGAAAGATGAATTCCTCCGCAATTCCGACGCAGATCGCGGTGAGGATTAGCTTCGGCAATTGTTCCAGAGCGAGATGGGCATGCGGCCGGTAGAGATTGGCGAGAAGGCAGCCTATGCCGAATATCCCGAGTGAAAGCGCGCCCAGGGCCAGTCCTCGCCACAGGTGCTGCCAGGATCGTGGATCTGAATGCAGGCGCAGTCCGCGCAGGCCGGAAATCCCGAGCGCCCATGCCATGGGAAAGTAGAGCAAGACTGCCGCGAGCAGCAGTGCGCGATTGAAGCAGCGCTGGAGATCAGTGGTCAGGAAAGCCAGCGGGCCGCGGACGAGCACATCGCTTTCGTGCGGATCCCAATTCATGAGCCCGGCGGACAGCGCCCAAGGCTCGAGCGCGCGAAGGGTCCAGAAGACGAGGGGAGTCAAAAGCGTGCCGAGGAGCACCACTCCAAGCAGGTAAACGATGATTTTTGCGACCGCTTTCACTGTGGAAAAGTTGATATGTTGTCGAAAACTGTCATCTGCTCCATTCAAATCAACGCAGCATGAATACAAGAAACGTCCATGTTTGGAAGACACGCACCGAAGACGGCGATAAGCGGGAGGTGCGGGCAGAGAAGTTTGCCGGCCACTGGCGCATTCAGGGTAAGCTTCAGCATGACGAGAATTGGACGTACTACGATGTGCCTCCGATGGAGGATCTGATTGAATTGCGCGATATCCTTTGGCGGAAGTATCAGCGGAAGCGCCTTCCTTTTGAAGATGTGGCGGCTGTGGATCGGATCATTAAGGAACGAGGCGGCGTTGTGCCCAAGGATGACGATGATGAGTGACGGAGTTTGAGTGGCTCATGGCGCTCGGGCATCGTGCAATTTTTGTGCCGCAAACGTGGGCGGATCGCTTCACTGCGGCACAAGATGATGAGCGTGGCGGGGACTGCGATTTCGTTACTCGAATTTCGCAATTCCCTTGCCCGCAAACAACTTGCGTTGTGCGATAAGGTTTCCGCCATGCTCAAATCCCGACTTCTTCTCCCTCTCGCTGCGCTTTGCGCCTTTCTTCCATCCCAATTGCAGGCTGCCGTCCAGGGGCACGATGTAGAATACAAGGATGGTGACACGGTTTTGGAAGGCTTTGTCGCAGCCGATGACTCGGTGAAAGGAGCGCGGCCCGGCGTATTGGTCTTCCACGATTGGATGGGCCTGAGCGATCACACCCGCGACATTTGCAAGCAGTTGGCTGAAATGGGCTACGTGGCGTTCGCCGCAGACATGTATGGCAAGGGCATCCGCCCAGCCGACGCGAAGGCGGCTGCGGCCGAGGCTGGCAAATACAAGGCTGATCGTCCCGGCACGCGGCGTCGCGCGGAGGCTGCACTCGCACAATTGCATGGGAATGCCTCGGTTGATCCAGCAAAGATCGCAGCAATCGGGTACTGCTTCGGCGGTCTTTGCGGACTGGAGCTCGCGCGTGACGGCGCGCCGATCGCCGGCATGGTGTCTTTCCACGGGGCTCTCGATTCGCAGAATCCGGACGACGGCAAGAACATCAAGGCCAAGCTCCTGATCCTGCATGGCGCGGATGATCCTTTCGTGAAGAAGGAAGATATCGAGGCCTTCCAGAACGAACTTCGTGCCGGAAAAGTTGATTGGCAGATGATCTACTACGGCAACGCCGTGCATGCTTTCTCCGAGCCATGGGTGGGCACCGATAATTCCAAGGGGGCGGCTTACAATCCCGAGGCAGCCCGCCGCTCCTGGCAGGCGATGAAGACTTTCTTCGGCGAATTGTTCGCTCCTGCAGCCAAGTAATGACACGCCGCGGCGTTGCTGCCCGGCACCTGACTTGATAGCAAGGCGGGCATGATCGTCCAAATCCGCCGCCAGCTCAGCGTGGCGATTGAAAACCAGCCGGGGAGGCTCGGCCAGATCGGCCGCCTCCTCGCGGCGCGGGGTATTCATATCGATGCCTTCAGCGTGATCGACAATGTCGAGCAGGGCATGGTCCGCCTGATGACGAGTGATCCCGTCGCGGCGCGCAAGGCCTTGACTGAAGCCGGATTGCCGGTGGTGGAGGTCGAGGTGATCGCCATCGAGATGACCGACCGGACCGGCAATCTCGCGGTGGTTGGCGAAACACTTGCGGCGGCGGATATCAACATTGAGTACGCCTACGCTTCTACTGCGGAAGTCGGCCAGCCTGCGCGACTGATCGCCAAGACTTCGGCTCCGGCAGAAGCGCGCCGGGTGCTCGAAGCCTACCGCGAGGCGTAGGCCGGCCATGCCGCTTCGAATTGAGCCGGGAACGATCGGGATTCTCCCAGCAGGGGCGCTGGGCATGGGCTTTTTCTATCATCTCACGCACGGCCTGGAGTTGGTCGATGGCCGTGTGTGCTTCATCGCGCGTCGCGGATCGGAAAGTGGCGCGGCGTTACGGGCGGGAGCTGTCCTGAAGATTGGGACTGCGGATGAGGTTCGCGAGATTCCAGCGGCGCAGGTTTGCCGACCGGATCTTCGCGGTTGTTTTGATTCCGGCTGGTTGCCGGAAGTTCTGCTCGTCTGCACGCAGCCGGATCAACTTCTGGCTGTCGTTGGCGAGTATGTGGAGCTTCTGGAACAGCTTCATGCGGTAGATGGTCTCGAAACCGCTGTGGCAGAGCTTCCGTTGCTGGTCCTGAGTAGCAACGGGATCTATCACCAGCGGGTGCGTCGTTTTCTGGTGGAGGCATTGGAAGAGTCGATGCTCTATGGCCGGCTGCCCGACCTCTGGAACGGTACGATGGGACGGATCGTCGGGAAACTTCTGCGCGGCGTAACGATTCAAACCGGGCAGCGCGAAGGCGCTGGAGCGACTGCGATTTATCGACCCGGACCGTCTGGCGTGACGCGGCTGGGCGGCGGCGATCCGCTGAATCGCAAGCGATGCGGGGAATTGCTGCAAAGCCTTGGTGGCTGGTTTGAAGTCTCGGAAAGCGAGACGCCGACGCGCATTGAGTTCAACAAGGCGCTGGTCAACCTGTGCGGGAATCTGCTCGGCCAGCTCAAGGCGATCGATGATTCCGGTGCGCTGCATCTGCTCACGGTTGCGGAGATTTTTCCCGAACCGGAAAGCGCGGAGACTCGTGAACTGGCGCAGCACGTCATTGCGGTGGGGCGAGCCGTTCAGGCATACGCACCGGATGAGAAATTTGACGATCTCTACCGCTCGGTGATGACGGTGGCTCGCGGTCCGCTGCGGCATGTGCCCTCGAGCATCAAGTGGATTGAGTTCCAGCTTCGCGCCGGAACGCTCGAGCCGAAACTCACGGCGACGGAAAGCTGGCTTCTCGAACCGCTCATTCGCTATGCGCGGACGGCGGGGTTGGATGATTCCGCTAGTTACTTCGTGGAACTCAGCCGCCGAGTGACCGAGCGGCTCGAACTGGCGATTGCGGCGCGGAACCGCATCGGGCCCGTCGCAGGGGAGTGATCTTCAACGCGGTTAGGACACTTCACAGGCTTGCCTCACGCCGGACTTCGGCTTTCTTGCTGGACGTTTTTCGCCCATCAGCGAAGAAAGCCGGACAGCGCGCCTTCGATCCGGCCGACTGCGGTGGGCGCTTTAGCTTGAACCTTCCTTGTCATGACCGCCCTTGAACAACCGCCTGAACCCGTCGAAATCGAAGCACCGGCTCTTCCCGAAAACGCGACGCCTGAGCAGATCGACCAGCATTGGCTTGCGCACACGTATCAGGGCGATCACCAGCGGCAGTTTACTTTCCGCGCCGTGCTCATGGGCGGGATTCTCGGCATGTTCATGTCGCTCTCGAATCTCTACACGACCCTCAAGCTGGGCTGGTCCTTCGGAGTGGCGGTGACGGCGTGCGTGCTGTCGTACGTTCTGTGGAATGGCCTTCGGGGTTTATCGGGCGGGCGTCTGTCGCAGATGTCCCTGCTTGAGAACAATTGCATGCAGTCCACGGCCTCAGCCGCCGGCTATTCGACTGGCGGTACGGTAGGCTCGGCATTTGGCGCGCTCCTGCTGCTCACGGGCGTGCATCAGCCCTGGTATGTGCTCGCTCCGATGGTGCTCTTTACCGCAGCACTTGGCGTCTTCGTCGCGATCCCGATGAAGCGGCAGATGATCAATTACGAGCAACTTAAGTTTCCAAGCGGCATCGCTGCGGCCGAGACGTTGCGGAGTCTTTACGCCCATGGCGAAGCGGCAATGCGCAAGGCGCATTCGCTAATCATGTCGCTGGTGGCCGGAAGCATTGTGGGCGTGCTGCACACGGGAGCTGGATTCGCTGAGCAAATGCGCGCTTCGGGACATCCGCAGGTGTGGCTGGAGAAGATCCTGGGCGTTTGCGGGCTGCCTGATCTCATGGAATTTCCTGAGGGGATGAACCCGGTCAAGGGAATGCCGGATCCGACTGCACTCCCAGAACGGGTGGGCTCAGCCGCGGGAGTGAAACTCGTCGGCTTTGGTTTCGAGCCGAGCCTTCTGCTCATCGGTGCTGGAATGCTTGTCGGACTCCGCATTTCGCTTTCGATGCTCGCTTCTTCCGCAGTGCTCTACTTCTTCGTGGTCCCGTATCTCGTTTCGTACGATGCGGCACACGCAGGGCTGGCGGGCTATGTGCCGTCCCTGCTCGTTGAGCATGGCCTCATCAAGGTAACGAAATGGGCGCTGTGGGGCGGCACTTCGATCATGCTGTTCTCGAGCCTGACTTCGCTTGCACTGCAGTGGCCGACGATGGCCCGCGCCTTCAAGGTTCGCCGCGGAGGAGATGCCGTGAAGAACGATCCCATTGCTGCTGTCGAGGTGCCGATGTCATGGCTCTTTATCGGCCTCGTTCCGATCACCATCGGCATGGTGGTCGTGCAGTGGCTGGCCTTCGGTATTTCGATTCCGCTTGGGTTGATTGCGGTCCTGATGTCCTTCGTGGTCGCCCTCGTCTGCTGCCGTGCAACTGGTGAGACCGACACGACTCCGATTGGCGCAATGGGCAAGCTGACGCAGCTTCTGTATTCCACTCTTCCTGGCGCTGCGGGGAGCGCGATCATCAATCTCGTCACGGGTGGAATGACTTCCGCGGCTGGCGCCAGTGCGGCGGATCTCCTGACTGATCTGAAGAGCGGCTATCTGCTCGGGGCCAATGCGCGGAAGCAGTTCCTCGCACAGTTTTGCGGCATCTTCTTCGGCACGCTGATGATCGTCCCGGCGTGGTACCTCATCGTTCCAGACAAGGCCAAGCTCGAGTCCTTCAATCCGCCTTCGGCGAATATGTGGAAGGCCGTTGCGGAATTGCTCACGCATGGATTCAGCGCGCTCTCGCACACTGCGGTCGTTGCAATCGTTGTCGGCGCGGTGCTTGGCGTACTCGTGCCGCTGGCTGAACGCTTTTTCCCTCGCGCTCAGCGCTTCCTGCCATCGGCGATGGGCCTTGGGCTTGGGCTGGTGATTCCGCTTCAGAACAGCCTTTCCTTTGCGCTCGGCGCGCTGGTCGCTTTCGTCTGGTCCAAGATCAATTCGCGGAATGCGGAGACCTACAATGTGGCCATTGCTTCCGGATTCGTTGCCGGTGAATCGCTGGTTTCCGCGATTCTCGCCATTCTGGGAACGGCGATGGTTCTGCTCGCGGGCAGGTAATCGCGAGCGTCCGCGTCTCTAATGAATCTCGCTACCGAAGCCGTCCTCGGGCGGACGCCGTACCTGCTCGATCATTTCGCCCTCGCAGTGGGGGCGCTCAGCGGCGTGCTCGCGGCGCGCGGGCGGAACGTGGATCTCTTCGGTGTGCTCGTGCTTTCGCTCGTCGCAGGATTGGGTGGGGGAACCGTGCGCGATCTGGTAACCGGCGATCTTCCGGTGACCTGGATTCGCGATCCCTATTTCGTCGTGACGGCCGCGACCACGGGCATCCTGAGCTTTTTCCTCGTCCGCGTTACTGAGCTTCCAGGCAATTTCCTGCTCATCGCGGATGCCTTTGCGCTGGCGCTCTTCACGATGAGCGGAGCGAAGAAGGCGCTCAGCCTGAATGTGGCTCCGCCAATCGCGATTGCCCTCACGGTGATGACGGGCGTCGCCGGCGGCATCGCCCGAGATGTTCTGCTGGGCGAGATCCCGCTGGTATTCCGGCCGGATATTTACCTGTACGCCACGGCGGTGATGATTGGCGCGATCGTTTCGGTACTGCTGGCCAATGTCCTGCCCTCGGCACATACCGGCGTGCTCATTGGGGCCTCCGTGACGCTACTGCTTCGCCTGGCGGCGATTCGCTGGAAGATCCGCCTCCCGGTTCTCCGGCTGAAGTCCGATCCGGAAGCGGGCGGTTAAGCGCTCCCGCTTGGCCCGGCTCTATAGCTTCACAAACTTCGCGGCGAAAGCGCCGTCGACTCGATCGACGAAGGGCAACGACCGACGGCTTTCCACGTGCCGGAGTTCGGATACCTGACTGGAGATTTGCTGGACGAGCAGGTCGTTTTCCTCAGCTTCAAGCGAGCAGGTGGAATAGACGAGCGTGCCACCGGGTTTGAGCATCTGGGCCGTGCGACGGACGAGAGCGAATTGATGTCCCGGCATGCGGATGAAATCCTCTTCGGTGAGCCGCCAGCGCACGTCCACACGCCGTCGCAGGACGCCTGTATTGGAGCACGGGGCATCGACCAGCGCGCGATCGAAGGTTCCTTGCTGAAGGCTCGCATTGTCAGCGTCGGGTTCGAGCATCGCATCGTGCTGGAGCACTTCGGCAATCGTAACGCCGAGTCGCGTGAGGTTTTCGCGAAGCCGGGTGACCCGCGATTCATAAATGTCGCAGGCGACAATCCGGCCTTCGTTCCGCATGAGCTCGGCAAGATAAGTCGTCTTGCCACCCGGGGCGGCGCAGGCATCGAGAACGCTCTCGCCGGGTTGCGGGGACAGCAAATCACAGGCGAGCAGTGTGCTCGGGTCCTGCACATAACAGAGCCCGCCGACCATCCAGGAAAAAGGCAGCCGCTTCACTCGCAACGACTTCGGGTGAAACTCTGCGAGTTCGGCATCGGGAGCGCTGCGAAGCAATTCGCCGACCGTGACCTTTAGTCCATTGGCTCGGACATAGACCTCGGCGGGTTCATTGTTCCACTTGCAGAGGCGGTCCGTGGCATCGGGGCCAAATTGCGCGCCCCAGCGATCGATGAGGAAATCCGGGTGCGAGGTCCGCACGGATTGTGGGGCGCTGGTCAGGCGTCTTTCGAGCGCTTCCTTTTCGCGCAAGGCGCGGCGAAGCACGGCATTCACAACTCCGCGGGCGCGGCCGCCGAGTTCGACTGTTTCATTCACCGCCGCATGCGGCGGCGTGCGCATGTGGAAGATCTGGTACAGGCCGAGCCGAATCACTGCGCGTGTCTGGGCATCGAGCGATTCCTTGCGAAGTTCGCTGATGAGGAAATCGAGCTGGCTGAGATTCCGCAGGATGCCGAAGAACGTTTCCATCAGGAAGCCGCGGTCCATCGGGCTGAATTGCTCCTTTTCGAGAAGCGTATGAAGGATCTCGTCGGAAAACGATTTGCCCTTCTCCCACTCGAGGAGTGCGCGGATGCAGACTTGGCGCGGATTTGCAGACATGAAGCTTCTCTGAATGATATGGCCTCGGCTCTCGCCGGGCAAAGCCTATCAACCTCGCTCGCGGAGGGGCATCATGGCAAGGGATTCATTGGTTTTCGGGTTGTTCAGCCGCGGAATTGAGAGCTTTTCCGGCGATTGGATTGGCGGATAACTGGGACGGTTTCGATTTCGATAGTGCCCCGGGCGCTTGGCTCAACGAAAGAATGAGCAAAAGAAAAACGCCCCTGACTTTGGAAGTCCGAGGCGTTTTGAATTTGCGGAGTGGCTGCTGCAGCAGCGTCCGGAAGATTGGAAGTGTTAGATCGCGGTCGGCTTGTTGGCGCGGCCCACGGCGTAGTAGGTGAAGCCGATTTCGCGCATCAGCGAAGGATCGAAGAGATTGCGGCCGTCGAAGATGAGCGGGGTGTGCATCCGCTTCTTCACTTCGATGAAGTCCTGATTGGCGAACTCCTTCCACTCGGTCGCGAGGATGAGCGCTTCGGCTCCGTCCGCGGCTTCGACCGGCGTGTTGACGATCTTCACCTTCTGCGGATCGATGAGCTTCCACTCGATGGCCTTTTCAGCGCCCTTCGGATCGTAGGCGGTGACGTGGGCGCCTTCCGCGACGAGCTTGTTCACGAGATCGATGGCGACCGAGTTGCGGACGTCGTCGGTGTCGGGCTTGAAGGTGAGGCCCCACACGGCGATCTTCTTGTCCTTCAGCACCCAGAGGGCGTCGCGCACCTTGTCGATGAATCGGCCAAGTTGGTTTTCATTGATGCGCTCGACTTCTTCGAGCAGGCGGAACGGTGTGCCGAGCTGGCGCGAGATGGCGATGAATGCCTTCACGTCCTTCGGGAAGCATGAGCCGCCGTAGCCGAGGCCCGCGTTGAGGAAGTTGCGGCCGATGCGCTTGTCCATGCCAATGCCGCTGGCGACGAGTTCGACGTCGGCGCCGCTGGCTTCGCAGATCGCGGAGACGGCGTTGATGTACGAGATCTTGAGCGAGAGGAAGGAGTTCGCGGCGTGCTTGATGAGCTCGGCGGAATTCACGTCCGTGACGAGAATGGGAGCCTGGAAAGGTTCGTAGACCCGCTTCATCAGGTCGGTGGCCTTCTGCGAGGAGGAGCCAACGACGACCCGGTCGGGGTTCATCAGATCCGGCACGGCGCAACCTTCGCGGAGGAACTCCGGATTCGACACGACGTCGAACTCCGCGGTCTTGTTGTAACGGCGGATGGTGTCGGCGACCTTCTCGCCGGTCTTGACCGGGACAGTCGATTTATCCACCACGACGCGGTACTGGCCGGGCTTGAGCACGCCTGCGATTTCGCGGGCGACGCGCTCGATGTAGGTGAGATCGACGCTACCATCGGGCTGGGGCGGGGTCGGCACCGCGATGAAGATGATCTGCGAATGATCGACTCCGTCTTCGATGGAATTCGTGAAGCGCAGGCGCTTGGCGGCAACATTGCGATGCACCAGGTCTTCGAGGCCGGGCTCGTAGATCGGGATTTCGCCACGCTGAAGCATGTCGACTTTACGCTGGTCATTGTCGACGCAGATGACGTGGTGACCGACTTCGGCGAAGCACGCGCCGGTGACAAGGCCAACGTACCCGGAACCGATGATGCAGAGATCCATTGCTATGAAATTCGTTATTTGGTGGTGTGAGACGAAAGGGGCTCACTAAAGCGCAAGCGAGGAAGGGAGAGGAAGAGAAATCTTTGCCTGCGGAAAAGCGCTTTTTGAGCAGTACGAAGATGTTGAAAGCGTGGGAATTACGAACCTGCGGCGGAGGTGATCTACCCCGAGTGCCGTCGGTATGACACAAATCCAGGCGAAGGTTTTGTCTGATTTACGACGAATCAGCCTCCGTCAGCAGCGCGGAGTTTCAGTTCTCAAACTCGGGCGAATTGCTCAAAGGCCGCGGGGTAGAACAAGACGATTGCTTCGAGTGAGCGCGACGCTTTCAATTTGCATGGAATTCTCGGACCGTGATTGAAAGTCCTTTGCGGATTCCGTCCAGATTCCACCCTCGTCCACCCGCCAGTTGCCGGAAGCTTTGAGATCGGATAACCTGCCGCCATGAGCAGCGAGATTATCTTTGAAGTCAGCGAGGACGAAATTGACGGTGGCTACGTCGCCACGGCCCTTGGGCACAGCATCGTAACCCAGGCTGACAGCGTTGATGAACTCAAAACCAATGTGCGCGACGCGGTGCAATGCCACTTTAGCGATGGCATCCCCGGCCCGTTGCCGAGCGTTATCCGGCTGCACTTCGTCCGGGATGAAGTGTTCGCTCTATGAGGGTGCCGGCAGACTTAAGCGGAGCCGAATTAGTCAAGGCTCTGCGTGCCTTTGGGTATGAAATTGTCCGTCAGGAAGGCTCACACGTGAGGCTGAGCACTGAACAAGGCGGCCAGCATCATCTGACGATCCCAAACCATCGCACGCTTAAGCAAGGTACCTTGCGCGCCATCCTCAAACTTGCCGCCGCCCATCACCGGTTGAGCGTGGAAGCGTTCATTGCCGCGTTGAAACTCTGAGGCGCACTTCTTTGATACACGGCGCGCGATCCGGGGAAGGGATTCGGAGAGCAGGCTTGGCGGCAAAATGAGGATCGAGCGATCGGGATTTTCGCTGCCAGCCAGCCTATGGCACGAATTTCTTGCTCGCAACGATGCGGAAGCGATACGCGGTGTCGGCCACGGCGGTCGGGTTTGTTGCGAAATCCGGAAGTGATGGGTCGGCTGGATCGATGTAGCGTTCCACGAGGTTTGAGCCGCGATAGTCGCTGAGATCCAGGTCACGGCCCTCGTGCCAGTATTGCCAATCGCTGTCCTTTGGCCCGCCGATCTGGCGCAGGACCTGTGCGCGGATATGAACGGTGAAGGCATTCGAACGGGTCGTCAGCTTCGCGTAGAGATTCGTGTAGGGACGTTCCCGCGAGTTCTCTCCGGTGACGAGTGCGCCATTCCAGATGGGGTTCTTGGGATCCTGATAGGAGGTCAGCGACTCTCCGGTGCGGACGAGGTGCATTTCGCAAATCTGGCTGGCGGCACGGAATAGATCGCCCTTGCTGAATTTGGTATCGAACTGCTGGAGCGTTTGCTCGTAGTCGAGAGGCAGGCGCATCGTTTTTCCGGCGCCGGTGCCATTGAGCGCTGCAGTGAAGTCTCTCGCAACTTGCGGATCAGTGCAGGCTCGCGAATCCGGGTCATTGGGCAGCCATGGCCAATCGGAGGTCTCGTGGTCCCACAGCTTGTAGACTCTTGAAAGAGCATTGGGAATGACCAGCGGTTGCTCGGATTTCAGGGCGCCATACATCCCGGTCGCGCGGCGTATGTAAGTGAATGGCGCGATCTGGTAGTTCATGTTGATCTTGCCCGCGGTCGAGAAAGGCTCGCTGATCGCGTAGGGTTCCACGACGGGCATCCAGAAGAGATCCATCATCAGATGGTCGGGAGGAACCGAGTACGGCGGACCGGACACTGGCGCGCCGAGGCCGGGGTGTGTCTTTGTCACGTCCGGGCGGAATAGGAGCGTCTGCCACGGTTGGCCGCGCTTCACGCCGGTTGGGAGCGAGCCGAACATACCGGCTGAGGGGATCAGACGGTTGGGAGAGAAAAATGTGGTCGATGGTTCTGTGAAGTTCCATGCGAAATACGCGTACTTGCCCGTATCCGCCTGGCCGCTGCTCGCCGTGTTTCCTTCGTCGGGCTTATTGATGTAAGCGCCATCAATCTGCTGGGCGACGCCGTTGTCGTAGTCGTTCCATTGGTTGTAACGCTTTCCGGTCCTTGGATTCACCGGGACCGAATTGACCTCCGGAAGACGTGAAAAATAGTAAAGTGCGGTCGTGAGCTGTGAACCCGGGGCCGAAGTGCCATAACCTATCGTTCCCACTGGCTCATTTGCGAAGCCGTAGAGCGCGTGTGTGCCGATCGGATCGGAAAAGATATGCGCGAAATGGAGGGCCCCGTTGGCCTTATCCCAATTGGCCGTCGGTACCCAATTGATATTTGACGCGACCCCCGTCGTGGGATTGTTTTGCGCGGCCACCAGGCGGATGTCGCTGTGCTCGGGCACCATTGACACGACGACGTCTTCCTGACGAAAAACACAGCCAGCCTTGAACCCAGGCGGGTTGTTGAGTTGATCATTGGTAAAGCGCCGCTTCGGATCGGGATACTCAAGGCCAGGGTATAAAGGAGTCTGGCTGGCCATCCGATAACGGATGGAAAGATCCCACCATTTCTCGGGTTTTGTAGAGCCGTCTGGTTGATCGTCGGGACCGCTGCATCCGCGGTACGGGGCCGTACCGGTCTGCACGAGAGTCGGAATTGCTATGGGGGCCTGCGGGAAGTTGACCGTGAACGATTGGACCGGCGTCGAATTGCCCGGGACGAGCACGTCGACCTGTGCCCTGCCGCCGTTAAATATCATGGTGGGGGAATTTCCCGCATCGACGGTGACGCGTTTACTGATGAAAGGATACGTCGTGATCGGAGGAACAATGGAGTTATTGGCAGCGAATGCGGTGATCGGTGCTCGGATTCCTGCCGAGCCTCCCCATGTGCGCGCGTGCCAGATGGAGGCGAAGACGTTATTTGACGATACCGTAGTCGATGGAATTTGCAGACTCTGCCCATTCAGGGTCGGTTGCGTGATAAAGTTCACGCGGAAACTTATATTTTCCTGAAGCAGGTAAAAACCCATGCTTACGGAGAAGGGCTCGAAGAGGAAAGCCACCTGGATTCGCCGCTGGCCATTTGGGAGAACATTCTTCGGATCATTTTTGCCATTACCATCAATTAGCGATCCGTTTGGGCCGTCTTCGGTGCAGATGAGATGATACCCAAATTGCGAAATCGTGTGAATCCGACCAAAGCCCTGGGTTTGACCAATGACGATTGGGGTGACTTGCCCGTTGCTGGCAAAGCGTGTGGCACCTGTCTGAGTGTCACGGAGATTGACGCACCGGATATAATCAAACATTTCGGTGAGTATCTGGTCTCGATCGTTGGAGAATTTCGAAGCGAAGTTGCCGCCGAATCCAGGGATGCCGCCTGAGGTAAGTTTCTGGAGATACTTATACAGATCCTGATTTCGCGGGATATTCGCGTAGTCGGCTGTCGAACTCGTGGAGTTGGAGCGCTGAAAGTAATAGGGGAGGTTGCCCAAGGTCGTGCAAAAGGCGGCCAGCTTGTCGTAGGCCGTCCTTTGTGCGGTGGTGGAACCCTCCGGCCACAGGCAGATCCGTGGCCCGCCATACAGGTTGAGTTCAGGTGCACGGCTGTTTGCTGTCAGGAAGAATCGAGCGCGACGGAGGCGGGTTGGGTTGAGATTCAGGGCGTTGTATGCGCTGTCGTCGGTGATTGCCTTCCGCGCACCACCGGAAGAAAGCGGCTCAAACAGAAATTCGTCCACGTTAGCGAAAAGCCGGTCTTTATCGGGAGTAATACCCTGAGGGCCGCCGCCAAGAACGCTCGTCGTGCCCTCGTTGCTGCCGCCTTTCTGTACGCGTGGGATCAGGCTATAGATTAGATCCTTTTGCGCATTGGTTGGTTGGGTTTGCGTAGGGAAGAGAACTGTAGGTGCGAGCACTGGACTTAGTGCCGTCATGAAGGGATGCCCGGGATATCGTTGATACTCGTGGTTTGCGGGCTGGTTTGTGCCGTAGCCCGTATCTTGCAGGGTAACCGCCCGTGGGGTGTCCCATGGGGTTGGCTCCGAAGCAGTGTTGAGGTTGAGCTTGCAGCTCTCGTCGTCAGTCCAGAAGGCGAGTCGTCCCACGATCGGATTTTGGCGAGTAGGCTTAAAATTTGCGTCGGCGCTGCTCCAGTCCGCGGTGCGACCGTTATCTGCCACGGCAGGCGGGGCGGTCAGCGTGCCATCCTTGAGCACATAGATCCAGGCCACGGGCATTGGCGCGGCATTTCCGGTCTTCAGTGGGTCATCCGAATCATTTACGTTTGGCTGGTTATTCCCACTCAGCGAGCCCCTATAATCCGGAGGGTTTGTGATGCTGAATCCGTCGATTTCCTTCAATGCAAGCGGATCGAGGATCGGATAACTGGCCCTCATCTTGACTCCGTTTCGAGTAATGTTGCCGAGCGGATCGTTGACTACGACCGGTTCGTTGAGATCCACATACATTGCTGGTTGTGTAGACCAGCTTTGCGGGACGTCTTCCGTGAACTTGTTCATCGGATAAGTCCCGTCCTGATTGAAATTATTCACGACCATGTCCCTGGACGAATAGAGCTTAAAGACTCGCCATGGCATTCCGTTGTCATCCCACGTGCGGATCATACCGGGTTGCGAGGCCCAGTCGAGACGGTCGCCTGGATTGATCGTCTGTGGCTGCCCAGGGTTTGCAGGTACTTTAATGCTTCTGGTCGCGTCGCTGATCTGGCCTGTGACCAGATTTGTCGCGGTGGTGACGAGCTGCTTTACCGTGCCTCCGGCTTCGTATGACTTGGAGTTCTGGAGATCGGTCTGAACGCTGCTGAAGAACGCGATGATCAGTGCCGATAGTAATACAAGGAAGCCGAGGACGAGGACGAGAGCCATGCCTTGCCGGTCCTTGCGGGGCGAGGTGGCGTCGCCTGCACGGTAAGTGCCAGGGGAGAACATAAGAGAGAGATGCCTAGTTTTTTGTTGCGCGGCTCCACTTTGCGCCGCGGATCATGACGTTGGTGCTGAAGACCCGGTAGTTGAGTTTCTGGCTGATGAGCGTGGCTTCGAGCGCCGCTCTGTCAGTGGAGAATTGCGAGGTGTCCTGGAACCGACTCTGAATGGAGAAAGGGTCGCGGCTCGAGGCGCTGAAATTCATTCGCGCGGCGGAATTTTCATCGATGGCAACCATCGTGACCTGGATAAGAGGCGGAAGCTGGTTCATCGGGTTGAGCCTCGGATCACTGTACCTAGAGTCGGTTGCCGTGCCGCCGGGCGGTGGAGAGGTGTCGTATAGATAGTTTGGCGCGAGCGGAGAGAGGTCGGCGTTGGCTGAAGTAATTGCGCCTTTGATATCCGCTTCATCCTGCTGAGGCAGGCGCGGTGTCAGGATGAGTGCGACGACATTTTCCGCGAGAACATGAGTCTGCGGCGGGCTGGCTGCGATGGAATC
>FTCV01001466.1_pt1 | contig 28102 bp, 17 predicted proteins | sample 1639691 | NCBI WGS metagenome assembly FTCV01 (sample SAMEA3914864, study PRJEB12502) | metagenome | biome: forest; material: soil | place: USA | collected 2012-03-12 | depth 0.3 m
AAATAAATCCGCAGCGGCAACGGCTTCGGCGAAAAAGCCGGGCGCCGCGACCACTCCGGATCAGCCGATTCCGGAGCCCGAGGCGGACATCCGCGCCGTTTCCGATTGCATGCTCGGAGAACAGGAGACGGAGGGTTGCCGCGTACTCGATTGGTTGAATCTACAGCGCGAGGATATCGCGCGATCCGCAGGCAAGCCTCCTGAACAAGCCCACCGCGATTCAACGATGCTCAAAGGATTAACTGAAAGATGGATGGTCCAATGGCGCACCGACTGTGATCCTGTCGTCGCGCGTGAAATCCAGCTGGAGAGCCAGCGTAGCCGCACAGTTCCATCAAGAGACTTCAATAGTATCTACGACTTGCGCGGTGTGCTCGAAAGGAGTCTGACGCCGGAGCAAAGGGATGCCTGGGCTAAAGCGCGGGCCAACCGTCGCAGCTATTCGAATGAGACCGCCGTACAATATTGCTTGCTCCGTTTTACCGACCAGGTGCCCCTGGACGCGAAAAATAGGGCGCGGCTCGAAGGGATGATCAAAGCCAACATCGATGAGTACTCCGCCGACTTCGAGATGGTCGCAGAGGCGTTGCCATTCGACCCCGATTTCACGCCTTGGTACATGGGCGACTGCGGTCTTCCGCAGCGCGCGATCCCAGAGGAAACACTGAAGACGCTGTTCACAGAGAAGCAACTGACTGCCCGATCGCAAGTCACGAACATGGGAAGTTATGTCTGGGATCAGACGAAGCTCGCGCATGAGCGAAGGCTGAAAGGCGCGGAAAAGCAGTAGCGCCGCCTTTGCTCGAACATTGGTAAGAGTGAGACGCCGAGCGCCCTCTGGTTTTCCAAAGGAAAGTTATCACTACTGAAGCGGTCGGATTAAGTTTTTTGCATAAAGCGAAAAATAGTGATTGACCCAGACACTGCTGGGGCGTAAAACGCAAAGACCTTCGAAACCCATGAAACCCAACGTCCATACCAGAAACCAAGCCAACCCGGCCTACGGGTTGAATTGGATTTGCATGGCGCGGCGCACGGATTCGGGTAGCGAATCTCTCCCATTTAAAGAGCCGGACAGGCGTTTTAGGATCTAAGTTTAGATCATCGATTTTCTAAAACCCTGCCGGCTGAAAAGCCCGCAGGGTTTTTCTTTTGCTCATAATCGGCCGAATTCACCGAAATCCAGAAAGTTCCACCCAGTCAGCGATTTACCATAGTCCTATCCATCAATTTCTTTTCCACGGGCGATAAAAGCCCCGTCGCCAGCGCCAACTGACGACGGAGCGGGTCGGCCGCCAATCCAGATAAGTCCCCTCGTTGAAACGCCGGGAGACGCCATGAGTCAGCAACCGTTCTAACGGTGGCAGCTCAGGGAAACACTGTCAAGCTAGTCGTCTGCACGACGGGTTAGCTCCGGGGTCTGTATTGTCCGCTTTCCTCGTCTCTCTTTTTCCAGTCTAGAGGCTTCGCGCCGCTCCTTACGAGCGACGCACTCGGGAGGTGTGCCTGAAACACCGAAACAACCGCCGTGAAATGCACCTGCGGACCCGGCGCTTCCTCGTGAAGCGTGGGGGTGGTGTTTGTTCTTTCTTTGTCAAAACAATCGGCGGCGCAGGTGAATGCCTGCGCCGCCGCATTTGCCCGCTATACCATGCGACGGTGGCGGGCGCATAGTTATTGTCGCAACATTTTCAACATTTCAATCGCGGGGTCGCCAAGCGGCCTAAGGCTCCGGTTTCATACGCCGGCATGCGTGGGTTCGAATCCCACCCCCGCTACCAATGCCAACGTTTTCAGGGATGTCTCCCGCAGAGGCGCTGAGACGTAGAAGTTTTGAATTCAATTTCCTGGGTTGAAGTCGGCGTGCCGCCGACACAACCCGCCACATTTTAAATTCGCGCGCGAGGGGGCCAGCAGAACCCGCCTGATTTGGGATCAGGAATCGCTCGGGGCAGCACCGAGGCGCGCGACCACTTTCTTATGGAAGTCATGATGTAATAGCAGCATCCGGCTCTGTGAAAGCCGTCGTGCGGGTGCAAGTCCCGCTGGCCTCCCCACTTTCCAACTCCTTTAGCGCGAGACATGCCGAAGCCGTCGAGGCGGCGGTCGCTATCGCTCTTACCCGGTGCAAGTCCGGGGTCTCGTCGCCTTTTTTGTCGCCCAGTGCGACATCCCTTTCAGCTCCCGTAGCTCAGCAGAATAGAGCGGCCGGCTTCGAACCGGCGGGTCGTGGGTGCAATTCCTACCGGGAGCGCCTTTCACAGTTAGTCCACCCAACTCCTAATCCAGCCATGTCTACCTTCCTCTCCACCTGTGTGCCGCTTCTGGCGATCGTCATCGCGGGACTTCACGTCCGCATACGCCATCGGCGCGAATTCATTGTCGACGAAGGTCACGCCGGTCTGCTCTACGAGCATGGCCGCTTCGTCGGAAGCCTCGCTGCCGGCCGGCATATTCTCTGGGGCGCCCGCTATCGGGTGAGCCTGCTGAATCTGCGGGATCTCGTCTCGGCCTGGAGCGAACCCGCAACTCCGCCGTCTGGCGGCGGGCCAAAAGTGACAATCGTCAGCGGCGCGCCAGTTTATGTCGTCCATTTGGCGCCGGCGGAAATCGAAAGCGAGCGCCCGCGGCAAACCGAGATCGATCGCCGCGCCTCCATCGCCGGCGTCCCACTCTGGCTGGTTCGTTCAGAACAGGCCAACCCTGGCGGCTTGCTCCGGGAGATGCTCCTCACCCAGCCCTCTCGCTACGACTAACAAAAGTCTCTTCAACTCGACACCAACACCCACATCACCACCCAAAACCCAACACAAGCCTACGAAAGGAGGTCCCAATGAATAACCAAGAACTGCACCTGCGAGTGCGCCAGGAGCTCGATCGCGTCGAGCAGGAGCGCGACGTGCGCGTGCTTTTTGCCTGCGAGAGCGGCAGCCGCGCCTGGGGCTTTGCCTCGCGCGACAGCGATTACGATGTGCGCTTTCTCTACGTCCACCAGCGCGACTGGTATCTTTCGGTCGACGACCGGCGCGATGTGATCGAGCGTCCGATGTCGGATGAGCTGGACGTCAGCGGCTGGGAGCTGCGCAAGGCGCTGCGGCTGCTTCGCAAGAGTAATCCGCCGCTGCTCGAGTGGTTGAAGTCGCCGACGGTCTACCGTTACGACCCGGTCTTTGCGGCCGAGTTTGGCGCGCTGGCCACGGACTTCTACTCGCCGAAGCGCTGCTTCTCCCACTACTTGCACATGGCCTTTGGCAACTGGCGGCACTACCTCGAGGGCCGCGCGCAAGTGAGTCTGAAAAAGTACCTCTACGTCTTCCGGCCCGTGCTCGCGTGCCGTTGGCTGGAGCGCCGTCTGGGCCAGGCCCCGATGCTCTTCAGCCGGCTGGTCGAAGGCGTGCTGGAGGAAAGGGAAGTGCGGGGCGCGCTCGACGAGCTGGTCGAGCGTAAGCAAGCCGGCGAAGAGCTGGCCGTGGCGCCGCCCGTGGAAACGCTCTCGCGCTTCCTCGAGACGGAACTCAACCGCCTCGACACGGTGGAAAAGCCGGAAGACATGCATGGCGAGACGGAGGCGCTCGACGCCTTTTTCCGTCGCTATGCGCTCGCCGGTTGGAATTAGTTGGCAGGCAAATGACCCTCGCGGAGCGGCGTCTCCGCGGGGGTTCGCTGGCCGGCGGCGTTTGCTCATTTGCATCCCCTGCGTCGAGTCAACGCAGGCGCCGAGCGGCCGAGTGGCAGTCCGAATTTCCTCGCGATCTCACCCCCGGCGATCTTAAAAACATACCCTTAGCCTCTGCGAGCCATGCCGGCGGCATTGATGCTGCTTTCTGGCATCGAGCCGCCATTTCCGACCGCCCCCCAATACCCATCTTTCCCGTTGTCTACAAACGCTGTTGATCAATCCCGCCGGCAATACAATCAGTGGGTGGCGAATGAATCCCTCGAAGACTATGCGCTTCGCTATTCGCCGGGCAGCTTTCGCAAATGGTCCTCGGGCACCCTGGCGCAAACGCTCATCGGCACCAATTCCGCCCTTTCCTACGAGGCCATCGGCGCGCTGCTGCTCCTCGACTTCGGCTTCGCCAATGCCCTCTGGGCCGCGATTTTTGCCGGCATTGTCATCTTTGCGGTCAGCCTCCCGATCTGCAACTACTCGGCGCGGCACAATATCGACATGGATTTGCTGACCCGCGCCGCCGGGTTTGGCTACGTAGGTTCGACCTTTACCTCCCTCATTTACGCCTCGTTTTGCTTCATTTTCCTGGCCTTCGAGTCCGCCATCATGGCTCAGGCGCTCGAACGCTGTTTCGGCATTCCGCTGCCTTTCGCCTACCTCATCTGTTCGCTGGTCGTCATTCCCATCGCCTTCTATGGAGTGACGGCGATCAATCGGCTCCACCGCTGGACTCACCACCTCTGGCTCGTGCTGCTTGCCATCCCGTTCTACTTCGCCTTCACCCGGGCGCCGCACGGCTTCGATGTGGTCACTCAGGCCAAGGGCCAGCTCTCCGGGCACAGCGGTTTCGATCCAAAATACTTTGGAATTGCCGCCGGTATCTCGTTCTCCCTCATCGCCCAGATCGGCGAACAGGTCGACTATCTGCGCTTCATGCCCGATCGCACCCGGCAGAACCGCGTGGGCTGGTGGGCTGGCATGCTCGCCGGCGGTCCGGGCTGGATCGTCATCGCCTTTCTAAAACAGCTCGGCGGCGGTCTGCTCGCTGCCTTTGCCGTGGCGGCTGGCATCGCCGTAGCGGATGCAAAGGAGCCGATCACGCTTTTCAATATGGCGTTTGGCTACGCCTTTCACAATCCCGCGGTGGCCCTGGGCATCGGCACGCTTTTTGTGGTGCTTTCGGAGCTCAAGGTGAATGTGGCGAACGCCTACGGCGGGTCGCTCGCCTGGTCGAATTTCTTCTCGCGCGTCACGCACTCGCATCCCGGCCGGGTCGTCTGGCTCGTCTTCAACAGCGCCGTCGCGCTGCTGCTCATGGAGCTGAATCTCTTCGATGCGCTGAATAACGTCCTCGGGATGTATTCCAATGTTGCCGTCGCCTGGATCTGCGCGGTCGTGGCGGATCTGGCCATCAACAAGCCCTTCGGCCTCAGCCCGCCCATCATCGAATTCAAACGCGCCCATCTCTACAATTGGAACCCGGTTGGCTCCCTGAGCATGGGCATCGCGAGTGTCGTTTCCTTCATCGCCTTTCTCGGCCGCCTCGGACCCTATGCCCAGGCCTACTCCTGGCTCATCGCCGCCGTGCTGGCCTTTCTGCTCTCGCCGCTCATCGCCTGGCTTACCAAAGGCAAATATTACATCGCGCGGACCAGCGAAGCCTTCCATCGGTCCGACGAACTCACGACGTGCAGCGTCTGTCTGCGGCAGTACGCCCAGACGGATTGCGCGCACTGCCCCTTTCATCGAGGGAATATCTGCTCGCTCTGCTGCACGCTGGAGTCGAATTGCCACGACCAGTGCAAGCCCGAGAGCAAATCCGTGCTCTCCCACTACCAGGTCGCCGTCTCCCGGCTCCTGAATCTGGTTTTTCGACGCGCCGTGCCGGAGCGCATCTCCCTGCGCGTGGCGAATTTCACGCTGCTCTGGGGTGTGATGCTCGGCGTCATCGCCCTCACCATACGCGTCACCTTGCCCGGGGCCGGCGCGCCCATTCCGGCGGAAGTCGCCGCCGAGGTCGACGCTCATCTCCATCGCATCTTCTATTGCCTAGCCTTCTTTTCCTGCATCGGCGCCTGGTGGGTCGTGCTCGTGGCGGAAAGCCGGAATCTCGCGGAAAAAGGCCTCACCAGCGCCAAGGAACAAGCCGAAATCGCGACCCAGGCCAAGGGCGATTTCCTGGCTAATATGAGTCACGAGATCCGCACGCCGATGAATGCGGTGATCGGCCTTTCCTATCTCGCGCTGAAGACGGATCTCAATCCCAAGGCCCGCGACTACATCGCCAAATCCCACGCTGCCGCCGCCTCGTTGCTCGCGATCATTAACGACATCCTCGACTTCTCCAAAGTCGAAGCCGGTCGCCTGGAACTCGAGCAGATCGACTTCAATCTGGAGACGGTTATCGACAATCTCTCCTCGGTCACCTCTTACAAGGCCCACGAAAAGGACCTGGAATTCCTCGTCCACGCGCCGCCGCCCATCACGCTGGGACTCGTCGGTGATCCCGTGCGCCTCGGCCAGATTCTCATCAATCTCGTAAACAACGCGATCAAGTTCACCGACTCCGGCGAAGTTCAGCTTTCCACGAAGCTCCTCGCGCACGAGGGCGGTCGCGTGCAGCTGCAATTCTCCGTTTCCGACACTGGAATCGGGCTGTCACCCGAACAAACGACCCGGCTTTTCCAGGCCTTTTCCCAGGCAGACGGCTCCACGACTCGCAAGTACGGCGGCACCGGGCTGGGTCTGTCCATCTGCAAGCGGCTGGTGGAATTGATGGAAGGGGAGATCTGGGTGGAAAGCGCGAAGGGCGCGGGTTCGGTCTTCCATTTCACTGTCTGGCTTGGTGTGGCGTCGGTCGCGCCGGCCGCCTCTCCGGTCTGGCCGCTCGCGCTCAACGGCCTGCGCGCCCTCGTCGTCGATGATAATCCGGTCGCTCGCGAAATCATGTCCGGAGCGCTCGAAGGACTCGCCTGCGAAGTCGCTCTCGTCGGCAGTGGGGCCGAGGCGCTCTCCGCTGTCCAGGCTGCCGAAGCCCAGGCGTCGCCCTACCAGATTGTCTTCATGGATTGGAAGATGCCGGGCATTTCCGGGGTCGAAGCTGCGAAGGCCATCAAAAGCGATGCCGCGCTGAACAACAAACCCGCCGTCGTCATGGTCACGGCCTTTGGCCAGGAGGAAATCCGGACTGCTGCCGAAGAGGCCCGCGTCGACGGTTTCCTCATGAAGCCCGTCAGCCCGTCCCGGCTTGTTGAGAAATTGCTCGAGATTTTCGGTCACTCCGACGCGGCGCCCAGCGTCGCGACTCGCCCAGCTGCGCCCATCTCACTTCACGGTCTGCGCGTCCTGGTGGGCGAAGATAATTCGGTGAACCAACAAATCGCCCGCGAACTTCTCGAGAGCGCGGGCGTCGTCGTCGACATCGCCGGCGACGGCGGCGAAGTCCTGAACAAACTTCTCGCTCCCCGACAGTACGCCTATCACGCCGTGCTCATGGATTTGCAGATGCCGATCATGGATGGCTTCGAAGCCACACGCCGCATCCGCGCCGACTCGCGCTTTGAAATGCTGCCGATCATCGCCATGACCGCCCACGCCATGGCGGAGGTGAAGGGTCAATGCCTTGCCGTCGGCATGAACGATCACGTTGTAAAGCCGATCCATCCCGAGACTCTTTTCCAGACCCTCGCGCACTGGTGTCCGGAAGTAATCGGGGCGCTGCCTCATGATGCCGCGCCCGCTTCGGCGGAAAGCGCCGAATCCCTCACAATCTCTGGCCTCGACACCGCAGGCGGCCTCGCGCGCATGGCCGGCCATCGAGCCGCCTATGTCGCCTTGCTACGACAATTCTGCGCGACCCAGAGCGACATCGCGCGGACGATCCGCGAAGCCCTGGCCGCAGGCGACCGCGCCGGGGCCGAGCGCATCGCACATACCCTGCGTGGAGCCGCCGGTGGTATTGGCGCAACCTTGCTTTCCGAGCGTGCGTCCAGTGTGGAACGGGGGATCCGGGAGCGCGGTGAAAACGAAGAACTGCTCTGGCTGCTGGAAAACGAACTTTCCGCAACCATCAGCTCCATCCTCTCGAGTCTCGGGCCAGCCCCCAGGGAGAAGCCAGTGAATAACGGCGTCACCGAAGCCGCGGCGCGTAAGACCTCGGACGCGCTGGCCCGGCTCCTCCAGGATCGCGATGGCGAGGCCATCGACTTTCTCGCACGCCATACAGCCGTGCTTCGCGCGGCCCTTGGACCGTCCGCCTTTCCTACCTTCGAGCGGGCCGTGAACGACTTCGAGTTCCAGAGCGCTCTCGAGTTGCTGCAAGCAAGCGCCCTCGCCGCCCCTTCGGCTTCTACAGCGGAATGAAGACTTCGCTTCCATGACCGTCCAACGCGCCACTGTTCTCGTCGTCGACGATTCGCCCATCAATCTGCACCTTGCGGTCGGCATTCTGAAAAATGACTATCGCGTGAAGGTGGCCAACAGCGGCCGCGCGGGCCTGGAACTGGCGGAGACCTTTCTGCCGGATCTCATTTTGCTCGATGTGATGATGCCGGAGATGGATGGCTTTGAAGTCTGCCGCCGGCTGAAGGCGAATCCGGCCACCAGCCGCATCCCGGTCGTCTTCCTAACTTCTCGCATCGAGGAGGAAGACGAAAAGATGGGCTTCGTCGTCGGGGCCTCCGATTTCATTCACAAGCCTTTCAGCCCGCCCATCGTTGCGCTGCGCGTCAAGACCCAGCTCGAGATCAAGTTTCTCCAGGATTTGTTACGCAACCAATCCGAAGAAGAGCGCAACGAAAAAGCGCAACTCATGCGGATCTTTTGCCGTCATGTTTCGGAAGAAGTCGCCGAGGAAATGTGGCGCGAACGCGCGCAATTTCTCAGCGGCAATCGTCCGCGGCCGCAATTGCTCACCGCCACCGTGTTGTTTGCAGACATCCGCGGCTTTACTTCCATTTCCGAGCGGCTGGCGCCCGAGGCGCTCTTTGATTGGCTCAACGAGTACATGGAGGCCATGTCCAAGATCGTCTCCGCTCATCGCGGCATGGTCAATAAATACATCGGCGACGCCATCATGGTTGTCTTCGGCACGCCGATTCCGCGGTCTAGTGAAGAGGAAATCGCCCTAGATGCCAAGTGTGCGGCCGATTGCGCTCTCGCCATGTCGGAAGCGCTTCAGACCCTGAATGCCGACTTTGTGAAACGCGGGCTGCCGGCCATCGAAATCCGCGTCGGCATCTTCACCGGCCCGCTCACCGCCGGGACCCTCGGCAGCACGCAACGCCTCGAGTATACCGTCATCGGCGACACGGTGAACATTGCCTCCCGTCTGGAGCAGATGAAGGAGTTCGCTTCGGACACCGTTGCCGAGACCACCTGCCGCATCCTGATCGGTGAGAGCACCTATCGACGGTTGCCGGCGTGTTATCAGGTCACGGCGCTGGAGTCGGCGCTGTTGAGGGGGAAGACGGAGCCTATTCGCATTTTTCTTATGGAAGGCCGTAAGTCGGATTGACGTAACTTGAAGTATGAAATCTCTTGATTCGGTATTCAAAATCAAAGATAATAACAAATTCGGCGATGAATTGCGGCGTTATTGCGCTGCGAAAAAACGTGAATTCAAGCAGCCGCTCACGGAAGCTGAGTCAGTATTTAATGATTTGGTGAGGTTTGGCGGATTAATCGCAGGCGATGGGTTTATTTCCATTTTTAATCAATTCTTCACTCCTGCTTCTTTCTCCAAGGTCTGCGATGCTCTGACTGAGGTTGGTGGCTTAAAACTCAGGGATCTGCTTCGCGAAGCTTGGTCAATCTATACGAAAGATAGAGACCCCATCACCGTAGAGCAGCTTCAGTCTATATCTGTCAGACGTTTTAATTCAAAGGAGCGGATGGATCGCTTCGACGAAATTGGACTGGAGGTTGAAGCTGAAATCCAAAGGCAATACGAAACAGATAATATCTATTGCGCCATGTACGCTCGATTGCATCGAGCCGAGTTTTCACCGATTGCGGAAAACAGTTAATCCGACTCCGCCACTCGAGACAAAAAATGTGAAGGGTGATGTTCCTCTCGTTCCCAAAGTTAGCGAAGCGCTTTGGGAACGGCGGCTTCTCCCGGAAACTCCGTTTCCCCTCAGGGCTTCGACTCTGCGCCACACCTCGAACCACCCAGATCGCCCCCGGCAGGCAATCGACAATCGGCGAAGGAACGGTGCGCCCCTTTCGACCGCTCCGGCATAACACTCCAAGCTTTCACCCGCGCTTAAGCCTTTGGCGCTCAGCATCACAGCCGCCTCAACACTCACCCTTTAACGACCCCACACCCATGAAACTAGCCAGCATCCAATCCATCGCCACCCTTTGCGACATTCCCGGCGCGGATCGCATCGAAGCCGCCGCGGTGCTCGGTTACCAGACCGTCGTGAAAAAGGGCGAATTCAGCCCGGGCGATCTGTGCGTCTGGCACGAGCCCGATACCGTGGTGGCCGAGCGTCCGGAATACGACTTCCTGCGCCGGCAGGGCTTTCGCTTGAAAGTCTCGCGCTTCAAAGGCCAGGTCAGCCAGGGGTTGGCTCTGCCGATGGGCATCCTGCCGGCCGGCGTGTACCGGCCGGGTGAGGATGTGACCGAGCTCGTCGGCATTCGCAAATACGAAAAGCCGCTGTCGCCAAACCTCATCGGCGTGGCCAAAGGCGGCTTTCCGACCTGGCTTTCCAAAACCGATGAACCCAACCTCCGCTCCTTTCCCGACGCGCTCGCCGAACTCACCGGCCGACGTTGTGTGATCACCCAGAAAGTCGACGGAACTTCCGGCACTTACTACCTGCGCGGCGGGGAATTTGGCGTCTGCACGCGGAATCTCGAACTCGTCGAGGACCCCGCGAGCATGTTCTGGCGCGTTGCCCGCGAACACCGCTTGCAGGAAGCGCTGGCGTCGCTCGACGGCGACTTCGCGCTCCAGGGAGAGGTCCACGGCGAAGGCATCCAGGGCAATCACCTGGGGGTGCGCGGCGTGAGTTTCGCGGCGTTCAGCCTCTTCGACATTTCGCGGCATGGGTATGTGAGTCATGGCGCGCTTGCGGCGCTGTGTCAGAGCCAGGGCTTGCCCATGGTCAAGACCGTTTGGGAAGGCGAATTTCGCTTCACCCTGCCGGAACTCGTGGAGCTGGCCAATAGCCAAAGCTACGCGTCCGGCGGAGTGGCCGAAGGCATCGTCATTCGTCCGGTAGAAGAAGCGCGTTCGGTCGCGCTGCCACATGGGCGACTGTCGGCGAAAGTGCTCAGTGAGCGGTATGCCTTGAAACACGGGGAGTAACATCCAGCCGCCGCAGCGAAAGCTGCGGCGGCATTTGCCTCGCCTTGCAATCGCGATCGTCCGTCAAACAAGTCAAGGTATAATGCCGCGAGGTTTTGGAGCAAGTGCGGTGGTTCTGGACCGCTTTCGGAGTGGGTAAGTTGAGATCAATGCAATTCAATCGCATGCTTTACTGTTTTGCGTGGCATCGCCGTCCTGCTGGAATAACTCCTCATTTTCACCCGCAACGCTTTGAATAAACCAGTCTCGTGCAGAAGCGCCGCGACTCAAAGCTTCTGAGAAATCTTGGAGTTGATAGCCAGCCGGACCTGCGGTGATCACTCTTGGCTGTGTCGAGTTCGGTCGATTTGCATCCGCCTCAACTTGCCCACTCCGAAAGCGGTGCAGAACCACCGCACTCCAAAACCTCGCGGCATTGTACGCGGATTTTCACACTTAACGGATGCCCGTTGCGTGGCGCGCGTGCGCGAAACCAAAGACAAAGAAAGAACAAGCATCGCCATTCCACCATTTGCATTTCTCGCGTCCCTAACTTCCATTTATCACCAGCTAATAAAACACCGCGCGCTGGCCGCCAAGCCCGCGTAAACTTTTTCTCATGAAAACCAAAGACCTCCGTCGCCTGGGAGTTCCCGACGGCGCACTCGATCAGGCGCAGAAATTCGCCCACGAATGTGCCGCCGTCGACGGAGCCGATCTCGAAACCGAGATCTTTAATATCGTCGCCAATCCCTCGGCCTATTTCGAAGACCCGCTCCGTGCGCCATTGGCCAGGGCGCTGTATCGCCCGGCCTTCACGCCGCGCGAACAGCCGGCGCCGTGGCGCCAGTGGGGCGAGGATCTCGAGGCTGAGTCGGTGAAACAAATGGCCAATGCCTGTGCCCTTCCGGTGGCCGTGGCCGGAGCGCTCATGCCCGATGCCCATGTGGGCTACGGGCTGCCCATTGGCGGCGTGCTGGCCACGGAAAACGCGGTCATCCCGTATGCCGTCGGCGTCGACATTGCCTGCCGGATGAAGCTGACCGTGTACGACTGCAAAGCTGACACGATCCCCGGCCAGCGCGATCGCCTTACGAACATCCTCGAAAGTGAGACCCGCTTCGGCGTGGGCTGCGTCTTCAAACCGCGCCGCGACCACGACGTAATGGATGACGCTGACTGGGACGCCTCATCAGTGACCCGGCGCATGCGCGACAAGGCCTGGGGCCAACTCGGCACCAGCGGTAGTGGCAATCACTTCGTGGAATTCGGCGCTTTCACCGTCGAAGCCTCCACGGAGGGCGAGCCGTCGCCGCTGGGTCTCGAGCCCGGCTCGTATCTCGCGCTCCTGAGCCACAGCGGCTCGCGGGGCACGGGTGCGCAGATCTGCGAGGCCTACAGCCGCATTGCCCAGAGCCGTTGTGAGCGCCTGCCAAAGGAGCTCCAGCGCCTGTCCTGGCTGTCGCTCGATTCGGAGCCGGGTCAGGAATACTGGGCGGTGATGAATCTCATGGGGCGTTATGCTTCCGCAAACCATGAGCTCATCCACCGCTACATCGCGCGGAAGGTCGGAGTGAATGTGGTCCTCGATATCGAGAACCATCATAACTTCGCCTGGAAGGAACGCCACGTCATCGGTGGCGAGGAGCGCGAACTCGTCGTCCATCGGAAAGGCGCGACGCCCGCAGGCGCCGGCGTGCTGGGGATCATTCCCGGCTCGATGGCTTCGCCAGGCTTTGTCGTTCGCGGCAAAGGCCAGGCGGATTCGCTGCACAGCGCTTCCCATGGGGCCGGACGTGTTATGAGCCGGACCAAGGCCATGCAATCCTTCACCTGGAGCGCGACGAAGAAGCTGCTCGCCGAGCGCGGCGTGGAGCTTTTGTCCTCCGGTCTGGATGAAGTGCCGGGTGTCTACAAGGACATCCACGCCGTCATGGCCGCGCAGACGGATCTCGTGGAGATCCTGGGCCGCTTCGATCCGAAGATCGTGAAAATGTGTCCCGCGGGTGAACGCCCGGAAGACTAGTCAGAGCGTGTCATTTAACACGCGTCATAACGAATTCGCCGGGAATGTCGACCGCAAGTCAACAGTTCCCAACCTGACAGAATAACATCGCGAAGGGGCGCGCCAATTGCTGCCCCTCCGCTCCATCCCCATGAATGACATCCTCTATAAATCCACGGTGCTGGTGCTGAACCGACACTGGCAAGCCATTCACGTCAAGACGCCGGCCGATGCTTTTTGCATGCTGGCCGCGGAAGCCGCCACGGCGCTCGACGTGCAGGGCGATGACTACATCGCGCCGGTGCGTTGGTCGGAGTGGCTGCAGCTGCCGATTCGCGAAGGCGACAACTCGGTTGCAACGGCGCGCGGTCCGGTGCGTGTGCCGACGGTGATCGTGGCGGCGCGCTATGCGAAGGTGCCGATGCGGCGCCTGAGCTTCGGCGCGCGGGGCATCTGGGAGCGGGACGGCGGCGTGTGCCAATATACGGGCCGCAAGCTCGCGCCCGGCGAGGGCAACATCGATCACGTCGTGCCGCGGTCACGCGGTGGCGCCACGAGCTGGGAGAACTGCGTGCTCGCGCACCGGGAAATCAATAGCCGGAAGGCGGATAAGTTGCCGGCCGAGGCGGGTTTGCGCCTGCGTCGAACGCCGGCCCGGCCGCGTACCCTGCCGGCCACGGTGCTGATCCGCAACGCGCATGGCGTGCGCGATTGGGAGCGGTTTTTGATGCGGTAGGTGTGTGTGGGTTCACGAGCGCCGTCGCGGAGCTTTGGCCGCGGCGGCGCTTCGCGGGCGCGGGGGGTGTTTGCTTCGGGTTGGCGTTTCGTACCCGCCTGCCGCTCTCACCCGAAGACGCCCCCTCCATGGGGAGCAAGAGCTCCCCTCCTTCTTTCGCAACGAAGCTGGAGCTTCGCGCGAGCGCGCGTTTATGTCGCGTCCATTTATCTCTTCGGCTTCTTGGCGACTTCCACCGCCTTCGGCGTCTTTGCCGCGGGCTTTTTCGTCGCTGGCGCGGCTGGCGCCGTTTCGGCCGGTGCCTCCAGGGTAAGTCCCACCGGGCAGTGATCTGAGCCGGTCACGTCGGGCAGGATGAAGGCCGTCTTCAGACGCGGCCGCAGCGCCGCCGAGAGGAGGAAGTAGTCGATGCGCCAGCCCACGTTCCGTTTGCGGGCGCCGGCCATGAGGCTCCACCACGTGTAGTGGCCGCCTTCCTTTTGAAATTCCCGAAAACTATCGATGAAACCATGATCCACAAAGGCCTGAAACCCATTCCGCTCCTCGATGGTGAAGCCGTGATTGCGCTCGTTGCCCTTGGGCCGGGCGAGATCAATCGCGGTGTGCGCCACATTGAAATCGCCGCAGAAAATCACCGGCTTGCGCTTCTCCAAAGCTCGGAGGTAGGCGAGGAAGTCGCGGTCCCACTGCTGCCGGTAGTCTAGCCGCGTGAGTTCGCGTTTGGAGTTGGGAACGTAGACGCTGATGACGAAGAAGTCGGGAAACTCCGCCGTCGTGACGCGTCCCTCGCGATCGTGGTCGGCCTGGTTGATGCCGTAGGTCACCTCGATCGGCGCAACCTTGGTGAAGATGGCGGTTCCTGCGTAACCCTTCTTCTCAGCGCTATTGAAGTAGGCCGTGTACTCGGCGGGCCAAATCTTCTCGACGTCGGTCGCCGTGCATTTGGTCTCCTGAAGACAGAGGATGTCCGGCTGCTCCTCGTTGAGGAAAGAGCAGAAGTTCTTTTTCAGCACGGCGCGGAGGCCGTTGACGTTCCAGGAGATGAGCTTCATGAGGATGAATGGATGGCGAAAACGCGAGGGCCGGGAGCATGCCGGGCCGGGCGCTTTCGCCCAAGGCCGAAATTTCTCCCCGGCGCGGCGCGCTTTACGTCCGCGTTTTGCGCGCTAAAGTCGCCTTCCTTTTTCCCAAGAGTGCCATGATGACCAGCGCCCAAATCCGACAGTCGTTTCTCGATTTCTTCCGCGAGAAACAGCACACGATCGTGCCCAGCTCCAGCCTTCTGCCGGACTCGCCCAACCTGCAGTTCACAAATGCGGGAATGAATCAGTTCGTGCCCATCTTTCTCGGGCAGAAGGCGGCCGACGTGAGCAAGTGGGGCGGGGCGATTCCCGCCAGCGACACGCGTGCGGCGGATACCCAGAAATGCATTCGCGCCGGCGGCAAGCACAACGATCTCGAAGACGTGGGGCTCGACACCTACCACCACACCTTCTTCGAGATGCTCGGGAACTGGTCGTTTGGCGATTACTTTAAAAAGGAAGCGATCGAATGGGCCTGGGAACTGGTGGTGGGCCGTTGGAAATTTCCCGCGGAGCGGCTCTACGCGACGATCTATCATCCAGACAAAGCGGCCGGCGACCCGGCGGAGCGCGACGAAGAGGCTTGGGGCTACTGGGCGGAAAAATTCCGCGCCGCCGGGCTCGATCCCGCCGTCCACATCGTTAACGGCAACAAGAAGGACAACTTCTGGATGATGGGTGAAACCGGTCCCTGCGGTCCCTGCTCGGAGCTGCACGTGGATCTGACGCCGGCCGGCGATACCAAGGGCAGCCTGGTAAACAAAGGTTCGGCCTCGTGCATTGAAATCTGGAATCTTGTCTTCATCCAGTTCAACGCAAATCAGGACAAGACTTTTTCGCTGCTGCCTGCGCAGCATGTCGACACGGGCATGGGCTTTGAGCGCGTGACTTCGATCATTCAAGGCACGAAGGGCTTTACGGATTTTGCCAATGCCAAGATCTCGAATTACGAGACGGATGTGTTCAGGCCGATCTTTGAGGAACTGGAGAAGATGAGCGGCAAGCGCTATGGCTCCACGCTGCCGGAGCCAAATGCGCAGGGTCACGTCATCGCAACGACCGAGCAGGAGAAGCTCGACGTGGCCTTTCGCGTCATCGCGGATCACATCCGCACGCTCTCGTTTGCCGTGGCTGATGGCATTCAGCCGGGTAACACCGATCGCAACTATACTTTGCGGCGCATCCTGCGCCGGGCCGTGCGTTACGGGCGGTCGCTCGGTTTCCGCGGGCCGTTCTTTTACAAACTCGCGGACGTATTGGCGCGCAGCATGGGCGATGTATTTCCCGAGATCCGTGCACGGCTGCAATTTGTTAAGGATACGCTGCAGCGCGAGGAGGAGTCTTTCATTCGCACACTGGACAAAGGCGTGGCGCTCTTTGAGCACGAAATCGCGCGGTTGGAACAGGGCGGCGCAAGGGATGTTTCGGCCCCCTTTGCCTTCCGGCTCTATGACGAGCAGGGATTTCCGCTGGATCTTACTGAGCTGATGGCGCGCGAGCGCGGCTTTACGGTGGATGTTGCGGGCTTCGATGTGCTCATGGAGAAACAAAAGGCCATGGCGCGAGAGAGCCAGGTTCGACAGGTCATCGAGCTTTCCCAAATCGAAACCCAGACGTCGACCCGCTTCGTCGGTTACGACCTGCTCAGCGCGGAAGCAACTGTGCAGGAAGTCGTCATCGTGAAAGACGAAAAGAAAAAGAAAGATATACCGGCAGTCGTGTTGGATGTGTCTCCCGCGTACGCAGAAATGGGTGGGCAAATCGGCGATTCCGGCGAGATCACCGGCGGCGGTCAGCTCTGGAACGTGCAAAACACGCAGAAGAGCGGCAACATCTGGCTTCACCTCATCGAAGGCGTGATGGGCGAAGACACGCCGGTAAAAGGCGCGCAGGTCACCATCACGGTCAATGCCGCGCGGCGCGCAGCCATTGAGCGGCATCACAGTGTGACGCACCTGCTGCACTGGGCGCTGCACGAAGTGGTCTCGCGCGAAGCGACGCAGAAAGGCTCATCCGTCGCGCCGGACAAACTGACCTTCGACTTCAATTCCCAGGCGCTTACCCCACAGCAGGTCCGCGACATCGAGCGGCTCGTTAATGAACGCATCGTGGAGAATTCTGGCATCTTCTGGACCGAAATTCCCTATGCCGAGGTGAAAGGCCGGCCCGACATCATGCAATTCTTCGGCGACAAGTACGGCGATGTCGTCCGCGTTGTCCAGATCGGCGGCAAGGCCGGCGGACTCGACGGCTTCTCCATGGAACTGTGCGCCGGCACCCACGTGCGCGGCGCGGGCGAGATCGGCCTCTTCCGCATCCTCTCTGAGGGTGCGATCGCGTCCGGTGTGCGCCGCATCGAAGCGGTCGCCGGCCTTCACGCCTATGAGCGCGCCGTCTCCGACAGCCTGCGCCTGGAAACGCTGGCCGAGAAGCTCGGTAGCCCGTTGGGCGAACTTGAGAAGAAGCTCGAGTCCCTCCTGGCCGGACAAAAGTCCCTCGAGAAGCAGCTCGAGTCGCTGCAGAAAAAGCAGGCGGCGGCCACCGCGGCCTCGCTCGCCGGGTTGGTCCATACTCTGGGCTCCACGCCGTCTATCGTCGAGCGCCTGGACGGCGCGAGTGGCGACGAGCTGCAATCCATCATCGACGCGCTGAAAGGCGGCTTCAAAGGCGTCATCATTTTGGCTGGCTCCCCCGCGCCGGGACAAGTGGCGCTGCTGGCCAGCGTCTCCGCGGATTTTACGAGCCAGTTTCAGGCGGGCAAAATCATCCAGGCGCTGGCGCCGATCGTCGGCGGCAAAGGCGGCGGCCGGCCGGACAATGCCCGGGGAGCCGGCAAGTTGCCTGAGAAAATCCACGATGCGCTTGTGGCGGCTCGGACGATGCTGAGCCAGGCGTAGGGATTGAGCGCGAAGTGCTTCAGGCGCAACGACAACCGTTCGCCTGAGGCGCTCGGCGATTTCTAACACGTTTGATATCTCGTGAAATCGATCCCGAGCGCTTTTAACAAGCGTTGAGATCGTTGGCTGCGGTCGGGCGGAAAAAATTTGCTGCTTCTCGGATGGCCCCTTGAGCGTATAGATGGGATGCGTTTTCCGCTGCCCATGCCCATCCCTGCCGTCAGGCTTTATAATTATTATATTGTTAGCGCGCGCGCCTATCTTTGGCGCTGCGCCATGGCGCTGGCCGCTGACGGCCTGTTGGAGTCTCGTATCCTGGCTCGTTCTCGTCCTCACGCGGCTATGAGGCATCCGGCAGGATTTTCGTTCCGATGATCATCCATCGCATCCGAGGCATCTCCAGTTTGCTTGGGATTCTCCAGGGCTCGCTCCTCTCGGCGGCCTTTTGGGTTTGCTTTGGCTTTTTTTGCCTTTTCTCACGGGGTACGGAGAAGTTCACCGAGCGGTACGCCTTGTATTGGGCGGTGGTGCTGGCCTGCTTCAGTCTCGAGCTGCTGACGCGCGGGCCGCAAAAGGTCACGGCCCCCATTTATGACAGCAGCCTGCTCCGCCAGGCGCCGATCTCCCTGCGTCAGGTGGTCTTTTCCGTGGGCGGGCTGCTCCTGTTTCTCTTCCTCACCAAGGGCTACGTCATTTCGCGCGTTTTCGTCTGCATCTATTCGGCGCTGCTCTATGCGCTCCTGATCTGGAGCAATTCCTTTCTCCCCTCGAAGCTTTCCCGCTGGGTCTTTTCCGGCACACGGCGCACCGGCACGTTGCTCGTCGGGCCCGGGCGGCGCATCGCGCACCTCAGCTTCTGGCTCGAGCGGAAGAAGCAGTTTGGAGTGAGTGTGGTCGGTCACGTGGCGACGGATGAAACGACCAGCCACTCCGGCACAAATGGCTCCAGCCACACCACGCCAATCGCCATGACGGGCAAGATCGATCAGCTCGAGGAAATGATGGCGAATCCGGATGTCTCGCAGGTCATCCTCATGGAGCTTGCGAGTCCGCCCCTGGCCCGCAGGCTGATTCGCATCTGCCAGCAGCGCGGCCTGCGCCTGCTCATCGTGAACGATTTTGCCGAACTGCTCGGCCATCCGATCATCTCCTGCCTCGATGAAGGGGTCAATATTCTCACGTTGCATGAGGAGCCGCTGGAAAATCCGTTCAACCGGCTCCTGAAGCGAATGCTGGATCTCGTGGTCGCCAGCGCCGTGGTCGTCCTTGTTTTGCCCTGGCTCGTTCCCATCGTGTGGATATTCCAGCGGTTGCAATCGCCCGGTCCCCTCTGGCATCGGCAGACGCGCGCCGGAATTCAAAATAAGGCCTTTTTGATTTTCAAATTCCGCACGATGCACACCGCCTCCGGTGAGATTACGCGGCAGGCGAGCGCCGATGATCAGCGCATCTTCCCGGCCGGTCGCTGGATGCGTCGGCTCAGCATCGACGAGGTCCCGCAATTCCTGAATGTGCTCATCGGCGACATGAGCGTGGTCGGCCCGCGGCCGCATCTCATCGAGCATAATACGCAATTCGCCCATGTGCTCGACGGCTACCATTTCCGCACGTTCATCAAGCCCGGCATCACTGGGTTGGCGCAGGTGCGGGGATTCCGAGGCGAAGCGCGCACGCGCAAGGACATCGCCGCGCGGCTCGCGTCGGATATGGTGTACCTGGAGAACTGGTCGCTCACGCTGGATCTCGGCATCATTATGCGCACGGCCTGGCAGGTCATCAGTCCGCCAAAGACGGCGGTTTGATCGCGAAGAAGTTGGCGGCGTGAGAAAAGCCGTTTGATAAGTCAGCGTCGCGCTTTGCGGGAATTTTTCTCCGATCCTTTGAGCCATCCACTGCGATTCTTTCTTTTAGAAAAAAAGCGCGCCGGTCGCCCACCCCGAACGACCGGCGCAAGGATTTTGTAATCGAAGGGATTACATTAGGGGAATCGCCGACCATGGGGGGAGCGGACGTATCAAATTTTGAAATTCTTCCACGCGTGCTTTGACCCTCGTTCCGCGGGGTGTCGGATGTTGGATGTGTGATTATTAAATCTTATGGAAACCCATGAAGGCTAACAAAAAATGTAGCGGAAACTACATATTGTTATACAAAAGGATACATACTTCTCCTAAAATCATATACGAAAGGGATTGAATGTTTCCGTCTCTACAGCGGGCGAGCGCCTCAAAAGCGAGACTGCCGCCGCGCTGCCGCCCGGGTGATGTTGGGTGGCGTCTTCACGCGAATGCGCTTGGCTCCCTTCGTCGGTCGGAATAAGCCCTCTGGTTTCCCGTGAAGAAGCTCATCATCCAGGTGCCCTGCTACAATGAAGAGGCGACCCTCCACATTGCGCTCGGCGCATTGCCGCGGGAGATCCCAGGCATCGACAAGGTGGAATGGCTCATCATCAATGATGGATGCACGGATCGCACGGTGGAGGTGGCCCGCGCCGCGGGCGTGGATCACGTGGTGGACCTGGGCTACCACCAGGGCCTCGCGCGGGGCTTCATGGCCGGACTTGATGCCTGCCTGCGCGCGGGGGCGGACATCATCGTGAACACGGATGCGGACAACCAATATGAAGCTGCGGACATCCCGAAGCTCGTCGCGCCTATCCTGCGCGGGGAGGCGGCCATCGTGGTCGGAGAGCGGCCGATCGCAGAGATCGAGCACTTTTCCCCACTGAAGAAAGCCTTGCAGAAGCTGGGCTCCTGGGTGGTGCGCGCCGCCAGTGGGACGGAGATCGCCGACGCGCCCAGCGGCTTTCGCGCCATGAGCCGCGACGCGGCCATGCAGCTGAACGTCTTCAGCAAATACACCTACACCCTGGAGACCATCATCCAGGCCGGCCAGAAAAACATGGCCATCGTCTCCGTGCCCGTTCGCACGAATGGCTTTTTGCGTCCTTCGCGGCTCATGAAGTCGATGCGCAGCTACGTGCAGCGCTCCATTCTGACCATCATCCGGATCTTCGTGACCTACCGGCCGGTGCGCTTTTTTGCCACCCTCGGCGCACTGCCTTTTGCCTGCGGCTTTGCGCTAGGGATCCGCTGGCTGCTCCTCTACGAGCAGACGCCCACGCGGGCCCGCGTGCCGAGCCTCATCCTGGCGGCCATCCTCATCCTCATCGGCGTGCAGCTCTGGATTTTTGGCATTATGGCCGACATCATCGCTGTGAACCGCAAGCTGCTGGAAGACGTGCAATTGCGCATCAAGCGCCTCGAGTACCGCGACGCCGAGCGGGCGGCCGGCGGCGGGAATGCGAGCGCAAAAGGCGAATAGCGGGTTCGGACCTGACAACCGGCTGAACTTCCGCCACCGTTCCGCCCGCTTTTCCCATGTCCCGCGATTTCCTTGCCCGCGAAGCCCTCGCCCAAATCCCAAAAATCCTCACGCTGCAGGATCGGAACGCCCATAGCCCGACGTATGGCTGTTTCGATCGCAACTACTGGCAGTACAAGATCATCGATTTCCCGAGCGGCATGGCGGCGGAGTTCGTCTGGCCGCTGGCCCTGGCCTATGCCACGCAGATCGAGGGGAATGCCTTTTACCGGCAGCCGGCCATTCGCGAGTGGGCGGGGGCGGGCATCCTGTATGCCGCCCACAGCGCGCATGCCGATGGCTCGTGCGACGACTACTTTCCCTACGAAAAGGCGGCGGGAGCGGCGGCCTTTTCGCTGCTCGCCGCGCTGGAGGCGTACACGCTGCTGGAGTTCGATCACGCGGGCATGCGCGCTTTTTTTGAAAAGCGCGCGGATTGGCTGGCGAATCATCACGAAAGCGGTCGGCTCACGAACCACCAGGCGCTCATCGTCCTCTGCCTGGAGCGGGCGGGCAAACTGCTGCGCACAAATCGCTGGGATAAGGCGAAGCGTGAGCGCCTGGCGCGGGTGCTGGAGTGGCAGAACTCCGAAGGCTGGTTCCAGGAATACGAAGGCTGCGATCCCGGCTATCACACGTTGACCGTGGGCCTGCTCGCGCAGGTCTATGAAGCCAACCCGACGCCCGAACTCCGCGCGGCCATTGAAAAGGCCGTGCGTTTCGCCGCGCACTTCGTGCATCCGGATGGCTCCTTCGGCGGCGAGTACGCGAGCCGCAATACGTATAACTTTTTCCCCCACGGCTTCGAGATCGCCGGGAAATGGCTGCACGAGGCGCTGCAGATCAATGATGCCATGCTGGTTGGCTGGCAAAAAGGGTTGGGATCTTGTTATGCCGACGACCACATCGTCGGCCATCACACCTGGAGTTATCTGTTGGCCTGGCAACATTTTGTGGCGCAACGCCCCGCGCCCAACCCACGGCCCACGGGCCGGCAGTACTTTCGCAACGCCGGCATCGTCATCGACCGCCGAGATGGGCTGGAGCTTTACCTTGCCCTGAACAAAGGCGGCGTCTTCAAGCTCTTCCGCGACGGGAAGCTCGTGTGTTCCGACACGCAAATCTCGGTGCAGGCGGAGGAGGCCGGGCGCGTGCGCAATGCTGTGGCGCATCTCGTCGGCAACTATGATGTGGACTTTGCCCAGGAGAGCATCAGCGTCACCGGGGAGTTGGGTTGGGCGAAGGCCAAGCTCATGAACACTTTCAATCTGCTCGCGCTGCGCGGCATCATGCTCGCCGGCGGCTGCTTTTTCCCCGATCTGGTGCGGAAGCTCCTGCAGACGCTGCTCATCACCGGGAAAAAACCCGCGCCGTTGCGCTTCAGCCGGCGCTTCACCTGGGCGGGTGGCAAGTTGAAGGTGGCGGACGAATTGAGCGCGGCTTCGTGGGGCAATGTCCTGGGCGTGGGGATCGGCGCTTCGCAGACCTCGATTTATGTTGTCATGAGCCGCACCTATCAGGCGGGGCAAATGCAGCCCTGGCTCGATCTCACGGAGCGCATACGCGCGCTGAAGGCCGGCGAGCCGCTGAAGCTGGAGCGCACGTTTTAACATTCAGTTGCCCGTGATCTCGTGAAAAAACTCATCTCTCTGATCGTTAGCCTCGGCATTCTGGCGCTCATTTATTGGCGCCTGAGCCGCCACGGACAGCTCGATCAACTCTTGCACATCTTTGCTTCCTGCGATCGGCTCTGGATGGTCATATCGCTCGCCATGGTCGTGCCGCTCACGCTCTTCACGTCCCGACGGCTGCAGCAGCTCATGCCGCGGCCGGGTTTGTTAGGCTTCGGCGAGGCCAATCGGCTCATCCTTGTCGCCAGTGTGCTCAATCTTGTTCTGCCTTCGAAAATGGGCGACATTGCCAAGGCTTACTTCATGCGTGACCGCGGGCATTTTGAAGGTTCGCTTGCGCTTTCGCTGGTCGTATTTGAAAAAGCCTGCGACATGCTTTCGCTGCTGTTGTGGTGTGTCTTTGGGCTCGTGTGGTGTGTGGCCGATCCCACGATCTATCCAGCGAAAGGCGCGCTATTCTGGATCATGGGGGCGGGCGTCGTGGGCTTGTTGGCGGCGGGCTTGCTCCTGTTGGGGTCGGAGGCCTTTGCGCAGTTTTTCTTTGGCCTGGCCCAACGCTTTGCGCCGGCGAAGCTCGGACAGAAGGTGGCCAAGCTTTCCGGCTCCTGGAAGGAAATGCACGCCTACTTTTGGTCCAGCCCCGGCCGGCTGGCGAGAGTGGCGAGCATGTCGATCTTCATCTGGTTTCTGCATCTGTTGCAAATCTGGATGTTTATCCTCGCGTTGCGGGCCTGGGTTCCATTTCTGGCGAATCTCGCCTTGTCGCCGCTGGGCATTCTTGCCGGTTTGTTGCCGCTGACTTTTGCTGGAGTCGGGACGCGCGATGCCGCGCTGGTCTTGTTTTATGCGCCGTTTTTCAACGAGCCGACCGCCGCCGCCCTGGGCATCCTCTGCACGGCGCGGTATGTCTTGCCAGCCCTGGGCGGGATGCCATTTGCCAGCCGGTATTTGCAGGCCCTGAAAGGGCGGAGCAAGGAGGAGCTGGCGAGTCAGCAAGGCTAACACATCCGACGGATCGGAACACGGCGCCAATGTAGGCGAGGTATTCCTACCTTGCGCGGTGTGCCGGAGCCGTGGCGGGGAGGGAGCGGCGTTCAAGCTATCAGGGAATCTGAGCTCAGCCGACGATGGACATTTGAAGCGGAAACAGCGCACGGATCACGCAAGATTTTTCGTAGATCTCGAGTGCAGAAATCTGTCGCTATGCTCGAGCCGCGTGTAGTCTGAACGCGTTTCCCTCCCCGCCGGTTCTCCGGCGCACCGCGCGAGGTAGGAATACCTCGCCTACATTGGCGCCGCGTTCCTTTGCGCCTGTACGGCAGCCCAGCCGCAAACGTTTTATTCGACATTTTCCCGGGGCTCAACTATTTCCCGCCGCATGCGAATGTTTGCCACCCTTTTGGTTCGGAATTTCTCCCGAAGCTTTCCCGTCTTCACTCTTGCCGCTTGTTTCCTGACCGCCTGCGTCTCCGTCGTCGAACCGCCTTCGGATGTCCCGATGACGTCCGACCCTTCCGGCGGCTGGAAGCACACGGCCAGCGGGATTGTTTTCCCGGCCGAAGTCGCCGGTTTCGTCCGGCAATCCGCCGCGCCCGCGCCCACCCGCGAAGGTGTGCTGGTCGACTATCGTTTCACGAGCAAGGTGACGGATACTATCGAAGGCTACGTCAACGTGGACGTTGCAGTGATTCCGGCGGGCTCGATGTCTCTGAAAACCGCATTCGACAGCCGGCTGGCTCAGGCGCTGCGTTTCAAGTGGATCGGCGCCAAGCCGGTCGAGACGGGTGAAAAGCCGGCCGCTGGTCAGCTCGGGCCGGGCATGTATGCGCACTATACTATCCAGGCGTCGAACATTGCTGGGCATAATGAAGACGGCGACCTGCAGCTTTGGGTGCACAAACGCGGCAACTACTATCTCGCCTTCTCCAGCAGCACGGCCATGAATCGGCGCGATATCGCCGAGCCGGTGGTGGCCGCCTTCATTCGCCATTTTGAATAGCGGCTCGCGCCTGCCGCTCGGGGCATTTCATGGCCGCCGCCGCAGGGAAACGGTTTCCGTCGCTCGCTGGCAAATTCCGGAAATCTGGCACGGATCCAGCTCTACTTGCTTGCGTGAAGCGTAACGCAAACCTCCTTCGAGAGGGGCGCCGAGCGAAGCACAAACCGCAGTCATAGCGACAAACAAATAATACCCGCCCTTCCCGGAGCCCTCCGACAAGCGAAAGCCTGCCTGAAGGCGACGGAACTGACAGCCTGCTGGATCATTTCAGCAGGCTGCCTTTTTTTGAGCGCCCTATTTGGTCTTCGTTCCGAGTTGGAATTCATAGGGTTGTGTTTTCAAAGAAGCTGCTCAGATACGGAGGGTCTGCGGGTGAGCTTCGTGGCTTCGTGTGAAAATATCTCCGTGAGGACTTCACAGAACGCGTCTTCCTGATTCGAATCGATTCGCCCAAAGGAGATAAAAGGCTTACACGAAGCCACGAAGCCACGAAAGGTCCTTCCTCTGGCGATGTCATTGCGACGGCGAATCCGGCAGCTCGTTCAGAAACTCCGGGCAAACTCCGGTGACGAAAGCGATGTTTCCTTCGATCTTATCCGCGTCAATACCTGGTGGTGCGATGAAGGCGGCGGGCAAGAATGCGGAGAAGAGTATCCCAACTCCGAACCAGGTAGCGTAGAGATCCTGGGTGATGAAGCAGTTGTAAACAAATACGACGGCGCCGAGGGTAATGGTTAAACCCGTAACGATCATGGCGAGCCTGCGTCGGGCTTGGTGCTTGCGGCAGAGAGAGATTTGCAGAGTCGCCCGACGTTCCGGAAAAAAAGTGGGCAGGATGATTGAAAGAGCCACGACGAAATTCCAGGCTGGATGATGCCAGTAGGCATATCGGAGCGGACCCGGGGCCGGCTGCAGTGCCAGGCCAAGGAGCGGGAAGACGATAATCGGCGTCAGCGGGAAGAGCCGAAAGGAAAGTTTCCTCGGCCTCGGCCGCCAGAGAAGCCTGTGGGAAATGGTGGGGCCCGCAGCCGGTGCGTTGCACTTTATGCAACGCGGCGGCAAGATTGCATCAGAGGCCGCAACCAGGAGGCGGCCTTGTCGCCACATGGACCTGGGCATAGCGCCATTAACCGCCGGAATTTCAGCCCGTTCGAGGGCGGGCGAGCTTTGGCCGTGATTTTCCACCGAGCCGGTTGGAAAGAAGCCACTCTCCCGGCACAACGGCGTAAACGCCGTTTGGCGGATGTTCATGCCGTCGGCTTCGAACGTCTCGGTCAGGAGCACTTGCGGCTCTTCAGCGTAGCTCTCTCGGCTCGCGTCGACGACCAGTGAAAGATAGCTGATCTTCAGCCGGCGATCGTCAAATTCCAGCCGGGCAAATCCATTGTAACCGAGACTGTCCTTCGCGTAGCGCGAGTTGATGCGCGCATCGTAGAAGAGGACTTTTTGAGCCAATGGATTGGCGGCGTCCGGCGTCTTGGCATCGATGGGCATGCCGCCATGGCCGACGCAGCGACCGAAGACCTTCAGCTCGCCTGTGCCGAAATATTCATATCCCGAAAGACGATGCTCGTGGCCCCAGAGCCAGAGCACCGGCGTTTTGAAAAATTCCGATAACTGCCGCGCGGGCTCCGGATAGTTTTTGTCGAAGCCCGAGAAATACTGGTGATGCGAGAGGATGATCGTGGCCTTGGGCGTTTCCGCAGGCTTCACGTGATCGCGCAACCATTGCAGCAGTGGATCGGGCAACGCGCAGTTTCCTTCCTTCCAAAACGAGACGATGGGCAGCCCGACAGAGTTATACCCGGTATCGATGCCGACGATCCGCCAGAATTCATTCTCCAGGCAGAAGAAGCTTGGCCCCTGGCCGAGAGGCTTGCCGTGCTCGTCCTTCACTCCGAGCCGGGGGAGGAAGGTCTGAAAATAAGCCGTGCCGCTGGCGTACATCTCGTGATTGCCATTGAGCGCAAAGGTTCCCCGCGCGCCGGAAGGCCACGTGACGCCGGTGATCTTTCCATTGTTTTCGCCCAGGCAATTCTCCTGCACCTCGCGTTCGTCGCCCACATAGTAGACATCGCCGAGATGGATCGTGTAATCGATCGGGCCGCTTTCGAGGCTTTGCGTCATTTGCTCCGCGACGTCCTCCGCTTCCTGTGTGCCTGTGCCCCAGTCTCCCGCGACGCTAATGCGCTGCTGATTCTCCATCCGGTAAATGGAAGTCCCATTGGGCGCGCTCTCGATTTCCCGGAAGGGAAATCTTGGGGTGAAGGCGAAGCGCAAGTAAGACGTGATCCACTTCCACAACTGGCTCGGCTCGAAGCTGGGCAGTTGATTGAAGTTACCTTCCTGCGCGGCGGCGCTGCGGCCGTGATTCAGCACCGGCATCCGATTCAGCATCGGCGACTGCGAGAGGTCCTTGAAGGCTTCGAGCGGCTTCTTTTCCATATGCGGGGCGGGATTCTCCTGGGAGTTGCATCCTCGGTGGTTTCGCCCCTCGGCGCGAGCCTGATTTCCTTGCCGCAGCGAAATTGCCGGGGATCCCTGTGGTTGTCCGCCAGATGGGAGGAATGGGAAGCATGGGAGGAATAGGAAGCCGTGCGAGAGCGTGGCTCCCCCTGCGGACCCCTTTGCGCAAGCGTGCGCGAAGGCCACCACTCACCGCGCCGGCTTTGCGGGGCGGGACGGGGAGTTTGCGCGGGGGAATTCGGCGGTGAAGAGGCGTTCCAGCGCCCAGGCGGTAGCCCGCCGGAAGCCCGGATCCACATCTTCTCCCTTGTCGAACAGGCCGTCGAAGAGTTCGCCTTGGAACTGGCATATTGCCTGTTCCACGGCGAGGGCGAAGTCGGCGTTGTGCCGGGCGTTTTTCGTGCCGTCGACATTCCAGGGCTGTCGCCAAATTTCCATTTTGGCGCGCGTCCAGCCGGCGGCGGCGCAGGCGAGGCGGAGCCGGCCGTGCTTGCGCAGCTCGGTGAAGAACCGTTCAACGGCGAGGGTTTCGTTTGCGGGCAGGCCGTAGGCGGCGCCTCGGCGCGCAGGGGCGCCGGATGGCTGCGCTTCATGGCGCGTGTCATCATTCGATTTCATAGATGTCAAAGAACTTTTACCTGGATGAACCAGGGCCCATGGGGTCGGGCGGAGTGTGTGTATGGATGTGAGGCCGGCTCTCTCCCACCTGCTTGCTCACGACTTGTTGGTGAAATCGTCTTGGACGAGAGGAATCTCTCCAATCCAATGGCGACTTGACCAACACGTCGCATGCAACCAGCCAGGGGAGCCAAAGAACACCGCGAACGTGTGGAATTCTGGGGGAATTCGGGCGTCCTGGTAATTTCGTTTTCGTCCCACCGTGGCGGGACGCGAAGAATTTCACCAATACGCCCTGAGTGCGGCGTCTCGAGATCGCTTCTCTTGAAGAGAAG
>FTCV01002146.1_pt1 | contig 27914 bp, 18 predicted proteins | sample 1639691 | NCBI WGS metagenome assembly FTCV01 (sample SAMEA3914864, study PRJEB12502) | metagenome | biome: forest; material: soil | place: USA | collected 2012-03-12 | depth 0.3 m
CTCGAAGCTGAGTCCCAAACCACATCCGTGCTCCTTGAGAAGCTTCTCAGTTTCATTGAACTCCAGATCAAGTAGCTCGCTCACCTGCCCTCTGGATAATTCCCCATTTTGATAACCCTGAATCGCGAACATTTCGAGCGCGCGGCGACTGCCATGCTCTCCGTTGAGATGCAATTGTGCGGCGATCTTGTCCGGCACGTTTACTGATACGATCATCGCAACAATATATCAGAACGGCCAGCCAAGGCAATCTCGCCGATCGGCGCCTACCGCCTCTCGTGGAAAGACGTTCGACAAAGGCCTGAAAGGCTCACAGCCGGTTGCGTTTTCCCCCGCCATGCGTATGAACATCGTTTCCATTTTCCCGTCCACTTTCCTCCGATGATCACCCGCCGCGCCGCCGTTCAACGCATCTCGCTCCTGCTGGGCGGGGCTATTTCCGCCGAATTGACCGCCGGCCTTCTGGGCGAAGTGTCGAATTCCGCGCCCAGCGCTCCGGTGAGCCCGGAGCAGCAGCAATTGCTGGCCGAAGTCGCCGACACGATCATCCCCACCACCGACACTCCCGGCGCGAAAGCCGCAGGCGCCGAGAAATTCATCGTGCGCGTGATGCGCGACTGCTACCGGCCCGATGCCCAGGAGAAATTCTACGCCGGCCTGGCGGCGCTCGAGGCGGATTGCCGTTCCACCCATGGCAAGGGATTTGCCGAGCTCCCGCCCGCGGATCGGAAACAAGCGCTGGAGCATTCCGCCAAGACCAACAAGGCCTTTTTCAAAACTCTCAGGGAACTGACCGTCGCCGGCTATTTCACCTCAGAAATCGGAGCGACCCAGGCGCTGGCTTATTTACCCATTCCCGGAAGATTTGAAGGGGATCTCCCAATTACGCCCGGCCAAAAGACCTGGGCTCTGTAGACAAAACCGGAACCGCTCGCTCACAATTTTTCCCCGCATTCCAGCATGGCCAATCTGAATATCGACGCTGCCAAAGACGCAACCTACGACGCCATCGTCATTGGCTCCGGCATTTCCGGCGGCTGGGCCGCCAAGGAGCTCACGGAAAAGGGACTCCGTGTGCTCATGCTGGAACGCGGCCGGCAACTCGAGCACGTCACCGGCTACGAAAACGCCATGAAGGCGCCGTGGGAGCTGAAGTACGACGGTCGCCTGACCAACGAGCAGATCGATAGCCATCCGAAGCTTTCCCGGGACTATCCGTACAATGAGATGACGGAAAAGTACTGGTTCAAGGACACGGACTCGCTTTACCAGGAAAAGCACCGCTTCGACTGGTACCGACCAAACATCGTCGGTGGCAAATCCATCATGTGGGGCCGGCAATCCTACCGGCTCAGCGACATCGACTTTGAAGCCAATCTGCGCGACGGCATCGCCGTGGACTGGCCGATCCGCTATCGCGACATCGATTCCTGGTACTCCTATGTCGAGCGGTTTGCCGGCATTTCCGGAGAAAAACTCGGCCTACCGCAGCTTCCCGACGGCGACTTCCTGCCGCCCATGGAGATGTTTTACGTGGAGAAAGAAGTTCGGAAGCGGATCGAGTCGGCGTTCCCCGGCCGCAATATGACGATCGGGCGCGTGGCAAATCTTTCCAAAGCTGCCGAAGCGCAGATGGGAGTAGGCCGGTCATCCTGCCAGTATCGCAATCGCTGCGCGTGGGGCTGCCCGTTTGGCGCGTACTTTAGCTCGCAATCGGCGACGCTGCCCGCCGCTGGCAAAACCGGACTCCTCACGCTGCGGCCGGACTCGATCGTGCGGGAAATCACTTACGACGACAGCAAACAGCGGGCGACGGGCGTGCAGGTGCGAGATGCCGTAACGATGGAGGATCGCGAATACTTTGCCCCCCTCATTTTCGTCTGCGCCAGCGCCATCAGCTCCACGGCGCTGCTTATGAATTCGGTCTCGGACCGCTTCCCCAACGGCCTCGGCAACGACTCCGATCAACTCGGCCGGAATCTCATGGATCACCACTTCCGCACCGGCGCCAATGGCACGTGGGAAGGCGGGCTCGATCGCTATTACTACGGTCGGCGGGCCAACGGTATTTACATACCCAGATACCGCAACATTGGCGCCGACAAGCGGGATTATACGCGCGGCTTTGGCTACCAAGGCGCAGCGAGCCGGCAAGGCTGGCAACGCAGTGTTGCGGAGCTGGCCTTTGGCGAAGACTTCAAACATGCGCTCACTGAGCCGGGCGAATGGACGATGGGGCTCGGTGGCTTTGGCGAAACCCTGCCTTACTCGGATAATCGGATGTCCCTGGATAAAACGACCAAGGACAAGTGGGGGATGCCCGTCGTCGTCTTCGACGTCACGCTGCGCGAGAACGAAAAGAAGATGCGCATCGACATGGCCAACGACGCCAAGGAAATGCTGGAAGCTGCCGGACTCAAGGACGTGAAGACGTACGATCGCGGCTCCTATCCCGGGATGGCCATCCACGAGATGGGCTGTGCGCGCATGGGCCGCGATCCAAAGACGTCGGTGCTCAATGGCAACAACCAGATCCACGCGGTCAAGAACGTCTTTGTCACCGATGGCTCATGCATGACGTCTGCGAGTTGCGTGAATCCGTCCCTCACTTATATGGCGCTAACGGCGCGCGCGGTTGATTTCGCGGTCGCGGAGAAGAAGAAGCTTAACTTGTAAATCTTCACTTCTTCTCCGGCGGCGGAGGCGGGGTGATCGGTGGCGGCGCGTTTTGCGGTGGCGCCATCAAGTTCAGACTCGGATCAAAGACCGGCTGAAGCGGCGTCTCGTTGACGGGTAGCACAGGCTTCGGTGATGGCGGGAGAGGTGGAGGCACTAGCTCTTTGCCGGATGTCGTGTAGAGCTTGTGATCGCGGACCACGGTGTTTTCCACGGTCAACAGGTCGCCTTCGCTGTCTCGCAGGAATTTTCGCATTTCATCCAAGTGGAACGGACGTGAGCCGCGGCGTCCAAAGACGACAGTCTGGCCGCCGGTTTCATCCACCACGCGGTCACGATCCAGGCCACGCGAGACGGCAAGCGCCGGCTTGCCGGTCTTATACGTCGCGATGAGCCGGGGCGCAGGGCGCGGCGAGAATCCGGCGGCTCCCTCCACGGAATCCGGCGAGATCATTTGCAGCACACGGAAGCCATTCTTACCATCCGCCACGAGCGCATACATCGAGGCGCTGACAGAGCCGATCTGCACGCCCTGTACATCGTTTAAAGCGCCATCGGCGGTAAACATCTGGTCGATCTTTGGCCGTTCGGGATTCTCCACATCGATGATGGCCAGACCGTCCGCGCCGTCCGCGACATAGGCGTAGGTACGTGCGACGTAGAGCTTGCGCGCTTCGCGCAGGTGGACCGTGGCCTTCGGCAACGGCTTCGGTCGGATCGGGTCCGTGATATCGTAGACTTTCAGACCATCGTCATCCGTGACGAAGGCATAGCGGAACTGGATCGCGATGGCGCGTGGATTGCGCAGGAAACCCTCCGCCCCACCGACCAGGCGCGGCGACTCTGGTTTGCTCACGTCGATGACCTGCAAGCCGTTTGGCGTGGTCACGTACAAGCGATGGCCGGCGCAGACGCCGAAGGTTGCGCCATCAAGTTTGCCTCCCGGGTTAAAGTGATCGCCGCCTTCTCCCTTGTCGTCGGATAATTTCGATCGGCGCAGGAAGTTGTTTATCGGATCGCCGTCGAAAAGCGAACTGGCATCCACTACCACGAGACCCTCCTCGCGATCGATCACATAAACATAGTTATAGAAAGGATCGATCTTTTGCTCTTCGTTCACCGGATCCTGCGCGCGCCGCGGATCGATGGCCAGCGTGCTGGGCATGGCGACAGCCACCGCATGCTTCGTCCTCACGTAAGTGCGCTGCCCCAGTGGCGAAACCGGCGAAGTGAGGAACCGCTCCGAAAAGCCCTTCTGGTCGATGTTCGCCACGTCGAAAACCTCGAGTCCTCCTGAACCATTCGCCGTATAGAGATACTCGCCGCGCAACGTGAGATCGTTAATAACCTTCGCCTCATGTTCGTACGATTCCTTCAGGATCGTCTTGTTCGCGAGATGCTCGGCGTAGTTTTTCGGATAGGCAAGCTTGTGCAGAGTAGAACCGATTGCTGCCTGCGGCTCAGTCGGCTCCGTCCACACGACCGCGCGCACAAAGTCCTCGCCGCCCACCCAGGCGTACCGGCCGAAGAAATTGACCGACCCCGTGCCAAAGCCCATGAGCGAAGCTACCCAGGCATTGTTGTCATTCGACTCCGAGAGATGGCAATCTTCGCAAGATTTCGTCGTCCCCTTCCCGCTTGTCGTGTGCGGGAAGTGCGGGTTGTAAGCCTGGCCGGCATAGCCTTCGGCGCTAACCGTCTGCTGCTGCGAGTAGACCCATTCGCGATTAGCATTCTGCGAACTCACGAGCACTGCGCTCGAGGAGCGCAACACCGCCATGCGGTGATTCTTCACCGTTCCGTCGATGCCCAGCTGGAAGACGTCGTCCCGCACAACCTCAGGGTTGTAAGTCGTAAAATTACGATCCACCACGCCTTCGAATTTATTTTGCGGCACGCGCTGGTTGGCCTTCATCGGCAGATGGCAACCGAAGCAACTCGTCGCCCAGGAGGTGTGGCAGATCTGGCAGTCGAAATTAGCATTCGCGTGCGCCAGTTTGCGGGCGCATTCTTCCGGGGAGGCAGGCACCGTTCCCCACGTCAAACCATCGCGCTGCACAGTCTTCGCGTAGTAGGCCTTTGCATTGTAATGCGGCGAGAGCGGATCGATGACGTCCTTGGTCTGCGGGATTTCCCAACGGAGATCCGGCGACATCGCGGAGTTTTGATACAGCTTCGGATGCAGCGGATCGCCACTGTCCCACTCGAAGCGCGGCTTCCAGGGCGTGATGAGTTTCGAGAGATCGACGGGATCGGTTTTGTGGCTCTTGCCGTCCCATGTGCCGCCGGCCCCCGAAGTGATGAGCGTCGGCCGCTTTTCGATCGTGCCGTGGCAATCGATGCACATGATTGTCGTGGCATTCCGCGGCTCCCCATAAAGCAAGCCGTTGCCATGAACTTCGACCTCGAAGTGACAATCGACACATTGCATCCCTTTCTGCAGGTGGATGTCGTTCAAATGCACCGCGTGCTTGAAGTCGCCGGAAGCCACCTTTTTGTCGTCGAGATCGAGCAGGTTGCCCTTGCGATCGTGCTTGAAAACCGCACGGAAGATCCAGCCGTGGCCGTGATAGTCAGCAAATTGGGTATGCTCGAGCTTCGGATTCAGCTCCGCGGCCTTTTCGAGAAAATCCCGGCTGCCCCAAAGTCCGCGCGCGGCGGAGGCTTCCGGATTGGTTTCCGTGGCAATGACCAGTTCTGCATCACTGGGATCATGTTGTTCCTTCGGATACATGTATTTGCCATCCGTTTCCTGGTCCCACCACGTGTAGCCCAGGAAGGGATTCACGAAGAGATTGCCCTGGTGCATATGACAGTTCATGCACTGCGAAGACGGGATCGAGCGGGTAAACTCGTGGAATACGGGGTGTCCCCGCTCATCCTTGGGAATGGTCGGATCCTTGGTAAACGTGAGGCCCTGATTGCCAAATTTACACCACCAACCGGAATTCGTCGGCGAGCGGTCGTTCGCATAGACGACGTGACAAGCCGAACAACCGCTGGAGCGATAATCGCCGGGGTGATCATTCGAGCCCATGAAACCAAGAAGCGGATCGTGCAACCGCTGCTTCGAAGCACTTAGAACGACGGGATCGGTGCGGTTGAGCGTTCCCAGTCCGCGTTCGGAGAGCCGGCGCTCGGGTTTTCCAGGAGGTTCATCCAGTGTCGGACTGCCCAGACTCAAAGGCTCCTCCCCGCCTTTTTCAAAGATTCGAAACAAGTTTCCGGGCATGCTGCGGTTAAAACGCGGCAAGGGCACCAAACCATCGATCCAACCATGCAGGCGGGTTTCCTCCTTGGTCGGCCTGAAAGGATTATTCAAGGCCAGCGGCACGCCATCGGCCCCGTAGCCCTGACCCACGATCGCATTCTTCGAATTGAGGGCGCCGTTGTTATAGCCGGCGGCGCTCCAAAGCATGGTGCCATGATTCATCATGGAGTTTTGCACCCGCTTCACGATCTCCCCATGGCACAGACCGCAGGCCTGCTCCGCCACGCGCAGATCGCCGGGATTTACAAAGCGAATGAATTCGGGCGTCTCGTGATTGAGCAACACGTTGGCATTGACCGGATTTGCCGAAGTCAGCCACGCGCCCGGATTCTGCGGTTGGATGTGCGCCTTCTCGATGGTCAGACCTCGCTGGGCATTGCCGCCATGACAATCGGTGCAGCCAAGGACAACGTTCGGCGACTTGTGCATCGAGAGCGCGTCCGTAGTCTTGTGGCACTCCATACAACCCACGCTCTTTGCGCGCGCTTGATCCGGCGTCTGGTCGATCCAGTTGTGAGCCGGACGGCCGCCCTGAGGCAGTTTCGGTTCGAGAGAAATGATCGGTCCAAGCCCCGTGCCAGCCTCGCCCGGCAAAACGGGCTCCGAAGGCGTGATCGAGGTCGCAGGTCCCGCCCCAGCTCCCGCGGGATTTGCTGGGGTAGCCGGATTCACTGGCATCGCCGGAGTCAGCGGCGGCGTGATCGGCGGAGGCATCGGGGCGCCAGGATTCGCCGGGGGCGGCGTCCGGGTTGGCGGCGGCGCCTGCTGGAGGTTATTTTTGTCTGGCACGGCGCCGGACAGGCCATTCGGATCCAGCGTCAAAGGCGTGTCTGCGGCGTGAAGCCACCAGGTGAGCGGAGCCAGCAGACCGATCGCAACAAAGAAAAGAAAAGCCCGGCGCATGATCAATAGACGAATGAAACCCTGAAGATGGCGTTGTACAAAACCGGATCGACCTTGCCGGCTTCCGAAGTGTTATAGCCCGAGACCTGCAAAGTATTGGTGCGATAGATATCCTTGTAGCCCTGCCCAGGGATAAACAAACCGCCGCCCAGCGAAATGACAATGTTATCTGTCAGAAGCGGTCGATACTTGAAGCCGAGACTCAGATCCAGGCCCAGCTTGTTATTCGTCTCGTTCGTATGCAAGGCCCACTTGATGGGCGCCGTCTCCGCGAGCCAAATATAGTTGATATTCGAGAAGAGCTTGAGCTTCGGCGTAACGTCGGCATCGATACCGAAGCCAAGAATTGCCGCACCGGGGTTCACAAAATTGGCCTGATCCTCACTCTTGCTCGTCCGAAGATCCGGAACGAGGGAGTCGTTCTGCTTGAGATTGACCGCCGTGCCCGCCAGGTTCGGAGCTTCGTGCACGTACCACGAGAAGGGACCGCCGATGAAACTCGGGTTGTCCATGATCGAGTCGAAGCCCCGCGCGACGCCGCTCGTGGGATTCGACGAACCACTGGCGTAAAAGCCCGAAAGGCGGAAGCGAATCCAATTTCGGTCGTAGCTTAGCTCCAACGCCGCCATCTGGGCATTGATGGTCACCGGCCTTCCCGCGATGCTATTGAAGGTATCACGCCCTAGCACCTCATAGAAGGCGTGGGTGATATTGAAGCGGCCAATGTGCCCATCTCCCGTCCAGCCCAGGTAGTAGGCATTGACCTGATGACCGCGCAGATTGCCCTGGTCATCAACCCGCACGCTTCCAATCGGCGTCGGCCGGGTCAGGAAGCCATTCTTATCGTAATGAACCCGCCCATCGTCGAAGTCACCGTGAAACGACAATTGCGCCGTGTACCCCGGAGTCAGAAAATCCTGCTTGAAGATATTGGCAATGAACACCCGCTGATCCCGCGAATCGAACTCATTCAGACCCGAGTTCGTATCCTTCTCGCGCATATCAAAGAATGCCAGATTATACTGGATGCGGTTATTATCGAGATTTCCAAAAATACGCGCCGCAAGGTTAGTGTCATCAAAGATGAATCCGCGGAAATCCGAAACGAACGGCTGAATGCCAAATCGCGACGAGATGAAATCGTAATTGTCCGAGATGTCCGTGAAATGAACTTCGGCAAAGGCCTCCTGCAGGGCCACGAAATCCTTGTGGCGGAAGGCGTATTGCGGGCCTTCCGCGTTATTCGTTTTCCCCAGCTTGCCCTTGGGCTGATTCGTGACCGAGTCGGTCTTGGTCAAAGCCCGCGCGCCATTGACCGGCCGAAGCTCCGGAGCAATGTAATTGAAAATCGTGCTGGGATCGACCGTGCTCGAGAAGGAACCGGGATCGCCGGATTTCGGATTCACGCTATTCTTGGCCGGCGTGATGGCCTGAATGCGATCCGGATTTGGTGACGACTTCTGACTGAGCGCCGGGTAATCCGGACCCAGCGGATTGGGATTCAACAGGTTGTTTTCCTGCGTCCAGATCCAGTTGTTGTTGTAAACTGCGGTGACGCGGATGGCCCAATCGATCGGCTTAAACGCCGTCTCCCCCTTGAAGAAGTCGATGGAAAAGGAGGTGTCATTGCCGACGACCAGCTGATTCCCGCGCCCGAAAACCTCCGAGGCATTGGGCTGCTGAGCAGCGACCCCGCTGCCCACGGGAAGCTTGCGGCCTTCGATAAACGTGAAATTTTTCGCCGTGAGATCGAGGAAAATATCCTGCCCGATGATGGGCACGTCGCCCTTCAGCGTGCTTTGCAGATAGGGATGCCACAGGAGCGGCCGCTCGTACTGATACGGCGTCTCGAAGGCGGGATCGAGGTACCGCTGCCAATGGGGAAAATTCAGCAGCCAGCGGTTCGGCTTGGGCTGGCTATAAGGAAAGACCCCGAGGCCTTCGCGGCCCAGAGGGTACTTGGGATAGCCCCAGTCCTGCTGCGTCGGGCCATAGCCTTTGACTCCGCGGCGGGGCAGCGAAAGGCGAGGGTCCAGCTTCTCTCCCTCGAAGGCGGGCATCGGCAGCAGGGGCTGATCGCCGGGAAACATCAGTGAGAAGTCCGGAGCCAACTCATTGGCCTGGGCATTGGCGGCCGCCGCCGGCGTGGGAGCAGCAGGCGTCCCCGCCGGTTGGTCCCAGTGGCCCGGGTCCGGATTGAACTGCGACGGTGATTTTGGGGGCTTCGCCTGAATCGTCGGCTGCACCTGCTCCGGCCCTGGAAAAAGATAAGGCAAGGGGGGCGTTCCGTACCGAAAACGCGGCTTGTCCTGGGCGTGCAGAGGGAGGCTTAGAAATGCACTGGCAAATCCGGCGGCAATCCACCGCAAATCGCACAGAGACGTGTATCTGGTGTCATCAAGGCGGCGAGGCACGCCACTTGATAGGTAAAAATTGCCGGTGACGGCAACGGAAATCATTTGGCAATCGTCATTCTTTTATGATCTCATCCGCCCTCACAACTCCTGTGAGCATTAAAACTGGCTTCCTTATCCTCCTTGCTGCGCTGGTTTCCACACGCGTTTCCTGGAGCGCCGAGCAGCTGACTCGGAGCGATGTCGAAAAAATTGTCGCGCAGGCGGCGACAAAGGCCGCAGAGATCGATCCGAATGCAATTATTGCCGTGACCGATCGCGACGGCTTCCTCCTCGCTGTATGGGATGTAAAGGGACGTCTGCCCAATCCTTTGGTCTCCTTCCCAGCCCCTCCATTTCCCAGCTTGGTGTCGTCTACGTTCAAGCTATATAGCCTCGTAGGCGGAGCCATCACCCGGGCCTCGACGGCGGCTTTTTTAAGCAGCGACGGAGAAGCTTTCACCTCACGCACCGCGGGCTACATCATTCAGCAGCATTTTCCCGTGGGCGTCCGGGATACGCCCAATGGACCGTTGGTCGGGGTCGGTCTTTCCAGTCTTTTCTTTACCGATGTAAATCGAGTGAAGCTCATACCGCCGGGCTTTGACGGCGCAGCGGCCTTCCCAGCGCCCTCGCCCGGCAATCCGAATCCAGCGCCCTTGTCGCCCGGCATTCGCGCTCCCCTGTTTGTCCCCACGACGCTTAATGACTCTCCCGGCGGCGTGCCGCTTTACAAGAATGGCCATCTCGTCGGCGGCATCGGGGTCACTGGCGACGGCTCGCCAACCGACCTCGCGCCCGCCGGCGCAATCGTGTTCAACCAAACGCAAAGCAAATTCACCACAGGCTTCAAGACCTCGCGCGATAAGGATGAAGACGTCGCTCTGGCCGGCCAGACGGGCTTCCGCCCCTCCGCAGACATTATTGCGACAAATGTGCTGATCGGCGGCATTCGCATTCCCTATGTCTTCGATCCTGTGGGCAACATTCGGGACCTCGACAATGCCCATCCGCTGGGAGACTACGGCCGGCCAATCGATATCTTTCTCCCCTTTGGCTCGCCCACGATCGTGAGCGGCAGGCCTCAGGCGTCTCCCGCCGCATTTCCGTACGAGCAGGCAAGTCTCGGAGATGTCCCTGGAGAGATTCGCTTTCCAATCATCGACGATCCGCTCAAACAGGTTGCAGGGCGCGAACTCGTGGGCAAAAAGGCGGCGCGCCTCACGGCAGACGAAGTCCGAAGCATCCTTTCCAAGGCCGCCCATCAGGCCGGCATGACGCGCGCCGGCATCCGACTGCCTTTAGGCGTTCCATCGCAGAATTTCATCGCGGTGGTGAATAATCCGGAAAAGGCCGGCGAAGCACCCGCCATCCTCGGCGTCTATCGCACGGGCGAGGCCACGATCTTTAGTTGGGACGTGGCGGTGCAAAAAGCGCGCACCTCGGTTTTCTTTTCCAATAGCCAGCTCGCCATGAGCAGCCGCACGGTAGGCTTCATGTCGCAGCGCTACTTCCCGCCCGGCATCGATGGCTTCCCGGCGGGACCATTTTTTGGCTTCCAGGAGGCCGTCTCGCTCAAACGGAGTCCCAAGGGCAAGCCGAATCCTCAGAGTTTTCCCGGCAACTCCAACCTACCCAATGGAATCACCATCTTTCCCGGCGGCTTTCCGCTTTACCGACACGGCCAGCTCATCGGCGCGATTGGTGTTTCTGGAGACGGCATCGATCAGGACGACCTGATCGCGACGGCTGGGACGGTGGATTTCATCGCGCCGACGGCGATTCGCGCGGATCACTTCATTTATCACGGGACACGGCTGCCCTACGCGAAGTTCCCGCGCGATCCGGATATTCATTGAGGGTGGAGGAGGTAGGCAACACGACCTTCAGGGAAGGGGAAGAATAGGAGTGATGGGACTGAGGAGTCTGGAAGTTTGGCAGAGTCTGCTTACTTCGCTCCACGCCGCTTCGCGGCCCGCCGTGCGAGGTAGGAATACCTCGCCTAATTTGCGCCGCGTTCACCAACATGGGGAAAAATAACAGCGCACTCACGAAAGTTCGTGAACAAATACGTCTCCCGTTGACGAGACCAACGTGCCGTTGCCACTGCTCGGCGTCAGCTTCAGTCCGGCGATCTTCACCGGACCAATCACCTGCGCCACAAAACCGAAGCTATCTGCGCCACTGACGGCCGTCGGCGTTCCATAAACTGGGCCGCCAATGGTAATGCTCGCGATTTTTGAGGAAATCGAGCTGCTGCCGCCGGAAATCGCCGCATCGTGAGAATCGCCAAAATTTGGCGCGTTGGTGTTAGTGGCTCCGGCGACAAGATTGCTCGCCGTCCAGCTTCCCTTCACCTTTACTGCGCCGATCTGGGCATCCGCATTTGTAGGAGCGGCGCCAGCTGACGAAACGGTGTAGCCGCCGATAATATCGGTCATCTCCACTCTTCCTCCGATCGAAATGCCGGCGATGGCGACATCTATACCGGCGCCCTGTGTCGCCTGGCCGCGCGCGATAATCGCCACGCGATTCGTACTGCTTCCGACAACATTTCCACCGATGGAAATGGAGCCAATATCATTGAGCGAGACGATGGCGCCGCTAAGCGTGAGCGAGCCGCCATTCGTGCGCATTCCAGCAACGAGCGAGCCGGCGATCTTGACGCTCGTGAGACGACCGCCGGCGATGCAGCCGGTCTGTGTCATGGTGCTATCGTCGGCGTTGCCGCCGATCACACTGCCACCGATCTTGATCGGCCCGACGGTTCCTTGCGCCCCTAGAAATCCATTCTTGTTATAGCCATTCCCCCCGACGATGGATTGTCCGACCAACGAACCGCCAAGCGTCACCCCAGCCAGATTTCGACTGGCTGCAACGAATCCGCCGACAATGTCGTGTTTAACCGAGACTTGCCCAATGTCCTCGCCGGCGAAAATTCCGCCGAGGAAGTTGGCCGAGCTATCCGAGGAATTCTCGATATATCCCTGCAAGATCGAGCCGCCCACCGTCACCTGCCCTACGGATCCGGAGGTCCGCGTCGAGTTCGTTCCCTCAATGATCCCGCTATCGGTGAGGGCGCTGTGATTCGCCGAACTGCCACCGACAATGTTTCCGGCAATGGAGACTTTCGCGACAAGTGTCTTCGCTAAAATGCAACCCGTTTCCGCAATGCTTTGCCCCGAGACGCTTGATCCTCCCAGAAGCGATCCGCCGATGGTCACACTTGTGATCGCTCCCCCGCTGGAAATCGAACCCGAATTGTTCGCCGGCCCGCCGGCAAGATTGCCGCCGATTTTGACCGACCCGATATCCGCCATTGAAAAAATGAAGGCGCTCCCGTTGCCGAGTCCGCCCACCGCAGCGCCGCCAATGACGACGCTGCCGATGCTTCCCTGCCCCGCGCCAGCGCCCGTTGCTGCAATTCCCCCAGCGTTGTTGCCCGAGCTATTGCCACCGATGAGGTCGCGGCCAATTTTCACAGTTCCAAGCGTGGCGCCAACAATGTAGCCGGAATTGGCGCCCAGATCACCGCGGACCGATCCCTTCACCGAAAGGCTCGTAATTTTCCCGCTGGATGTAATTTCGCCCGAACCCGTCGCCGCGCCGCCTTCCAGATCGCCGCCGATGGTGACCTTGCCGATATCCGAAACAGCGGTAATAAAACCGCTCTTACTATTGCCAAATCCACCAAGGATCGAGTGACCGATGGAGGCGCTGGTCAGTTTTCCCAAGGCATTGACACCTCCGGTTTCCGTTCCACTCGATCCACCGATGATATCGCCAGTGATTTTCACGGCGCCAATGTCCTCGCCCTGAATTTCGCCAGAGTCATTCGCGGTCCCGCCGAGGAGCGAGCCTCCGATCGTCACCTTGCCGATGTTGCCCGAGACTTTAACAAACGCGGCAACGACATCGTGCTTCACGGAAAGGCTGCCAAGCGCTCCGTCGATGTCGCTCTCGAGCGAGCCACCGACTTCCTGAGTTGCAAGACCAAGGCGTCCCAGCGAGTCGACAGTGAACGATCCGAGCGCAGCCTTGCCGGCGGCCGCGTTGCCCGCATCGATCTGACCAAGATCTCCCGGAATTTTCACGACGCCAAGATTTCGGCCCGAGGCATCGATGGCTCCGATGTTGACCAGCCCATCGCCCGTTGCGGATTTCGCCACGGCGACGGTAACATTCGCGCCTTCGAACCCCATCGCCGTCAAATCGAGCTTCTCTACTTGATCGCCCACGCCAAAGGGACCGGGAACCGAGGAGAAATTCGCCAAAGTGAGACCGCCCGTTGAAACAGTGATGGTCACATGATCGCCATCCACATCCGTGTAAGTGGCGCTTCGCCCGCCATTGGCAATGACCACTGCCGGAGCGATGCGGGATTCGAGCAACTCGATGGCGGAGCCGGTATACATTGCGGCACCCTGCCGGCCCCGAACGAGCATTCCAAGCCCTAACTCAGGGCAGCATCTTAATGTTCACGAGCCAATCCGCAAATCGATCGGGCCAACCGCCCAGAGCTCCGGTGTTAGTCGCGCGCACGCCAAATCCGTGGCCTCCAGTAGAATAGACGTGCAGCTCGGCGACTGCTCCAGCTCGTTTGAAACGCAGGTAAGCCTCGGCCAGGCCTTCGGAAATGTCTTTCCGATCATAAGTCGAACACGCCAGGAAGGCCGGCGGCGCGTCCTTCGTCGGCAGGATGTCGTCGGAGCGTCCGGGATAAATCAGCGCCTGGAAAGAAGGCCGCCCACTCAGCCGGTCAATTGGATCCGCGGCATCGGCCTGCCCATCGCTGGGCCGCATCCAAGCCAGGGCGACCAATTCTCCGCCAGCCGAGAAACCCATCGCTCCGAGCTTCCCAGGGTCGACCTGCCACTCTGCCGCGCGCGAGCGGATGAGCCGCAACGCGCGCTGTGTGTCTGGAAGAGCGTTGCCTTCGATCGTGTAGGTCGAGTCTTTGTCCCGCGCCAGGCGATACTTCAAAACAAACGCGGCAATTCCGTGCTCGGCCAGCCATTCCGCAACATTGCCGCCCTCGTGATCGACACAGAGCACGCGATGTCCGCCGCCTGGGATGACGAGCACACCCACGCCCGTGCTTTTCCCGGCCGCCGGCAGATAAGGAGTGATCGAGGGCTTGTGCACGGATGAAACCTGCCGTTCCCCATTTCCACCGGTCACCACGATTTCCGGAGCATCGTGCCCCTCAGAGCCAGGCGCGCCATTCGGCCAGAGAAGAATTTCCGCGCCGGGAGCCGCCATGCCTGTCGCTACGGCCAGGGAAGAAACGAGGAGGAACAGCAAGAGCTTCATGGCCCACGTTTGCCCGCCGTTCCGTCTGAACGCAAGCCCGCGCTGTGTAGCATTTTCTCGCCCGCTCAACGTTTCGGCGCTTCCTTGCCGCGCGAGCGAAACGACGCCCCGAGTTGACTGCGCACTTCCGGCGCCAGCAACCAGTAAGGATGTCGCAACAACTCGGCCGCCAGCGACGGACGCCGGGTTTTTCCGGCGTCGGATTTCGCATTCGCGTACATATCATATTCCAGCCGGGCCCGCAGCTGCCGGCGGAAAGAGCCACGCAGCGGCGCCCGACGGCCCAGACGTTCCTTTACGATGGCCCGAATTTCGTCGGCCGTCTGTTCGGAAACCGACGATTTATCTCCGCCGTGAAGTCGGATCCGGGCCAGCGGCTCGGGCAGATGACCGACACGCGCGCCGGCCAAAAAGCAACGCACCCAAAAATCGTAGTCAAAGGCCAGGCGATATTTAGGATCGAAGCCGCCCGCCTTCTCCCAAAGCGAGCGGCGATAGAAAACCTCCGGCTGCACCCACTGGCGTTTCCGCCACCATACATCGTAAATATTCAGCAGCTCCTCGAGTGAGCCGATCTGGCCAGTGTGCGTGCCGGCGGCCTTGCTGTTTTCGTTCATCCACTCCACGCTTCCATACACGAGATCGATCTCGGGATGAGCGGCAAAGTACTCGAGCACCCGCGCGGCCGCGCCGGGCGTGAGGCAATCGTCACCATTGATGAACCCAACGATCTCGCCACCCATTTGTTTCATTGCGCTGTTCAGCGCCGCCGCCTGCCCACCGTCTGCCTCACTGGTCACGGTATCTCCCGGCCGCGCATAGCGCCGGGCGATTTCGAGCGTGCGATCGGTCGAGCCGCCATCCTGCAGCCACCAGCGCAAGTGGCTCAGCTGCAGATTGAGTGACTCCAGTGTCTCTGCCAGAAAACGTTCGGCATTTAGAACCGGTATCGCGAGAACGAGGGTATTCATGTTACATCGGCGGCGACGAGCGGACCGGATGTAGCTCGGCGGACTTTCTTACACTCTCCAGGTGATCCTTGGGCAATTCACACCTGGCTCCGGAAGATTCGTGAACGGATCGCCTGCTCCCGGAAACATTGAAAACAATGCCCTCCGCGAGCGGCACGACCTAACGTTCAACAGGTATGTCAAATTGCAACCTGACAAATTAATTGCGCCGCGGCAACAAACTTTCCGCCCTCCCTCGCCAACGGACAGTCGTCGAGTCAGTGCCGCCAGGACCAGCAGGCCAGTTGAAAGGAACCGCCCTCCACGGCCAATGCCGCCGTATAGCCAGCGGCCGGAGAAAGTCGAAGCATCGACCAACGCTCTGGACACGGTGCGGTCGGCCCATGGGCCAATCCGATTCCGGCGGCTTTCAGTCGGGCTTCCGTACTCGTCCAGACGTCGAAAAAGATGGCCGGCCGCTCGTCGATGGGCTGGGTTCGCACCCGCCAGGCGTCTTCCGGCTCGAAATAGTGCTCGGCCAGCATTTCAAAGGGCAGGCTGTCGCGAATCGCCTCCACGTCGACGCCGATGTCTCGCGCATGCGTCAGCGCCAGGAGCATGAGCCCCTCGGAGTGGCTCAGGTTGAAACGCAGCGAGGAGAGCATGCCCGAAAGTTCCGGCTTCCCGTGCGGCCCGGTCGTCAGCGGCACTTCCTGGGGATCCAGATCCAGGTAAAGGCCGAGGATGCGTCGAAGCAGGCTGCGGCCGGCGATGAAACGGCGCCGATCGCGCTCGAAATGGAAGCGGCGGGCGCGGACCCATTCGGCGGTATCGAGCGAAGCGCCGTCATCAGGCACGGGAGCGTCGAGATCGAGACGCCAGAGGTGGACGTGACCAGGCGCCAGCGCGGGACTCGCCGGGGCGTTTTGGAAGTGGGATGGTGACACGGTCAGCATTTGAGTACGCAAGCGGGAGCCTCGGGGTGGGACTCGGATTTATCTTATGGGGTGGATTCAGCGGCGTCGAGCGCGCGGCGCATTTCGCCGCCAATGAACTGCAGCTTTTCGCTGGAAGCGCTAAGAACGCGACCCGACAACCAAACCCATATCGGCACTGAACTCGAAGACATCGAGAAGGTTGAAGCCGTTGGGATGGGGTGGCGGGGTGCTCACCATTCTTACCTAAGCCGCTCGCGTGCCACCGACGCCCTTTGTTTCCACTTAGGGCATATACGGAGATTAAAGGACGTCGGAGCGAGGCGCGCCCCCCCACCCGGCGCTGCCTTCAAATAAATCCGCCGAACGCGGATCTACTGGACCGCCAGCCCGTTTCAATTTTCCCCAATCCGCAGTCACCGACCCGATACTCGAAGTCGTCCTATGAAGAGATTTCTCTGCGCCCTCGCCATCGCTCTCCCCGCGCTGGCGATTGCCGACACGTTCCCCACGCCCTTCAATAGCGATCACGCGAAGGACGCCCCCATGGCGGCGGAGGAAACCGCCCGCCATATGGGCCTGCCGGATGGTTTTTCGGCGTCGGTTTTTGCCGCCGAGCCGGACGTGCGCCAGCCCATCGCCATGTGCTTCGATGCCCGCGGACGTCTCTGGGTGGCCGAGTGCTATACCTACGCGGAGCATCCAAAGGACTACGATCTGAACCTGCGCGATCGCATCGTGGTCTTCGAGGATTCGACGGGCTCGGGGCATTTCGACAAGCGCACAGTTTTCTGGGACGGGGCGCAGCGGCTCACGAGCATCGCCGTAGGTCTCGGTGGAGTCTATGCGCTCTGCCTGCCAAATCTCGTCTACATCCCCCTGCGCCAGGGCGAAGCCGTGATGGACGGCCCACCGCAGGTCCTGCTCGATGGCTTCGATTTCAAGGCCTCCGGCCACAATATGGCCAACGGCCTGAAGTGGGGCCCGGATGGCTGGCTCTATGGCCGCCAAGGCATTCTCGCCCGTAAGCTTTCGCGCCTCGGGCCGCCCGGAACCCCCGATGCCGATCGAACCGCCATCGGTTGCGGCATCTGGCGATATCACCCGGTGAAGCATGTCGTGGAGGCGCTCACCGAAGGCACGACCAATCCCTGGGGCATGGATTGGAACGAATACGGCGAGCCCTTTTTCATTAATACCGTGATCGGCCACCTCTGGGAAATGATCCCGGGCGCGCACTATCAGCGCATGTTTGGCGACGATCCCGAGCCGCATCTCTACGGCTTGATCCCGCAATTCGCCGATCACGTGCATTGGGATACCACGGAGAAATGGGATGATGTGCGCAAACTCGGCGTGAGTGACGCGTCCTCCCGCGCGGGCGGCGGCCACGCGCACACCGGGCTCATGTGTTATCTCGGCGATAACTGGCCGGCCGCCTATCGCGGCAAGCTTTTCACGATCAATTTTCACGGCCGGCGGCTCAATGCCGAGCGGCTCGACCGCGAGGGCTCCGGCTACGTGGGACGGCGGGACGATGACCTCTGCTTCGTACCGGATCCCTGGTTTCGCGGCATCGAATTGCTCCAGGGACCGGATGGCGGCGTCTTCATCGCCGACTGGTCGGAAACCGGAGAATGCCATGGCAATGACGGCGTCACCCGCACGACCGGCCGTATCTACAAGGTAACCTATGGCAAACCGAAGCAGCCCTCGACGGTCGATGTGGAAGATCTCGATGGGCCGGCGTTGGCTGGTCTCCTCGGAAGTTCGAATGAATGGTTCGCCCGCATGGCTCAGCAAGTCCTGCAGGCGCGGGCGGTCGCACACCAGGATATCTCCGGCGCGCACTCAGCCATCGAACCATTGCTCTCGCCGGATCACCCAACTACGGTCCGTCTCCATGCGCTCTGGGCACTCTACGACTCGGGAGGTCTAGATGCGAATCCTCCTGATTCCGTCAATGCCGGCGACGCAAACCGTCGGCACGATTCCCGATGCGCCCGTCTGCGGGAACTTCTCTACGATCATGACGAACATCTCCGCGTCTGGGCCGTCAGGTTGCTCGGTGACGAAGTCTTCCCTGGCCCCAATTTGCCTCCGCACAATCCTGCCGACAAGGTCGTTGAAGACTTTACCGCTCTGGCAAAAAACGATCCGTCCCCAGCCGTCCGCCTCGCGTTGGCGTCCGTGCTCCAGCGTATGCCTCTGAACCACCCAACGGTCACATATGCTCCGTTGAATCAGGGCTGGCTTCAGGATCGGGCAAACATCGCAGCAGCACTCGTCGCACACGGAGAAGATTCCAGTGATCGCAGTTTGCCGCTCATGGATTGGTACGCCATCGCCGGGGTCCCAACTCCCTATTTGATCTACCCGGCGCGGAACGCGCAAATCCCGCTCATCCGGCGCTATGTTGCCCGCCGGCTGGCAGAAGACTATGCAGAAGCTCCGCGGGGCGTCGCCAACCTGCTCGACGTGATCGACGATCCGAACGGCGTCATTGATGTCCTCGATGGGCTCACTGAAGGCTTCAAGGGTAAGCGCAGTCTCACTCCGCCAATCGGCTGGTCCGAATTTATCTCTCGCGCCTCGGCCATCCCCGCGGCAGCCGGACGCCTGCGTGAACTTCGACTGCTTTTTGGCGACGCCAGCGCCCTGGCGCAGACCCAAGCCGATGCCTTGAACGAAGGCCTCGATGTTTCCACTCGCCGTAGCGCGCTGCAGGTGCTCGTCGACAATCGGGCGGCCGATCTGCGCGCTATTTGCGAGAAATGCCTGACAAAGCAAGAACTGGCCGCCACGGCCTGCGCCGGTCTCGCGCTCTCAGACGATCCCGCCACCGCCGACTTGCTTTTGTCTACCTATAACAAGCTTTCCGCCCCGGGTCGCCCTGCCGCCATCGCCGCACTCGTGTCCCGACCCGCTTTCGCCGCGAAGTTACTCGATGCCGTAGCCGCCCAGCAGATCCCGGCGCACGACATCACCTCCTTCCACGCCCGGCAGATCCGCGCCTTTCAGAATCCCGCGCTCTCGGCCCAGCTTGCTTCCGTATGGGGAGAAGTCCGGGAATCCGCCGGCGACAAAAAGGCGCTCATCGACGATTGGACCCGGCGTCTCACGCCGGACAATCTCGCGCATGCCGATCTCGCCAAGGGCAAACTAGTCTTCCAGCAAACGTGCGCCCTCTGCCACAAGCTCCACGGCGAAGGCGCTTCTATTGGCCCGGATCTCACCGGCTCCGGCCGCACGAATCTCAGCTATCTTTTGGATAACATCGGCGATCCGAGCGCCGTGGTTCCCGCAGAGTACCGGCTGGTGATCCTTTCGCTAAAAGACGGCCGCGTGCTCTCCGGCATCATTGCGTCGAAGACGGCGGATACCGTGACTCTGCAGACCATTGGCGAGCGCGTCGTAATCAATACGAGCGATATCAAGGAAAAGACCGAGTCGGCGCAGTCACTCATGCCCGATGGGCTATTATTGGCGCTGAGTCCCGAACAGGTGCGCGATCTGGTTGGCTATCTCATGAAACCGTGAGGCTTCGTGAGGGAGGATGGGAAGAATAGGAATAATAGGAGGAATGGGACGCCGTAGGTAAGACCTACGGCCGCTCGAACTGAATCGCGGCAATCCGTTCCATGACCCGCTCACTCAGCTTTTGGTAGAGTTCCCGACCGGAGGCTCCTTCCAAGTCCGCTTCGGTGAACCGCATGGGCTCTCCGATCACGATGGTGATCGGTTGAAACAGATGCGGACGCCCGCCGCGCGGAAATGCTTTGTGCGCTCCGAAAATGCGCATCGGCACCACGGGCGCGAGGGTTTTCGCGATGATTAGCCCAAGGCCAGGCTGCGCCGGTTGCAACTCGCCATCGTGGGTCCGCGAACCTTCCGGAAAAATCACGGTGCAACCGCCAGCCCGCACCAGCTTGATCACGGCCTTCAATGCGCTCATGTCGGCCCGCTCCTGGTCGACCGGGATCACCTTGAGCTTGGGAAAGAGCGGGCCGAGGATCGGCCATTTCATCAATGTCTTGCGGCCGAGATAGGAAATCTCACGCCGGCAACAAATGCCGGCCAGCGGCGGGTCCAGATAGCTCTGATGATTCATGGCCAGCAAAGCCGGCCCGTCTTCGATGATTCGCTCCTTGTGGACGGCGCGAAAGGAGAAGAACCCGGCCGAGATGGCCTTCGACAGATTATAGGCAATCGTGTAGACCGCGCCCATTCAGCGTTTCACGGGAGTGCGGCAATCTTCGATCTTCAAGCCCTTCTGCTTCAGGCGCCCCACAATCTCGCCGACTACGCCGTCGATGGTCAGTGTCGAGCTGTCGATGACGTGCGCATCTTCCGCGATGGTCAAAGGAGAGGACCGCCGCGAGGAATCCTGCCGATCGCGCGCCAGGATGGGATCGAGCAAGCCTTGGCGCAGCCGGCGCTGCGCGCGCACTTCGGGCGAGGCATCGATGTAGAATTTGTAGTGTGTATCCGGAAATACTGCGGAGCCGATGTCTCGCCCTTCCATAACGAGATCGTTCTCCCGGCGATACTCCCGTTGCAAGGCCACGAGACGGCTGCGCACCTCGGGAATCGACGAGATGCGCGAAACATTGGCATTCACGGCCTCGGAAAGCAGATGGGGCGCAGGATCGACGCCATTGATGGTAATCGTCGACTCCCCATCGTGAATCCCGCAACAAATCGCCGTCGACTGGAGGAGGCCGACGACCCGATCCGGGTGGATCGACGCGCCTTCCTTATGAACGGCCAGCCAGGTCACAGCGCGATACATCGCGCCGGTATTGACGTAGACAAAGCCGAGACGGTGCGCGAGCGAACGCGCCACGCTGCTCTTGCCCGAGGCCGCGGGGCCGTCGATGGCGATGACGATATGATGACGGGGGTCTATGGGGTCCACAAATCAGAAAAGTGCGTCAATGATCGCCCGAGCCATCCGGCATGCGGGGCAGCTGGCTGATGACCGGGATCTGCGGCTGACGCGGCTCATGCATGACCTGCTCGAGCACTTTGTAGAATCCCGGGTAGGACGTGTTTACGCAGTCCGTGTCTTCGATCGTCGTCTCGCCTTCGGCAAAGAGACCGGCGATGGCGAAGGCCATGGCGATGCGGTGATCGCCGTAGCTGCGCACCGCTGCGCCCCGAAGCGGCGCGCCGCCCGTGATGTCCAGACCGTCCTCGGTCTCGGCGACCTGCACGCCCATGAGGCGTAGATTCGTGGCGATGGCGGCCAGGCGATCCGTCTCCTTGACCCGCAATTCGCGGGCGTCGGCAATGATCGTGCGGCCTTGCGCCAGCGCGCCAGCGACGGCGAGAATGGGCAATTCGTCGATAACATTGGGAATGATGCTTCCCTCGATACGGCAGCCGTGGAGCTTCGAGCCTGTGATATCGATGATGCCCATGGGCTCGGGCTCTTCCGACTTGCTGATCTCGCGAGTCTGCGCGCCGGCTTCGTCTTCCGTCGGCCGTGTGCGCACGTCGCTACGCTCGCGAATGTGCGCGCCCATGCGGACGAGCACGTCGAGAATGCCGGTGCGCGTCCGATTCAGGCCAACGTTGGCCACGAGGAGGCGAGACCGCGGCTGCGCGGCCGCGGCGACGAGCCAGAAGGCGGCGCTGGAGATATCGCCGGGTACGATGAAATCCCGCGACTCCAGCGTGAGATCGCCATAGACGGAGACCGTGAGGTCCGTCTTCTTTGCGTTCACCTGGAAATGCTCGAGCATGCGCTCGGTGTGGTCCCGGCTCTGGGTAGGCTCGGTCACGCTGGTCTTGCCTTTGGCAAAGAGCCCCGCAAGGAGCACGGCGCTCTTCACCTGGGCGCTGGCCACGGGAGAATAGTAGTGGATCGGCTGCAGCGGGCCGCCTTCGATAACCAGCGGCGGACGGCCGTCCGGGCCTTCCGCGGTGATCTTCGCACCCATCTGGGTGAGCGGCTCGATGACCCGCTTCATGGGGCGCTTCGAGAGCGAAGCGTCGCCGACGAGACGGCTGCGGAAGGGCTGGCCGGCCAGCACGCCTGCCAGCAGGCGCATGGTGGTGCCAGAGTTCCCGCAATCGATATCGCGAGTCGGCGCGGTCAGATGCCGCTTCCGCCCGTGGACCACCAGCGAGGTCTGGTCGGGTGAAAGTTCGATTTCGACACCGAGGGTGCGCATGGCGCCTACGGTATTGAGACAATCCTCGCTCGGCAGAAAGCCGCGGATGGCGCAGGGACCGTTGCTGAGGGCGGCGAGAATGACTGACCGGTGCGAAATGCTCTTATCGCCCGGCACTTCGATCTCGCTTTGCATTGCCGGCGCACGCCGGATTTTCCATTCGCTCATTGCTTTGTCGGCTTCTTCAAGCTGTCACGGCGGATTTTTGCTTCGGTGAGAAATTGATTCATGAGGGTGTCATCGCCAGGAGATTCATCAAGGAGTCTGAGGGCTTCATGCAGTTTTTCAATCATTGCCTCAGCAGATTTTTTTACGGCCACGCGATTCGTTTGGAGAATTTCCGTCCACATGGCGGGCGGGCCGGCGGCGACCCGTGTCGTATCGCGGAATCCCGGTCCGATAAATTCGAAGGCGGCCGCGCAATCTTCATCGACCGAGCGCACGAGCACCGCTGCGAGAAGATGGGGAAAATGACTGATGCGCGCAACCATTTCGTCGTGCGCCGCAGGATCGAGATTCACGACCCGACACCCGAGCGTCTCCCAAAAACAGGACACTGTAGCGACATCCGCCGCCGCGGAATCGACCTCTGGGGTGACAATGCAAGTCGCCCCGTCGAAGAGATCCGCACGCGCCGCGCTCAGTCCCGCCTGCTCAGAGCCCGCCATGGGATGGCTGCCGATGAAACGTGCGCCCCCCTGAAAGATCGGGCTCAGCGCCTCCACCACTGGAGCCTTGACGCTGCCGACATCGGTCACAAGCGCGCCGGGCGGCAGAAATTCCGCCAGTTGAGCGGCCAAACGCGGCATCACCCCGATCGGTACGCAGAGCACGGCGAGATCCGCGCCTTCAGCCACGGCGCGCAGATCATCCGACGCAAAGTCGGCGACTTCCTTGTCGCGCAATTCCTGCACGGCATCGGGACGACGCGCCCAGACAGCCACGCGAAAATTTCCAGCGCGCCGGGCAGCAAGTGCGATGGACCCGCCCAGCAGCCCGGGGCCAATGACGGCCAGCCTGGTCATAAGTGCCGATCACTCACCTTTGGATTCGTCCGGAAGTCCCGTCGAAGGCCTACGGACGCCCATCGACTACGGCACAAGGAAAGTCTTCTGCGTGTACGGATCCTTGACTGGCAGTCCGGACGGATAGCCGCGGACGTCGACATAGCCCTGTCCAGGCGCATACGGGCTGGTAACGAAGCCCGGCTTGCCGGGGACCGGCTTGCCGTACTCGTAATTGCCGACTTTTGGCTGAGCCGGAGCGACCGGGTTGTTGTCGCCGCCGCTCCCGGGGCCAGCTTCCTGGTGCTCCGGCTTCGGCGTGTCTCCCCCGTCGGTATGCGGGGAGTCGGTTGAACCGGTATGCGGGCTCTCATCCTCGATCGGCGTTTCATGCACCGGCGGATGAAAACCCGGTCTTTGGTGCTGTGGCGGTGGCGCGTCGGTCTCGCCGCACGAGGCCAGCAGGAAGCTCACGGACACAATGGCGAACAGCGGCAAAATGGTACGCTTCATATCGAAATCTTTTCCTGCTCATACGGGAATCGAGGCGGTGGAGCAATCCGAAACTGGCGCACCGAGAAGTCTCAGAAGCGCAATTGGACCTTGCCCTGCCCTTCTTCGATGCGGCCGATGATCGCGCCTTTCGTCTGCTGGACGATCGCCGCGGCATCTTTCGCAGAGACGACGATGATCATCCCGATGCCCATATTGAAAACCTGGTACATCTCCTCGCGATCCACCTTTCCGCCGCTTTCGATCGCGCGGAAAATGGCCGGAATCTTCCAGGCGGACGTCTCGAAGACGGCGTCGCAGTCGGCTGGAAGGACCCGGGGTAGGTTATCCACCAAGCCGCCGCCAGTAATGTGCGCGAGCCCTTTGACGACCTTGGGCAGCGAAGCGAGCAGCGGCTGGTAGTTGCGATGCACACGGAGCAGTTCGTCACCCACGGTCTTGGCCACTCCGGGCAGCTTTGAGGTAAGCTTCAGGCCCATGTCCTCGAAGAGAACTTTGCGGGCCAGCGAATAGCCATTCGTATGCAAGCCATTCGAAGGCAGCCCAATGACCGCATCGCCGACTTTGATCTTCGAGCCATCGATCATCTTTTTGCGATCCACGACGCCGACGATGGTTCCAGCGAGATCGTATTCACCGCGCTGATACATCCCCGGCATCTGCGCCGTTTCGCCACCAACCAGCGCGCAACCCGCTTCTTTGCAGGCTTTGGCAAAGCCCTTGATCAATTGCTGAAAAACCTTTGGCTCGAGTCGCTCGGCGCCGATGTAATCAAGAAAGAAAAGCGGTCGAGCGCCGATCACCGCGATGTCATTGACACAGTGGTTCACCAGATCCTGCCCCACCGTATTGTGCCGATCCATGGCAAAGGCCAGCTTCAGCTTGGTCCCAACGCCGTCGACGCTGGAAACCAGCACCGGCTCCTTCATTCCGCGAAAATCGGGCTGAAACAGCCCGCCGAATCCGCCGATTTTGCCCAGCACTTCCGGACCGTGCGTCATCTTGACCTGATCATGAATGCCGCTCTTCACGCGATTGCCCAGATCGACGTCCACGCCGGCGGCGGCGTAGGATTTCTTGGCGCGGGTTTTCGAGGCGGAAGATTTCGTTTTGGCAGGCATTGACGCGAAAAGATCGGGAAAAGGTCGTGAGAAAAACAGCGGCGGCGGCCGAAAGCGAGTCGAAATCGGCCTACCGCCAGCAGTATGGAATGCAAGACGCTACCGCGAAGCCTGGAATAGCTCGGGTTGATCGTCCGGGGCCGAGAGCAGATTGGCCCCGCGTTGCAATCGGCGTTCGATGATGTGCTTGTCGACGTTTGGGTCGACCGGAATGGGATAGTCGCCCGTGAAGCAAGCCAGACAGAAAGCGTCTTCCTTCTGCCCGGTCGCCCGCACCATCCCAGGCACATCGAGATAGCCGAGCGAGTCGGCGCCGAGATACTCGCGGATTTGTTCGTGCGTACACTGGTTCGCGAGCAATTTCTCCGGATCGGGAAAATCGATGCCGTAATGACAGGCGAAGCGATGCGGCGGACACGAAACGCGCATGTGCACCTCCTTGGCCCCGGCTTCGCGCAGGTTCACGACGCGAGCGCGGGCCGTCGTGCCGCGAACGATGGAGTCGTCCACGACGACCACGCGTTTCCCGGCGACGGCTTCCTTGATGAGATTCAGCTTCACCCGCACGTTGAAGTCGCGAATGAGCTGGCTCGGCTGAAGGAAGGTGCGGCCGATGTAGTGATTACGGACAAAGGCATGGCTGTAGGTAATGCCGAGCTCTTCGGCAAAACCCAGCGCCGCGTAGTTCCCGGAATCCGGCACCGGTACGACGATATCCGCTTCCGCGGGCGAACTGCGGGCGAGTTCCCGGCCCATCTCCGTGCGCACGCGGGCCACATTGATATCCGAAATGATGGAATCGGGCCGGGCAAAATAGACGTACTCGAAGATGCAGAAGGACTGCTTCGTGTCGTTGAAGGGAAATTCCGAACGCAGCCCGTTTTCGTCGATGATGACGACTTCGCCGGGCTCGATCTCGCGGATGAATTCCGCGTGGATGAGGTCCAGCGCGCAGGTCTCGGAAGAGAGCACATAGGCGCCATCGAGCTTGCCGAGCGCCAAAGGCCGGAAGCCAAAGGGATCGCGCACGCCGATGATTTCGCGCTCGCTCATGATGACCAGGGAGAAGGCGCCCTGAATCCGGCGCAGGGCGCCGAGCGCTCCGCTCACCCCCTGAGGCTGAGCCATCAGGTGGAGGATGATTTCGCTATCGACCGTCGTCTGGAAAATGGAGCCGCGCTCCTCGAGCTCTTCGCGCAGGGCGGAGGCGTTGATGAGATTGCCATTGTGGCCGATGGCGATCTGCCCCCGCGAGGTATTCACCATGAGCGGCTGCGCATTGGTGAGATTGCTGGAGCCGGTGGTGGAATAGCGCACGTGCCCCATGGCGCGGGTGCCCTTGAGCCGTTCCAGATCGCCCGGCGAAAAGACCTGGGAGACCAGACCCATGTCGACGTGGCGAACGAAGGGAGTATTTGAGCCGGAGGCGGTGACAATGCCGGCACTTTCCTGTCCCCGGTGCTGAAGGGCGAACAGCCCGTAGTAGGTCAGAACGGCGGCGTTAGGATGGCCGAAGATGGCGAAAACGCCGCATTCGTGGGTCGGTTTGTGATGCTTCACGCGAGAGGAGCGAGAGATTAGCGGGGGAACCGGAACGGTCAAGTGGAGTCGCGGATTCCGGCGCCGGGGTGGCGCCGGTTTTCAAGGAAGCGCGATTGTGTTGAACTCCTCTGCTCTGTCGCAGTATCGTCGTTGGATGAGCTTCGCTGAAATGCTCGAAGAGATTCCGAAATTGTCGTTTGAACAGCGCCAGGAACGGGTGCGCGTGGCCATCGCCGTGGACGAAGAGGAATTGACGCCAGAGGAGAATGACTCACTGGATGCGCGGATGGAGGATTTCCGGCGAAACCCGGAAACGGGCATACCGTTGGATCAGCTGCGACAGCACATTTCAGATCCGCATTTCTGATCGGATTGCGATGCCACATCGCAACCACTCTCGTGACGAATCTCCGATTCGTAGTCTGGCGATTGGCCAATATTCGAAAGCGGTCAGGCTGCGGGGCAACAAAGTCTCGCATAGCTCCGGCCACAACGTGAAGGCCACGCTGGTGGGCGCCAGGGATGGCGCCCGGATGGCGCCCCTCCCTGGACAAGCGGCTACCTCACTCGGTGTCTGCGAAGGAGTCGCCCCAGGGAGGGGCGCCATCTTGGCGCCCAGGCGGGGGCGGCAAAGCCGGCGGCGGTGGTCGGACTGAATAAACCTGGAGTTTACCGAACAGCGATCAAATTTCACCGCGCACTACGCCTCACTTCTATACCAAACAGATTGAGCGAGGAAGCGCCTGGCCATCACTTGGCGTGATGACCGCAGCACTCAGTTATAATACACCGCCTCGTTCGCCATGAGGAGCGCGTGGGTGTATTTCTCCCAAGCCGTCAGGGGCCGGCGATCCACCTTGTCCCCGGTGTTTTCCAGCTGGAATCCCCCGCCCCGGCGCTGCTGTTGGTTCTTCTCCTTGCGCATGGCAATGAGTTGCTCGCGGGTCATACGGCCAACCGGCTGGTTGTCGGTGGCCGCGACCTGTGGGCCGGCTTGGCTGGGGCCTTCAGCTTCCTCAGATTTCAGGTATTCCATGCCGAGTTCGGTTTCTTCGGGCTTCGGCGGGCGCTGGTAGATCATCCAATAGAGCGCGTGAATGCGCTGCGCGTCGTC
>FTCV01000785.1_pt1 | contig 27739 bp, 25 predicted proteins | sample 1639691 | NCBI WGS metagenome assembly FTCV01 (sample SAMEA3914864, study PRJEB12502) | metagenome | biome: forest; material: soil | place: USA | collected 2012-03-12 | depth 0.3 m
GCATGACGCAGACGGGCCATTCCCTGGAACTGCGCGACATCAGCCATCAGTTCGGTGGCGTCGTCGCGGCCAGGAACATCAATCTCGACATCCGCGCCGGTGAACTCATCTCGCTGCTTGGCCCAAGCGGCTGCGGCAAGACCACGCTTTTGAAAATCATCGCCGGTTTCATTCGGCAGAACGCCGGCGATGTGCTGGTTGATGGTGTTTCAATTTCCGATCTGCCGACCAATCGCCGGCAGGTCGGCATCGTCTTCCAGAACTACGCGCTTTTTCCGCATATGACGGTAGCGCAGAACGTCGCCTATGGCCCGGCGGCCGCAGGCAAAGGCAAAGCCGAGACGGAAGCGCTGATCGAGGAAATGCTGGCGACTGTCCAGATGAGCTCTTTTCGCGACCGCCTGCCGCGCGAATTGTCGGGCGGCCAGCAGCAGCGCGTTGCTCTGGCGCGCTGTCTCGCCATCCGGCCGCACATTTTGCTGCTCGACGAGCCGTTCAGCGCGCTGGACAAGAACTTGCGCCTCGACATGCAGATCGAGATCAAGCGCCTGCAACGCCAATCCGGCATCACGACGGTGCTGGTCACGCATGACCAGGAGGAAGCGCTCAGCATGTCCGACCGGATCGCCGTGCTCTCGCGCGGCAATCTGGAGCAGTTCGCGAGCCCTTCCGACATTTATGATCGTCCGGCCTCGCTTTTCGTGAACGGGTTCGTCGGGACGGCAAACCTGATCAAGGGCAAGATCAGGGCTGCCGCGGCGGAAGAGACGACCGTCGGCTTCCCAAGCGGCGCGACGCTGACATTCCCGCTCGCAACGAAGATGGCGGCCGGCGCGCCGGTTCTCGTCTCTGTGCGCCCGGAAGGTTTGCGTGTCGCCGGTGCTGGTGGCGAAACGACCATCCCTGCTCGCCTCACCGCCGTGATGCCGATCGGACCGTCGCTCATCTACGAAGCGACGCTCGACGACGGCGCTTCGGTCAAGATCGTGCAGGAGCGCTCGGATGAGCCTGTTCCGGCGCTTGGTTCTCCGGTTTTCCTCAGCCTCAAGAACAACCGCATCAGCGGCCTCTTTCCCGATCCATCGATGCCGAAAGGAGATCAGGCATGACGCATTTTGTGACCCGTCGCGGGTTCCTTGCTGCCGGCGCGGCCGCGAGCGCCTGCTCCCTGCTGCCCGATCGCGCATTTGCAGCGGAGGAGCTTGTCGCGGCAACCTTCGGCGGCACCTGGGCTAATGTGCAGAAGCAGATCCTTGCGCCTTATTTCACCAAGGCGAGCGGCGCGACCGTCGTGCAATCGCCCATGTTGGCGACCGAGCAGATCGCCAAGCTGACCGCTGCGAAGGGCGGCCAGCCACCCTTCGACGTCGCCATGCTGGATGAAGGTCCGGCTTATGAAGCGATCGACGCTGGCCTGATCGCCAAATTCGATCCGGCCAAATCGCCGAATTTCGCCTCGCTCTACCCGAAATTCCAGGATCCGTTCGGGCCGGCCATCACTATGCAGACGATCGGCCTTGCCTATAATCCGAAGGTCATCAAGACGCCGCCAACCTCCTGGGAGGACCTGTTCAAACCGGAATACAAGGGCCGCGTCGGCATTACGTCGCTCGCCAGCACGCTTGGTCTCGCCTTCCTGCTCGATATCAACCGGCTCGAAGGCGGCAACGAAGGCGATATGGCACCGGCTTTCAAAAAACTGAAGGCGCTGCTGCCGAACCTTGCCGCCGTTTCCGCCAATTTCGGCGCGCATGGTGCGCTGTTCCAGCAGGGCGAGATCGATATCGGCGTGCAGAACTTCAACTTCGCCGAAGAGCTGAAAGCCAAGGGCGTGCCGATCGAGTTCGTGCGCGTTTCGACTGGTACGCCCGGTTGGAAGACCACGATGCATGTGGTGCAAGGCGCGCTGAAGCCGGACCTGGCGCATGCCTATATCGATGGCCAGATTTCCGCCGAAGTACAGACCGCGATGCAGAAATCGCCCTGGAACGTGGTGCCGACCAATAGCAAGGTCGCCTATGACGGGTTGGTGGCGGAAAAGATCGCCAAGAGCACGGCGGATCTCGACAAGATGGTTTTCTTCGATTGGCGCAAGGTCAATCAGGGCCGCGCCGCCTGGACGCAGCAGTTCAACCGCGAAATCCGGGTCTGAAACGTGGCGGTCGCGGCGAAGGACAAGACGTGGCTTTTGGCGGTGCCGCTAAGCGCTTATTTCACGCTGTTCTTCGTCGCGCCGCTCTTGCTCCTCATCGGCATGAGCCTGCAAGCGAACAAGCAGATGACGGGCGGCATCGGGCTTGCCCAATATACCGCTTTCCTCGGCGACACGCTCAATGTCGCCGTCCTGCACGACACGCTGCTGGTCGGTGTGAAGGCGACCTTGCTTTGTCTGCTCTTCGGCTATCCGCTGGCCTGGCTCTGCACGAAGGTCTCGGCGCGCATCCAAGCGCTGCTAATCTTCCTGATCATACTGCCGATTGTCACCAGCGTCGTGGTGCGCACCTTCGCCTGGATCGTGATCCTTGGCCGGCGCGGCATCGTTAACGAGACGATCATGGCGCTAGGCCTGTCATCCGAGCCGCTACGGCTGCTGTTTAGCGAGACGGGCGTGGTGATCGTGCTCGCGCAGGTGCAGATGCCCCTGATGGTGCTGCCGCTCATCACCACGTTGCAGCGCATCGACCCCAATCTCGATAGCGCTTCCTCGGCGCTTGGTGCAGGTGCGTGGCGCACCTTCTTCAAGATCACCTTGCCGCTCAGCCTGCCGGGCATGCTGGCGGGGGCGATCCTCACCTATACGGCTTGCGTCACCGCCTTTGTCACGCAGTCGCTGATCGGCGGTTCGCGGATCCTCTATATGCCAGTCCTGATCTTCCAGCAGGCGCTCGACCTGCAGAACTGGCCTTTCGCCGCCGCGATCTCGGTCATCTTCATGATCTCGGTGCTGCTGATCATCGGACTTCTGGTCACGCTGTCGCGCAGCCGCTCCGCGCAGCTTTACGGATAGGAGCGAGACGATGAACCGCTCCACCGACTGGAACGCGTTGTCCTTCAAGGCAACCTTCGGGCTGCTCGCGCTGATCACGGTCTTCGTGCTCGTCGCACCGACGGCGATCATCCTTATGCTATCCTTCACAGCGGACGAAGCACTGCGCTTTCCGCCATCCGGCTACTCCTTCCGCTGGTATGCGGCCTTGCTTGATGCGAACGAAATCCAGGCGGCGGCGCTGATCAGCCTGAAGGTTGCGGCGGTCACGGTGATTGTCTCCGTGCTGCTCGGCGTGGCCGCCTCGCTTGCCATCGCCCGCAGCCGTTCGGCATGGGCGCGCATGCTCGAAACCCTGTTCATGTCGCCGCTCATCCTGCCGGCACTCGCCTTCGGCTTCGCCTCGTTGATGCTGTTTTCGCTCGCCGGTTTCCGCACCTCGATCACCACGCTTGCCATCGGCCATATCGTGGTCTGCGTACCCTTCGTTCTGCGCACGACGCTGGCAAGCCTCGCTCAGCTTGACCCCGCGCTGCTCGACTGCTCGCAAAGCCTTGGCGCGTCGGAATTGCACACGTTCCGCAAGATCACGTTGCCGCTGATCAGCCGTGGTGTGGCGTCGGGCGCTTTCATTGCCTTCATGTCGTCCTTCGACAATGTGCCGGTCTCGCTGTTCCTGCAGGATACGCGCACGCAGGTGCTGCCGATCTATCTCTGGGACATCATCCAGAACCAGCTCGACAGCCGCGCAGCTTCCGCCTGCGGCGTGGTCGTCATCGCAACCATCCTGATGATGGTGCTGATGGAACGCCTCGCCGGCTTCTCACGCTTCATGAAGTAAAAAGGAATAGGGATGGCCCGGGAACTGATCAGCCTCACCGAGCTGAATGCCTTGCCTCCAGCGGAGTTCTGCGCGCTGCTCGGATCCGTTTTCGAGCATTCAGGCTGGGTTGCCGAGGCAACCGCAGACGAGCGCCCTTTCGCCAGCCTGACGAAGCTTCATCAGGTGATGATGGGCAAGATCGAAGCGCTGCCCGTCGCAGATCAGGAGGCTTTCCTGCGCGGCCATCCGCGCCTGTCGCCAGCGAGCCTCAAGACCGCTCTGACCGCTGAATCGACCGCCGAGCAGACCGCCGCCGGCATCGCGCAACTCGACAGTGCGGCGCGAGAGCGGCTTGACGGCCTGAACGCCGCCTATGAAGCCAAATTCGGCTTTCCTTTCATTCTGGCCGTTCGCTATGCCTCCTTCTCGACATTGATGGCGAGTTTCGAGCGGCGCCTGAATGCATCGCCGGAAACCGAGCGTCTGGAAGCGCTAAAGGAAATCTCCGCCATCACCTGGATGCGCCTGCTCGACCGCGTGAGACCTGCGCCGACTGGCAGCCTCTCGACGCATGTGCTCGATACCGTTCGCGCGGCGCCGGCAGCCGGTCTCGGCGCGGAACTCTGGCAGAAGGAAATCAACGGCACGGAGCGCCAGCTATTCGCCTTCAAGACCGACGCAAACGGCGCCAGCGAGGTTGACCTGCTTGGCGATGGCGCCTTAACCGCCGGCACCTATGAATGGCGCTTCGATACGCCGAGCTATTTTGCAGCGCACGGCTACGCCACGCCAGCGCGTGCCTTCTTCGGCAAGATCAACGTTGCCTTCACGGTCTGGAACCCTGAAGAGCACTTCCATGTGCCCGTGCTGCTGACGCCTGGATCATACACGACGTATCGCGGGAGCTAGCAGAGGTCGGTGAAACCGATGATATCGCGTTGGGAATGCCCGCCTCTGGCCAAATCCACGTCGACGGGCAGTGCCAATAAGCCTGCTTGCCGAGTTATGCGTAGATCTTATGTGATTGTTCTGCCCAATTGGTGAGACGCTCGAGAAAGACGGAAGCGCGGTTGAGTTGCTCGAGGGAAATCCACTCGTCGGCCTGATGGGCCTGGGCGATGAAGCCCGGCCCGCAGACGACGGATGGAATGCCGGCCGCCTGGAAGAAGCCCGCCTCCGTACCGAATGGCATCGCCAATAGCGGATGATCGCCACCGAACCGCAGCGCCGCCGCAACGGCAGGACTGGCGGCGACCGGCGCCAGCGGCGGAATGGTGATCAGGCTCTGTGTCTCGTGCCGAATATTTGATGGCATCGCGCTTGAAAGAAACGACTCGACATCGCGTTTCAGCGCGTCCGTATCCGCGTCCGCCGCCGGTCGGAATTCCCATGTCACCTCGCAAAGCGATGGCACGATGTTGATTGCCGTTCCGCCTTCGATGCGGCCGACATTGAAGGTCGTGCGGTGGGTTCCGGCCCCTTGCGCATCGCCGAGCGTCTGGAGTTTCGCAACCAGCGCTGTCGCGGCGTGGATTGCGCTCGCGCCGGCCGATGGGTCGCTCGAATGGGCGGCGTGGCCGAGGAAACGCGTCCGGAAACCGAAGAAGCCGCGATGGCGGTCGCCTACGCGCATGCCGGTCGGTTCGCCGATGATCGCCAGCGCCGGTTGCGGATCGATAGCCAGCAGATCCTCGATCAGGCACGGCACGCCCCAGCAACCCACCTCCTCATCGTAGGAGAAGGCCAGATGGATCGGCCTCGCCAGCTCCGCCGAGGCAAAACCTTCGGTGGCGGCCAGGCAAGCGGCGACAAAGCCTTTCATGTCGGCTGTACCCCGGCCATAAAGCCGCCCACTGCGTTCCATTAGAACGAAGGGATCGGAATTCCAGGCCTGATCCTCCACCGGCACGACATCGGTATGAGCGGAAAGCACGATGCCGCCGGGCATTTCAGGGCCGAAACTTGCGAGGATATTGGCCTTACCGCCCTCGGCGTCATGGCTGAGCTTGAGGCGCGCGCCGCGACGCTTGAGCAGATCAACCGCCCAATCAACCAGCGGCAGGTTCGACTTGTTCGATACGGTGTCGAAACCGACAAGCTTTTCCAGCAACGCAACAGTCTGGTTCATGACCGACCTGCCTCCAGCGCGGGCGTGGTGACGCGGCCAGGCAAGGTTGCGAGCCCGAAGCCGATCAGGATCAGCACCGCGCCGACGACGTGGAACAGGTGGACTGGCTCGCCGAGCAGCAGGAATGCGAGCAGCGCGGTGAAGCCGGCGACGAGATGGAAGGACGCTCCCGTCACGCTGGGCCCGAGCACCGCCACGCAACGATTCCAGATGACGAAGGCGATCAGCGAGGCGAAAATGCCGATATAGGCGACCGCGCCAAGCGAGGTCGCATCCAGCGGAATGGAAGCGCCGCTCCAAAGCTCGGCGATCCAGAAGGGCGCGAGCACGGCGAGGCCCGTCACCATCGTCGCGGCGAGGAACACTAGCGGATCAAGGTCGCGCGGCTTGCGACGAACCAGAACCGAATAGATCGCGTAATTCGCAACCGCCAGCAGCACCAGCGGCTCGCCGCTCGCGAGGCGGATGCCGGACAAGCTGGCAAGGTCGCCGCGCGCGACGATCCAGGCGACGCCGGCAAAGGAAATCACGATGCCGGCAAGCGTCAGCCGCCCGACACGTTCCACACCAAGCAGCCAGGCGGCCAGCGGCACCATGAGCGGCAACGTTGAGTTGAGGAACGCGACGCTTGCAGCGGGCGCGGTATGCAGCGCGAGGTAACCGAGCGCATTATAGCCCGCTACGCCGAAAGCGCCGCACGCCAGGATGAGTGGCCCCGCGCTCCATACTGCCTCCCGCTCACGCCAGGCGCGCCCCGCGACGAAGGGCAGCAGCACGCCAAGCGCGATCAGCCAGCGCCCGACCGCCAGCGAGACTGGCGGAAAACTTTGCGCCAGCGCCCGCCCGAGCACGAGATTGCCGGCCCAAAACAGCGGTGGCAGCGGCAATAGCAGGAGTGGCCGCGTCCACAGGCGATCAAGCAGCGCACTCATCCGGCGACGCCTTCCAGCCCGATGCGGATGCGGCGATTGTGCCGCCCCTTGTTGTCAATCTTGAGAATGCGGATCGGCCGTGAGCCGCCGGTCGAAGCGAGATGCGTGCCGCCGCAGGCCTGCCGGTCGAGCCCGACGATGTCGACGATCCGGACCTTGCCGTCAGGGCTCGGCGGCGGGGTCACCGAGCGAGAGCGGATCAATCCGGGCTCGTCGAAGGCAACATCCTCGTCGACATAGACCTGCCGCACCGGCAGGTCTTGACGGATGGCGTCATTGACCGCCGCCTCGATGGCGCGGAGCTTTTCGTTATCCGCTTCCGGCAGGTCGAAATCGATGCGCGCCGTGCCGTCCTCGTTCATCTGCACGCCGGTGACAAGCGCGCCGTCAAATCCTTGGTAGACGAAGGCGTTGACGAGATGGAGATCGGTATGGAGTTCGCGCATGAGCTGGCGGAACACCGGATCGACCTGCGCCTCCGCCGGGCCGCTTGGAACCTCGATCGCTTCGCCCAACAGGTGCCAGAGACGGCCGCCGGCCGACTCGAAGCCAGTTATCGCCGTCTCGCCGTCGGACCAGCGCAGGAGGCCTCGATCGGGAAGCTGCCCGCCGCCACCTGGATAAAACGGCGTTTCGGCCAGCCGAACGCGGCCAGGTTGGGCGTCGACCACCTCGGTTTTCAGAGACAGGGTTTCGGGATTTTCTAGACAGAAATAACGCGGCATCCATCCAACCTTTTGGACATGGCGGCCGGACCAGAGTCCGGGCCGGCTAGAGTCATGGTTGGGAGATTGCCTGCGGAGAGGCCTGCCTTATTGGCGAAAATTGCGGATCGCGTTGTTCAGTTATAGCGCCGCCCGCATCCATTGCAGCGGCGTGATGCCATAGGAACGCTTGAAATGCTTGGTCAGCGCGGCTTGATCGTAGAATCCCGCCGCGAGCGCGGCCTCGGCAATCCCCGCACCCGCGCGCATCTCATGTGTCGCCGCCCGCAGCCGGATTTGCGTCAGGTAGGCGTGCGGCGTCAGTCCCGTCGCCTTCTTGAAGAGGCCGATGAGCTGGAACGGTGTTAGTTCCACCGCCGTGCCGAGATCGTCGAGCGTCAACTCTTCGGCATGTCGCTCCAGCATCAGCCGGCGGAGCGCCTCGACCTTCGAGGCATCGCGCGGTGCTATCGGCAGGTACGCTCGTTCCGTCGCGTGCCGGCCGATCAGCGCACCGAAACTGCCGACGAGAAGTTCGGTCTCCTCAAGCGGGTCGCGGCCTTCATCGAGCGCCCGGTGCAGGGCGAGGAAGCCTTCAATCAGATCGTGATCGCTGAACATGTTATGGGTGAAATACGCGTTGCGCGGCAGGCCAAGCGCAGTATTTACTGTCTCGATAGCGGATACCGGTAGATAAAGACCCCGATAGCGCCAACGCTCGCTCCAACCCATGCGACCTGAATGCGGCTCATCCGGATTGAACACCAGCAGCACCGAGGACTTTGCTTCCTCCGTTCGCCCTCGGCTCTTGAATTCCGCGCCGCCGGCTTCCGTGACGGCGACGACTAGCGCCTCATGCGTATGCGGCGCATATTCATGGGTGGTGAAATCTGCGAGCAGGCAACCGAGGCCCGGCACCCGATGATTATGCCAGTAGCGCGTGTGGTTGCGTGTATCGATCCGGGCCAATGTTTTTCGAGTGCTCACTAGGCAAAAAAGCTAGTTAGCATGAGTGACCATGCCGCCCCCGTCGTCAATCGCGTTAAGTTCGATCCGCAGAATCACAAGAAATATTGCTAGATCGGCGAATGTCCGATGCGCCTGACGACTATTCCGTCAGACCAGCCTTCGCCACCAGCACCGGATCATTGCGATAGGCCTGCGGGAAGAGCCGCTTCAGGTCCGCGACCTTCGGAAGGTCATTATAGACGATATAGGGGTGCCCTGGATGCCGCGTCAGGAAGTCCTGATGGTATTCCTCGGCCGGGTAAAAGGCCTTGCCGGGCTCGATCTTGGTGACGATCGCCGCATCGTAGACATGGGCCTGGTTGAGTTGCGCAATATAGGCTTTCGCGATGCGGGCCTGATCCGCGTTCGCGGGGAAGATCGCCGAGCGGTATTGCGTGCCAGTATCCGGGCCTTGCCGGTTCAACTGCGTCGGGTCATGCGCGACCGAGAAATAGATTTGCAGGATGCGGCCATAGCTGATCTTGCGCGGATCGTAGGTGATGCGCACGCTCTCGGCGTGGCCCGTATCGCCTGAGCCGACTTTCTCGTATTCGGCCGTCTTCTGCTCGCCGCCGGCATAGCCGGAGACGGCATTGCGCACGCCATCGACATGCTGGAAGACGCCCTGAACGCCCCAGAAGCAGCCGCCCGCCAGCACGGCGGTTTCGGTGGCGGCGGAGGAAGCATCCAAATCGGTGGCCGGCGCGGGAATGACGCGAGCCTCTTCCGCCGAGGAGCCTGAGGTGAAAAAGCCGATGCCAAGGGCGGCGGCTAGCGCCGCACCAATGGCTGCGAACCGTAGGTGGTTAGAGCGCGAGTTTGCTTTTGTCATGAGAGAACTCCTCTTCAGCCGAAGGTGAAAGCGTAGGCTTGAACGCCGGGATCGAGAAACCTGATCTCGAAACTGTGGTCGGCAATTGCGCCGTTCTGGCGGATGAGTTGGTAGAGCCGCTGGCCGGTCACGGTTCCTTCGCCGTTGGCATCGGCATCCGCGCCATGATTGTCGCCTGGTGCGGCGCCGTCGATCGTCACCTTGAAACGCACTGGCTTGCCATCCGCTCCCGGCCCGAGCACGAGATGCAGGTCGCGAGCGTGGAAGCGGTAGGTGACGCTGCCATCGGCATCGTTGAGCAGCGCGTGCTCATTGGCGATCGTCCAGTTGCCGGCAAGCCCCCATTCGTTCAGTCGTGGCATGCCGGTTTGATAGACATGGCCGGCATCTTTTACCGCACCGCCGGGCGAAACGAAATTCTCCGCCCGCTCGTAACCGAGATAGGTTTCGGGTGAGAGCACATCCTTCATATCGGGGGCGGCCTCCGCGCCCGACGCGCTGACCTTGACGAGGTCGCCCGAGATATCCTTGCGGCCGGCTTCGGCGAGAAGCTGCTGGATGACCTTTTCGGACCCATCGTAATCGCCTTCCCCGAAATGATGGTGGCGGATGCGGCCCTCGGCATCGACGAAATAATGTGCCGGCCAATACTGATTGTTGAAGGCACGCCAGATGCCGTAATTATTGTCGATCGCAATCGCGTAACCGATCTTCAGGTCGGCGGTCGCCTTCTTCACATTGTCGGTCGACTTCTCGAAGGCGAATTCCGGCGCATGCACGCCGATCACCACCAGGCTCTGATCCTTGTATTTCTCCGCCCAGGCGCGGACATAGGGAATGGCGCGCAGGCAGTTTATGCAGGAATAGGTCCAGAAATCGACCAGCACGACCTTGCCCTTGAGCGCTTCCGGCGTCAGCGGCGGCGAGTTCAGCCATTCGACCGCGCCCGCCAGCGAGGGCAGAGAGCCTTCCGCCGGTAACTCATCGGCTGTCGCTTCGGGCTTCGCCTTCATCATCATGGCGTGGTTGGCGCTCATCATGGCGTTGTTGCCACTCATCATCGCCGGGCCGCCATTCATCACGACGGAATTACCGGTCATCGCCATGCCCTGGCCGCCTTGCATGACGACCGATGGTTTCGCGCCGTCCGCCTCACCGGCTGGCCGCAGCTTATCGAGCAGACTCTGTTCGAGCGAGGCGGTGCTCGCCAGCGAGACCTGCGTCAGGAAGCCGGTGTCGAGCCCGAGGGCAATCGCCACGACGGCCGCGAGCACGGCGACGCCGAGACCACGCCTGACCCATTCGCCGACGCCAAGGCTACGCTTCATCGCGGTGAAGACACGTCCGCCGATCAGCAGCGCCAGAGCCAGCGAGGTTGCCGCGCCGAGCGCGTAAGCCACGAGCAGCATCGTGGTCCGGACGTTCGCACCCTGAAGCGCGGCTCCTGTCAGGATCAATCCCAGGATCGGGCCGGCACAGGGCGCCCATAGAAATCCGGTCGCGATGCCGAGCAGGATGGAGGAAGCGATCGAATCCGAAGCGCCGTCCTGCGACTGCGTGAGCTTTGCGCCAAAAGCGACGGCCGGCTGACTCAACCGATCCGCGATCGAAGGAAACAGCAGCGCAATCCCGAACAATGCGAGAAGCACGATCGCGGCCCAACGCGCATATTGATTGGCGGCAACCGCCCATCCGCCAGCGACGGAAGCGAGCGTCGCGACCAGCGCGAAGGTGACGGCCATGCCGGCGAGCATGGGCAGGCCGCTGCGCAGGAAGGAGCGGTCGGCGCGTGCGAAGACGAAGGGCAAGACGGGAAGGATGCAGGGGCTGAGAATAGTCAGCACCCCGCCGAGATAGGCCAGCAGGAAGAGAAGCATGGAAAAATCCGGTCAGCCGGCAGCCAATGGCTTGAAGGTCATCGCGATGCCGTTCATGCAGTAGCGCAGGCCCGTGGGCTTTGGCCCATCGTTGAAGACATGGCCGATATGGCCGCCGCAGTTTGAACAGTGATTGGCGACGCGCACCATTCCAAAAGACGTGTCGCGCAGCTCGCCGACGGCCTTGTCGAGCGGCGCCCAGAAACTCGGCCATCCCGTGCCGCTGTCGAATTTGGTGGTCGAGGAAAACAGGTCCTGATTGCACCCGGCGCAGGCGAAAGCGCCGCGGCGTTCCTCATGTAGCAACGGGCTGGTGAAGGGCGTCTCGGTCGCGGCCTCACGCAGGACGAGATACTGATCGTTGGTCAGCAGCTTGCGCCATTCAGCTTCCGTGTGCTGGAGCGGAAAGGTTTCGGTCGCCCGGGCGGGCGACTTGCCAGATCGCCAGAGGATTGTGGCGAGAGCGCCGGCGACACCGGCCAGGAGCGAACGTCGAGCGAGCATGCCAGGTTTCCTTGTGAAGTCCTGTTGTGAAATAACATAGGCTGCTTGCCGTTATATTCATCTGGAAATATCGCATGTCACTCACAAGTGACTCCGGTGTGTTTTGCCCTCACGCTCGCGTGTCGCCGGTTTCGTCAGGAGAATCCCATGAGTATCGACCTGACCGCCAAGGCGGTCGACTGGCCCAGGCTCAATCGCCCCGTGGCAATCTTTGATTGCGGAATCGGCAGTTATGCGGCCGTGAAAACGGTCCGGAAGCTCCTGCCGAAGCAGGACATTCTTTATTTTGCGGATCGCGCGAGCTTTCCATACGGACGCAAGGGCCGGGCCGATCTGCTGGCCATTCTCGATCGGACGCTCCGCTATCTCAGCACCTTCGAGCCCGCCGCTATCCTTGTCGCATCGAACGCTCCCTCGATCACCGTGCTCGGCGATCTGAAGGGATTGATTTCGCAACCTGTCTTCGGCGTTCGTCCGCCGATCAGGGCAGCCTTGGAGACGGCCGGGTCACGGCATGTCGCGGTGCTTGGTGTGAAGGTGCTTGTCGATAGTCCGGAGTTGCGGGCTTATGTCGACACAGAGGCTGGGAACAAGGCCTCGCAAGTGGAACTCGTTGATGCAACGGCGCTGGTCGAACTCGTCGAAAGCGGTGCGTTTCTGTTCGAGCCGGAAAGGACCCGGAACACGATTGCTACCGTTTTGGACGAACTGGATGAACGCTGCCCAGACGTTGCCGCCATGACTCTATCGAGCACGCATCTGCCGTGGCTGCGTTCCTATATCGAAGAGATCAGGCCGGGATGTGCGCTTTTCGATCCGATCGAGGACGCCGTGGCGGCGATCGCGCCGCTTTCGGTCGCGGGCGAAGGCAGAATTCTGACGCTGGTGACGGAGAATGAGGAATACAGCGTCGCGGAGTTCCAGCGGATGCTTGGCCAGCTTGGTGTGTCGCTGACGCTGCATGCCATCCCACCGTTATCCTGATCAGGCGGCCCGCGCCGGCGGCCCAGCGGCTTCCAGTTCCGCGCTTTCTGCCTCGGTGAAAATCCGGCTGCGCGTCAGGAAACGCACGCCCTCCGGTGCTTCGGCGGAAAAGCCTGAACCGCGCCCCGGCACCACGTCGATTATAAGTTGCGTGTGCTGCCAATATTCGAACTGCGCCGCGCCGATATAGAATTTGCAGCCGCAGATTTCGCCGAGGAAAACATCCTGCGGCCCGACGCGAAAATCGCCAATCGGATAGCACATCGGGGCTGAGCCATCGCAGCAGCCACCGGACTGATGAAAAAGCAGCGCACCATGCTGCCCCTTCAGCCGCTCGACGATCTCTTCCGCCTTGGCGGTGACTTCGACGCGATTGACCATGTGTCATCTCCATGCGGAAGGCGGGAGCCTGAACTCCCGCCCACTGGTTTGCCAGATCAGAAGAAGCCAAGGGCCTTGGTGGAGTAGCTCACCAGGATGTTCTTGGTCTGCTGATAATGGTCGAGCATCATCTTGTGTGTCTCACGCCCGATGCCGGACTGCTTATAGCCACCGAAGGCCGCATGGGCTGGATAGGCGTGATAGCAGTTCGTCCAGACGCGGCCGGCCTGGATAGCGCGGCCGAAGCGGTAGGCGCGGTTGCCATTGCGGCTCCATACGCCGGCGCCAAGGCCATAGAGCGTATCGTTGGCGATCGCGAGCGCTTCGTCCTCATCCTTGAACTTCGCGACCGACACGACCGGACCGAAAATCTCCTCCTGGAAGACGCGCATGCGGTTGTGGCCTTCGAAGATCGTCGGCTCGACATAGTAACCTTCGGCCAATTCGCCTTCGAGATTCGCCCGCTTGCCGCCGGTCAACACCTTCGCGCCTTCCTGTTTGCCGATATCGAGATAGGACAGGATCTTTTCCAACTGGTCGTTGGAGGCTTGCGCGCCGATCATCGTCGCCGCATCGAGCGGATGGCCCTGCTTGATCTTTTTGGTACGGGCAACGGCCCGTTCCATGAATTTGTCGTAGATCGATTCCTGCACCAGCACGCGGCTCGGGCAGGTGCAGACCTCGCCTTGGTTGAGCGCGAACATCGCGAACCCTTCGAGCGCCTTGTCGAAGAAGTCGTCATCGGCTTCCGCCACATCCGAGAAGAAGATGTTCGGCGACTTGCCGCCAAGTTCGAGCGTGACAGGAATAAGATTGTCGGACGCATATTGCATGATCATGCGGCCGGTGGTCGTCTCGCCGGTGAAGGCGATCTTGGCGATGCGCTTGTTCTGGGCGAGCGGCTTGCCGGCCTCAATGCCGAAGCCATTGACCACGTTGATGACGCCCGGCGGCAGGATATCCGCGATCAGCTCCATCACGACGAGGATGCCGAGCGGCGTCTGCTCCGCAGGCTTCAGCACGACGCAATTACCTGCCGCGAGCGCCGGTGCGAGTTTCCATGTCGCCATCAAAATCGGGAAGTTCCACGGGATGATCTGGCCGACAACGCCCAGCGGCTCATGGAAATGGTAGGCGACCGTATCGGGATCGATCTCGGAGATACCGCCTTCCTGCGCCCGTACCACGCTGGCGAAATACCGCCAATGATCAACGACCAACGGCATGTCGGCATGGGTCGTTTCGCGGATCGGCTTGCCGTTATCGAGCGTTTCGACCAACGCCAGCAGATCAAGATTGGCTTCGAGCTTGTCGGCAATCTTGTTCAGGATGCGCGAGCGCTCCTGCACGGGTGTCTTGCCCCAGGCGTCCTTCGCCTTGTGGGCGGCATCCAGCGCCAGCTCAATATCGGCGGCCGATGAACGGGGCACCTCGCAGAGCCGCTTGCCGGTGATCGGGCTCGGGTTCTCGAAATAGCGCCCGTCCTTCGGCGCAACCCATTTGCCGCCAATGAAATTGTCGTAGCGGTCGCGGATCAGGACCTGCTTCGAAACCTTTTCCAGAGCCTGCTGATACATCTGTCCCTCCTGAGCATGGACACGGGGCACGGCGAAATCTTCCGTGCAGAAACGGCGGTTCCCCCAAAGCGGCCTGATTGGCTGGCGGGTGTCGGCGCACCCCAGGTCCGCGCATCTTGGACAAATCGAAACTTGTCCCGGCCAGACTGCTCCCCGGCCGTCAACGCGTCAACGCTATATTCAGATAACTATAACGATCAGCTGCGGCCGCTAGGGCTTTGCGACAACTCCAACCGGCGCGAAGCCATAACGCGCCAGCGTTGCCTGCCCTTCCGGCGACAGAATGGCAAAGGCGAGGCCCGTTGCCGCCGGGTTGTCCAACTTCATGATGGCGAGGCCATATTCGGCGCCGACCGCGAATTCCTTGGGTATCTCGACGCGTTCCACATCGGGAACATCACGCCTCATCTGGGCGAAACCGCTGCAATAGGCGATCATCACGTTGATCTCGCCGCGCTCGAAAGCCGCCTTGACCGGATTGGCGCCGGACGCTTCGACCGCCCCACCGACAACCTTCCTGGCTTTCTGGTCGAGCGCTGCGAAAGCGCCACCGTGAGCTTTGTCGATCAGGTGGAACATTTCCCAAGTGTAATCACCGCCCGGGTCGGCCTTCGGCGTGGAGGTGCCGAGACGGATATCCGTCGAGAGCAGCCGCTCGGCAAAGCTCACGCTGGTAAGTTGGGCCTCGGGCTTCGCAAAGGCGCAGAGTTGGTTGCGGTTGAACATCGCGACCTCGGCCGCGCGTCCATCTGCCTTCAGCTTGAGCGCATGGCCCATATCAGCCGATGCGAAAATATCGACCCGATCACCCGCTTCGATCTTGTCGCGCATGACGCCCGATGGTCCATAGGCGGTACGGACTGCGACTCCGGTGCGCTTGGAATAATCCGCGACAATGGCATCAATAGCCGCGCGCAAGCTGCCCGCGCCGTAAAGCGTCAATTCCTCGGCGAATGCGGGAAGGCAAAGCGAAAAGAACAGGGCAGGAAGCAGAATGACTCTGATGAACATGGGCGGCTCGGCTTCGATTGGTGCGCTGTTTGGCCATATATCCGACCATGCCGCTATATTCTATCAGATACGGCCTATTGTCCCATGTGCCAGCGCTCGCCGGCTACTCGACCTCATCATTTTTGAAAGACGGCCGCACCGGATAAAGATGTGCGGCTTCCGAACGGGACGATCGCCGTCCCGATCAACCCAGTCACAATGGGAGGCAATCCGATGAAATACGTCAAATTCGGCACCACCGGCATGGAAATATCGCCGCTGTGCCTGGGCTGCATGACCTATGGCGTGCCGGACCGTGGCACGCATCCATGGACGCTGCCCGAGGAGCAAAGCCGCCCTCTGATCAAGCGGGCGATCGAACTCGGTATCAATTTTTTTGACACTGCGAATGTCTACTCGGACGGCACCTCGGAGGAAATCGTCGGTCGCGCCCTGAAGGATTTCGCGAAGCGCGACGAGATCGTGCTGGCTACCAAGGTCAACAGCCGCATGCGCCCCGGGCCGAACGGCATGGGGCTTTCGCGCAAGAACATCATGGCCGAGATCGATAACAGTCTGCGCCGGCTCGGCACCGACTATGTTGACCTCTACCAGACCCATCGCTGGGACCCGACGGTACCGATCGAAGAGACCATGGAAGCACTGCATGATGTCGTGAAGGCCGGCAAGGCCCGTTACATCGGCGGTTCGAACATGGCCGCGTGGCAATTCTCGAAGGCGATCTACACCTCAAAGCTCAACGGCTGGACGCGCTTCGTCTCGATGCAGGACCATATCAACCTGATCAATCGCGAGGAAGAGCGGGAGATGCTGCCGCTCTGCATTGATCAGGGCATTGCGGTCATCCCCTGGAGCCCGATGGCGCGCGGCCGCCTGACGCGCCCCTGGGATGAAAGCAGCGCCCGCCAGGAAACGGACGAGTTCGGCAAGACGCTCTATGTGCAGGCGCCGGAAGCCGATCGCGCCGTGGTGGAAGCGGTGGCGGACGTGGCTAAGGCTCGTGGCGTGCCGCAAGCGCAGGTTGCGCTGGCATGGCTGGTGCAGAAGAAGGGCGTCACCGCGCCGATCATTGGCGCCAGCAAACCGAACCACCTGACCGATGCGATTGCAGCGCTTTCGCTCAACCTGACGAACGAGGAAATCAGCGCGCTGGAGAAGCACTACATTCCGCATCACGTCGCGCGCTAAACAGCGGGGTTGCGCGGCTAGACTGCTAGATCTAGCCGCGTGATCACACGATCCATTTGGCAGGATCAGGCCGTCTCGATCCAGACGGCCTTCACGTTGAGATACTCCTCCACGTGCTGCCAGAGAGGATAAGGCGTTAGCGGCCTAAGACAGAGCATCATTATATTCTATTGAATATAATGATGTGTCACCATCCGCTTGCGCGCGCAACTTGATCAAAGGCCGGAGCGGCTAGAAAGCGGCCTTTCATTTTCTCGGACGCTGCTAGCTGCTTACGTCAAAGCTGATTGAACTCGCCTCGACGAACGATTGAATTTTCGCAAGATCTTTTGCGTTGAGGGGATTGTAAACCACCATCGAAAGGTCAGGCCGGCCGTCGACGGCGAAGGCGGAATATTCGAATGTGATTGAGCCAAGGATGGGGTGCTTGATGTGTTTTTCTCCCTCGCCATGGGTGTGAAGCTCGTTTTCGGCCCACATTTCTCTGAATTCTGGACTTAGCCGGCACAGTTCTTCGATCATTGGTTCGATTTCCGTGGCCGCGCCTGCCCGAGCAGCGTCTACCTTGAATGCGCCCACCACGAACCGGGCAACGCTATGCCAGTCGTATTGAGCCGCTCGCACCCGTCGATCGAGGAAGATAAACCGGAGAATGTTGCGCTGGCTTGGTGGAAGAGCGCCGTAATCGGTCAGCATCAGCGTTGCAGCCCGGTTCCAGGCAACGACATCCCAGGTAGCCGTCCTCATCAATGCAGGACATGGTTCAAGAGCGTCGAGTACCCGTTGCAACCTTGGGGTGACGCCAGCGCTCTTTTGATAGCGAACCTCGGGTGGCCTTCCGAGGCCAAGCAGGAAAAGATGCTCGCGCTCGACATCGGTCAGCATTAGGGCGCGCGAAATGCGGTCGAGAACGTCGGCAGAAGGCGCTCCGCCCCTTCCCTGCTCCAGCCAAGTGTACCAGGTCGGGCTGATGTTCGCGCGCTGCGCAACCTCTTCACGGCGCAAGCCCGGAGTACGGCGGCGCCCTGATGAAAAGCCGAGCGCAGCCGCATCTAGCTTCGCGCGCCGATCCTTCAGATAGGAACCGAGCACATTTTGACCGACGCGCCGATCCATCCTGTTAACTCTTATACCATGATAAAGTCACTACTTTACCAGCATAACAGAAGCGGCCAGACCTGTCTTCATCGCAACATGGAGAGCTGGCTATGCGCATTTTTGTAACCGGAGCGACCGGCTTTATCGGCTCCGCTGTCGTCAAAGAGCTGATTGGAGTTGGACACCAGGTGATTGGCCTCTGCCGTTCGCCGGAAAAGGCGGCCGCTTTGTCGGGCGCCGGCGCAGAAGTCCTCCAGGGGGCGCTGGAAGACGCCGAAAGCCTGAAGGCAGGCGTTGCCAAATCCGACGGCGTTATTCACCTCGCCTTCAATCATGATTTTTCGAAATTCACCGCAAACTGCGAGGATGATCGCCGCGTCATCAAAGTGCTGGGCGAAGCACTCGCGGGCTCTGACAGGCCTCTGATCATCACCTCGGGCACAGCAATGGCGAGCACCGTACCAGGCCAACTGGCAAAAGAAGATGGCGCAGTCCTCACCTCCGATATGATCCCAAGGGCGGCATCCGAGGAGGCGGCGAATGCCATGGCGTCCAACGGCGTCAACGTCGCGATCATGCGGCTGCCGCAGGTTCACGATCCGGAAAGGCAAGGCCTGATTACCCCGGCGATCGAGATGGCGAGAGAAAAAGGGGTATTCGCTTACATCGGCAATGGACAAAATCGCTGGCCCGCAGCGCATGTCTCGGACGTCGCGACCCTCTACCGGCTCGCAATCGAGAAGGCCGAGCGCGGCGCGAAATATCACGCCGCCGCCGAGGAAGGCGTACGAATGATCGATATCGCCGAAACCATCGGCCAGCGTCTTGGACTACCCGTAGAATCCATCTCGTCGGATGAAGCGGAGCGCTATTTCGGTTGGCTCGCGATGTTCGTCAGGCACGATATGCCGGCTTCCAGCGAATTAACCCGTCAGAAGCTTGGATGGAAGCCGACAGGGCCCAGCCTCCTTTCAGATCTTGCAAGGTTGCCGATCGCCGCTGCGTAGTAGCGACGACCTATATCGAGGCAGCGCTCGCCAACTACTTGCAAGTTGCGCGGTACACGACCTGCCTGCCAAGCGCGTCCCAATCCCAGTCGATACCGAGGCCAGGCTCGGGAGACGGGATGCCGTTGCCATCCTTAAATGTCATGCCGGTGTGGGTGACGAGATCGAGTTGCGGAATGAATTCGAGCCAGCGACTGTTCGGCACCGCGCAGCATAGCGGCAGATGGATTTCCATCAGGAAATGCGGGCAGACGGGCACGTTGAAGGCCTCCGCCATGTGGGCGACCTTCAGCCAGGGAGTGATGCCGCCGATCCTACCGACATCGACCTGTACGATCGAGCAAGCGCCAGCTTGCACATAATCCTTGAACTGCGAGAGGCTGTACATCGATTCACCGACGGCGATCGGCACGGAGGTCGAGTCGGCGAGACGCTTATGCGCCAGCACATCGTCGGCATGGATCGGCTCTTCGAACCAGGCGATATCAAGCTCGGAAAAATGACGGACACGACGGATGGCCTCGTCCAGTGAAAAGCCCTGGTTGGCGTCGGTCATCACCTCCCAGCCTGCGCCAACCGCCTCGCGGACGGCTCTAAGCCGGCGCATGTCTTCCGCGACATGCGATCGTCCTACCTTGATTTTCGTTCCACCGAATCCGCGCTCCTTCGCCTTGAGCGCTTCATCGACGAGCTGCTTTTCATCGATATGGAGCCAACCGCCCTCGGTATAGTAGGCGGGAATGCTGTCCTTGGCGCCGCCGGCGACCTTGTGCAGCGGCAGCTTCGCGCGTCGAGCCCTTAGATCCCAGAGCGCAGTGTCTATCGCGGCAAGCGCGATCGATGTCAGGGCGCCGACCGTGGTTGCGTGTACACGGTAGAAGAGATCGCGCCAGATCATCTCGACGGCATCAGCGTCACGGCCGATCAACAACGGCGCTAGATGATCTTCGAGCAGTTTCATCACCGATGAACCGCCGGTGCCGATCGTATAGGAGTAGCCAACGCCTTCAGCGCCATCCGTATCGCGGATGCGCACCATCGGCGTCTCCTGCAACTCGAAACTCTGCACCGCGTCGGTCCGCTTCACCTTCGGCGGCAGATTCACATGCAGCAGTTCGACAGTTTCGATCCGAGCCATGGCTTTTCCTCCTCCCGCCTTCGAGGCGAGCATTGCCGGCGAACGTGCCGCTGACGGGCTATCGCGGTCAAATGAAAAATTTTTCATTTCTCATATTGAATTGAAAGCAAGCGAAGCTCACGATGAACGAATGAGCTCTCTTGTTCGTGCCACCCTCTCCGATCAGGTCCATCTTGAACTGCGCAACCGTATTCTCAGCGGCGCTTTGAAAAGCGGGCATCGCTTGCTACCGGAGGAGCTCTCACAGGATCTTTCGATTTCTCAGACGCCGATCAAGGAAGCGCTTCTCAAGCTCGAGGCGGACGGGCTCGTCGTTTCAGGCCTGCGCAAGGGCGTCTTGGTTCGGCTCTTCACGCTGAAGGATGTCGAAGAACTGTATGAGGCACGTATCCTCATCGAGCTGGAGGTGATCGATACGCTGTTCAGCCGCAAGGCGATCGCCTCGGCCGCGCTCGACAAGCTCGACGAAAACCTCGAGCGATATGCTTTCCATCTTAAACGGGGCACTCGCGAGGATCTTGCTGAAGCACTCGCGCTGGATCGGGCATTCCACCATCACTTCGTGCAGGCCCGAGACAATGCCGTTATTGCCGACTGGCACGCAAAGATCCTGGCGCAAACGCACACCGCCTACGTTTATCTTTCAGGCGATCCCAGCCGGGTCCGCGAGGAGCACGAGGCGATACTGAACGCCATTCGTTCAGGCTCACGCTCCGATACAAAAGCGGCGCTTCGTCAGCACCTGATGCGCAGCCGTGACAGCCTGCTCGCCAATGTCCGGGCAAACGCCGGCTCATAGGACAATGCCCGAATGACAATTCGGCTGGAAAGAGCCGAGAGCCAAATCAGGGAGAACGGGAATGAGTGACGTTGGAACGATGAGCGAAGCGCGCCTCAATGGCGTCGGCCTCGCCTGGTTCCGGCCGATCGGGCGGGCGAAATGAACGGAGCGGTCAGGCATTACGGGAGGGCGGTGCTCGAAGAGTTGATCGTCTCCCTGTTCGAAAAATCGGGCATGCCGAACGACAAGGCAATCGTCGTCGCATCGACCTTGATCGAAGGAGAGATGCTCGGGCGCGACACGCATGGACTGGCGCTCGTCGCTCCATATCTCGCGGAGATTGAAAAGGGCGGAATGACGCTTGCCGGCGATCCCGAGGTCGTCAGCGACTTCGGCGCCTGCCTCACCTGGAATGGCCGCAAACTCCCCGGCCCCTGGCTGATCAGCAGAGGCTTCGACGAAGCCATGGAGCGCGCAAGGCGGTTGGGGCTGGGGGCTGTCGCCATCCAGCGCAGCCATCACACCGCATCGCTCGGCTCCTATCTGCGTCGCGTAGCCGATCAAGGTTTCCTAGGCCTGATCACCCTCACCGATCCGGGGTTTTCTTCCGTCGCGCCATTTGGCGGCACTCGACCGGTCCTGACATCGAACCCCATCGCCTTCGGCGCGCCGTCCAAGGGCGAGCCGATCATTGTAGATATCTCGACCTCGCTCGTGACCAACGCGATGGTCGCCCGCACCAGACAGCAGGGAAAGCGGTTCCCCGAGCCCTGGCTGCTCGATGCAGAGGGTATCCCGACGGACGATCCCGCCGTTATTTTTGCCGACCCGCCCGGCACGGTTCTTCCCATTGGCGGCCTTCAGGCCGGGCATAAAGGCTACGGCATCGGCATGATGGTCGAGCTGCTCACCGGCTGTCTGTCCGGTCACGGCCGCGCTGAACCGAAAGACGGCTGGAGCGCTTCCGTTTTGATCATGGCGATCGAGCCAAGAGCATTTGGCCCGGTCGAAGCTTACGAAAAACAGGTAAGCGCGCTTGTCGAAGCCTGTCTTGGCTCACCTGCCCGAGAGGATTTTGATCGCGTCCGACTGCCTGGACAAGCGAGCGCCGAACGCCGGCGAGATTGCGAGCGAGACGGAATTCCGATCGGCCCGGGTCTTTTGGCGGGTTGGCAACCCTGGTGCGAAAAATTAGGGCTGCAACTTCCAGACCCCATCCACCGATAACAGACCGCGAAAAATAGCGGCCACATCAAACGGGAGGAGCAACAATGAGCGTCAATAGCGGAACGATCGTTCAGGATCAGGGCGTTTCATACGCGGTCAGCGATAGGAACATCCGCAAAGCCGTCACCGCCGCGACAATCGGCACGATCATCGAATGGTACGACTACGCCCTTTATGGGGCTGCGGCCGGCATCATCATCAACAAGCTGTTCTTCCCGCAGTTTTCCGACACGGCAGCGATCCTCGCCTCGTTCGCGACATTCGCGGTCGGTTTCTTCGCGAGACCCGTCGGAGGCATACTCGTCTCGCATTTCGGCGACCGCTTCGGGCGCAAGCCTGCGCTGATCTTCACAATCGCGCTGATGGGTCTGTCGACTGTCGCGATCGGACTCCTGCCGGACTTCAATCAGATCGGCGTGTGGGCGCCGGTCCTTCTGGTGTTCTTACGTCTGCTCCAGGGTTTTGGCGCAGGTGCGGAATATGCCGGCGCGGTGACGCTCGTCTCCGAATATGTCCCGCCGGAAAAGCGCGGCTTCTACACTGCATTCCTGCAATCGGCGACGGTGGTCGGCATCATGTTTGCCACCCTCTCCTTCTTGCTCGTCTCCTACATTCCTGAGCAGACGTTGTTCAGTTGGGGCTGGCGCGTGCCGTTCTTGATCTCGGCGATCCTCTTCGTCGTGGCGCTCTATATTCGCAACAGTCTGGATGAGACGCCCGAATACGTCGCCGCCATGAAGAACGCCGCCGGACGCCGCGAGGCCGAACGCGTGCCGATCGGCGAACTTATGCGCAACAGCCCCAAGCAGGTCCTGTTCGGATTTCTGGCCGTCACAGGCCATAACGCGAACGCTTACATCCTTAGCGCCTTCTGCCTCAGCTACATGACGAACACGCTGCACGTTGCGCGTACCGACGCGCTAACGGCAGTGATCGTCGCGACCCTCGTCGGCATCGTCTTGACCCCGTTCATTGGCGCGCTGTCCGATCGGATCGGATACGCTAAGGTCTACATGTTTGGCGCGGCCGTCATGATCCTTTTTGCCTTCCCGCTCTTCATGTTGCTCGACACCAAGGACTTCGCGCTTTCGGCCTTCGCGATGAGCGTCGGATACGGGCTCGGTTTCGGCTGCATGGCAGGTCCACAGGGAGCGTTTTTGGCGAACCTGTTCCCGACGCGTTATCGCTTTTCCGGAATCGCTCTCGCTCGTGAATTGAACGGTCTGCTTATTGCCGGCCCGACACCGTTTATCGCTTCTGCCCTGGTCGCGGCCTCGGGCGGTACGCCAAAATTCGTCGCGATCTACCTGATGGTCTGCTGCGCCTTGACCTTAGTTTCCGTGTGGGTGCTGCGCAATGATGCGCGCCCTGGCCGCGCATAAGAACTGGCGGATACCGATAGAGAATAGCTCTGCCGATCGGGGGGGGGCCGATCGGCAGAGCATCGGTTCGGCGAATTACCGGCTGGACGGCGGCAGCGGAGTTTCGATCGCAAACTCGCCGTACGAATGGCGGACGAAGCCTTGCCCAATGGCAAGCAGGATTACCAACGCTGAAATCGCTCCCACGATGGCGCGCTCCGAGACTGATCGCGCTCTCATCAGAACAGCCCTTCCGCGTCACACGTCGGGCGACTGCCTTTCTCTGCCACGTGGAGTGCCTGGCCGGGGCTCTCCCGTCTTTTCGGGCGCGCCTGCTGCCGTGGCGTTCGAAAACGTTCGAGCAGTTGAAGACCGCCGGGCCAAGGACCGTGTCCGCTGGCCGCGTTCATATGCCCGACGCTGCCGAGGTCCAGAAACGCCGCTTCCCAGAGATTGGCGAGAATGCGGGCTCGTGCGAAATCCATGTATGGGTCGTTGCTGCTCGCTGCAACGAGCGCTAGGAAATCGAACGGTTCGATCGGGATAGGCCCAAACGAACGAGCATGCTCTGGCCCCGACCCGTCCATCTCGACGTCGGTTGGCGCGACAAGCAATGCGCCGGCAATCGGTAAATCGACCAGTCGGGCAGCCAGATGCGCAATGAGAATTGCCCCAACGCCGTGGCCGACCAGCACGGAATGCGGTCGAGCAAAAATGGCTTGCGACAGGCGCTTCAAGGCCTGCTGAAGCGAGGGGCCTTCCTCGTTCTTCAGGAGCAAGGTCGTATCAGGATATTGACGCTGCCATTGGCTCGACCAGTCGGCGTATCCAGAACTGCCAGCGTCCGAAACCAGGATGAGAGAATGCATTGAGAACCGCCATTATTGATGACCGATCTCATCCACGCGAAGCGGCCATCGCAAGGGAACAGGGCCCCAAAGTTTAGCCCGTTCAGAGAAGAGCTTTTTATTTGGCGGCCTCATGAGAGCCAAAGACGGCTGCGCGAGAACGTCGTTCTCGAAAGCTGGCGGCCTTCGAGCAAAATCTTTCCGTCCGAGGCTTCGGCGATCAGTCAGATAACGAAGTCGATGGGCTCATTCGCCTGTGACTTGGCTGCCAAATCGGCAAGGGTCGTGGAATCGAGAATTCCCGCGATCGCATTGCGCACATCGGTCATCACCAGCCGGACCGCACAGGTCTCGAAATCTTCGCAGTCTTCACACGGTCGGAACTCCGACCGGTTCGCGCAAGCGATCGGCGCAAGCGGGCCGTCCAATGCTCTGACGATCGCGCCGACCTTAATTTCGGCCGGCTGTCTGGCGAGCCCATAGCCACCGCCCGGTCCCTTCTTACTGCGCAAGAATCCCGCGTTCTTCAAATCGAGCAGGATGGTGTCGAGGAACTTCTTCGAGATCGTGTTGCGTCTGGCGATATCGAGAACCTGGTGCGAGGCGCCGAATGGATGCTTCGCGAGGTCAATCATCGCCTTGAGCCCGTATTTGCCCTTGTTGGTGAGCATCTCGAAGAAAATTCCTACAAACGCCGGCGGCGGCAGAATAATAGTCTATATAGTTCGTAGAATTTGATCAGGACAAGCTACCGCTCGTCGATCATGCTCGATTTTTCTGAAATCTGTGGCAGTGACTTTGGAAAAGCGGGATCGAAGGCCCAGCCTGGCGCGGCAAGGCCCGAGGGAGGATAAGAGATGACCAAGCTTCTGGACTTGAGAATACCGCGCACGCTCGACAGGCTCGTCGAACGATATTCTAGAAACGTCGAAGATATCGAATGCTGGGTTTTCGAAGACGAACTGGCCCGCACGCGCGCAGAGGCGCGTTTGCTTGCCAGCGGCGTTCGGGCACGGGTGCGCAGCGCATACAAACCGCTGCTCCACTTCTTCCTTGAAGAAGTTCAGCTATCAGGCCTTACCAGCGTTTCCATCGAGCCGCCGAACCATGCGACGGCACTTCCCCAGCGCTTTCAGATGGAAGCTTATCCACTGGCGGCGCTCCTAAATGGTGTTCCTCTCCACTTTACGCCTGGCCTGCGGGAACTCGATTATGTCGTCGCGTTGGAATACGGCGACCGAAAAATCGAACATTTGGTTTTCGCGCCAAATCGCATGCGGACATCGCACCTTGGAGAAACCGTGCTCGCTCCCTGCGGCTGGATTCGCACGGACGCAGGCCGAGGGGAGCCGATCGAAACCGAATATGAAGCCGTATTCGCGGCCGTCATGCGAACCCTCGCGGATCATCCGTGGGGAGACACGGCGCCATATTTCGAAGAGCTCGCCATCGACGTCAGCATTAGCGGCATAGAGCGGCGCTTGCCTTTTGGCGACGAGTGCCTCAGCACCGGCGAAGCCTTGCATGAGGACTTCTATTTTTCGCTGCGGGAGTTCTTCTGCAAGCGTGCCGGCCTTCCTCCCGGCGATCGCTATCTGCAAATGGGGCAGATCATCCCCGATATCCGCCTCAGCGAGGGAGACGCGATAATCCGCGTCGAGACCAGAAGCGCCCAACCCCTCGCGCCCCATGTCCCGTTTCAACAGCTTGATAGCGCCGCATTTCCTTTAGCGGCGTCACAAGTCGAAGCGGAAGTAGCATCGCTTGGCGGCACACGCTTCGATGGCGTGTCAGATCAGGGGAGATCGATCCCAGCAACGCGCGTAGACGGAACCGGCCCACATTTCGTACTGTCCGCCGGACAACACGCAAATGAGCCGTCAGGCATCATTGGAGCTCTGCGCGCTGCGGCAATTCTCAGGGAACACGGCGCCTCTTTCTCCGTCATTCCACTGGAAAACCCGGACGGTTACGCTCTCAGCCTAAGGCTGCGCAGCAGCAATCCACGCCACATCAATCACGCCGCCCGCTACACGGCGCTTGGCGATGATATCCAGCATCGCAAAGCTGAAGCGTCGCGAGGACGGAACGCGCGCCTCAACGCACTGCAGGAGACAGGCGCGCTATTGCATATCAACCTGCACGGCTATCCCGCGCATGAATTTGTCCGGCCTTTTTCGGGTTACCTCCCCGAAGGGTCAGCGGTCTGGGCAGCGCCGCGCGGCTTCTTCCTCATCGCAAGCTACCGACCGGGATTCGAGAAGGTGGCGACGGATTTTGTCTTCAAAATTGCCCGGCGCGTCGCCCTTGTTCCGGGCCTCAAGCAATATAACGAGACGCATCTTGCAGCGTATCGCGCCCATGTCGGCGAATTGAGCGACCCGGTTGTCGATTCAATCTGTTGCGTGATCCACGAAGATAAACGCCATGCCAATCCGGTTGTGATCGCGACCGAATTTCCAGACGAGACGGTCTATGGCGACCATTTCGTGCTTGGTCATACCGCTCAGATGGCGACAGCGGTAGCCGCCGCCGATATCTATCGCGAAGGCCTGATCGATCTTGCGCATACCGATTAACAACTAGCCGCGCTTGCGTTGGCGGCCCTACTCGGCCGGCCACGCACGCGAACTTTCTGCCATCGAAAATTCAGAACGATGGAGCAAAGTGCTAAGCACCTCAATATTCTAATTGTCTATAAATTTAGTGTACTATAATTGTGGGTGAACGCGCGACCTAAGCGCGCTTCCTCCAGACATGGTGATTTCGATGACCGACGACACACCAGCATCACGTTTTATGACGAGACGTACCTTTTTTGAAAGAACACTGGCCATTACGGCAGGCGCCAGCATCGGAGGCGTCACCGCAGCCTATGCGATGCCTTTGACGACAGCCCCAAGCGACCCTCTGTTCGGCTCCATTTGCCGGACTGCCGCAACGGAAACGGTAGCGGACCCGGTCGGGTCGCCTCGCCATATCCGCTTCGCATATAACGGCACCGGCATTTGCACTGCGGCGATCCCGGTCGCTCTGCACCGTGGCTATTTTGCCAAGCACAATCTCGACGTCGAGTTTCTGCAACTTGCCGGCACGACTGATCAGATGCTGCAGGCTTTAGCTACCGACAAGGCTGATGCAGGTGCGAGCATGCTGCTGAGTTGGCTCAAGCCTCTGGAGCAGGGCATCGACGTCAAGCTGACCACAGGTTTGCACGGAGGCTGCACGCGTCTCTTCGTGCCGAAGTCAGCCGGCGTTTCCGATATCACGCAGCTCAAGGGCAAGACGATCGGCGTTTCCAGCATCTCGGGTTCGCCGCGGAACTTCTTTGCGATCTTGCTGGC
>FTCV01002344.1_pt1 | contig 27722 bp, 24 predicted proteins | sample 1639691 | NCBI WGS metagenome assembly FTCV01 (sample SAMEA3914864, study PRJEB12502) | metagenome | biome: forest; material: soil | place: USA | collected 2012-03-12 | depth 0.3 m
ATGTCGATATTTCAAGGCTTCCTGACGCAGCGATGGACCATTTTGGTCAAATCCCGAAGGGACGCCCAAATGGCTTCCATCTCGAACCGAAGCGACCTTTGACGGGCAACCAGCCCGCCCGGCGGTCCCTTCGGCCCGAGTTGTTCGCCATTTGGGCGCCTCGATGGTGCCATTTATGAGTTTACGCCCTAATACGGCTGCTTCCGATATCACGGCCGCTTTGAACGGGATCGACGCCTGGCGGATCGGAACGGCAGGAATTTTCTCATACTGTCATACATTTGTCTTGCCGATCTGTCTTTGGGGCGCGGGCCCGCAACGGGCGAAGCTATTTGGGTCGAACGGTGTCCGAACAGGATTGCCGCGAGGAGAGGGTCCGTTGGATCGCCTCGCAGATATTGCCGCACGAGGCTGATGTCCGTGCGTGGCTACGCGGCGCCCTGCGCGGTGTGGGAGACGTCGATGATGTCATCCAGGAGGCCTATTGCCGGCTGTCCGAACTTCCCGATCACACCCACATCCAGAACGGGCGTGCCTATTTCTTTGCAACGGTCCGCTCGATCGTGATCCACGGCGCCCGCCGCGCGCGGGTCGCCCGGATCGAGGCGGTGGAGGATGCCGAGATTGCCGCACTGCCAGATGAAGCCCCATCGCCGGAAAGAGACGTCGGCGCGCGACTTCAGCTGCGCCGCGTCATGGATCTGATTGCCGCCTTGCCGCCCGCATATCGTCATGCGCTGGAAATGCGGCGGCTTCATGGATTTTCGCAAAAGGAAACCGCCAGATATCTTGGCGTGACCGAGAAGGTGGTGGAAAATAACGCCTTGCGGGGCCTGCGCCTTCTGATGAAAATGATGGCCGGCGATGACGCCGGGGCCGGGGCCAGACTTGACGATACCCGCCTTTCCGAAACGCCGCACGATTCCCAAGATGAGCCCGCCATCCATGTCCTTCCCCATGTCCTCCATTGACGACATCGCCAGTGCCTGGGCCTTGCGTTGCGACGCGGGGACGCTCGACGGGACGGAGCAGGCCGAACTCGATTCCTGGCTGGATGCGGACCGCCGCCATCGCGGCGCCTTCGTGCGCGCCCAGGCCGTGCTGAACTGGCTGGACGCGGCGCCCAATACCCAGGCCAGCCCCGAAGCGGCAGTGCCCACCGAAGAGCCCGCGCCGCGTCCCCGCAACTGGATGCGCATTGCGGGCCTAGGAACGGTAACCGCCATGGCCGCTTCGCTCGCGCTGTTCCTGCTGGTGCCCTCCGCACCGGACTATGCGACCGAGATTGGCGAACAGCGCCAGGTCACGCTCGACGATGGATCGATCGCGGCGCTCAATACCGACAGCCAGTTGGACGTCGCCTATTCGGATGCCCGCCGCGACCTGACGCTGCGCGGGGGAGAAGCTTGGTTCAAGGTTGCCCACAACCGCGCACGGCCGTTCGAGGTGCGCGTGGGCAAAGTCCACGTGCGGGCAACCGGCACCGCCTTTTCCGTGCGCCGGATCGACCGGGGCGTGCGCGTGGTGGTGAGCGAAGGCCGCGTATTGGCCTGGGTGGAGGGATCGGCGCAGCCCCCCATCGCGATTTCGCGTGGCGACGAGGCCGTACTGCGCCCAGATCTAGCCGTACAACATGCTGCGGTGACGGTGGACGTCGATCAGGCCTTGGCCTGGCGGCGTGGTGAGATCGGCCTGGATGGGCAGAGCGGCGTGGAAGCGGCAGCGGAGTTCAACCGGTACAGCACCCGCCCGATCCGCGTGATCAATCCCCGCGCCGCGCAGTACCGGCTGGTCGGCTATTTCCAGACCAGCCAGTCGCAGGAATTCGCACAGGCCTTGGCGAAGCTGACGCATTCACGCGTGTCACAAAAAGGAGATGAAATAGTCATCGAATAGTAATGATAATTTTTTTCTCCTTTATGTGAGGGGTTTTTCTGAGCCGATCCTCTTCCTGCCCAGCAACAGGTGGAGGTTTCATGTTCTCGCTATCGCGTACTTCGATATGGATGCTTGGGACGGGCATCGCGGCAATCGTCGCGCCCGTGGCCGTGGAGGCACGGACGGCATCGATCGACGTACCCGCCCAGCCCGCCGCATCGGGCATCCAGAGCTTCGCACGCCAGGCCGGCGTGCAGGTGCTGGTGGAAAAGCAGTTGACGCGCGGCAAGCGCACCAATGCTGTGAAGGGCAATCTCGACATCGACGAAGCGCTGGGCCGATTGCTGCGCGGCACCGGCCTCCAGGTAATATCCATCGACGGCACCGTGATCACGCTGGGACATCGCGAGACCACGGCGGACACCGCGCCGCTGCACGGCAGCGCAATCTTGGTCGAAGCCAAGCGCGCCCAGTCGCGCATGACACGCAAGGCAACCGCCGTGGTCGATACCGTGCGGTTCGACGACGTGGCGACGCTGGCCGGCGGCGACGGCTCGGTGGTGGAGCAGCTTGTCACTCTGCCCGGCGTGACCGGCATCGAAGAAGGCGATACTCCGCGCTTCATCTCCATCCGCGGTATTTCCGCCGACCTTAACGCCACCACCATCGATGGCCTGTCGATCGCCTCGATCGGGTCGGACGGCGACGGATCGCGGCAGGTGAACCTGCAACTCCTACCTTCGAACATGAGCGCGGGAAACGAAGTCTACAAAAGCTTCACGCCGGAACTTCCGGGTGACGCAATCGGCGGTGTGGTCAACGTCGCGACGCGCAGTGCCTTCGATCACGAGGGGCTGTACAAGGTGATCGACCTGAACGGCATCTATTCCACCTATCGCGGCCCCGCGCATATCAACGACATCACCGGATCGGGCGCGCACTGGGGCGAAGGTGTGAAAGGCGTAGTCAGCGATCGCTTCGGGCCAGGCGGCCAGTTCGGCATCGTGCTCTCGGGCGAATACCAGAAGCGCATCCGCAATTCCGCGAAGTTCTGGCAGGGCACGAAGTACTACTTCAGCGATGCCGGCAAGAAGCTGGTGGGCCCGGAAGATCCCAACTGGAACGGACTGATCGTCCCCTACGACCAGCAATATGCCAGCTATACCAACACCCTACGGTCCTACGGCGGATCGGCAAAGCTGGAATGGCAGTCGCCCGACGACAGCCTATATGCCTCGATCATGGGCTTCGGGCGTCGTCGCTACGAAGATTCCACAATGAACAAGCAGGACTACTACACCAAGAGCGCAGTCTACGACCAGACCGAGGACGGCGGCCGCCAGCAGATCAACTCGATCTACACGCGTTATCGCCATGACAACTGGAACCGTGGGCTGTTTGGCGTGATCGGCGACCTGTCATGGAAGGCGGGCCAGGGCGTGCTGGAAATCCGCGGCGGATACAACAAGGCGCTTTACGACAACCACCAGCATTCGATCGTGGCGCGCGCCTATCCCAAATCCGCCTATCTGACTTACGCATCGAACGGCGGGATAGCCAACCTGCCCTACATCACCTCGCTCAGCGATGCGAGCGTGCTGGATCCCACTAAGACGGCCTATGCCCTCAGCACCGCTTACGACATGTTTCGCGTCGCGCGGGAGGACATGGGCAATGCCCGCGTCGACTATACGTGGAACGCGGACGAGGACGATCGCGGCATGGGCTTCGCGGTGGGCGCGGAATGGCGCAACCTGATCCTGCGCCGCAACCTGGACGAGACCGAGTACAAGACCGGCATGGACATGACGAACTATCTGTTCACGCCGGACTATACTGCGCTGGGCGCGATCGGGCCGATGCCGTGGATCAGCGATACCTTCGTGGACAAGATGGCTGACCTGACAGTGGACACCGCCAATTCCGCTTATGACAGCCTGATTTCGGATTATCGCTATAACGAGACGACGCTTACGCCTTACGCGGCACTGCACTACCGCACGGACCAGCTGGCGCTGGTCTGGGGCGTGCGCTTCGATCACACGCGTTTCAAGGCGGATACGCCCTATGTCTCCGACGGGGCGATCGACGGGATGACGCGCAATCGCGGCGGTTATGACTTCGCGCTGCCCTCGCTCTCGGCCGAATACAAGCTGGCGAAGCGCAGCGTGATCAGCGGATCGATCAGCCGCACCATCGGCCGCCCCACCCCCGGCGACGTGGCGCAGGCACGCAGCGTTAGCTGCGGGGAGACCGACGATGGCGGCGAAGGTTGCACGATCAGCCAGGGCAATCCCGACCTGAAGCCACGCCGCGCCACCAACCTGGACTTCACGTTCACGCAGGGTTTCAACGGCAGCAAGGGCCTGTTCGGCGTCAGCGCTTTTGCCAAGTGGATCGCTGACGATATCTACGACTTGACCAGCTATACCACGGTGGAGGACACAACCTACAAGATCAGCCAGCCGCTGAACGCCTCTGGCTCCCGCATCTTCGGTATCGAGGGGCGGATCGAGAACAAGGGCATCCGCTTTGCCGGGCAGAAGTTCGACCTCTTCGCCAACGTGACCTGGATGAAGGGCCACATGGACGTGGAGAGCGACACCGGCACGCGCAGCATCGATCGCATGCTCTACCAGCCGGAAGTCCTCGCCAATGCGGGCATGACTTGGCACACGCCATTCCTGAAGAGCGCCTTCACCGCGCGCTACAACTATCGCGGCAAATATCTGGAAACCGTGGGCGCTTCGCCTTGGCTCGATGAAGGCCGTGCCGGTTACGGCACGCTGGATCTCAGCCTGACGCAGAAGGTCACTTCCTTCGCGACGCTCAAGTACGAATTCTACAACGTGCTGGGTGAGAAGCCGAAGTGGCTGATGGGCGACAAACTGCAGTACTACACCGAGGTGGACGACTATGGCCGTTCCGCCTTCATCCACCTGATCATCCGCTGATCGCCTTCGAGCGAACCTGCCTGAAAGAAATCTGTCTGAAAGTGCCGCTAGTGCGGTGCTTTCAGACAGATACCAACTGGAAAGCCCCGCCATGCGCCCCTTCGATCGCCGCCACGCCCTTCAATTGCTTGGCGCCGGTGGCGTCGGCCTGATCGGGGGCCTGATCGGGGGCCTTCCCTTCGCCGCCTTTGCTCAGGATGGCGCCTATCCGCGCAATCTGCTGACCGACCCCAAGTTCGGCACCGATCCCTTCACTCTGGGCGTCGCTTCGGGCGATCCGGCCAGCGACGGCTTCGTGATCTGGACCCGCCTCGCACCGCATCCGCTGGAACCCTACGGCGGCATGGCGCTGAAGCCCGTCGCGGTCGGCTGGGAAGTGGCGGAGGACGAGCATTTCGGCACTGTGGCCGCCAAGGGGGAGGCGTTGGCGCATCCCGAACTGGCCCACTCCGTCCACGTCGAGGTTGCCGGACTGAAGCCCGACCGGCCCTACTGGTATCGCTTCCATGTCGGCGGCGAGGATAGCATGGTCGGCCGCAGTCGCACGCTGCCGGCCGCCGGCGCCAAGGTCCAGCGCCTGCGCTTTGCAGCGGCGGGATGCCAGCACTACGAACAGGGGCTCTACACCGCCTGGCGCCACATCGCCGAGGAGCCGGTGGACTTCGTATTCCATTATGGCGACTACATCTACGAAGGCGCGGACCACGGCGAAGGGCCGCTGAAGGTGAACGGGCGCAGCTATGACGGGATGCGCCGGCACGTCGGCGGCGAGATCTACACGCTGGACGACTATCGCCGCCGCTACGCCCTCTACAAGTCCGATGCCGACCTCAAGGCCGCACACGCCTCCGCCCCGTTCTGGATGAGCTTCGACGACCACGAGGTGGACAACAACTGGGCCAGCGACTTCGATCAGGACGGCACCCCGCCCGAAGTCTTCCTGTTCCGCCGCGCGATGGCGATGCAGGCCTATTACGAGCACATGCCGCTGCGCCGCGCCTCCATGCCGCAGGGCAGCCACATGCGCATGTATCGCGGCGCGCGCTATGGTGACCTGATGAGCGCTTTCGTGCTCGACACCCGCCAGTACCGCGCCGACCAACTCTACGGCGACACGCTGGCGGCTCTCGGCCCAGAGGCATTTGCGGAGCGCAGCATCATGGGCGCGGCGCAGGAAAAGTGGCTCTACGATGGGCTTGGCGCCTCGGACACGCGCTGGAACCTGATCGCCCATCAGGTCATGGTGATGAACCTCAACCAGAAGAAGCAGCCGGTAAAGAAGGGCGCAGACAAGGTCGCGACCTATTCGATGGACCAGTGGCCCGGCTACATGGCCAACCGCCGCCGCCTGCTGGACTGCATCGAGAAGCGCTGCCCGGGGAATGTCGTCAACGTCAGGGGGGACGCCCACCGCCATTACGCCGGCGATCTGGTTCAGGATGCGGACGCACCCGGAGCCGACGGTAAGGTGATCTCCAGCGAATTCCTGGCCACCTCGATCGCCTCCGGCGCGGACGGTTTGGGCGATAACGATGCCTACAGCCGCCAGGTTCGTGCAGACAACGCCTTTCTGAAAGCCACCACAGATCAGCGCGGATACCTGCTGTGCGACGTCACGCCGGGCGAATGGATCGGGGAGCTGAAGGTGGTGGACAAAGTGACAACGCCGGGCGGCAAGCTCTCCACGTACGCCCGCTTCGCCATCGAGAACGGCAAGCCCGGCCTGCACCGCGCGTGATCGATGCGACTGCGCTAACCAGCCTTCGATGTTGAAGGTTCGTTCAAGCTTCCCCAAATGTCGATCTGCCATTTGGGGAAGCTTGAACGACGATGCCAGTCATCCATCAGCCGCGACAATCAGCGCCGGTATAGGCGATTGTTCGAGAATTTCGTGGTAAACGGACGGCCCGGTCAGCCTTCCCAGCCTTGAGAGGTGCCAGTGCCCAAGGTCCATCGCATCACACCCGAATTGATGCGCCGCTAAAGATGTTCATCTGGAATCGTTGTTCTCCCGCATCGTCAGCTTCTGCGTAAGGCGCTGCCAGTTGCCGTGGGCGAAGGCGGCCTTGTCGGTGCCTTCCAGCCCGCAGTTGTCAAGAAACTGACGGGCGAGGCCGCCAGGCTGGTACGGATAGGGAAAGTCGGTCGAGAACAGCAGGCGATCGGCGCCAACGACAGCACGGGCCCGCTCCAGGTAATGGGGCAAATACATCCCGCTGGCCGTGACATAGAGGTTCCGGCGCAAATAAGTCACGATTGGGTGTTCGAGGCGCGACACGTGGTCCATCACAGCCAGCCGTTCCACATAGAACAGCACCACCTCGCCCCAATGTCCAAGAATGACCTGGAGATCGGGCAGTCGATCGAAAGTGCCTGACAGGACCAGCCGCAGGAACTGAATGCCCGCGTCATAATGCCAGCCAAGCCCGTAGGCGGCGAAAGCGGCTTCGAGTTCGGGATGAAAGCCCGAATAGTAGGCCTGTCTTACGGCCGGCGTTGGCATGCGCGGGTGGAGCAAGATCGGCGCGCCAAGTCGCGACGCGCATTCGAAAATCGGAGCCAGAAAGGGTGCATCAAGATTGTGGTTACCGACTCGGCCGCACAGCATGGTTCCCTTGAAGCCGAGTTCGTGTATGCAGCGCTGCAGTTCCAGCGCAGCTTCGTCGGGCTGCGACACAGGCAGCGTCGCGAACCCCTGAAATCGGGTCGGATGGCGGGCAATGGCGGCTGCCACCGCGTCATTTGTGCGGCGCGCTATTTCGATACCGTCAGCTCCAAAATCGTGCAGCGACGGCGTGGTTAGTGAGAGAACCTGAATGTCGAGCCCGGTCTCGTCCATCAGCGAAATGCGATGTTCCGCCAGATTCATCAGGCGGGCCTCGAACGGGCCGCCGTGCGCCCCAACGCTCGAGTCGATCGCGGCCAAGCCCATCGCATGCCATGCCTGGGCCACTTCGGGCGTTAGAAAATGCTCTTCGACACCGATCAGTTGCATGGTTACCTCCGAATGTTCCTACGCAATGCGCTCGCGGAACCTGGAGGAGGGATATGCGCGTGGCGGAAATGAGGCGCCAGACGCAGATGATGCAAGATATTGTTGCATTGAACGCCTATTCATTTTTCTCCGCGCGGTTTAAGTTTGCGGCATGACGGACATCGACATGAACCTCCTTGTCGCTCTCGATGCCTTGCTGGCCGACGGGAGCGTGACCGGCGCGGCGCGCCGTCTCGGTCTCAGCACTTCTGCCATGAGCCGCACGCTGACACGGCTGCGCGCGGCGACGGGCGATCCGTTGTTGGTACGGGCCGGGCGCGGCCTTGTGCCGACGCCCCATGCCGCGGCGATACGCGATCACGTGCGTGACCTCACACAAAACGTACGCGCCGTTCTTCGCCCGCCGGTCGAAATACTCGACATTGCGCGATTGGAGCAGACGTTCACCCTGCGTTGCAGCGAAGGATTTCTGGAACGCTTCCTCGCACCGCTGGTGACCACGGTCCGGCAGCTTGCGCCGGGGGTACAGCTTCGGTTCGCGCCGAAGCCAGACAAAGATGCGCGGCCCTTGCGAGAGGGACCTGTAGATCTCGATATTGGTGTATTGGCCAGTTCCAACATCGACGTGCAGGGACCGGAAATTCGCACGCGCTTCTTGTTCCGCGATACCATGGTAGGGGCGGTCCGCTCCAACCACGCTTTATTGTGTGATCCGATAACTCCGGGACGCTATGCGGCCTGCGAACATGTTGTCGCATCGCGCCGGGGGGCAGTTCACGGTCCGGTAGACGACGCACTTGCGCAACTGGGGCTTACACGCACAATCGCCGCAATCGTGCCTGGTTTCCCAGATGCGCTGCGTCTTGCGCGTCAAACGGAACTGGTCGCGCTTGTACCTCTATCCTGTATCGGTGCCACGGAAACCGAACTAGTCAGTTTCCCCCTGCCCGTTTCGACGCCGGATGTCGTCGTATCGCAGATGTGGCACCCGCGCCTCGACGCCGCGCCGGCGCACCGATGGCTGCGTGATATCGTGTTTAAAGTCTGCCGAGAAGAGATTGAACAGGCACATGCCACTCTAGAAGGTACTGCCAAGCAGTCGTTTCGAAACTGACAAACTGGTAAGATCCGTAATTTGATTTGATCCGGCTGCTGTAGAGAAAGGCACTAGCTTTTCGTCAGCGCAAGGCTGGAATCGAGATGACAAACGCGGAGAGGCCGTCATGGGCTTCATACCTCGCGTTACCGCCATGGGCGCGAGCAATCGCCCGCACGACCGACAGGCCCGACCCCGATCCCGAACGATGCTGCACGGCGGAATCCCGGCCGCGTGAAAATTGCTGGAAAGCACTGTCGACAAAATCGCTGGGCAGGCCCGGCCCTCGGTCAATCGCGCGGATTTCGAGAACACCGTCTTTGAACCTGTTCGCCAGCACAAGTTCACAAGGATCGGCATAGCTCTGGGCATTCTCGAACAGGGCCATGACGGCCTGGAGAATGCGGGCCCTATCGACCATGGCCCTGCCATGCATGAGGTCCAACCTCAACCCGAAACCCGCTCTTTCGAGACCAGGCTGCACGAGACTGGCCAGTTCCCTGAGTTCAATGGCGGGATCGATTTCGGCAATCCGCAGGTCGAGCCTTCCGCTGTCCCCCAAACTGACGCTGCGCAAATCCTCTACCAACCGTTGCAATCCGTCCACTTGTCCCAACAGGCTGCGGATCATTGCCGCATCCAATTCGAAGACGCCGTCGGCAGCACCCTGCAGACGTCCTTTGAGTATCGTCAGCGGTGTGCATCTCCGTTATCGTTTGAAAGCAAGCCCTCCCCCGGACGCAGGCGCGACGCGAGGAGAGCCATGACGAAGCACAGCGCGATCATCAACCACCATGCCGGGGTGAGGTCAGACAGGCGCTCACGCATGATGCCGGCGATGAAGGGCAGCAGAGCCGCGAGCAGATAGCCGCCCCCTTGCACGAAGCCGACAATCCGTCCCGCTTTCGCCGGATCATCGCCATGGTCCATGGCGATGATCAGAGAGAGTGGGAACAACGCGCCGATGCCGAGCCCGGCCAATATCGCCGCCGGCCACGCAAGCGGCAGTGGTGCCAGGCTCAGGCACAAGAGCCCGGCAAACAGCGCGCCGATAGCCGGCAACAAGAGGATTCGGCGGTCCGGAAATTTGCCCACCCACATCGACACCGCAATACCCGCAGCAACCTCCGCCAGCGTCACTAGCGCTAGCAATGTTCCCGCAGCCTGTGCCGACCAGCCAAGACGGGTGTAATAGGGCGGCAGCCAGGCCAGGACGAGCGTGTAGGCACCTGTGCCGAGGCCGAAAAAGAACAGCAGCAGCCAGGCACGCGGCTTTAGCCACAGCCGCTCTACGGCACGGGATGCATCTGTTTCGCCGCTTCCCCGCCCGGCAATCCGCCACAAAACAAGGCCTAGGAGTGCCAGGCCGCCCCAGACTCCCAGCGCGAATGGCCAACCGTGGTCCGGCGCGATGCGCGGGCTAGCAAAGCTGGCCAGTAGAGCGCCGCCCATGATTGCGGTGGAATAGAGCCCCATCATGCCAGCCGCGTTCGCACCGGCATTGTGTCTAATGACGGCAGGCATCAGCGCCTGCACCGCCGCGATCCCGATGCCGCCGAGAACGGCCGTCGCGATGAGGATGCCCGCACCGGGCAAAAGCAGACGCGCCAAACACGCCAGTGCTATGAACGCAACCCCTGCGCCGATGCCGCGCCGGCTGCCTAGGAAACCCTGCAAACGCGCGGTACCGAGCAGGCACACCCCCATCAGCATCACTGGCAGGGAAGTCAGCAGGCTGGCGCCGGAATCGCCAAGGCCGGTATCGAGCTGAATGGTATCGAGCAGCGGACCGACGCTGGCCAGCAGCGGACGCAAGTTGAGACCGACAAGCAGGATCGCGGCCGGAAACAGCATCCGACCGAGAACAAGGACACGGGGATTTCTCCTGAGGAACGCCATTGCCAAGACGTTCGCCTATCATCTATCTTGATGTAGAGACATATATCTCTACGTCAAGATAGATTGGATGCGATGGACCGGGCGGAACAGGCGGCGCAGCAGTGGGCGCGCGAATATCCCGAGCTAGACACGCGGGCGATGGTGTTGCTGGGCCGGCTGGGAGAGGTCGCGCTGGTGATCGCCCGTGATCGCCTCAATCCATTGTTCGCCCGCTTCGGGCTGCAGCCCGGCGAGTTCGACGTCTTGGCCACGCTACGCCGAAGCGGTGCCCCCTATGCCTTGACTCCGACGGCGCTTTACGAAGCGGCGATGATCTCTTCGGGCAGCATGACCAATCGGATCGATCGACTGGAGAAGGCAGGGCTAGTCGAACGACGCCCTCACCCATTCGATAAGCGCGGCACTCTCGTGGCGCTGACGATTGATGGCCTGACGCTGATCGAACGCGCCGTGCTGGCTCATGTGGAAAACCAGAGGGAAGTAGTCGGCACGTTGGACCTTGAAGAGCAGGCCCAGCTCTCCGCCTTGTTGGCAAAATTGATGAGGCTTGACGATCGAGGGCTGGAATAAACACAGCCTCACCGATTGGCCGACACTGTTAGCGAACCGGCATACCCCCGCTGCCTGCATGGCAGTGATCCCTCCGCGTAGCCGATGTTGGGTAGAGCGGACAGCTCCCATGAAGCTTGTCGTTCGTTGCCACAAGCGACTGTAATATAATACTTTATGGCATCGCGATACGCTGTTGCGACACCTCTACTTCCCAAGCCGCTTTTGCGTACTTGTCGACCCTGATTTTATCCTGACACGTCGGATGCGCTTGGGCTCGATGACGCCTCTGATCTTTCCAGCCAACCGACAGATGGCCGGCGGGTTCGCCCGGCGCCAAGCGGTGGAATATCAGCCCGCCCACACAGCCCCGTTCCGCCTCTAGCGATCAGTATACAGCCCAAACCACACCGAACCTTCGGCGTGCCGCAAGACTATGTTGCATTTGCAACTCATTCGCAATAAACGCCCCGCCATATTGATGCGGGAATCGCCCGTACATCGTCACCAGGGGGTATAATTTTGTTTTCCATAGGAAAGATTCGTACGCGCCATTTTCTGTCGGCCGCTTCCGCGATCAGTCTACTTTCCGGCGGCACCGCCTACGCCAAGGAGGCGTCCGAGGAACCAGATCCGGATGCCATCGTCGTGACGGGCAGGACCGAGACGACCGGGCTCAGCCTTTCCTCACGAGAAACCCCGCAATCGGTGACCGTCCTGGATAGCACGCGCATGCAGGAGCAGGGACTTTACGACATCTCAGAAGTGATGGCGCAGATCGTCGGCATCCAGTCCAACCAATCCAGCGCGCTTGGAACCGACGGCACAAACTACACGGCCCGCGGTTTCGCCGTCGAAAACTACCTTGTGGACGGCATCGCCCGGCCGACCAATATCTACGGCTTCACCGAAGATACCGCCGACATGATCGCCTACGATCGCATTGAAGTGATTCGAGGATCGGCGGGCATGATGACCGGTACCGGCCAACCCTCCGCAGCAATCAACATGATCCGCAAGCGTCCGGGTGCAACCACGCAAGGTAGCCTGGCGGCGACCATCGGTTCCTGGGACAAGTACCGCATCGAAGCGGACATGGGCGGCGCCGTAACGGCCGATGGCCACATCCGAGCCCGCGTCGCAGGCGCCTGGCAGGACAATGACACTTTCATCGATCGTGAGCACGTAAAACGCCAAGCGCTCTACGGCGTCGTCGAAGCCGACCTGACGCCAACGACTTTGCTGACCATTGGCGTAGAATACCAGAACTTCCGCAACAAAGCGGCATCACGCGGGGGGGTGCCGCTGTTCTTCACAGACGGCACCAAGACCGATTTTTCGCGATCAACCAATGGCGGCGCTAACTGGTCTGACTTCAAGCGCGAAAGCGTCAACATCTTTGCTTCGCTTGCGCACGATTTCGATAAGAACTGGCATTTGCAGATCGACGCTGAACATAAGTCCGGTTCCTATGACGAAACCATCGGATATTTCTTCGGTAGCGCGATAGACAAGGATACCGGCCTTGGCGGTACGCTCTATTCCACACGCTGGGCTTCCGATCTCACGCTCAATGCCATTTACGCTAACTTGCGTGGGACTTTCGAAGTTCTGGGCCAAGAGCAGCACATCGCCTTCACGCTCAGCCACGCCCGGTCCGACGATGACCAGACCCCTTACCCCGGCTGGTGGTCGGGCAGCGACTACGCAAGACCAGTCAATGCATACACATTTTTCCCAACTGGCGACACGCCCAAACCCGATCTGACCGCAACGGGTGACCTTTCCGGCAACCGCATCGAAACGAGCGCGATCGCCGGTGTGGCGCGTCTAAAGCCGATATCACCCTTGTCGGTAATCGCCGGTGGGCGCCTCACCTGGTGGAAGCAAGACAGTTATGCGCAGCCAGCAGGCGGCGTGCGCACGTGGTCATCGGTAACCGATGAGAAAGCCGTGTTCACCCCTTACGCCGGGCTCGTGCTGGATATTACCAAGACCGTATCCGCCTATGTCAGTTACGCCAGCGTCTTCGATCCGCAGACCGAGCGCACTGTCGATGGCGACACGATCGCGCCACTCGAAGGCAATACGTACGAAGCAGGCCTGAAAGCGGATTTCCTCGACGGCAAGCTGAGCGCCAGCGCGGCGGTTTTCCGCATGAAGCAGAACAACTATGCGTTAGCGGACGGCCCCGGCATCTTCGCGCCGGACGGCAGTTCAGCCTATCACGCGGTGTCGGGCATGAAATCATCGGGCTTCGAACTGGAAGTCAATGGCGAGATCTTGCCCGGCTGGCGCGTGGCGGGCGGCTTCGCCAATGCCCGTGCCGAGGACCGTGACGGGGTTCGCCAGATTCCGCAGATCCCCAAGAACACCTTCAAGATGTTCACCGCTTACAGGCTGCCGGGCGCGCTCGAAGCCCTGATGGTGGGCGGGAACCTCAAGTGGCAGAGCAAGACAACCGCCGACGGCACCGGTCCGAATGGCGAGATCTACACGCAAGGCAGCCTGGCGACGCTGGACCTGTTGGCGAACTACCGGTTCTCCAACCACTTCTCGCTTACCGCGCACGTCGATAACGTCTTCGACAAGAAGTACTACTCGGGTCTCTACATCGGCAGCGCACGCTACGCGGCGCCCCGTGCTTTCACACTGACGCTTCGCGGCACTCTGTGAGAACCGAGCCGTAACACCCCTCATCCTCCACCGCGCGTGAACCCGCCGCCCTTCCTTTGCCGCTTGCGCCGTTCCAACCCAACGGGTGGAAACGGCGCGTCGGTACGCGTAGCCGCCCTTGCCATCACGGTCGGGGTTCACGTGGCGGCGGCGGCGGTTGCCGCCATCACCTTCGGGTGGCTGCAAGCGGGAGCCGCTGATCGCGCGGCACCTCCCAAGCTCGTGACGTTCGACGTGCATTCGCCCGATCCGGCGCGCGCAAAGGCGAGCGCGAACGCAGTCCGCCTCCGGCACGCCCCGGCAGCGGTCCGGACCAATATCGCCCTGCCCCTCGCCGTCCGCACCGTGGCTGTGCTTCAAACCAACGCCTTTGAAGAGCCAGCCGCCGCTGCAATCGGCGGTCTGTCGGATAATCTGCCCGACGTCACCCTGTCTTATCGGCGGGCACTGATCGCGCGACTGGAAAGCCAGCGCCGCTATCCCGCTGGATCGCTTCGACAGCACGCGCAAGGGACAGGCTCCCTGCTTTTCCGGATCGACCGCGAAGGGCATTTGATGGATGCCAAGATCGTGTCTGGCACAGGGCATGCCGCCCTTGACCAGGCCGCGCTGGCCATTGTCTCGCGCGCGGCGCCGTTCCCGCCAATCCCGACCGGGCTTCCGGACGAATTGGCCATAACCCTGCCTATCGCGTTCCTCATCGATGATACGCCAGCCTCGCCGGTCCTGCCGTGAACAGCGCCGATGCGGCCATTGTCGGCTGCCATCAGGCCGCGCTGTCCGCCTATGTTCGCTCACTCGTGGATTCGCCGCCGGTTGCCGCCGATATCGTGCAGGAAACCTGGGTGCGGGCCATTCCGTCGCTCCGCTCGGGCCGGGTGGAGAACCCCCGCGCCTTTCTCTACCGCGTGGCCCGCAATCTGGTGAACGACCGGGCGCGGGACAGCGGCAAGTGGCGGCCCTGGCTGGCGGACGAAGAAGCGGGCATAACCGTTGCCGACGACAGCCCGGACGCCGAGCGCCACGTCCTTGCGGCGGACCGCCTGCGCATGGTGCGCGAACTGGTGGAAGACCTGCCCCCGCGATGCCGGGAAATCTTCACCATGCGCAAGTTCGACGGTCTCGATCAGGCAGACATTGCCGACCGTCTCGGCATCACGCGGGGCGCGGTAGAGAAGCAGTTGCGGATCGCCCTGCTGTCGCTGGCCGCCCGCCTCGGCGAAATCGAGGAGGAGGCGTGATGTCGGATACGCTCCGTAACAATCGCCCTTTGTTGCCTCACCACGTCGTGTTTGGCGGCACAATTCCGTCATGGTTGATGACGAAACCGACCGAAGGGACGGAACCGTGACCGAAAACGCACCGCGCGCCCCAATTCCGGCCACCATTGCCGAAACCGCCGCCGACTGGATCGTCCGCCGGGATGGGGGAGAATTATCGGCCGAAGATCAGCGGTCCTTCGAGGACTGGCTGTCCGAGCCGGCCCATCGCCGCGCCTTCGAACGACTGGAGGACCTTTGGGGGCTGATCGATAACGATCCGATGGCCGTAACGGCGCCGCCCATACCTTTGCCGCCAATCCCGGCCAAACGCCGGATCTTGTCTCGCCGCAAACGCAGTTCCGCAACCGCTCCCGCACGCAAGCCGCAACGCTGGACCGGTGGCGCTGTCGCCGCATCGATGGCGCTCGTGGCATTCGCCTCGTTCGGCGACTGGTCGATCCGGTTGCAGGCAGACTACGCCACCGGAGTGGGCGAACGCCGTGTGCTGACGCTGGAAGATGGCTCACGCGTGACGCTGGGCAGCAGTTCGGCCATCGTTCACGACTTTTCCGGTGCCCGCCGCAAGGTCCGCCTGCTTGAAGGCCGCGCATTGTTCGAAGTGACGCCGGACCGCAGCCGTCCCTTCACCGTCGAAGCAGCAGGCGGAAGTGCCACCGCTCTGGGCACGGCGTTCACCGTGCGCGAACGGGACGGGATCGCCGAACTCGTGGTGACCGAGCATCGGGTGCGGGTTGTCGGAGGCGGCCGCTCCAAAGTCGTCGATGAAGGCCAGCGCGTCGATTTCGATGCGCAGACCCTGGGCACTGCCGAAGCGGCCGGCAATGGCGCCACCGCCTGGACCCAGGGCCGGCTCGTCGTGGTCAACCGCCCCCTGCGGGAGGTTGTCGCCGAAATCGCACGCTATCGGCATGGCTACCTTTCCGTCGCGGGAACAGCGGCGGAGATAAAAGTCAGCGGCGTCTACGATCTCGACCACCCGCTCGCCGCCGTGGACAGCATCGAGCGCAGTCTGAAGCTCAGGTCCTTCCGGCTTTCGGATCGCCTGATCGTGCTCCATCGCTAAGCCGCGAAAAAACTTTGCAGCCCTTAGTCGTCTTTTCCCGCCCCACCCCGTCTCCATTATTGAGAATGTGTCGCAACATCGTGATTGCGCCGTCTCGCAAACATGTGGGGGTCAATTCGATGTACGATAAAATGGGTCATGGCAGCGCGCGCCTGTTGGTAGCCGCCCTGCTGGCCGGCACCACCCTGACCGGGGGCGTGACCGCGTTCGCTTCCAGCGCGATGGCGCAGGAGAACGGCGGCGTGAACGCCTATGCCATTCCAGCCGGCTCGCTGAGCGACGCGCTGAACAGCTTTGCGCAGCAGAGCGGATTGCAGCTGAACTACGACGCGTCGCTGACGCAGGGACGCCATTCCCAGGGCCTTAACGCGAAGCTGCCATGGCGCGACGCGCTGGTGCGGCTGCTGTCCGGTACCGGCCTTGTTGCCCGAGCCAACGGCCCGGCGGCCGTGACCATCGCCCGCGCCACCACCGGGGCGATGACGCTCGATACGCTGCTCGTCTCGGCCAGTGCAGAGGCCCCTGTGGCCGCTATGCCCAGCGAGGAAGACACCTTCGACGCAGCGGACGAAGCACGCCGGGACGACGCCATCGTGGTGCTTGGCCATGATGACAAGATCGATACCCGATCCGCGTCCGGCCCCTGGGGCGATAAGCTCGTCATCGATACGCCCTATGCGATCAGCGTGCTCTCGCAGGACCTGATCGAAAGCGTCGTCGCCGGCGACATGGACCAGATGTTCAAGATGAACCCGGTCGTCCAGAACTCCGCCCCCTCAACCGTCTACGGCACGCCCTACGTCACCATTCGCGGCTTCGATTCCCAGAAGGGTGTCGTCGACGGCGTCCGGCTGTCCTCGACTTTGACCGGCATTTCCATGGAGGAACTTGCCAATGTCGAGATCATGAACGGCCTGTCGGGCTTCCTGTACGGCGTAGGCAATCCGGGCGGCGTGACCAATTACGTGCTCAAGCGGCCGACCTACACGCCCACGCGCGACATCACCGTGGGTGACTATGGCAACAAGCAGTTCTTCGTCCATGCAGATCTTGGCGGCAAGATCGACCGGGACGGGATGTTCGCCTACCGGCTGAATGTGTCCTATCAGGACGGCGAAACCGCGAAGAAGAACCAGAACATCGCCCGCAGCCTGTTCAGCGGCGCGGTGGACTGGAACGTGACGCCGGACCTGCTCCTGCAAGTGGAAGCGGCGCACACCTATTACCGTATCGACGGCATCGATTCCCGCTTCTACGCCTATGCCGATACCAGTTATGCAGCGATCGACCACTGGATAGAACCGCTCGACGCCAGCAAGACCTGGACGCCGGACTGGACCTATCTCCAAATCAAGACGGACCGCATCGGCACCAATGCCAAGTGGAAACTGAACGACACTTTCAGCCTTCGCGCCGCCTATCTCTACAAGCGCGATGCGCAGGAATCGATCAACGTCTATCCCGCCTATTTCGAGGATGTAGGCTGGAAAGTCGGTTGGGCCTCGCGCAGCGCGCCGTCCTACAACATCGCACAAGGTGCCTATGCGTATCTCGACAGCGAGTTCGAGACACTGGGCATCAAGCACCGACTGACGTTGGGCGCCTCGGGCGACATTCTGCGGGTCAAGCGGCACGTCACCAACTCGGTCAGCGCCGGTTTCTCGCCGGCCTTTACCGACCCGAACGACATGAACACCTGGGCCATGCCCGATACGCTGAACACCTATTCCTGGGGCGCCCTCTACAAGTCCAGCCAGTCGCAGAATACCAACGTCATCCTGGGCGACGATATCCAGTTCACCGAGCAGCTCAGCGCCATGGTAGGCGTGAACCGCAGCACCGTGCAGGCCCGCAACTTCGGGGCGACCGGCGCGCGCACGTCCAGCTACAACGAAAGCGCCTATACGCCCACGATCTCGCTGGTGTTCAAGCCGGCGCAGCGCGTGACGACTTACGCTACCTACATGGAAGGTCTGGAACAGGGCTCGACAGTTCCGGACGACGCCACGCTCTACAACAATCCTGGCGAAATCATGAAGCCCTACGTCTCCAAGCAGTATGAAGTCGGCGCCAAATACGCCCCAATCGATGCACTGCTGATCACCGGCGCGCTCTACAGGGTCGAAAAGGCCAATTCCTTCGACGAGACGGTGAACGGCAAGATCACTCGCACGCAGGACGGTGTGGAAGTCCATCAGGGCGTGGAACTGACGGTCACCGGGCATGTCACCCCCCGTCTCAACGTGATGCTGGGCGGCACCGTGATGGACCTGAAAGTCACCAAGACCAGCACGGCCTCGCTCCTGGGCAAGAAGCCGACCGGCGTCAGCGACATGCTGGCGAAGATCTTCGCCGATTACGAGATTCCGGGGCTGGACGGCTTCTCCATCAGCGGCGGCGTCTATCACGCCGGCAAGATGTACAAGGACAGCGCCAATCTTCAGAAGATCGACGGCTACACGATCGTCGACCTTGGCATGCACTACAAGACCGAGATCGACGGCCATCCGATCCGCTTCGACCTTAATGTCGCGAACCTGGGCGGGCTCGATTACTGGGCGACCTCATCTCAGCTCGGCAGCCCCCGAAACGTGGCCTTCGCGGTCAAGTACGGGTTCTGAGCGATGACGGACCGGGAGCGGCGCGTGAGGACCGCATCATGAAGCAGAGCCTGCGCCAGTCGATGGCATGGCTGCACACCTGGGCCGGACTGGTACCGGGCTGGGTGCTCTACGTCATCTTCGTGTTCGGGACGGCGGCGTTCTTCCAGCACGAGATCGATGCCTGGATGCGGCCCGAGCTGCCTTCCGAAACGCGCGTGTCCCCACGCGCCTTCGCCTCCGCCGACGCGCTGCTGCGTGCCCGCGCGGCGGGGGCGGAGAGCTGGTCCGTCTCGCTGCCCGCCGCGCGCGGCGGCAGCGGGCTGGACGTATCGTGGCAGATGCCCGGCCAGGGCCGGCGCGAGGGGACGCGGATCACCCTCGATCCCGCGACCGGCGCCGAAATCCCGGTGCGGGCGACGAAAGGCGGCTTCTTCCTCTACCGCTTCCACTTCGACCTGCACTTCATCTCGGTCATGTGGGCGCGCTATCTGGTCTGCGTGGCGGCGCTGGCGATGCTCGTCGCGATCCTGTCGGGCGTGGTGACGCACAAGAAGATCTTCACCGACTTCTTCATGATGCGCTTTCGCAAGGGTCAGCGCAGCTGGCTGGATGCGCACAACGCCACCGCCGTGCTGGCCCTGCCGTTCCACCTGATGATCACCTATACCGGCCTTGCGACGCTACTGTTCACGCTGATGCCCTGGGCGATCTCCGCGAACTTCCCGGACCGGCAGGCCTTCTACGCCACCACGTACCCGCAAGGGCCCGAACGAGAGGCCAGCGGAGAGCCTGCCCCGGTCGCCCGGATCGGCCAGATGATCGCCACCGCCCAGCGCCAATGGGGCGGCGCGATACCGACCTACCTTTCGGTCGAGAACCCCGGCGATAAGGCCGCCGTGGCCACGCTCTATACCGCCAAGTCCGAATGGGGGAACGGCCGCCCCGATACCGTCTACCTCGACGCAGCGACCGGCGCGATCCTGCCTTCGACACCGGCAAATCCCGGCGGCGCCACCGCGACGCACCGGGTGATGGTGGACCTGCACACGGCATGGTTTGCCGGTTACGGACTGCGCTGGCTCTACTTCCTTTCCGGCCTTGGCGGCGTCGCCATGGCGGCGACCGGGCTGTGCCTGTGGTGTGTGAAAAGGCGCCTGAAACTGCCCGATCCCAGCCGCCCGCACTTCGGCTTCCGTCTAGTCGAGCGGCTCAACATCGGCTTCATGAGCGGCGCGCCGATCGGGATCGCGACTTATTTCCTCGCCAACCGTCTACTGCCCGTTGCCATGGCAGACCATGCGGACTGGGAGATCAACGCGCTGTTCATCGCCTGGGGCGGCACGCTGGTCTGGGCGTTCCTGCGCCCGGCCCGGCGCGCATGGCTGGAAACGCTGGCAGTGGCGACGGCACTCTTCACCGCGATCCCACTGGTCAACGCCCTGACCACCGGACGCGGCCTTGCCCCCAGTGTGATGGCGGGCGACTGGACATTCGTTGGGTTCGACCTGGTGATGATGGCGCTGGCTGCGGGTTTTGCCTTTACAGGCTGGACCCTCGCCCGGCACACACCCCGACAAATGCCAGCGCGCAAACAGCGCAAGGGCGAGGGGGCGACTGCATGATCCATACTCCCGTCGCTCTCCTGACGCTTGCCGGCTTTGCGCTCCTGCTCATGGCGATGGCGCGCCACCAGCAGGACTGGCTGCGCCGCAAGCTGGCTCCTCGCACCAGCCGCCTGCTGCGCATCGGCGGCTTCGGCCTGCTCGGCGCCGCGTTCATAGCCGCAGGCACCGGCTTAGGCTGGGCCTACGGCACGGTCGCTTGGTTCGGCTGGCTGTCGTTCGGCGCCGCCCTCACACTCACCGCCCAGACCAATCGCGAGCGCATCCTCGCCCGTCTCCGCCGATGAAAGCTTCCGGAAATCCGCGCATGATCAAACCGCTCACTGCCCTTTTCGCAGCCCACCACCGCTGGTCGGTCGCCTCGCGGACATTGGCCGGCACGCTCGGCGCCTACGGGGTAACCGCGCTTGGCACCGTGGCGCTGTCGCTTGTCCTCGCCGCGCTCGGCATGGCCCGCGCCGAAGCCGTTACCGCCGCGACGCTGGCAAGCTACGCCGTGTTCGCCATCATAGCGATGGCCGTGTTCCATGCCTCCAGTCCCGCCCGGGCCTGGGGCTGGCTGATCGGGGCGGCCGTGCCGCTTGCCCTGCTGACCTGGCTGCTGACGGCAACGCGATGAACCCGTTTTCCCTGCTTGTTGCCGGCGCTGCAGCCATGGCCTCCGGCGCCCCCGGCGAAGAGCCGCAGGCCGGCGATCCCGTGCCGACCAGCACCGCGCATGCAGCCACCCCCAGCGGGCCAGATCCGGTCTATCCTGCCGAGTTCTACAAGCCCTTCCAGCCGCAGACCGCACTGGACATGCTGGAACGCACGCCGGGCTTCATCCTTAGCGAAGGCTCATCCGTACGCGGCTTCGGCGGCGCGGCGGGCAATGTTCTGATCGACGGGCAGCGGCCCACCGTGAAAGGCGGCGGCATCACCGAAGTGCTGCGCCGGATCGGCGCCTCCCGTGTGGAGCGCGTGGTCCTGCTGCGGGGCAGCGACGCGGCCGAGGCGCAAGGCCAGACCCTTGTCGCCAACCTGATCCTGCGCGCCGATGCCGGTGGCTCCGGCAATGCCTCGCTGGCGCTGGCGCATACTTCCGACGGCCATATCTCGCCCGATGCGCGCGTCAGCTACGCGCGGCGCATCGCGGGCTGGCAGACGAATGTCGAGCTTTCCGCCCAGACCGTCCGTTACCCTACCCACGCCGTCTATCTGGAGCGCGACGCCGGCGGCACCCTCAGCCGCACGCGCAACGAGCGGATAACGGCGAACGCGCCGCAATATGGCCTTGCCCTTTCCACGTCTGGCGGCGTGGCGGGCGGCACGCTGACGGTGAATCTGCGGCTCGGCAAGGACGGCTATTCCTCGCGCACCGGCTACGACATCTTCCAAGGCGCGGATGATGGCCAGCCCGATTCCACCCGCACCATCGCCTACCGAGAGAACGGCCGCAACGGCGAACTCGGCGCGGACTGGACCCGGCGCCTCGGCAACGACTGGAGCACCAAACTGGTCGCGCTGGGCACCATCGAACGCTACGTCACGTCGGACGATCTTGTCGAACCGGGCTATCGCAGCGTCTCCGAACAGCGCGAGAAACCAACTGAACTGGTCGGCCGCGTCACCGTCACGCGCGAGGGCGAGCATCGGATCCGCCCCGAATTCGGCGCGGAAGTGGCGTACAATCGCCTCACCAGCATGCTTTACTATGCCGAAGATACCGGCGCAGGCCTTGTTCCCATCCCGCTTAGCAATGCAAACACCCGCGTATCCGAACAGCGGGCAGAAGCTTTCGCGAACGCCACCGTGCGGCTGGCCCGGCGTTTCTCGCTGGAAGCGGGCATGGCAATCGAACTGTCAAAGATCACCGTGCGCGGCGAAGCCGACAGCGAGCAGAGCCTGTCCTATCTCAAACCGTCGGCCGCCCTCGTCTGGTCGCCTTCCGCCGAAACGCAAGTGCGCCTTGCCGTGCGGCGAACGGTCGATCAGCTGGACTTCAGCGACTTCGCCGCTTCGGTCAACCAGACCGATGGGCGGCCCCTCGGCGGCAATTCCGGGCTGCGTCCGGCCCGCATCACCCGCGCGCTCGCCAGACTGGATCATCGCTGGGGCAAAGGCGGCGCGCTGGCCCTGGAAGCCTGGCACCAATGGCACACCGGCCTGCTCGGCTATGTCCTGCTGCCCAGCGGCGACGAGGCCTTGGGCACGATCGGCAATGCCCGCCAATGGGGCGTGACGGCGCAAGGGACGCTGCCGCTGGAAGCCGTGCTGCGCGGCGCGCGGCTGACCGTGGATGCCAGCCTGCGCGGCTCCCGCATGCGCGATCAGGTGACGGGCCAGAATCGCCGCATGGACGATGTGCTCCCCCGCAGCCTTACGGCCGAGTTCCGCCACGATCTTCCCGGGCTCAAATCCTCATGGGGCGTCACTTATACGGCTGCGGAATATGCAGACGTGTTCTACACGGCGGAAAACCTGCACTGGCGCGATGGCCAGAGCTGGGGCGGCTACGTGGAGACGACCGCCCTTCCCGGCTTCAAGACCACGCTGGCCGTCTCGGCTCTCGGAGGGCAGAATTTCTACCGAATGCGGCGCTTCTATTCACCGAGCCGCGCCGCCCAGTTCACCGGCAGCGAGGAAAGGCGACGTCAACAAGGCGCAACGGTAACGCTGACGCTGGCAAAGGCACTCTGAGCCCAAACCGAAAGCCCTCCTGGCCAACCAGGTTATGACGATAACCCTTTCCGAGCGAACCTGCTGCAGCATGACACCCTGCCGGTTATCTCTTCGCGATACCTCAATCCATTCCGACTTTGCCTGGAGCCCAGTAAGCCTTGGCCTTAATCCGAGTGGCCGGCACACCTTGCAGTTTCAACGCTTGGCGCAGCACCTGCACCATTCCGGCTTTCCTCGCCAGCACAAAGGCGCTTCCTCCAGCGATCAGGGAAGGCACGCCTCCATCTGTTCGCCGACCTCATTCGGGCGAAGAATCCTCGCTGATGGAAATCGCTTGCGCCGGGCATTGGCTGACGGCCCGCCGAACCAGATCCTCAAACTCCAAAGGCACGTCATCAACCAGCACGGTCGCGTAGCCGTCGTCATGCAGCTCAAACACCTCCGGGCAGATCCCGACGCAAATCCCGAAACCCGCGCAGAGGTCCGTATCGATACGGACTTTCATCGCGGGGTCACCTCTACCGGGTCAAATTCCAAAGCGATGTGGGTCAATCCTCGCAGGATAAACGTCGGTAGATACCCGTAACGGCGTGCGCCGGCCGGCCCGTGCACCTTTTCGGAGATGCGGATGTCGCTGGTCCGGTCAAACATTCGATTCAGGCTAACGACCGCTTCGGCCCTGGCCAATGGGGCGCCGGGACATGCATGACGGCCAGCGCCGAATGCCACATGCAGGCGGGCGTTCTTGCGATCTAGCTGGAATTCCCCGGGGTTTTCAAACTTGCGCGCATCCCGGTTGGCGGCGCTGTTGGCGATGTAAAGGAAGGCCCCGGCGGGAACGTCCACCCCACCGACGGTCGTCGGCATTTTGGCCAATCGGAAATCGCCCTTTACCGGGCCCTCGATCCGCAGGCATTCCTCCACGAAATTAGGAATGAGGCTGCGATCCTCACGAAGCCGCTTCTGAAGATCGGGACGTTCGCCAACGACCTTGAACGCGTAGCTCAGCAAACGCACCGTAGTTTCCTGGCCAGCAGCGAACAGATTGGCAGCAATTCGGGCAACATCAAGTGGCTCCGGCACCTCGCCACCTGGGAAGGTCGCCTTTGCAAGCCCGGTCAAGATATCTTCCCTGGGGTTTTGCCTGCGGTCCTCGATATAATGTGAAAACTTATCGTAGAGCCACACCAGCGGCCCATGGGTGACCTCACCGTCTGTGCCGCCCACCACTGCTCCGCCGCTTTCCTGCTCGACACGGATCAGATGCTTGCGGAACTCCGTCCGGTCCTCCGGCGGCACACCCAGCAGATCGGAGACGACCAGCACCGCGAAGGGCTGGGCGAAATCGTCCATGAACTCGCACTCGCCGCGCGAAAGGAAGGTGTCGATCTGTTGATCGGCCAGCTTCCACATGAACTCCTCATTTTCCTTGAGGCGCTTCGGCGTGATCAGCGACATCAGCAATGCCCGATGGGCCGAGTGTGTCGGAGGATCCATCGTCGGGAGCTGATCGCTAAACGGCGTCTGATCGCGATAGGCTTCGATCAGATCGGAAATGTCTTCGTTTTCGTGACCGGCGAGCGGAATGGGGCACCCTGCGAAGGGCCCCGTCGTCGACATGCAGGAGGAAAAGCGGGCGGGATCGTTGTAGACCTCAAGTGCCTCAGCGTAGCCCGTCACCATGACGATCCCCTGATGAGGCTCTTTCAGAACCGGAGACTGGTCTCTCAGGTGGTCGAAATAGACGTAGGGATCATCAATGAAGCGATCCGTGCGGAAAAAATCATGCGCTTCAAAGTCGCTGGCCGTATCGTTCATGTTCTCTCCTGCAACGCGCGTCCGGCATGCTCCGGGTTCACGATAAGCTGAAAGCTGATGCGAGGTATAACGCGGAGACGCCGCCACGGCTAATGGATCACCTCCGACAGGAAGGGCATCGCCTGAACGATCAACTCACGTCGCGAAAACCTCTCAATTGAGCCCCACCTTTGCTTGGGATCGGGTCCACCAGCGCTGAAATAAGCGCCTTAGTACCGCGTGCTTCCTACAAAAGCTGACGAGCACAGCTCGTGCAAACTTGTCGGCGGCAACATCAACAAACATCGAGATGGCATCAGGCGCCAGAAACAAATATCTGTAATCATTTCTGTTGCACAACAGCTGTGACACGTTCGGTTAAGCGGTCATTATTCAACGATGCTGACACTATCCACATGGAGTTTCAGATGCTTCTCAAGCACCGGGCCGCTCGAATTGCGATCGGTTTCGCAGTCGTTCTTTCCGCATCGGGCGCGAATGCAGCGCCGGCATCCTCGCCGCGATCTCAAACATGGGTTGGGCTCGCGTCCCAACGCTGGGATCTGGTGGAATGGTCCGGCGGCCAAGCGCCCCAGGGGAAGCCCCTTCGCCTTGACTTTGACGCCGAGCGCGGCAGCTTTGCGGCCGATACGATGTGCAATGGCGCGCGCGGGCCTTATCGCATCAGGGGTAAATCCATCCGGTTTGGTGACGACAAAGGCCAATTCGCCAGCACACTGATGGGCTGCCCCGAGCCAGCTATGTCCTGGGAGCGCCAATATCTGCGCAGTCTGTCTGCCGTCCGTAGCTGGCGCCTTGAGGGCGACCGTCTGATCCTGACGACGGCAAAGGGTGAGACACTGATATATAGCGCAGCGCATAAACCGGCGGCGGATGCTCCGCGCAAGTTCATTTACGTCTCGGCCGAGCAGAAACCCTGTTCGGGCGTCGCGCGGATGATGTGCCTCCAGGTGCGGGACAAGGAGAGCGATCCTTGGCAGCTTCATTATGGCGGCATTGCTGATTTCGTCCCGCAGCCCGGCATCGAATACAAGCTGCGGATCACCGAGGAGAAGATTGCCAACCCGCCAGCCGATGGCTCATCGATTCTCTGGACGCTTGACCAGGTGATCGAGCAACGCGTGGTAAACCCGTAATCCGACGATGCGAGACCCTGCCGCAGTTGACCGCTGGCAGGGTCCAACGATGTGAAGCCTTAAGGTATTGATATAGCCAGCAATCAAAGCCGGAAGGAGATGAAGTCCAGGATTTCGGCGGCGATATCGGTTTCACAACACTTCTCGATACCCTCGAAACCCGGCGAACTGTTAGCCTCGCAAATCTTGAAGCCCTCCCCGTCAAACAGCAGATCGATGCCGGCGATGTCGAGACCCAACAGGCGCGCGCTCTCCAACGCCAGCCATTCGGCGTCGCGGTTGGGTTTGAAGGGCTTGACGTCACCGCCAAGCGAGAAGTTGGCCTTGAAGTTATCGTTGACGGATGTGCGCTCCATCGCCGCCACGACGCGCCCACCGATCACCAGGATCCGGACGTCACGCCCCCGACTGTCGGAAATGAACTCCTGGAAGATCAGGTTCGCATTCGATTGGGTTGCGCGGATCAATTCCATCAGGTCTTCGAAATGCAGACGGGTTTCGCACAAAAACACTCCGCTTCCCTGAGTGCCGCTCAACGTCTTGACCACGATCGGAAATCCCAGTGCCCGTTCCACCAGCCCGACGTCGATCGGAAACTTGGCAAGCATGGTCTTGGGGATCGGCAGCTTGGCACGCGACAGGAGCTGGTGCGTAAACAGCTTGTCGCGAACCGTCTCGGTCGAGAGCGAAGTGTTGAAAGTAGGGACGCCCAGGCGTTCGAACTGGCGGATGACCGAAAGCGCGAAATAGGTGGTGCCTGCCCCCATCCGCGGCAGGAGCACGTCCGGTAACGGTACTACGCTACCGTCGACCAGCAGGCTTCTTTCGTTTTCCGCCGTGACCAGCAGTTCGAACTGCTCGGGCTTGAACACACTGACTTCGTGGCCCTTTTGTGCGCCAGCTTCGATCAGGCGTTTGATTTCATAGGCTTCCGGCTTCAACGCAGCAGCCGAGTCCTTGTAGAGAATCCAGGATTTCATGTGTCGACCCAATGTGTGGATCGCGGCGATCTAAAGCGCATTGAAGTCAATTTCGCGACGCCGGTGCGGCACGGGAACAAAGCTTGATCGCATAGGGACATTCACGCCCGGGGAGCGTCGTAATGTTATGGTCAGATCGAGCAGCGGATCCAACTTGCGCGCAGACGATGCCTTGGCATAAAGGGCCTATCCGCTGCGGGCCTCATTTGCAGAGAACGCGAAAACGCTGCCCGTCACGAATGTTGGAATTTTTTATAATGTCGGATGACGGAGAGGAACGACTACTTCATCTGGTTGGATGGGTAGGTCGCCATGTGCTTCCTCATGAACGCCACTTGCGCAAGTGGTTGCGGGCAGCCTTCCCAGCGATTGAGGTCGATGATGTCGTGCAGGAGGCCTATTGCCGTATTTCCGAACTGGAGCGCGTCGATCACATCGAGGACCCGCGCCGTTACTTGTTTCGCACTGCTCGCAATATCGTGCTGGAGCAGGTGCGGCGGGAGCGCGTG
>FTCV01000604.1_pt1 | contig 27644 bp, 18 predicted proteins | sample 1639691 | NCBI WGS metagenome assembly FTCV01 (sample SAMEA3914864, study PRJEB12502) | metagenome | biome: forest; material: soil | place: USA | collected 2012-03-12 | depth 0.3 m
CGTGAAAGCGGGTTGGGTTGCCACAGTATAGAGGCGTTTTACAAGAAACGTCCCAACTACGGCTTGTCGGGCCTTACCATCCCAAAAACCAAGCCGTACTTTGGGGCGTGCTTTTAGGCCGTTGTCACAATCGACAGCGCCCTAAAAACACGCTCCAAACCCATGGGACGTTTGCTGCAAAGTCGCTCCTATACTTCCTATGCTTCGCATACTTCCTATCCGCGAGGCGCCCGTGCAACACGCCCGCGTGTCTCCCGCGCGGCGCGCCGCAACGCCGCCAGGTTTTGGAGTGCGCGCGGTTCTCCGCGCTTTTGGAAGGGGCGCGGTTGCCTCTGGTTCACCCTACCCGAGTTCCTTCGCGACGACCTTGGCTCCACAGCCCTGGAGGCAACCCCTTGACCTTCCAAGGCGTGCGCCTTCAACCACCAACTGCGGCGTTGTGAGCGCCTCGGACCTTGCGTCTGTCTGATGCGCAGGACGATCACCAAATCTTCGTCCGATCCGCCGGCGACCGCCACATTGGCGACCCTTCCTTGATCCCAAAGGCCGTGAAGAACTCGTCGAGATTCACCAGCGGCCCGACAGCTCGAAAGGCCCCCGGCGAGTGCGGATTGGTCGTGATGGAGCGCCGCAGGGCGGCGTCGCGCCAGTTCACACGCCAGATTTGCGCGAAGGCCAGGAAGAAACGCTGTTCGGGCGTAAATCCATCGATGTTCTTGCGCTTGGAAGGATCGGCGGCGAGCGCCCGCTCCAGCGCTTCATAGGCGATCGTGACGCCGCCCAGGTCGGCGATATTCTCGCCAAGGGTGAGTCGTCCTTTCACAAACAAGCCGGGAAGCGCTTCGTATTTGCTATATTGATCGGCGAGCTTCCGCGTGCGGCTCGCAAATTCCTCGGCATCCTTCTGGGTCCACCAATCGTTGAGGTTGCCATCGGCGTCGAATTTCGCGCCCTGGTCGTCGTATCCATGCGTGATTTCATGTCCGATCACGGCCCCAATTCCGCCATAGTTGACCGCGTCATCGAGCGACGCGTCGAAGAAGGGCGGCTGCAGAATGCCGGCCGGGAAGACGATCTCGTTCAGCGGCGGATTGAAATAGGCGTTCACGGTGGGCGGCGTCATCCCCCACTCGGTGCGATCCACCGGGCTGTCGATGCGGGCGAACCGCCGGCGCATCTCGAATTCGGACGACCGCCGAATATTGCCCACGAGATCGTCGGGCTTGATCTCCACCGAGGAGTAGTCGCGGTATTTGGCCGGGAAACCGATCTTCTGCGTAAACCGGTCGAATTTCGTCAGCGCCTTGGCTTTGGTTGCGTCCTCCATCCAATCGAGTTTCTGCAGGCGCCCGCGAAACACGTCCTTGATGTTGCCCACGAGATCGTTCATGCGCCGACTGGCTTCCGGCGGAAAGTATTTGTCGACATAGAGCTGTCCCAGCGCTTCGCCCAGATCGCCATCGATCTGATGGATGGCGCGCTTCCACCTCGGCTCCTGCACCGGCTGCCCATTGAGGATGGTGCCAAAGAAAGCGAAGGATTCTGCATCGGCCTCGGCATGGAGGTGCGGCGCGGCGGCGCGCAGCAAATGCCAACGCAAATAGACCTGCCAGTCGGAGACCGGCCGCTCCTTGACGATGGTTTCTAGCGCGTCGAGAAATTCGGGCTGCCGGATGACGAGTTCCCGGATATTCGAGAGGCCGGTTGCCGCGATGAATCCAGGAAGGTCGAGCGACGGGTACCGCTTCGCCGCGTCGTCGAGGGTGAATTTGTGATAGTTTTCGTTCGGATCTCGCAGCGCGATCCGGCTCTTGCTCGCCTTTGCCAGGGCCGTCTCCAAATCCATGATGCGACCAGCGTCTTCGGTGGACTGCTTTTCGTCTTCGCCGTTCATGCGAAGCATTTTGGCGACATGCGCCACGTAAGCGGTTCGCTCCTTGGCAAATTGATCGGTGAGATAGTAGTCGCGATCTGGCAGACTCAGCCCGCCCTGCTCGAGCTGTAAGATGTAGCGAACACTGTTATGGTCGTCCGGATCGACGGAGGCGCCGAAAACATTTCCGCCTTTGCCGCTCATCATAAAGCGCGCCATCAGCTTGATCGCTTCGGGTGTCGACTTGAGTTCGCCAACGAGCCGAAAATCCTCCTGCAACGGCGCGAACTTCAACTCGTCCAGCTTGGAAGTATTGAGCACAGACTGATAGAAGTCGCCGAGTTGCCGGGCGATCGGCGACCGCGTTGCCCCTCCCTTCGAGGCCTCCTCCAGGATGCCATGGAGCAGATCCGTATTCCGCTCACGCACTTCCATGAACGAAGCCCACGAAGGCTTGTCTTCCGGCACCGGATTATTCTTCAGCCAGGTCCCGCACGCGTACCGAAAGAAGTCCGCATCCGGAGCGACCGAACGATCCATATAGTCGACGGAGAACCGGGGCACAGCGCCGGCTTCCTCGGCGCTGGCAACGCTGACCGTGGCGACGCCAAACGCCGCGCTGCAGACGGCCATGAGCGTGGTGATCGGGAGGGCTGATTGAGAGATCATTGTGCTTGAGACTGAATCGCCGCCATCGTGCCTGTCGAACCTCCGTTCCGCAAGCAGCCGCTTATGACACGGAGACTCTCTCTCGCCACCGCGCGGTGGCGGCCAACCGCGGCCTACGCGTAGACCAGCATATGGATATCCTCCGGCAGGCTTTCGGAAACCTTTCGCAACATATTTCCACGTAAAAGATTCACCAGCGCGCTGCGTTGCGGCGCGCCCATGAGCAGCCGCGAGGCGCCCACGGTTGCCGCGACATCCACGATGGTTTCCGCTGCAGATTCGCTCACAGCATAACAAGGGAGAACGGTGTGGCCGTCCGCCTTCTCCGCGGCATACTCGAAGATCTTATACGCCTCGGAGTCTTCCATCCATTTGCGTTTGCGATCCTCGCTGGTCGTGATCGGTTGCTCACGAACAAAGAGCAAATAGAGCGGGCGATCAGTGGCTCTGGCTTCATCGATGGCGAAGTCCAGCGTGCGACCGATGCCGCGCACCGCCGCGAGCAGCGGCTGACCGGCAGCCGCGTGGGCGCCGCCGAATTTGATCGTGCGCCGCGCCATTTCTTCCATTTGGGCCTTGGCCGCCGCAGCCGCGGCGGCGACCTGCTTCTGCTTACGTTCCGTGAAGAGCCCGCGCGCCACCAGGCCCACGGCCAGGATGACCAAGGAAAAGAGCCGCGCATTTGGCTTAAAGGCAAAAAGCGAGAATTCGATCGCCGCCATGATGAGGAAAGTCACAAACATGAGGTTCCGCTCCCATTTAAAGAGCGGCAGATGTTTATCTGTGGAACTCGCGCCCAAATTCGTGGCGATGGCGCCCACGACGCCGACAGCATATAAATCGGCCAGGCCCGCCATATCGCCCACGGAGACAACCAAGACCAGAGGCACGACGGTCGCGCAGAGGATGCTGAAATTCGGCACGCCGAAATGGTTCAGCTTCTGAAAGACTCGCGGCAACTCGCCATCCCGCGACATGAGAAAGGAGATCGCGATCAAATCGACGATCGCCGTATTCACCGCCGAGAGCAGGAGGAAGCCGAAGACGATGCTGACGCCCAGCCCCGCGAGATGACCGGCCGTGGCGCCGAAGGAACCGGAAACAAAGACCTGCGCCATATAGCGCAACATGTAGTCGCGCACCCCAGTCTGTTCGGGAGCATTGACATCATTATCCGCGCCGGCCTGCGGGGCGATCTGCAGACCGGTGAGCGCGTGCATGCCCAGACCGAGCAGCGCCGTGAAAAGACAGACTTCCATCGCCACCCAGAAGATGGCCTTGTTCGCGGTCTTGCTCACCACCGGTTTTGCATTCGTCGAGCCCGGATCGAGCTTCATGACGCCGGTGGAATTCGCGATGGCCTCGACACCCGAAAGCGCGAGCACGATGCCGACGAAGCCTTTCCAGTTCGTCAGAAAACCGCCCTGCAACGGCTGCAAGTGATGCACGGCCTGGCCGAGGTGCGGCACACAGAGGAGCCCTAACAAAACAACCACCACCGCCGCCGGGATGGAGACAAGAAAGGCCAGGCCGCCCACATGCTTCGGTCCAAAATAATTCAGGCCGCCGATAATGGCGATGGCCCCGGCGGCAAAGTACTCGGGGTGCGGCACATTGAGATACTGGAAGGCGGAAAGCGCCGAGATGGCCGCGGTAACAATGTAGTCGGCGATGAGCAGAAAGGCGCCGACAATGGAGATGACTTCCGAGCGATGGCGCACGCTGGCGTAAACACCGCCGCCGTCCGGATAACAACGGCAGATGGCCGTGTAATTCAACCCCACGAGCCCCGTGAGCAGACACATGGCGGCGATGAGCCAAAAGGAACTGTAACCGCCCACGGCAAAGGCGAGGCCGACGACGTAGGCCTTGCTCGTGCCCCAGTCGCCGTAAAGGATGGCGGCGGCGCGCGTCCAGTCGACGTTGCGCGGTCTTTTACTATCGGTCGAGATCATTGAGGTGGAATGGCAGCAGACTCGACGCTTCCGTTGCGGATGAAGCGTCACGAGTTCCCCCGGCAAAGAGAAGGGGGGGCTGCTGCGCGTCTTCCGCGCCGCGACCGTCCCTTGCCTTTCATGTGAGCTGACGAGGTTAGCTGACGGGCTGGAGCCATGAAATGCTCCCGGCGCCGCAAGCGCGCCGTTTGCCCCGGTCCACACGCAAATCGAGATTTGCGCGCGGGAATTGGTTCCCCCGCTGGCTGCGCCACTCGGCGCCGCCATTGAGCAGACAAAGATTTAAAAGAACGTGCCTTAACTATGCACGAGGGCTGCGGGAGGTGTCAACTTGTTTGTAGCGGGCTCCGCCACAAACCCAGCATTGTGCCCGCAGACGCCCACGGCTAACCTCTTCAGTCCGTTTTAAATCTGTAAGCCGCCGTTTTCCGCACCCATGGCCAAAAACACCGTCTTTCTCCTCTTTCGCCACGCCGAAAAGCCGGACGACGGCCCGCTCCTTTCGCCGGCCGGCACACAGCATGCGCAGGCCTATGTCGGTTTCCTGGAGAAATTTCATCTCGGCGATCGCCCGCTCACCGTCGGAGCCATTTTCGCGGCCGCCGATACCAAGGGCAGCTTTCGTCCACGGCTGACCGTCACACCGCTCGCCGAGGCCCTGCATCTCCACATCGATACCACCTTTGAAGACAAACAGACGGAAGCGCTCTCGCGCCGGCTGCTCGGTGACGAATTCAACGGCAAGCTTGTCGTGATCTGCTGGAAACACAGTGAGCTCCTGGATCTGGCTGCGGCGCTCCTCGGCGACACCGTCCTTCCCAAGCGCGCCCACTGGCCACAACGTTGGCCCGACGACGAATACGAAAAAATGCTCCAGATCGCCTACGGCAACAACGGCGCAGTGGATCTGCTCAACACCTACTGCATTCAGCACCCGGCGCTGAGTTGAGTTAGTGTTTCAGGGATGCCACTTCAGGCTTCGCATCCAGCGTGAAGTCTGAGCTGACAAAGCCGGAGCAAGCAAGCTCCCGCATTCAAAATACGCTCCCTCTTTCCTCAGCGATCCAAGGAAAGCTCCAACATCCTCCGGATGTGGCTGAGACGTTGCTTTTCGCGCGGATTCGAGGATTTCATTTCCGAGAATTCCAGGAGCGTCAGCAAGCCATTGGCCACCCGCAGTTTCAGCATGATTTCCGCGGGAAGACCTTCCACCGCCGCGAGCGTCCGCAATCCTGCGCCCGTGCGTACCGATTCGTAGTTTTGAAACAGCCACTCGAGCAGCATCGCCTGGCTGAGCCGGCCCTCGATCGCCGGGCAACCGCGCGCCAAACATAGCCGAATGAAGGCCAGACTGACCCGGGCATGCCGGCTGAGCTCTGGCACATCGAGCAAGACACGATCCTCGGCGCGATACTGAAGCGGTGAGAACGGAACGTTCATGACAGTTCCGTTAGACAGAGCAGGCCTCGCGCCGCATCCCGCCGCGCGCCCCGGAAAATGCACGCCCCGTTACTTTTCCAAATTTTCTCTAAGATTTCTCAACTCCGGGTCGAAATCTTCTCCCGTCCCTTTTCCAGGATCCTCCGCTCCGCCCGAGTGAGGCTATGCAATCCCTGCCGGGAAATCTTTTCCAGGATCGGATCGATCTCCTCGACGATGAATTGCTCCGCCGGCATCCGCGCCACCCGCGCGGCGCGCTGCCGCCGCCGGTAGAGGAAGCGCTGGATGGCCAGGGGGTTCCCATACCCCAGCGCCTTCACATAGGCCCAACCGGCAAGCATAGCCACCGCCATCCCCGGCGCGCCTACTTCCGGCGCCGCCTGGCTCAGCCAAAGACAAAGCACCGCCCCCATGGCCGCAATTCCGATCATCCGCGCGCGCACTTGGACCATGAGCCCGAAGCCCCCGAGCGGCGCGACTTCCAAATCGGGAAGGATGGTGGCGTAGGCGGCCAACGCCGCCGCCACACCTGCCGAGAGACCTACCACTTGCGTCGTCGCCGGCAGGAGATTTGCCGCCATGGCAGCGCAATCGGCAATGCCCCCCACGATATTTCCCACCACAAAGATCCCCAGAAAATGCCAACGCCCCACGATCGGCTCGGCCTCCTGCCCCGCGCAGCAGAGCGTCAGCATATTTGCCAGCACATGCAGGACTCCAAGATGCAACGCTCCGAAGGTCACCAGTTGCCACACGCTTCCGCTCTGGATCCCCGACAATGTCAGCCCGAGAACATTCGGCGACATCGGCGACATCAGCAGAAATTCCCGATACGCCAGGTAAAACTGACAGCCCGCGGCCAGCACCGTGAGACCCATCAGCACGCGCGTGACCGGCGGAATCTCCTTCAGCCAGGCGCGGGGCGACGACTGCATCTCGCTGGATTGACGCATACGACAGGGGGAAGATAACGAAAGATATGGCGCTTGTAAATTCCCGACGAAAGGCGTCTCGAATCTCTCGCGTCCACATCACGATTCGAAGGCCGCAGGTTTCGTGCGCGGCTCGCGCGCAACATCATTTTGTCACAAGAAAAGTCGCGCCGCCCGCCGTCTCGTTGACGTCCGGTTACCCGACGCCGATGGATGATTTGGCCGGGGCCAGCACGCGCAGTTTCTTGGAGGAAATGCGAAATGTTACCGGCAATTCCGTCGCCAGTTCTCCGTCCACTTCCACCGGAGTCGGGTCGTCGCAGGTGATCAGAACCTTTTTGGCCTGGAAGTATTCGACATCGGAGAGCTTCGTGTGCTGGCCCATGAGGATGTGGGCGAAATAGCGCGCCAGGTCGAGGTGCCCAACTTTTTTGAAGACCAGCACATCGAGCAGCCCGTCGTCCACCCGCGCCTTGTCAAAGAAGGCGATGGGGCCGCCGTAAAATCGCCCGTTCCCGATGAGCACGAAGGAACCGTGGACCGTCCGCGACTCGGTCTCCAGCGTCAGCTGCGGCGGCTTTCGCGAGGCGATCTGCGCCATGGAGTAGATATAGGAGAGCGGTCCGAAAGCGCGCTTCGACGCCCAGGTCGTCTCCTTTACAACCTGCGCATCCAGCCCCACGCCGGCGAGTTGCACGAAGTAGTGCCGATTGGCCCGGGCCAGATCGATGACGCGGATCTGCCCGCGCTCGATGACCCGCCAGGCGTCGCGCAGCCGCCCGGGCAGGCCGAGTTCGGCGGCAAAGACATTCATCGTGCCCACCGGCAGGACGCCGAGAGCCGTGGGCGAACCGGCCAGGCCATTGACCACTTCATTGATCGTCCCGTCTCCACCCGCCGCCACCACCACATCGAAGCCCTGCTCTGCGGCGCGCGAAGCGATGGACCGCGCTTCTCCCGCCCGGCCCGTCGTTTCGATCGAGGCCCGGCCGCCAGCCATCGCCCGGATGCGATCGACCGCGCTTCGCGCGCGCTCACTGTGCGCGGCGGGATTGAGGATGATGAGAATTTTGCGCATGTCGCGACGCGGGATTCGCCTTTTTCTTTGGCTGGCGGGGGCTACGTTGTGCGCCGTGAACCGACTTTCCAAGGCTATTCTCATCGCTCTCGGAGCGCTGTTCTTCCTAGCCGCCGCCTTTTTCATCGGCCTGAATCTCTACATCCAGTCGCCTGGGACGCATGCGCGGATCGAGGGAGAGCTGGCCAAGACGCTCCACGTCCCGCTGAAGATCACCAGCGCGACCATCACTCCGTGGGGCGGGCTGCATCTCTCGGGCATCTCCATGCCGCCGCAGGATGGGTCCCGGCTCGAGGCCGCCTCCTTTGACGCCAACTATCTCCTTCTCCCGCTGCTTCGCGGCCGCATCGCCATCAGCAAGATGACGCTGGAGCAGCCGAAGATCTTCTGGGCGCAGGATGACCAGGGCCGCTGGAAGCTGCCCCTCCTCGCCGAGGCGCCCGGCCCGAAAGGCCCCCGCGAACCGGCGAAAGACAAAAAAGCCGGCGTCTCCCTCGACGCCTTCGAAATCAAGGATGGCTCCATCGACCTGCTCGATCACGACGGCCAGCGGGTGGCCTTCGCCACGGCCGTGAATGTCCAGTACCGGATCATCGGTGAGAATACTTTCAAGGGGACCCTCACCGCCGCGCAGATCACCAAGCAGGGCGCGATCACTTTCAAAAACGTGCGCACCCCCTTCACATACAAGGACGGGTCCTTTTCCTTCGATGCGCTCCAGACCTCCCTGGCTGGCGGCACGGCGACCGGGTCGCTCTCGATGGGCCCCAGCGGCAAGGAGACGCCCTTCAAACTCGCGCTCACGCTGAGCAAAGTCGATCTCGCGACGATGACGACGGAGGGCAACTGGCCGCCCGGAGAGGCCGCCGGCATTCTCAACGGCAAAATCGACGTCGCCGGCAATGCCCGCCAGCTCGAGAGCACCACCGGAACCGGTCACCTCGATCTGGCCAACGCCGCCTTCGGCCAATTGCAACTCATCCAAACCATCGCGCAGGTCCTCCAGATCCCCGGCCTTTCGGATCTCCACATCGAAACGGGCATCGCGGATTTTCACCTCTCGAATCAGCACGTCTATATTACCAAGTGCTCGTTGGAAAAACCGGATATCCGTCTTGCCGCCAAGGGCAACGTACGTTTCGACGGCCGCGTTTCCGTCGATGCGATCCTTTCCGTCGATGGCCAGGTCTCGCGTGGCCTGACCAGCGTGGTCCGCGACAGCTTCGATCCCGCGGATAAGGACGGCTGGCGGTCCATCGCCTTCGATATCAGCGGGCGTCCGGATAAATTGAAGACCAGCCTCGTGGACAAGATCCTCAAGCGGCAGCTCAATACGGGCTTCGACAACGTGCTCCAGAATATCTTTGGCGGCGATCAGAAGAAGAAAAACAAAAAGAGCGACAAGGGAAACCCGGCCAACCCTGCCGCCGCCGCAGCTCCCACGCCGAATAGCGCCCCGCCTGCGGCTCCGCCGGCGCCCGATGGCGCCAACGCCGGACAGAAACCGACCGAACCTTAGCCGCCACCACTTCCACCCTTTCTATGCGCGTCGTTGCCGGCACAGCCGGGGGCATTCCCCTATTTGTCCCCAAGAACCTCGATCTCCGCCCCACCATGGACATGGTCAAGGGCGCCATCTTCTCCAGCCTCGCCGAATTCGTGGACGGCGCGCGGGTGCTCGACCTTTTCGCCGGCGTAGGCGGGCTGGGCCTCGAAGCGCTGAGCCGCGGCGCCTCGACCGTGACCTTTGTGGAAAAAGAAATCCGGGCTGTCGAGGCCATCCGCAAGAACTTCGAGAAGACACGGCTCACCGGGGAGCTGCAGCATCTCGATGTCTTCAGTTATCTCGATCGATTTGCCCGGCCCGGCTCGTTCGATCTCATTCTGGCCGATCCGCCGTATGTAAAGGCGCAGGGCGATCGGGAGTTCAATTCCGAGCTTCTGGCCTCCGATTCGCTGCATCGGGCGCTGGCCCCGGATGGGTTGTTTGTCCTGGAGCATCGCCCTGGGTTTCAACTTCAGCTGCGCGATCGCTGGCTCTGCACCCGGCAGAAACGCTACGGCGCGACAGAAGTCGCATTTCTGCAAGCGATCAAGCCAGAGGCTCCTTAGCTAGGCTTTGTTATTCTGCAATGCCCGCCCGCTCCGCTCCGCTGCCGCCGGATACCCGTTGGCCGCTGTTTTTCTATAACCTGCTTTTCCCGTTTGTCTTCCTCGCGCTGTTGCCCGGTTTTTTGAACCGGATGTTTCGGCGCGGCGGGTTTCGGGAGCACTTTGGCCAGCGGCTTGGCTTCTATTCAGCGGAGGTTCGCCAGCGTTTCGCCGAAGGTCGCTGGATCTGGGTTCATTCCATCAGCGTGGGCGAAACACTCGTGGCATTGAAACTCGCACGTGCGCTGCATGCGGCGGATCCGGCTTGCCGCATCGTCCTCTCCACCACTACTTCGACCGGCTATGCCTTGGTCAAAGATGCCGCGACCGACTGGCTATCGCCGCTCTATAATCCCGTCGATCTTCTGCCCATCGTCCACCGCGCCTATGAAGTGTTGAAGCCCGAGCGGCTCGTGCTCATCGAAGGCGAGGCCTGGCCGAATCTCGTCGCCGAAGCGTGGAAGCGCGGGATTCCCGCCACTCTGGCTAGCGCTCGCCTTTCGCCGCGTTCGGCGCGACGGTTTCGCCGATTCCGCGGCATCGCCGGGCCGATCTTTCGGATGCTGGAGGGCATCGCGCTTTCGGAGCCGGCAGATGTTGCACGGTGGCAATCACTCGGTGTGCCCGAGCCGCAACTACGCGTGACCGGAAACATCAAGTTCGACAACGCCGGCCCAGGCTCCGGTTCTCGCGCCGAGGAATTCCGCGCGCTCGCCGCGACAGTGGGTTTGGAGAATGCGCCGATCGTCGTGGCGGGCAGCACTTTTGAAGGCGAGGAACGGCTGCTCGCTGAGGCTCTACTGGCACTGCGCCAGGCGGTCCCCTCGGTGGTCCTCATCCTCGCCCCGCGACACGTAGAGCGGATCCCAGCCATCCTGCGCGATCTGGCGCCGCTCCCATTGCAAATCGTGCGCCGCAGCGCGCTGCCGACGGCCACGCCGCAGCCTTGCGACATCCTGCTCATCGATACCACGGGCGAGTTGCGCGACTGGTACCATCTCGGCGACGTCGTCTTCATCGGCAAAAGCCTCACCGCCACTGGCGGCCAAAACCCTGCCGAAGCCGCCGTGATCGGCAAACCAGTGCTCTTCGGCCCGCACATGGAAAACTTCGCGACGCTCACCGCGCACTTGCTGGAGCGTGGCGCCGCCATCCAGGTCGCCGACGCGGCAACCTTAGTTAACGAACTGCGCCGCTTGTTTGCTGATCCAGAGCTTCGCACTGCCATCGGCGCCAAAGGCCGCGATGCGCTGGCCGCCCATCACGGCGCGACAGAACGCACGGTCGAATTGCTGCGAAACGCGGTGCCAAAGTAGGCGAGGCGAGGTTTGCAACCTCGCGCGGTGAGACGGAGAAGCGGCGGGGCGGGGACACTTTGGAGTCCACTCTCAATCTTAACAACCCAGCGATCGATTCATCCGATTCTCGAACGCCCGATGTGAAACCAACGCCATCCCTGCCCCGCCGCTTTTCCAACACACCGCGCGAGGTTGCAAACCTCGCCTACGTTGCCGCCGCGTTCCGTCACGCGCGGTATGGAAATTCCTGGCCTATGCAGCCGGCAACGGCCCAGTCAAACGCCGTGCAAATTCCGCCACTTTCGTCCCCAGCCCCACCACCTGCCCCTGTTTCGCCACATCCTTCAGCTTCCCGCCCTCGAACGCCTCGTACGCCGCGCCAATCGCGATCTGATCCGGCAACACGATCACGCCGATATTCGAGAGCATCGCACGCACGACAACCAGCCCGCGCAATCCGCCGAGCGCCCCCGGTGAAGCGCTCATGATCGCCGCAACCTTCCCGCGGAACGCCTTCAGGCTCGGCTCGTCCTCCGTCTCGGTGCGCGAGGCCCAGTCAAGGGAATTCTTCAGCAGCGGCGTGATGGAGCTGTTGTACTCCGGGCACGCGATGAGAAAGCCGTGGCTCTCCGAGAGCAACGCCTTGAATTTCCGCGCATTCTCCGGCAGTCCCTCGGCCGCCTCCAGATCCTGATCGAAGAGCGGCATGGGAAAGTCGCGCAGATCGATGTAGGTGACCTCCGCCCCGCTTTCCTTCGCGCCGATCACGGCGTTTTGAACGAGAAGCTTATTGTAGGAAGCAGTGCGGGCGCTGCCGGCGAAGGCGAGAATTTTGCATTGGCTCATGGGGAGGATGGCAGCGGAACCGGCCGCCGAAATCAAGACCCGCGCAAAAATATCACCTACCGGAGCCAACGACGGTCCAACTGATTGTTATTCGCCTCGTTCAGTTTTTCCACCAGGCGATCGACGATCTTCGACTGGACGTGGAAGTCCTTTGGATATTTCCGCATTCCTGGCGCTCCAGAATGGGATGCGATATCGTACACGATATACAATTGCGTCGGAGTTTGTTCACGTGCGAATCCCACGACCTGATGATCTGACGAATAATAGGCGACATACCTGGGATGCCCTTGCCAATTGACGTCGTCCGAATTCCCGGTCACGACGTCACAATCCCACGGTTTAAATTGCGGTTCTCCATTGATTGTCACGTCATAGAGAATCACGTCAAAATCGTCCAATTTGCCGCGGTAAAAGTCGGGCTTGAAATAGAATCGCACTGCGGTTTGCGCATCCAGTCGCACAACATTATATGGCCGGAGCGGCCCCCAAAAATACTGGCGAATTCCGAGTCCAAACGCGATGGCGATTGCGGTTCCCACGACCAGTAATCTGCGCCGGCGAACCCAAAATAGAACATTATGTAGGCGGGGAAACGACATGACGTTGGAACTCTGGCAAGGGTTTCACGGTATGACAATTGGCGCAAGGTGGGAAATTCGCTCACTGGGCATCGACAAATTGCGCAATGAGCCATGGACGCAGCCGAGCTTTTGCGAATCTGACCCAGGATTTCAGTCGACCGAGCCAATATCGGCCAGAGTGGAAGGAATCTGCGCAAATGCTTAGCCACACTGTAAAAATCCGCACATCTGCAAACCGCAGCCATCAGGCCGCCTTTTGTCCTTACAACGCTCGGCCCACTCACTCGACCCGCTCACACCCCCACCTCCGTTCAAACGCCAACCCATTCAAAATCAACCACTTCCACGATCAATGAATTACATTCATCTAATTCATTAGAATGATGAACGCTCTTTTCACCCCTGCTTTCCCCTGCTGGCACGGCCATGGCTAAGGACCCGCGGACACTTCGCCACAGTAAAAATCCACACAACCATCGCGCCACTTTGAAAATATCCGCACTCAAACGCTCGGGCCACTGGCCCACGCTGCTCACTGCGTTCATCTACTTCGATTTCTCCTTCATGGTCTGGACCGTGCTCGGACCGCTGGGAGCACAGATCGGGGAAAGCCTGCACCTCAATGCCGAGCAGAAAGGCTTCATGGTGGCTGTGCCGATCCTGGCCGGCGCCTTCCTGCGCATCATGCTCGGTCTGCTGGTGGACCGGATCGGCGCCAAGAATACCGGCGTGATCGCGCAGATCGTGGTCATGCTCGGCCTCGCTGGAGCGTGGATCAGCGGGTTGCCGACCTATGAAGCCACCCTGCTCATGGGCATGGTCCTGGGCTTTGCCGGAGCCAGCTTCGCCGTGGCTCTGCCGCAGGCGGGCCGTTGGTATCCGCCAAATATGCAAGGCCTGGTCATGGGTCTGGCCGGCGCGGGCAATGTCGGGACGGTGCTGGATGCGCTTTTCGCCCCGCGTCTGGCCGCCGCCTATGGTTGGAAGAACGTCTTCGGCCTCGCGCTCATTCCCGCTCTGCTCGTCCTCATCGTCTACATCGTGTTTTCTCGCGAAGCGCAGGTCGAGGTGAAGAAAAAGAAGCTCTCCGACTACTTCACGCTGCTGAAGGACCGCGACGCTCACTGGTTCTGCTTTTATTACACCGTGAGCTTCGGCGGCTTCGTCGGTCTGGCCAGCTCCTACGTGCTCTTCTTCAAGAGTGAGTATGGACTTACCCCGGTGCACGCCGGCGATCTTGCGGCGCTCTGCACTTTCACCGGCGCCATGCTCCGCCCGGCTGGCGGCGCCCTGGCGGATCGCGTGGGCGGCATTCGCTCGCTTTACGTTTTCTATTCCATCGCCGCTCTGGCGCTCATCGGCGCCGCAGTCTCGCATAGCGTGGCGGCCAGCGTGGCGGTCTTCATGATCACTTCCGGCGCGCTGGGCATGGCCAATGGCGCGGTGTTCCAGCTGCTCCCGCAGCGATTTGGCCGCGACATCGGCGTCATGACGGGTCTGGTCGGAGCCGGCGGCGGCGTGGGCGGCTTCTACCTCGCCAGTTCGCTGGGTCTCGCCAAGGGCAAGCTCGGCTCCTTCTCGCCGGGCTTCCTGGCTTTTGCCGGGCTCTGCTGCCTGGCGATCGTTGGTCTCGGCTTGGTTAAGACCCGCTGGCGCACCACCTGGGGCGCTCTGGCCAGCGCTCGCATCTGATTTCCGATCCCTCTCGATTCACTCGTGAAATTTCGTCTCACCAGCTTCGGTCTTTCCAAACGCGAAGGCGCCCCTTCAGAGGACGCCTTTGCGACCAAGACCTGGGACGAAACCATCGTCGCCGTGCTCGCCGATGGGGTCGGCGGCGCGCGCGGCGGGGCGGAGGCCTCGGCGCGCGTGGTGGAGGCGCTTGCCGGAAACTACGCCGTGAGGCCGCCGGGCTGGAGCCCGCAAAAGGCCCTCTCCGAGTTTGCCAAGCTCATCAATCGCACGCTTTACCAGGAGTCGCTGGCGCGCTTCGACGGCCCGGAATTGGTCTCGACCGTCACCGTAGCCGTCATCGAGGGCAATCACCTCTACGGGCTGAATGTCGGTGACTCCCGCGTCTATCTTGCAAGGAAGGGCGAAGTCATCCAGCTCTCGCAAGATCACACCGAGGCCGGTCTGCCGCACGTCCTGAGCCGCGCCATCGGCCTGGCGCCGGATGTGGAGCCCTACTGCTTCGAACGCGCGCTCGATGACGGCGACATCGCGCTGCTTTGTTCCGACGGCGTTTCCAACGTACTCGACCCGGAGTGGCTCCAGACGAAGCTCGGCCAGCACATTGCCGCCCGCGCCCTCGTCCAGCACGCTCGCGAAATCGCGACGCCGGAATTGCTCGACGACATGAGCGCGGTCGTGATCGACATCGCGGAAACTGGCAAACTCCGCGCCGTGAGCCAGACCCCTCTCCCCATTCCCAACGATCTCGCCAAGGGTCAGATCATCGATGGCTACGAACTCATCCGCTCGTTTCAAACTAGCGATCGCGTGTGGATCGCTTCGAAGGATGGCCAGCGCTGGACGCTAAAATTCGCCCCGCTCGAAGCGCGAGAGGACGAAAGTGCCCTAAATCATTTTGTCCGCGAGGTCTGGAACGCCACGCGCATTCAGGGCGATCACTTCGTGCAGGCCTTTGTCCCCGAGCAAGCTTCCGCGCGGTACTATGTGATGGAATTCGTGGAAGCGCCCAGTCTCAAGGCCTTCCTCCGCTCCCGCCAGCTTTCCGTGGATGAAGGCGTGGCTCTTGGCCGCTTCCTGCTGGAAGCCGGCGCGGCGTTGCTCCGTTTCGACCACGTGCACGGCGATATCAAGCCGGAGAATATCTTAGTTATCCAGGGCTACGATCGCCTGCAATTCAAGCTCATCGACCTGGGCAGTGCGGCCGAGATCTTTTCTGTTACCTCCCGCGCCGGCACGGCTAGTTATCTCGCCCCGGAGCGATTTCGCGAGGCGGCGATTTCCGAGCGCACAGAAATCTTCGCCGTCGGCGCGACCCTTTACCAGGCGCTGACCGGCTCGCTCCCCTACGGAGAAATCGAGCGCTTCCAGACCCCGCATTTTCACGAGCCGAAAGCTCCGCTGCGGCTCAATCCCAACATTCCACCGTGGCTGGATTCCGTGCTCCGCCGGGCTGTCGCCATCCAGCCGGAGCGGCGATATCAGCACTACTCGTCCCTGGCCTTCGATCTGGCAAACCCAGCGAAAGTCGAGCCCTACCACGGAGCCGGCGCCGCCTTCATCCAACGCGATCCCCTCACCTTTTATCGCACCGGCTTCTGGATCCTTTTCTTCATCACCCTCGCGCTCGGCGCGCGGTTCCTCTCACTGCTATGCAAATGATCCCGCTCATCCCGAACAACGCCCCTTTCACCGAGGCCCAGCGCCAGTGGTTGAACGGCTATCTCGCCGGTCTCTTTTCACTCGGCGCCGGCGCGCCGACAGCCGCGCTTCCGGCAGAAGCCGCGAAGCCGGCGAAGACCATTACCATTCTCTACGGCAGCCAGACGGGCACAGCGGAAGGTCTGGCCAAGAAAGCCGCGAAGGAAGGCGAGAAACGCGGTTTCGCGCCAAAACTAGTTTGCATGGAGAAATACGAGTCCATCGACCTCGCCACCGCCGGCTCGGTTATTCTCATCACCAGCACCTACGGCGATGGCGAACCGCCGGACAATGCGCAAGCCTTCTGGTCTTACCTCTCGGCTGACGCCGCTCCCCAACTCACTGGCCTGCAATTCTCCGTCCTCGCGCTCGGCGACACCAACTACCCGGCCTTCTGCGAATTTGGCAAGAAATGCGACGCCCGTCTGGAAGCACTGGGCGCCACGCGAGTGCACCCGCGGACGGATTGCGATCTGGAATACGACGCACCGGCCAAAGCCTGGACCGATGCCGTCCTGACCGCGCTGGCCAATTCCCCCTCCATCGCGCCGACCGCCTCAGCCGCACCCGCTAAAACAGCTGCCCCAGAAGCCGAGCCCGAAGAAACCGGCTACTCCCGCAAACGCCCTTTCCCGGCCCGCGTGCTCACAAATCGTCTACTCAACGGCGCTGGCTCCGCCAAGGAAGTCCGCCACTACGAAATCTCGCTGGAAGGCTCGGGCCTGAGCTATGAAGCCGGCGACGCCCTCGGCGTCATGCCCGCAAACTGCCCCGCGCTCGTTTCCGACCTGCTGACCACGCTCGGCTGCGACGGCGAGGAAGCCGTGCATGCGCCCGATGGCGGCGAGACCTCGCTGCGCCACGCCCTCACCCATCTCTACGACGTCACCAAGCCCGCGAGCGATTTGCTCGAGGCCGCGGCGGAACATAGCGCCGACGATGATTTCAAGAGCCTGGTGCGCGACAGCGCGCGCCGTGGCGATTTGAAAACCTGGCTCTACGGCCGCGAAGTCATCGACGTGCTCACCCGGGTCCAGCCCGCATTTGGAGCCGCCGAATTCATCCCGCTGCTCAAGAAGCTCCAGCCGCGGCTCTACTCCATCTCCTCGAGCCCGAAAGCCCATCCCGGCGAAGTCCACCTCACCGTAGCGGCCGTACGTTACGACGGCCACGGCCGCCCGCGCAAAGGCGTCTGCTCCACCTTTCTCGCCGACCGCAGCGGCGAAACGGTGAAAGCCCCGGTCTTCGTGCAGACTTCCCACGGCTTCCGCGTGCCATCCGACGGCAACCGCCCCATCATCATGGTTGGACCGGGCACCGGCATCGCGCCCTTCCGCGCCTTCCTGGAAGAACGCCGCGCCGCGGGTTCCACCGGCAAAAACTGGCTCTTCTTCGGCGACCAGCGCCGCGACACCGACTACCTCTACCGCGAAGAACTCGAGGGTATGCAAACCGACGGCCACCTTGCTCGACTCGACCTGGCCTTTTCTCGCGATCAAGCCGAGAAAATCTACGTCCAGACACGCATGCTCACCGCCGCCCAGGAATTGTGGGCCTGGCTGGAAGACGGCGCGCACTTTTATGTCTGTGGCGACGCCAGTCGCATGGCCAAAGACGTGGATGCCGCGCTGCATCAAGTGATTGCAACCACCGGTGGACTTGGAACCGATGGCGCTGAGGAATACGTGAGCCGGCTAAAGACTGAAAAGCGTTACCAGCGGGATGTGTATTAAGAAGCCGATCAATCTAACTAACATCACCGCTGCGTGACCACCGGAACCGCGTGCGACAGCTCGATGTAATCACTCAGCACGTGCTCCGCTTCGCCCAATAACAAATCATCATTCGCCATGAGTTCATCGCCTTCCCCGGCCGCAGAGAGCAGCGATTTCTTGGCGCTTTTCTCTTCCTTGAGCGGCTCGCCCAAGCCCGGCTGGTCGACATTGCGCAGCGTGATCTCCCATGTTGGCGCGGCGGGCGTCGCCCGGGCTTCCCGCTTGGCCGCCAGCGCCTTATTGCGCGCGTCGTTTTCGTCCTTTTCCTTCCGGCGCTCGGACTCGTTCATGGAGACCGACTTCACTTCACGCAGCTTTGCCGCGCGCTCGATTTCCTTTTGCAGCTCCACGTAATCCATGTTGTGCGCGATGCGCTTGGTGGAACGCGTTCGTAAGGCCGAGATATAGGGCGCGACTTGATTTGCAGCGGTGAACTTCGCCGCCGGGATGGTGTCCCACGGCAGCGGATTTTGCAGCTCAGTCTCGCCCACATCCGGCGTATCGCTTGGTGAAGGCAGCACCACGTCGGACTTCACACCCTTGAGCTGTGTCGACTGCCCGCTGGGCCGGTAAAACTTGGCGATCGTCACCTTGAGCGCGCCCGGATCGGCGCTCGGGACCAAGCCCTGCTGCTGGAAGAGCTTGTCCATGGAAATCATCGTCTGCACGGTGCCTTTGCCAAAGGTGGAGGAATCACCCACGATCACCGCGCGACCATAGTCCTGCAGCGCTCCCGCCAGGATTTCCGAGGCAGAGGCGCTGAAGCGGCTGATGAGCACCACGAGCGGCCCGTCGTAAAGCTGCGTGCTGGCCTTGGCCTTGCCGATTTCGACTTTGCCATTCATCTCCCGCGTCTGGACCACCGGTCCGCCGGGAATGAAAAGCCCCGTGAGGCTGATCGCCTCATCCAGCGAACCGCCGCCATTCCGCCGCAGGTCGAGTACGATGCCGGCGACCTTTTCCTCCTGCAGCTTGCGCACCAGTCGCGCCACATCGGCCGTAGCCGAGGCGCGGGCGGCGTGCCGATCGGCTTCCCCAGCATAAAATCCCGGCAGATCGATCACGCCGATGCGTTGCTCGCCCGGCAAGTCTATGACCCGGGCCTTAGCCTGCGCATCCTCCAGCTTCACTTCGTCGCGCACGATGGCGACCGTCTTGCGCACGCCGCCGCTGGCAGTTCCCGCCGGCAGGATCGAGAGCCGCACGGTAGATCCCTTCGGACCGCGAATGAGCTCCACTGCCTGGGTAAGCGGCAGATTGACCAGATCGGCGAAGTCTTTCCCGTCGCCTTGCGCGACGCCGACGATCCGGTCGCCGACCTTGATGAGCCCGCTTTTCGCCGCCGGCCCTCCGGCGACGAGTTCGTGAATCTTGCAAAAGCCGTCCTCGGATTCCAGCGTGGCCCCGATGCCGACGAGCGAGAGATTCATGACCATCTGGAAGCTCTGCAATTGCTCGCGGCCCATGTAATCGGAATGCGGATCGTAATCGTGGGCCAGCGCCTCCAGGTAGATCTCCAGCACGGAATCGTCATTGAGCTTGCGCATGGTCTGGAGCGAGCGCGAGGAGCGATCGGCCAGGGTTTTGGCGATTTCCTCCGGCTTCTTTCCGCCGAGTTTTTCCTGGAGATAATCGTACCTGAGCTGCTGCCGCCACAGGTTCTTGGCCGCCGTCAGGTCCGCGGGCCGCGCCGCATCCTTGCGATCGTACGTAAACCGGTCGTCTCCGGTGAAATCGAACTGCTCCTTCTGCAAGGCTTCGCTCACCCACGCATCATGCTGCGCGAGCCGCTGGAGGTACCGCTGAAAAATGATCCGCGCCGGCTCGACGTCGCCCTGCTGGCGAAGCCCCTGCGCCAGCGAGGACCGGAGCTTTCCAAACTCCGCCACATCGCTCTGGAGGAAAAGCAGCCGGGAACCATCGAGCGAATCGAGGTACCGATCGAGAAAGCGCGTGACCAACTCGGCATCCAGCGGATGATGGGCGTACTGTGAGGTCTCGAGGACCTTCGTGGTGATCAAGGTGACGGCCGACGCCGTGGCCTTGGCGTCAAGATGCTGCCCGGGACCGCGCAGGGCAAAGGCCGTCATCGTCACCACGAGCATGGCGCCACTGGTCAAAATGAGACGACGAGCTTTCGTTGACAATTTCATGTCGGGGTCGAGGAAGCAAAGTTTTCGCAAACTTTGGATGGACATTACGTGACGGAAGAGTTGACCGAGTTGCGTGACCATCCGTTCGATTTGGGTTTTCTTCAACTCCGGGTTGGAATCTCGTTTTCAGTCGGCATCTAGCCGGTCGTCGAATCGGAGGGAAATTGAATGAGCGCGATCTTTTCCGCCATGTCACGCTGCGCGGCGAAAACGAGTTCCACCGTGGCGATGCGGCTCTGCCGGGCCTGCATGGAGATGACCGAGCCGAGCGAGGAGCCGCCGACAAAGGCATTGAGCGGGCGCTTGTCTCCGCCCAGCGAACGCAGCGCGACGCTTGTCTCCGGCGCCAGCAGCGCGCTCTTCCAGCCGCTCGGACTCATGACATTCGACCCCGCCAGGATCCAGCCGGGCGTATCGGCGAGCAGCGGCGCCACGCCCATGGAGCGCGCATAGGCCGTCGATCCGGCCGCCGTGCAGACCAGTGCGCCATCCGCCACGAGCTTGGGAATTCGCACCTGGCCATTGATCGCGACCTCCAGCCATGCCGATTGGCTCGTACTGCGCTCTACCCAGGCATCGTTGAAGGCCAAGTCGGTGCGGCGCTGTCCGTCGACGGTCTCGACTTCGATGAAAAGCATGGGCATGAGCCGGATCACGCACTCCGTCTGCGGCAAGTTATCCGGCGAAAGCGTCTCCGGCTCATTGAGCAGAAAGCCGAGGTGCCCCTGGTTAACGCCGATGAAGGGCAGCCGCTTCCGCCAATGATCGCGAATGGCGGAGAGCATCATCCCGTCGCCGCCGAGTACGAGGATGCCCGAGGGGTTTTCCCGATCCTCCCATTGCAGGTACTGCTCGGCCATGGCCACCGCCCGCGGATTGCGCTCGTCGGCCACAATAAGTAGACGCGGCGACTCCGCCTGCCAGCGCGTACGGCGCGAGGGAATACGGCCGCGGTACAAGCCGTAACGCTCGATGTAGGCGGCAACATCGTGCGGGACCATCGAGGCATACGGCAACCGGCGGAAGATCTGCTCGCGAATCTGCTCGCTCGCCGTGGCTTCCGTCGGCGGCAGCGGGATGAGCATGTGCTTCGGAGGCAGGTCGGCCTCGTCGACTTCGTAGCCCGCCCGGTTCACGACGCAAAAGTGCAGCTCCTGCCAGATTTCCGGCCCACGGTCCCAGGAAAGCTGGACGGCCGATTGCCCCGTGCGTCCGCCGATGCTCAGGTCCGAGCCGATGACATGCCACAGCTTCCCCAGCCGCGAGTAGCGCGCCTCCAGGGCTTCGTTGGAGGAGAAATTCGCCGATTCCAGGTCGAATAAATCCACCTCCACCTTGGGCAAACCGCGAAAAGTAATGTCGGCCAGCGCCGCGCGGTGCCACGGCTCCACGTCATTGATCGTCGACTTGTCCTGGCGCGGCCCGCAGGGCACGACGATCACCTTGTCAAAATGGGCGAGCAGCGCCTCGGCCACCGCCCGGTGTTGCACGCCGGGCGGATTAAAGCTGCCGCCAAAAATCGCAATCTTCGCCGTCATAGGACCCGCAGGATGGGGTGATCTGTAAGCTGAGTCGAACGATGGGCGCGCCTATCGCTTCCACGGGGCATTCGCCGGCGCGAGCAGGCCGAAGAGTTCTTCGCCCGTCTTCCGGCTGGCGGCTTCGTGCGGACACGCGGCGACACAGCGCGGCGTTGGCTTGGAATGACTGCCCTCCGCGTCGCACAGATCGCAAGTGACCGCGCGATCCTGCGCCACCGTGACCATCTTTCGCGGATCCTCCGGGTCGGGCACGCTGCTGATCTTGTTCTGATTCTCCACGATGAAAATGCTGCCGTAAGGACAATTATCCGCGCACAGCCCGCAGCCGATGCAGTGATCCTCGATGACAATTTGCCGATGGCGACCACGATGAATCGCATCCACCGGGCACCCCACCATGCAGTGCGCCTCGGTGCAGGAGCGGCAGGAGGTGGCGATGACGAAATTGCCAAAGCGCAGGCCGTCGCGCAGCAGTCGCGTCACGGGCACGCCATTCGTATGCGTGCCATGCTGTTGCACACAGCCCTTCGTGCACTCGTCGCAGCGCGTGCAGAGATCGAGATCGAGGGTGAGGATGCTCTGGCCCTCATAGAGCCCCTGCTTGATGTACTCGTCGAGGAGCGGCGTGCCTCGCGTGTTGCTCCGCAGCCGCATGAGCGAATCCGTGACCAGACGCTCGCGGATCATCGGGAAGCGATTGATGATTTCCAGGAAATCTCTCCGGCTCATCTTGGCCAGTTCCAGATCTCCCAGCGCCGAACAGGTCGCCGAGCGTTGGCCCGCGGGAATCGCCGAGGCCAGATCGCCTCCGCAGCGCTCCAGCGCTTCGCGGATCGCCTGATCTGCGGCTTCGGTCGACATCATCGCGTCTTCGGAGGAGAAGCCGAGCAGGCCGATTTCACCGATGATCGCGCCGGGTCCGAAGGCCATGACCCGAGCCTCCCGTTCGAAGCGCCGCACGCCGATGCGCACATGCCCGCGACGCACTAGGTACATGTTGTCCGCCGAGTCGCCCTGGCGGAAAAGCGTCTGCCCCGGCCGCACCCGCAGGAAGGTGATCTTTTCGCGGATGAATTTGATGATCTCCTTCTGCACCTCGGGCTTGAGATTCTTGAAGAGGTCGATGCTCGGCAGGACATGATCCAGCGCGCGATCGCGGTAGGCCCGCTCAAATTTTTCCCGGTGATTCGGCAGCCGCATGAGGCGGTCGAGCACGTTCCGGCGGATTTCCAGCAATTCGCCATCCTCCAGCGCCGTCACCGTGGCCGTTCGTGGCGATCCGCTCAGACAGGCCATTTCGCCGAGAATCAAATCCTGCGGCGTGATCTGGAAACGCATGGTGGGCTTCTTCAGGAAGCCGCCGGTCACCGGACCAGTATGCCCGCGCGGAGTCTCGTAGACCGTCGCCTCGAGCTTGCCGCTCTTGATGAGAAAGGCCGTATTTCCCGCTTCGCCCTGGTTGCAAACGATATCGCCTTTTTTGACCTTGCGCCGGAGCACCAGGCCCTTCTGCCAGATGAGGAATTTCGGCGGGATGCCGTGAAAAATCGGGTCCTGCGTGAGATCCTGCACTGACGCCACTTTGCCTGCCTTGTGTCGCAGATCGAGTTCGACGCGCGCGGAGGGTTTGAAAGTGATCGCGCTCGTGGGGCACGAGACCATGCACTCGCCGCACTGCACGCAGCCGGACTCGCCCATGAGATCATTCAGATCAAAACCGATGCCCGCCGTTGCGCCCTTGCCCGTGCGGCCGATCACATGATTTTCCTGCACTTCGTCGCAGGCGCGAATACAGCGCTCGCAGAGCACGCAAGCGCTGTGATTGATGAGAAAGACCGGGGATGAAACATCCGCCTGACGTCGGCCAACGAGCGGCGGCGCCTTCGCGACGGGCGTGGCAAAGGCGTCGGTCTTCAGGCGCGAAGGATCCGCATGGCAGCGCTGCACCATTTGGCCGAGTTCGTCATAAGGCGCCAGCTCCTTGTCCAGGGCCGGCGTGGCCACGGGCTTCAGGTGATCGGCGGCCAGCATCTCCGTGAGCATTTTCACCGTGGACCGCACGCGGTCGCCATCCGCCCCCTCGGCGTTCATGGTGAAGACCTCCATCCCCGGCTTCACCTGATGCTGACAAGCCGGGAGCAGCTTGCGCTCCCGGGTGAGCTTGCCGCGCTTTTGGGCGCAAATCTGGACCACACAGAGTCGACACACCGCCACCGGCGTCATGTGCGGCTGGTGGCAGAGCGTGGGAATCGGGATCTTCGATTCGTCGCCCAGTTCGTTGACATACAGCTTCAGCGCCGCGTCGTAGATCGTGGTGTACTTCGGCTTCGTGCGGCCATTCAGGTCCTGAATGATGTTGCCGTCCGGCCCCTTCAGCGGCTCGGCCTTCTTCACCGTCACCTCACGGCCGTCGATCTTCAGCGTGATCTCTTCGTGATAATCGGAATCCGTCGGCGCATCCATGCGCACGAGCTGCCCATCGAAGTCGCGGCTGAATAGCCCCTCGTCGTCGTCGCGAATGAAGGGACGCTCAAATTGTTCTGGAGCAGCAGGCATGAGTATGGGTGTGGAAAATTATACGGTCGGCGCGGGCTTGGCTTGCAACCCTTGTGAGGAAAAGTGCCCGGCGATGTCGTCCGCAAAGAAAGTCGAGACCGTGCGGAAAGGCATCGGCACGGAGCGGCCCAGGCCGCAAATGGAGGAGAGCTCGATGGCCGTGCTCATTTCGCGCACCAGCGGCAGCACATCGTTGCTCCACTGTTCGGAGCCGATCTTACCCTCGAGCAGATGCGAGCCGAGCGAGGCCAGCTTCTGCGAGCCGATGCGGCAGGGCACGCACTTGCCGCAGGATTCGTTGCGGAAAAACTCCAGGGAATTCACCGCCTGCGCGGCCATGTCGCGGCCTTCGCCATAGATCACGATGCCCGCGCCGAGCGCGCTCGTGGGACTCAACGCGCGGAAAACATTCAGCTCCAGCTCCAGGTCGAGCACATCGAGCTCTTTCGCCGCCGGATCGAAGCCGCGCCGCGCCGCGAGCGCCTGCCATTCCTTGTTTTCAGTATGGTTGCGCGGCAGCCCAGTGGCGGTGAGCCTCGCCGGGAGGAAACCGCCTGATGGTCCGGAAGGCGCGATGGCCTTGAAAGCGACGTTATTCACCATGCCCTGGCAGTAGTCTTCGCCATAGACCAGCTCCCGCAGCGTGAGGCCCATGGGCACTTCGTAGACACCCGGCCGCTTCACATCTCCGGAGATCGAGAAAAGCCGGCGCCCATGCCAGCCATTCGCGCCGAGCGATGAATAGTATTTGCCCGTATTTAACGTGATGAAGGGAACCCAGCCATAGGTCTCGACATTGCTCACGAGCGTCGGGAGATCGATGAGGCCATTCGTCTCCAGTTTCGGCGGCATATTGCGCGGTTCGCCGCGCCGATCGGACATGGCCTCGATGAGCGCGCTCTGTTCGCCACAAATGTAGCCGCCAGGGCTCACAAAGACCGAGACTGGGAAACTCCGCCCCAGGACCGCAGCATTTAGCCCGCAAACGCCAAGCTGCTCCGCCCGCTGAATCTCCGCGCGGCAGGCGGCGATCTGCTCGGTATATTCGTGACGAATGTAAATGAAGCCCTGGCTGGCCTCCGTGAGCAGACCGGCCAGAATCACCGCCTCGACAATAAGGTGCGGGGTGCGGAGGAGCAGCTCGCGATCCTTGAATGTGCCGGGTTCGCTCTCGTCGCCATTGACGACGATGAAGGCGCGATCATCGGAAGCCCGGCGGCGCGCCGTCCGCACCGCGTCGCGCACGTCCCGCCATTTCGTCGCCGAGGGAATGCCCGCGCCGCCCAGTCCGCGCAGATCGGCATCCTCCAGCTCCCGGAAAAAGGGTTCCGACCAGCCGCCGAGTTTCTCCCCCTTCGCCCAGTCGCACTCGGTCTGCCAGGCCTTCACGGCCGTAGCGACCTGCGGCTCGGGATCGAATTCCACGTGCATCTGGCGAATGCACCCCTGGCGAAACCGCTCGAGATGAGAAAGCTCCCAGCCTGGCTGCGTCTGCAGGTTTTCCATACCCGCGTTGATGGCCGCATTCCGCGCCGTGACGGCTTTCCGCACCGCGGCATAGTCGGAAGGCTTGCCGGAGTAAGGATCGATGACGGATTGCGGCGGCAAGCCCACATGCGCCGTATCGGAATCCGAAGCCGGCGCCGCGCCTTTCAAGGCGCCCTCGATGCACTTTTGCAGTTCCGCCGCCGAACGCCCGAGATAGTAATACTCGTGCTCGTGATCATGGGAATGATCGTGGACACTTACCTGGTGGGCCACGGCCGTCTCCATTGAGACCGCCGGCGCGCGATCGCAGCGCCCGAGGCAGGACACGCCCTGGATCTCCACATCCTCACCAGCGGCTGCCGCCAGCTCCTTCGCGAGCGCCGCCGAGCCGGAAAGTCCGCAGGCCATATCGCGGCAGACGCGCACGACGACTTTTTTCCCCGGTGTGAGCCGGAAATGCGGAAAGAAGCTCGCCACCTCCTGCAAACGATAAAGCGGAATGCTGGATTCCCGGGCAAACTCTTCGAGGGCCTCCCGTTTCAAATAGCCAAACCGTTGCTGAATTTCCTGCAAGGCAGGGACCAAAACGACAGCGTATGGGGGAGGAGCGGAAGGCGTCACAAATTCGATATTTCAGGAGCCGGTCGTTCGAAAACTCTTCTTTCGAGGTGCTAACAACCAAACAGATGGATGCGAATTCAAAATATTCACGGGGCGGGCCATTTGCGTCCAGCGTGAATCAACGGACGGACGTCGAATTCCTCCGATTTCTGCAGCGCAAATTAGCATCTTCCCGAGGGGAAAGCACATTCCGGACTTGGCTCTTGAATTTCCGTGCGAAAACGCCCGCCGGCTTCATGCCTCCCGCCTACGCCTTTGGACGCAGAAAAGGGCGGACGACGACGAACCTGCGCGAAACCTGCTTAGTCAAAGACTCATGAACCGTCGTCCCCTCGCGGCCCTTCTCCTCTTCGCCGTCCTTACGGTTGGGGCTCGCGGCGGCCAACGCATCAACCAGGAAGGACGCATCCTGGGTCCGGCGCCGGTGGTCACGGCCCCCACGCTCTTCGACACCGCGGCCGCGGACGCCATCGTCTCGGCCATGCAGATCCTGCCGCTGGACAACCCTTGGAACGAAGACGTCTCCCACCTGCTGCCGCTTACCAATAGCGGCGCGATGATCACGCAGATCAAAGCCGATCTCAAGTCGAACCGGCAGACCTTGCAGGCCTTTTACGAGATGAACTACGTGCTGGTTCCCGACAACCAGACAAATATTCCCATCACCTTCGAGCTCTACGGCGACGAGTCGGACCCGAGCCCCTACCCCATTCCATCGAGCATGCCCGTCGAAATGTGGCCGGTCGGCACGGGCAACTACACTCTGCAACAGTGGCAGCAGACTGACGACGGCAGCGATCGGCATTCCATCATCGTCATGCCCGGCGCGGGCTACATCTGGGAAACCTGGGAAACTTTGCTCGTCTCCGGCGCCTGGCAGGCTTCGAACGGCGCGAAGTTCAATCTTAAGAGCAACGCCCTGCGGCCCGATACCTGGACCTCTGGCGACGCCGCCGGCCTGCCCATGTTTCCCGCGCTCGTGCGCTACGACGAATGTCAACGCGGCATGGTGGAGCACGCCGTGCGGCTCGTCGTCGCCAAATCGCGTGCGCAACATCTCTATCCCGCCACGCACAACACGAACAGCGTGCCCGCGAGTTCGGTCAACTATCCGGCGATGGGCCAGCGCATCCGCCTGCAAAACGGTTTCAACATTCCAACAAACTGGACCATCTATGAAAAGGCCGTTTGCCTTGCCTTGAAGAAATACGGCGGACTCGTGGCAGACAACGGCGGGTTCTTTTCCTTCTCCGTCTGCCCCGACGACCGCTTTCCCTCCGGCGCCTTTTCC
>FTCV01000504.1_pt1 | contig 27493 bp, 30 predicted proteins | sample 1639691 | NCBI WGS metagenome assembly FTCV01 (sample SAMEA3914864, study PRJEB12502) | metagenome | biome: forest; material: soil | place: USA | collected 2012-03-12 | depth 0.3 m
CCCGGCAACGACTCGTTGTCGAAGAACGACGGGAAAAGTCCCATGACCAACTGGAAACAGACAATTTACGACGTGCAAGTGCGTCTCAAGGAGCTGGCGTCCCGCACACCGGACACGCTGCGGGGCGCGTCGCTCCTCGGCAGCGCAGGCGCGAAGACCAACCATCTCGACGCCAAGACCCGCGAGCTGATCGCGCTTTCGGTCGCAGTCACGACACGCTGCCACGGATGCATCGCTGTCCACTCTTCCGAGGCCGTGCGGCTCGGCACCACCGATGACGAGATCGCCGAAGCCCTGGGTGTCGCCATCAATCTGAATGCCGGTGCGGCCTCGTCTACAGCAGCCGTGTGCTCGACGCCGTGAACCACCTCAAGCAAGCCTGATCGAACAAGAAAGGTTAGTGAAATGTTGAACGGAAAGACCGCGCTCGTCACCGGCGGCACTTCGGGCATCGGCCTCGCCACTGCGAGGCTCTTCCACGAAAACGGCGCCCGCGTCGCCGTCGTTGGCCGCAATGAGGCCGAATTCGACAAGGTCCGCCAGACCATCGGCGACGACGTCCTGACCCTTAAGGCGGACGTGCTCTCGCGCGCTGACCTTCAGAGGGTCGCGGCGGGCGTCAAGGAGGCCTTCGGCGGGCTGGACATCTTTTTCGCGAACGCCGGCGTCGCTTATGTCACGCCGTTGGCGACGACCACCGAGGAGCAGTTCGATCGCCTCATGGACACCAACGTGAAGTCGGTGTTCTTCTCGGTTCAGGCGATCGAGCCGATCATGCGCGAAGGTGGTTCGATCATCCTGAACACCGCTTGGCTCAACCAGGTCGGCGTGCCCGGACGTGCCGCGCTGTCGGCCTCCAAGGCCGCGGTGCGCTCGTTCACCCGTACCTTTGCGGCCGAGCTGCTCAGCCGCCATATTCGCGTCAACGCGGTCAGCCCCGGCCTGATCGATACCCCGATTCTGCGCGGCGTCGGCCAGTCCGAGCATCCGGGTCAGACCGAAGAACAGTTCCGCGACTATCTCGCGGGTGCCGCCGGAATCATCCCGTTTGGCCGCCTCGGCCATCCCGAGGAGATCGCGGCCGCGGTCCTGTTCCTCGCGAGCGATGCATCCGGCTACATGCTCGGCTCGGAGCTCGTCGTCGACGGTGGTCTGGGGGAACTCTGAGGTCGCGAGTGGACACGGCCTCTCTGCAAAGGCAACGGATCGGGGGGAGGCGGCTGCCTCTCCCGGCTTCGTGTTTCGACGGCGTCGGGCCGACCGGCGGCCGTACAGATCGTCACCTGCCGTTGACCACCTTACCAAGTGGTTGGTAGCTCCAGGCGTGCTGCGAACACCGCATCTTCTCGCGGTCGTTCGCTCTAACTCATGAGGAGCCAAGATAGATGTCGGCAGGCACCCGCGATGCAATCATGGACGCCGCAGAACGCCTGTTGCGGTCCAGGGGCTATGCCGCCTTCAGCTATGCCGATCTCGCCGAGGTGGTCGGCATCCGGAAGGCCAGCATCCATCATCATTTCCCCACCAAGGAGGATCTCGGGACGGCAATCGTCAAAGATTATATCCACAAGGTCACCGAGAATTTCGCCCAGACCGAGGCGTCGTCGCCTCGGCTAGACGACCGTCTCGAAGGATTTCGCCAGGGCTTTCGGGTTGGGGCCGACCTCGGGATGCTTCCGCTTTGCGGTGCGCTTGCGGCCGAGAAGGACGCATTGCCTCAAGGCTTGCAACAGCTCACCAGCGAGTTCTTCGATATGCAGCTCAGGTGGCTGGCGAAAATTCTCGACGAAGCCATGGCAGTCGGAGAAATCCCAGCGGGCGTCGACACCTCTCAGAGAGCCTATCAGCTCCTGAGCGTAATGGAGGGCTCCAGCTTCATCGACTGGGCGATGCAGGACGGTCGCCGCATGGAGCTCGGCACCCTCTCGCAACTGGCGCGTATGCCGTCTCCCAAGCCATCCTGAAAGGATGACCGGTCTTAGGTTCGGCATTCGACTTCCTAATCGGTGGCCGTGGGCGCGTTGCTGATCGTCCAGCCGGCGCTCGGCGAACGACTGCTGCAATCGGCGGGATAAGAATCAACCCCGCGCACTCGTTTTGTCGGCCATCAGTTCACGGTATGCCGGCTCAATCTCGCTTCTGAATTGTGCCACCACTTTGTCAATCTCAGCTACAAGATCAGCAATCTTGGCCCCACTCTGGTCCATCATCGTCGAGATCTTCCAGTTGTAGAAAACCGCAAGACCGGTCGGAAGAAGCGAGACAACGCTCCCGATCATGAACCATTCCACAGATAGAGGCAAGCTGGCAAATATGGACGCGATGAATAAAGCCACAAGACCAGCTGCCGCTGTAGTAATGGCGATCACGCGAAGTCCACGATCCCAGTCCGCTATATTTGGATCAAAGCCTGATGGGGCGTATCCACCGAGATTATAGTCATGCATTTCGACCGTGGCCAGCAAAGAGGAGGCGCGCCGAGCGAGGCTCGTCTCCTCGTCGAAGGGCTTTGGAGTTGCCGGCATCCTTACCTCGCCAAGCAGCGCCTTGGCGTCCGCGGCGCGGGCTTTCGCGCTGGCCAATTCAGATTGCACCCGGGCAGCGACTGGCGTGCGTAGCTCTCGAAATGAAAAATAAGCGAGATTAAGCCCAATCGTGAGCTGAAGAACGGACTCGGTGTCACCTGCGGTCATAGTGGCCTCCGGTGCGCACCATAGCACAGCGACCAAGCGGTTTAGCAGCCTCAGGCCATTACCGAGCTGAATGGCGAACCACTCAGTGAATTGGCCGTGTAATTGACAAGGTGGCGCATAACCGCTGGAGCCAGGGGGAGTCATGTCCATAAGAATAGGACCGATGCGGCGGGTATTCGCCTTGCGCCATTGTCGGTCATTCCCCGGCCGCTGGGTCGATCCCGATGCCGGTCGGTCAGCTGCCGAGCTGCGCGACGACCTTCCGAATGGAGGAAATCCCAGCCGGCGCTCGCCAACCCCTTCAGCCTGATCCAGCAGGCAATGGAGATGGCGCTAAAGGGCCGCATCGCCGCCGTCTCGCCCTACCTGCTCATCGCTCGAGACCCGCGGGACTGGAGGTGGCGTGTTCAGTCGCTAGGCTTTCATTGTGGATCACCCAGCTTGTGGCCGTCGGCTTCGACAATTGCACAGGCCGCGCGAAGCTCGCGCTCGCTATAACCATGCAGCGCCACCACCTCGAAGGCGGCGTCCACGCTACGCGGATCGTTGTGGCGATAATAGATGCAGAAACGGCGTAGCGCTTCAAGGCGGGGATCAGCCATCTTGCCGGGCGTCGTGATGCCGAACAGAATTTTCAGTGCGCGCGGCAGCCATTCCGTCGGCGCAGCGCTCATGAGTCCTTCGTGTCGGGAGAATGAAGCTACTTGCGCCGATTGGAAATCCAGGTCCTGCTCATGGGCCAGCCGTCGGATTGGAACAGGCAGGTCGCCGATCCCCGCGTCCGCGAAGCGGAGCACGGCGTCAAGACAAGTCATGGCTGCATCCTATATGAGCGGACGCAAATGGAGGGCGCCTAGGTGCCACCCAGATCGAGCCGCGGCGAGGAGAAGAAGGCACTGCTCGGCATTAAATCCGCACAGAGCCAGGACGATGGTCAGCGCTCTCATTTCGAGACGCCTCCCGGCCGCCGCGCGAATAGGTAAGGCGCGGAGAGGACAACCATGAGCGTGAGTGTGCAGAAGGCGAGCAGCAGACTGTGCAGCGCAGCTCCGACGCATAGAAATACATACGCCGCCACCAGCAGGCCGAGAAGAGCATGCATGCCCGCATTCACGCGCCCCGCCTGTCGGAGTGGCGTAAGGTTGCGTCGGACGGGAGGCGCACCGGCGGAGTCAGCAAGCAATGCCGATGTCCGAGCTTGCGCTGTCTCGTCGAGTTCCACCCCCGTCGCGAATCTCTTCAATCCGATCATAGTCAGCTCCGATCTCCTGGATCGTCTGACAGCTGATTTGAACCTCCCCGCCTTGGAAGTGAAAGACCATTGTAATTGGAATCGATACCTTTGTGATATCGTCTTCAATAACGGCGCCGTTTCTTGGCGACAGCGCAGCCCGAATTGATCGCGATCAGAGGCGGGCCGCGCGATCTAATCAGCTCGAAAAGCAGGTCGCGCAAGCAACTCGAACGCATGGACGACCTCGTCGATCACCGCCCGTATACGTGCGGCACGATGCAGGTCCTTATGAGTAACCAGCCATACATCGTAGGAGGGCGTGCGCTCGCGATCCGGCCAGATTCGTATCAATCCGTCCCGTTGCGCGAGAGGTACCGCGACCTCACCGATACCCACGCCCGCCTTGATCATGGAGCGGGCCATCAGGCTGGAGTTTACTCCTACGGCAACACGTCCGGCGTGGATCGGCTCTCCGACGAGAGTCAGTGGCTCAGTTCCCAGGACGTGGGGCTGGTAGACTATGAGATCATGTCCCGCGAAGCCCTGTCCGGCTACCGGCTCGCCAAGTCGGCTCAGATAGCCAGGCGACCCGTAAAGGCCGATTGGCCATTGAGCTAGCCGTCGCGCAATCAGATCGGGATTTTCGGGGCTCACCGTCCTAATTGCGATGTCTGCATCGCGCCGAGCGAGGTTCAATACATCCGTCGACGTCGTCAGCACCATTGTGATGTCGGGATGCTTGGAGTGCAGGGCGCTTACCGCTGGAACCAAAAACTCAAGCGCGAGAGAGTCGGTTGTCGTAACCCGGACCTCACCTTCCAGCCGGGTATCTACACCGAAAGTTTGGCGGACCAGCTCATCGGCAGAGTTCTCCATCTTTTCGGCCGCCCGCCGGGCCAGCTCACCTGCGTCGGTAAGCGCATATCCCTCGGACGTGCGGAGGAAGAGGATAGTGCCGAGCGTCTTTTCGAGCGTGGCAATCCGCCGGCCGACGGTGGCTTGGTCCAGGTTGAGAGCCTTTGCGGCTGCGCGAAGCGTTCGCTCGCGCTGCACAGCGAGGAAGATCCGCGCGTCATCCCAGTTCATGGCATTTCCTGTGCGATGCGATTCTGCATGTCTCAAATGCAACATCACATCATCCGCCCGGCGCCAAGCGGTCTATCTATCAACCGGCACCTGGACGCGAACGAAGCAAATCCGGGGCAGCAAATTTCCTTACTTGTGGAGATTTTCGATGCAGACCAGCGCATATAAATTGCCGGGGTCAATGACGGCGATAGAGATCACTAAGCCTGGCGGACCTGAGGTCTTGGTACCGACAGTTCGTCCGGTTCCCGAGGCTGCGCCGGACGAGGTTTTGATTCGTATCCATGCTGCTGGGGTCAACGGACCCGATGTTTTCCAGCGGCAAGGTCTTTATGATCCGCCGCCGGGTGCTTCGGACATTCCTGGACTCGAGATCTCGGGAGAGATCGTTGCCATCGGCGGTACAGTGACGCGCTTCGCGATCGGCGACTTGGTCAGCGCGCTCGTTCCTGGTGGCGGCTATGCCGAATATGCTGTCGCCAACGAAAACGTGACATTGAAAATCCCGGAAGGTCTGAGCCTTGTAGAGGCGGCAGCCCTTCCCGAAACCTTCATGACGGTTTGGCTGAACCTGTTTCAGCGTGGTCAGTTCAAACGAGGGGACTCGGTTCTGATCCATGGCGGTGCATCGGGCATTGGCACGACTGCGACGATGCTGGCCAAGCAGTTTGGCGCTTCGCAGATCATTACGACAGTGAATTCCGAAGCACACCGCGAGGCCAGCCTTCGGCTCGGCGCCGACCTGGCGATCAACTATCTCGAGGAGGACTTTGTCGCGGTCTCCAAGGATTTCACCAACGGCAAAGGCGTTGATGTCATCCTCGATATCATCGCGGGGGATTACGTCGCCCGTAATTACGAGGCCGCGGCCATGAACGGCCGGATCGTGCAGATCAGTGTCATGAAAGGTCCGGCCCAGGCGCTCGATCTGTGGCCGATGTTGTTGAAACGCCTGACACATATCGGTTCGACCTTGAGGTCTCGGACGTATGAGGAAAAGGCCGCGATCATTGGGGAGCTCGAAACCCACGTCTGGCCTCACATAAAGGTCGGTACGATCAAGCCGGAGGTCTTTGAGACCTTTCCTCTTCATGAAGCTCGGGGTTCACATACTCTGATCGACTCTGGTCGACATGTTGGAAAAATTGTCCTCACGACAGCGGCATGGTCAGCGAGCGCAGCTAACACGTAAGAGACAACGTAGTCTGATATCCATGGGTTCGAAGACTCTTCGAGCCCATTGATATTACCCATAGTACTGCCGCAGATGTGGGCGGGTTGAGATAATCTTGACCGTCCGATCTGATAGGGCGTGGTCGAGAACCATGGATCATTGCTAGGTTCTGGGTCGATACGCCGTTTGATCTCGATGTCGCTACGACTTTACCCAATGCCTTCATGCCGATCCTACCGAAATCATCCCGTCGACAATTGTCAGACGGTGATTCAGAGCGGGACATGGGATTTGAGCTTTTGGAAAGAGACTGCGCCGAAGGCTGACCAGAGACGATGCCAAATCGTAACGAGTGGCCTCGCTTGCGATGTTCGGAAGACAGTCAAAGCAAAGATCTATGGCGCTCAGGATCTTGTCATCAGGCGAGACACTATCCGGCGAAGCGTAATATCCCGCCAGAAGCTGGAAAGCGGAGTCAAAGACAGATTTTAATTCGCAGTCCAAGGGCTTGGCGCCTTCCCTCATCTCGTCGATTGCCAGGCCCACGCGAACGTCTCTCAGCATTTCACTGATGGGTGCCGGGCCATCGCGCGCGATCGTGATAACGGATGCGAGAATGCTGATCCTGTCGAGCATCTGGCTCATCCAGCCGCTAGCCGTCATAGCATTGCGGGTATCGCACTGTCGGGCAATGGTGCGCTTGCCCGCCTGGAGCAGGCGGGCGACCCGGCCAGAGTGACCAGCCTCCTGGAGGAGTTGGACACAAGCGATGGCGATGGCACCTCCGCACAATTGGGCCAATCCGGCGTTGGCAAAGACGCCGAATGAACCGGCGTAGCGGTCGGCAAAGCCGACCGTGCCCGGGAACACGGCCACGACGCCCAAGGCCGATGCAATCAGTTTCGGTTGAGTCAGCGCTGCCCCCAGCACAAGCAAACCAGGAGCCAGGAGCGACGCGAGGATCATGAAATCCGTGGCACGGGGAAGGATGGCGAAATCATAGATTCCGGCTGCAACGACGCCCAGGAATCCACCAATCACGAAATTTCGCAGCGCTGGCATCGGAGCGTCAAGATTCACGAACAGTGCGCAACAAACCCCGGCCATGAATGCCGCCATGCCGCCTTCTGGCCATGCGGTAGCGATCCAGATCGCGCATGTGCTCAGCACACCCAAAATCGCGCCAAGGCCGCTTCGAAGGGCGAGATGGTAATCGCTGTGCAGGCGGCGATGGCCAGGGTTGCTCAACCGGGTATCGACGTGAGGGCGCCGCCAAAGAGGAGCCGGATCATGCAGTTCATCGCGCAATAGACGGGAGGCATGATGCGCGGCGATCAGCTCGTCCAACCGTTGGCAGAGGTTCAGACGCACCGCGTCAGACCAGTTTGCCACGGCCTCAGGACCGCGAGCGAGCTGTGAGGCGGCTTCACGCAGCGCCGCTACCGATGACGCGCGATTATTCCGGGGCAGGTCATCGGCAAGCCAGGCGCATGTCCGGTTAAGCAAATCCTGGATCTCGCTGGAAATCGCGATACCGTTGCGCTCCAGCTCGGTGAGGCGATCGTCGAGAGCTTCGGTCAGGGGCAACAGGAGTGAAAGCTGGTCTTCCAGTTGCCCGACCGTCCGCCCGTTCGGAAGGAGCCTCGCGGTATCGAAAGGAATATGGCTCGCCATCCGGTGCAGTTCCGTGATGTCTGCTGCAAGATGGTGGCGCTCGTGTGGAAGCTTCCTCTCGGCAGACCGACGGAGCGTATCAACGGACCATTTCTCGGCGTCTGAAAGCGCAGCGTCAACGCGCTCGAGGAGTGCCGCCATCACGGGCGTCGGAAAGATCAGCCCGTGGACAAGGCTCGCGCTGACGACACCAAGACCAATCTCCTGGACCCGGGCAATGGCGATGTTGAAAATCTGATCCGGCGTTCCGACCGAGGGAAAGGCGATGATGCTGGCCGTGTAGCCGGCGAGCAGGAAGATGTACGAGCGAGGCGTACGATCGAGCAAGGAGATGTAGAGGCAAAGGCCGAGCCACAGAGCGAGTGCGATTGATAGCACTGTCGGGGCGTTGACGAGGGTGGGGACAAGAGCGACCGCGACCGACGCGCCAAGTGCGGTCCCAAGCAACCGGAAAAGAGCTTTTTGCAGGGCAGTGCCTGAGAACGGCTGCGACACGACATATGCCGTCGTTATCGACCAATATGGCTTGGGCAGGCCGATCCGCAGAGCGATGAAGTACGCCAACATCGCCGCCGCAAAACACTTAAGCGAGAAAAGGGCGATGCGAATGCCGTATGGATCAGTCTTCATGAGCGGATTGTCGCTTCAGAGGGAGAGCGGTGTGGGTGGCTGCGGCTCGGCGCGCGCAAAGGGGGCGCTCAGCCGTGCCAGCCGCCGCCAAGGGCGAGGAAGACGTTGATCTGGCGATCGACGAGCGTCGCGTGTGACGTCGCGAGCGCGGCTTCGGCGTTCGCCAGGTTAGCCTGCGAGGTCAGCACGTCGATGAAGCTCGTACGACCAAACTTATAGAGGCGATTGGCCTGATCGGTCGCCTTTGCCGCGTCGTCTCTGGCCTGGGTCAGCTCGCGGTCCCGATCGATTTCCCGGGCATAGTCGTCAAGCGACGTTTCGGTCTGCTGCAGCGCGCTGATCACTGTGCCGTCGAACTGCGCTGAGGCGGCTTCCGCTGCCGCGCCCGCTTCCTGGATTCGGGCGTGCGCGACGGCCCTGTTGGGGAAACTGAAATTCACCAGCGGCCCGAGCGCGCCGCCTAGGGAACTACCCGATAAGAAATGGCTGAAGGGGCCGGCAGCGCCGAATGAGCCGCCGATGCTGACCTGCGGATAAAGCTGTGCCATCTCGACGCCGATGGTGGCCGTGGCTGCGGCCAGATTGCGCTCCGCCGCGCGGATGTCAGGGCGGCGCCTGATAAGGGCACTGCCATCCCCAATCGGAAGCGGCACCTTGAGTTCCGGGGCATTGGCACAGTTTTCAGCTTCGCGCGGATAGTCTTCCGGAGCGCGCCCCATCAGCGCCGCGAGTTCGTAGAGTGCGGCCTGACGATCGGCGGCAATCGTCGGAATGGCGGCGGCGCTCTGGTGAACGGCTGCTTCGGCGCGTGTAACATCGAAAGCTGTGCTGCGCCCGCCCGTTGCGAGCCGCCGGGTCACGTCAAGCGTCTGTCCCTGAACGGCGAGTACTCGTTGCGTGGCGGCCAATGTGGTGTTCGCCGAACAGATGTCGACGTAACTGCGTGCCACTGCTGCGGCGACTGTTACCCGAACCTGGTCTCGCGCCGCCTGGGTTGCTTCGGAATCTGCCTTCGCCGCTTCAATACCGCGTCTTATGCCTCCAGCCAGATCGAGCGGGTATGAGATACCTGCCCCGAGCGAGTAGGAATAACTGAGCCCGGGGAGGGGAAGCGTATACCCTCCGACACGTGCGATCTGGGCGCCTCCTGAGATCGTCGTGGTGATGAACCGTCCGGCCTGGGCCTCACGCACGACGAAGGTGGCCCTTCGAAGGTTGGCATCGGCAGCTCGCAGATCGGTATTCGCCCTTAACGCCTCCGTGATATACGCGTCGAGGCGGGCGTCGTCATACAGGTGCCACCAGTGGTCCGGCAGTGGGGCTTGGGCGAACACAGCCTCCTTGCCGCTGGTGAAGGCGCCATTGGCCGACGGTTGGCGAAACATCGAATGCTCCGGCACATGATAGTTGGGGCCAACGACGCATCCCGCGAGGGACAGCGGAAGCGCCGCTACGAACATAAGGGACGGTTTCATGGCTTGACCGCTCCTTGCGTCGGCAGGATAGCGACAGTGGCCGTGCGGCCGGCGACGAGTGCGGTCCCCGCAGGCATGCGATCGATATGAATTCGCACTGGGATGCGCTGGGCGAGACGAACCCACGAAAAGGTCGGCTGGACGTTCGGGAGCAGGTTACTGCTGTCGCTGCGCTGGTCGTCTGCGATGCCCGCCGAGACACTCTCGACATGGCCCACCAGCTCGTGGTCGTCTCCCATAAGGCGAACTTTTGCTGGGTCACCGACCCGGATGTGTCGGAGTTTGGTCTCCTCGAAATAGCCTTCGATTCTGAGCGAGTCCGTGTCGACCAACGCCATCGCTTGTGAGCCGGCGCCGACGAAGTCGCCGGGGTGAAGATCGAGGTTGGTAACGATCCCGTTGACGGATGCGTGAACCTCCGTTCGCCTGATGTTCAGCGCGGCCGTGTCGCGGGCGGCGACGGCTTGTGCGAGTGCGGCCTGGGCAGTCTCGACCTTGGCTACATTTTGCTCGTGGGTCTCAACCGCCACGAGATCACCAAGCGCCAGATCACGCTTCGCCTCGCGGCGGGCTTCGTCGACGGTAGCATGTGCGCTGGATATTGCAGCGTCGGCTTGTTCGAGAGCCGCAGTGTAACGCGGCCGATCTACGACGAACAGCAGCTGGCCCGTGTGCACATGCTGGTTATCCTGCACCGCGACAGATGTCACCAGACCGCCGACATCGGGCGTGACTCTAACAATGTCAGCGCGAACATGACCATCGCGTGTCCAAGGATCGCCTTCATATCGCTTCCAGAGCGCGACGGAGACACAAAGGGCGAGCCCGACGATCACGACCGTCGCGACCCACCGGAGAAGCGGGCTCAAGGAGCGGCTCACAGCCGACCGCCGAACGACGTCGAGACCGTGATGAGGCCGCCGAAGACAAGTACGAGCAATGCCAGGTCGCAGAGGGAGCGATAGGCGACCAGTCGATAAGCGCCTACAATCGTCAACAACTGACTCAGGAATGCCGTCAATCCAAGAGACAACACAGAGCTAAGTAGTAAGGCGGGTACATAGACCCCGCCTATCGAATATTCTCCGATCATCTTAAAATTCCTGTCTATATCGTGATCAGGATTCGACGGATTGAAGACCTCCCTGTCGAACGGCTGTGGGTCGGCGCCTGAGGCTACGCCTGTTCTTGGTCTGAACGTGGCGACCGCTCGGCGATCATGCTCAGCACGCGTTCGACAGTCTCAAGGTCTTTGGTCGGAATGTCCGAAAGCATCCGATCACGCAGGTTTGCGAGGCTGGTTTCGATCTGCGCGGCAATACGACGCCCGCGCGCCGTGAGCTGGAGGCTATTGGCCCGGCGATCCCGCGGATCGACCTCCCGGGTGACTAATCCGGCGTCTTGCAGGCGATCCAAGCGACGCACGAGCGACGCGCCGGATATACCAATCTCGGCTGCGAGGGGGGTCTGATGAGCGTCGTTGCCCAGTCGGTGGCGCATCAGAAGCACCAAGGTCCAGCCGCCATCGGCCGAAATTCCAAATCCGCGCACCGCATCGTCAGCAAGCTTCCGCCAATTTCGTAGGACGACCTGGAGTTGCCGTCCGAGTTGCTGACCGACCGGACTCCCGGCTCGTATTGCACATCGGTTCGAAATGAGCGGTGCGGTGGCCAGGACCTCCGCTGACTGGCTCTTGCGGCAAGCGGCAATCGGTGACGGCACCGGTTTGTCCCTTTCTCCATGACGCCGGACATCTCTTCCGCGAAATCGCGGAGGCAGAATGTCCAGCGAATTGGGGGGCGGCCTGCACGAGGGGGATGTGCAGGCCGCCGGTGCAACTTCGACGCTGCGCGAGGGGGGACACGTACGGTCGAAGTTGCGCTTGCCTGGCTAATGATTGTTCATGCAGCCGTCCAAGATCAATGCAGTCGGATTCGCAACCTTCCCGGTATCGAAGTCGGACAGACCAGACCTTCGATTTTGCTCTCGTCGCGCAGTCCTGATCCGCCAGAATCCATGATTTCTCTAACTTATAGGCGTTATATCAATGGCTTAATGGAACGCCTCCGCTGCAGTAGCGGGGACGCTCTCAAGCAGCGACGCCGAACGACCGCGATAACGGCAAGCCTTGAAGAGCAGATCAAAACGCCGGTCCGGTAAAGAATTCCACCCGAGCATTCCGCGGCCCTGGATCTGCGCCCACGTTGACCACCCAGATCGGATCGCGTCGACTGCGGCGATGGGGCATTCCGCAACAGATGCCCCTACCGGCCAAACCGTATGTACGGGATCGAACGCGAACTGGCGGTGCTTGCTGGTTAGCAGTCGGGTGGAGCTGTTGCCGATGCGCTGCATCCAACAGTGCTTGTCCGAGCACGATGCGGGCTCGTCGATCACCGGATCGCCGCCATTTCGTGATCTTCAGTCCGGGGTGGACATTCCCCAGGCAGCACCGGCAGGGGTCATTGGAAGGCCGCGGCCGGAAAGCGGTCCAGGTCTGCGGGGTGCATCGACGGTGACCGGTCCGGGGAGGGGGGAGCGCTCGGACCGCGTTCCGTCGATGCATTTCAGGACGTAAAGTTTATCTGTCATTTGGTCCAAGACTGATGCTATCGCGTTCCCAACCTTTTCGGTATCGGTATGGAACTCAGGCAACTTCGCTACTTTCTGGCTGTGTCGAGAACGCTCAACTTCACGCGTGCAGCGGAGGAGATGCATGTCGCTCAACCCCCGCTCAGCCGGCAGATCAGCAGCCTTGAGGAAGAACTGGGGACGCGTCTCATTGATCGGGAGGCGCGGCCCGTCCGGCTGACGGAGGCTGGCAATGTCTTTCGGGAGCGCGCCGCCGAGATTCTGTCGCGAATAGATCGTTTGAAAGATGAGACGACATCGGCTGGCCGAACTGGCAGGCAAACTCTGAAAATTGGCTTCGAAGTTTCAGTGCTTTATGGTCGTCTACCGGGCTTGTTGAAGCGCCTGCGATGCGACCATCCGCAATTGCAATTCGATCTCGTTGAAATGACGACGTCTGAACAGGTTCGAAGCCTGAAAGACGGAACAATCGATTTGGGGTTTGGTCGTGAGCTTGTCGTAGACGAGCAAATTGAACAAGTTATGCTCCGTCAAGAGCCGATTCTCGTGGCGATTCCCCCCAATAATCCTCTCGCCTATGATGCCAGGAGTTCTCTCCGCCTGAGTGACCTGGTGCAGGAGACCTTCATTGTTTATTCGCACGGAGACCGTGGTAAAGGGACCAATCCGTTACTTCGCATGTTCGAGGCACACGCGTTTGTACCTGCGCAGAAGGTTGAAATTCGAGATCTTCCAGCGGCCTTGGGATTAGTTGCTGCGGAAATTGGAATTTGCCTCGTGCCCGCTATCGGGCAGAGGATGCGCCTTGATGACGTATGTTACAAGAAGTTGGATGATCCGGCTGCGAAATCGTTCATTGTCATGAATATAACCTCCGGTAATACCTCTGCCATTGTTACTGAGATACGGAAGCAGTTGGATCTATTTGTAGATCCGCTCTCTGATTCAGGGCATTGATATAGCAGACGCTCGCATAGGCTTCTCAATTTTTCAGATATGGTTCGTCATGTGTCACGGGCTTGGTATTCGCCATCCAGCGTAAAGCGGGCCATGTGACATTCGCGGGAATGGTGGGATTCATAGATCGCCGACAAGATTTTGGGCAAGCCCGGTCACCACCGTTCTGACGCGGTCGACGTGCTGGGAGCCGGCTTGTTCCGCTGCGGCAACATCTCGCGCTACGACCGCAGCGCTGATCTTTTGGTAGTCGTCCAGCCGGATTTGGCGCAACAACGGCGACTGGTATTGGGAATAGATGATGTGCATTCCGACCGCGGGAAAAATGCGTTGAAGCTCCCGATTGCCGCCGATCTCGAGCAGGGCACGGTAGAGGCGCCTCCTCGCTCGACTGAATGTTGCTGGGTCCTGGGTCGCATCAAAGTCTGAGAGATCCGACATGGCCTGGCTCAGAACGGTTCCATGAAGCTCTTCTTTGAAGCCACGAGCCGCAGCCCGGCACATGATGGCCGTGACCCCCTCGGCGACCTCCAGAATTTCGAGGGTCTCGGCTAGATCGAGCTTGCGAATGGCGCCGGACCGGTGGCGGGACAGATCGACGACGCCCCGCGCTGCCAGCTGCTGCATCGCCTCCCGTACGGCGTTGCGTCCTACGCCAAATTGCGCCGCCAGATCAATTTCGACCAGCCTCTGGCCCGGTGCAATCCGTCGATGTTCCAGATCCTGCATGATGCCCCGATATACGCGCTGCGCGGCGCTTATTGGGCGTTCCGCGTCGGCGCTCAGGGGGGAATCCATCTCAGTCTCAACCACCATCTGATATTGCCCCACTTGATTGTTCCACAATTCCGTAGCACATCGTGCCACATCAATAGGAGAGAGGCCGCCGATTGTGAAGCAGTCGCTGGAATCGCTGAGAGGCAAAAAAGCCCTCATAACCGGAGGTTCGAGTGGGATCGGAGCGCACCTCGCAGCCACATTGGCTTGGGCCGGGGTTCATGTCCTTCTCACTGGCCGTCGGGAAGCTGAGCTTGAGAGAGTAGCGGAACGGATATGCAGAGCCGGTGGGCAGGCAACTGTTCGATGCCTGGATGTGACGGACACGGGCAGCATTGCAGCGATGGAGGGGCTGCTCGAGCCGATCGACATTCTCGTCAACAACGCGGGCGTCGTCAAAGAGGGCGCCGCGGTCGATATGCCCGAGGCCGATTGGGATCTTGTCGTTGATACCAACCTCAAGGGCATGTTCCTGATGGCGCAGGCATGCGCTCGCGCCATGGTCAAACAGGAGAAGGCGGGCTCGATCATCAATGTCGCGTCCATCCTTGGGTTGCGCCAGGCGAGCGGCGTGCTTTCCTATGCCGTCTCGAAGGCCGGCGTCATCCAGCTCACGAAGACCCTTGCCCTGGAATGGGCGCGCTTTGGCATTCGTGTGAACGCCATCGCGCCGGGCTATCTCGATACCGAGCTCAACAGGGATTTCTGGAGCACGGAGGCCGGCGCCGCACTTGTTCGTCGTATTCCCCAGCGGCGACTTGGACGATTGGAGGATCTTGATGGTCCGACGTTGCTCCTCGCATCCGATGCCGCAGCCTACATGACCGGAACAGTGCTCGCCGTGGATGGCGGTCACCTCGTCAGCAGTCTCTAGAAGCTGAGGGTCCGATGAAGAGGATCTATGATGATGCGTCTGTTGCCCTGGCAGGGTTGTTGTTCGATGGCATGACGATCGCCGCAGGTGGGTTTGGCCTCTGTGGCATCCCGGAGACGCTGATCGCGGCAATCGAGAAGAGTGGCGTCAAGGAGCTGACTGTTATCTCGAACAACGCTGGTGTCGATGGCTTTGGGCTCGGACGTCTCCTTGCGACCCGGCAGATCAGGAAAATGATTTCCTCCTACGTCGGCGAGAACAAGGAGTTTGAGCGGCAATATCTGTCCGGGGAACTGCAGATAGAATTCTGTCCACAGGGCACACTTGCGGAGCGCATGCGCGCTGGCGGAGCCGGAATTGCCGGATTTTATACGAAGACTGGGGTCAACACTCTCGTCGCAGAGGGCAAGGAACTGAAGACATTTGGCGACGAGGCATATCTCCTGGAAACGGGATTAACGGCTGACCTCGCGATCGTGAAAGCCTGGAAGGGAGATCCGTACGGAAATCTCATATTCCGAAAATCAGCCAGAAACTTCAATCCCATGGCTGCGACTTGCGGGCGTGTCACTGTCGCAGAGGTGGAAATCCTCGTTGAGGCAGGCGCCTTGGACCCCGATGCGATCCACGCCCCTGGTGTTTTTGTTCAACGTTTGATCCGCGCAACGTGCAACGAGAAGCGGATCGAGAAGCGAACGGTGCGCGAGGAACTGGCCTGATGACATGGACGCGGGACCAGATGGCGGCCCGGGCAGCTCGCGAGCTCGAGGACGGCGCCTATGTCAATCTCGGGATCGGCATTCCAACGCTTGTTGGCAACCACATTTCTGCGGATCTGGACGTCACTCTCCAATCGGAAAACGGAATTCTTGGCCTCGGGCCGTTCCCGCTGGAAGGGGAGGTGGATCCGGACATCATCAATGCCGGGAAGCAGACCATCAGCGAACTCGATCGAACGAGCTATGTCTCCTCCGTGGAGAGTTTCGGGATGATCCGCGGCGGCCATATTCAACTGTCGGTCCTCGGCGCGATGGAGGTTTCCGAGCGTGGCGATCTCGCCAACTGGATGGTGCCGGGGCGCACCGTGAAGGGCCCTGGTGGCGCCATGGATCTCGTCGCGGGCGTCCGACGGATCATCGTGCTTATGGATCATTTGGACAGGAACGGCGCCCCCAAGTTCAGGCGTTCGTGCACTCTGCCCCTTACCGGCGCGAACGTTGTCGACGTGCTGGTTACAAGCATGGCCATGTTTCGGCGTCGAGACCGTGGCTCCCCTTTTCGGCTGGAAGAACTTGCGCCCGGGGTCACTCCGGAGGCGCTCCGGGCGTCCAGCGAAGCTTTTTATGAGGAATGACCATGTCCCCCTTATCTGACGGCCGGTCTCCCGCGGCTATGATCGCCGACAGGGTTGAAGCCTTTGTTCGGGAGGTCGTCATTCCCTACGAGAAGGATCCGCGACTGGGTGCGCACGGTCCGTCCGAGGATCTGGTTCATGAATTGCGAGACAAGGCGCGCGAAGCCGGCGTGTTGACGCCGCATATCCTATCCGACGGGACCCACCTGACGCAGCTGGAAACCGCCACGGTCCTCAAGCGCTCCGGACTGTCCCCGCTCGGTCCCGTGGCCGTCAACACGATGGCGCCGGACGAGGGAAATATTTACCTGATCGGGAAGGTCGGCACAGAAGCCCACAAAGAGCGCTTCCTTCGCCCGTTGATCGCCGGCACGGCGCGTTCCGCCTTTTTCATGACCGAGCCCGCAGCGGACGGTGGGGCAGGGTCCGATCCCTCAATGATGTTGACCAGCGCTGAGCGGCGGGGAAGCGATTGGATCATCAATGGGCGAAAGGCTTTCATCACGGGAGCCCAGGGTGCAAAGGTCGGTATAGTAATGGCGAAGTCGGACGATGGGGCTTGTCTGTTCCTCGTCGATCTCCCTGATCCGGCCATCCGCATCGAACGCGTGCTCGACACGATCGACAGTTCCATGCCGGGCGGCCACGCAATTGTCGCGATCGATCATCTGGTCGTCCCGGACGACCAGATGCTGGGAAAGAGCGGTGAGGGCTTCACCTATGCACAGATCCGACTGGCCCCCGCGAGGCTGTCCCACTGTATGCGGTGGTACGGAGCCGCGGCTCGGGCACAGGAAATCGCAACCGACTATGCCTGCCGCCGACAGGCCTTCGGCAAGCAGCTGATCGACCATGAAGGCGTCGGTTTCATGCTCGCCGAAAATCTCATCGATCTCAAACAATCGGAGCTGATGATCGACTGGTGCGCGGAAATTCTGGATTCAGGATCGCTCGGAACGGCCGAAAGCTCGATGGCGAAGGTCGCCGTTTCGGAGGCGCTGATGCGCGTCGCGGATCGCTGCGTGCAGGTAATGGGCGGCACCGGCGTATCCGCTGACACGGTGGTGGAGCAGATCTTCCGGGAAATCCGGGCGTTCCGGATCTACGATGGTCCGACCGAGGTCCACAAATGGAGTCTCGCGAAGAAGCTGAAACGCGACCATGCCGGGGCGCGTCTATGAACGGCTCCGTGGAAGCCCCGGCAGGATCCGGTGGGGTGTCCGCCAAGTTTGCCATCGACGTTGGTCGTCTGGGCAAATGGATGATGTCCAACGTCCAGGGTTTCCCTGGTCATTTGACTGTGGAGAAGTTCAGCGGTGGCCAGTCGAACCCGACCTACAAGGTCTGCACGGAAAACCGGGATTATGTTTTGCGCCGCAAACCGCCTGGGGTCCTCTTTAAGGGTGCACACGCAATCGACCGTGAGGTCCGGGTGCTCACGAGCCTCGAGGCAACGGGGTTTCCGGTTCCTCGCGTCCATGGGTATTGCGCCGACGAGAGCGTCATCGGCACGCCCTTCTATGTAATGGACATGGTGGAAGGTCGCATATTCTGGAATGCATCGCTGCCTGAGGTCCCGCGTGCCGATCGCCCGGCATATTTCGAGGCGATGAACCGCACCATCGCCCAATTGCACGCGATCGATCCCGACGGGATCGGGCTCTCCGATTTTGGCCGCGGTGGCAATTACTTTGAGCGACAGATTGCTCGCTGGTCGCGCCAGTATCTCGACGACGCGGACGCAGGGCGCCACCCAGATATGGATCGGCTTTTGGAATGGCTGCCGGCTCACATCCCGGCTGGTGAGGAGACCGCCATCATCCACGGCGACTTCCGCATCGACAACATGATCTTTCACCCGGACGAGCCACGCGTTGTCGCAGTTCTCGACTGGGAGCTTTCTACCTTGGGGCACCCCCTGGCGGATTTCACCTACAATGCGATGATGTATCGCGTGCCCCCGGACATCGTGGCAGGCCTCGCCGGGATCGATCTCGCCGCCCTCAACATACCGTCCGAAGACGAATATGTCGCCGCCTATTGCAGGAACAGCGGAAGGTCGGAAATACCGCACTATCAGTTCTACATGGTATTCAACCTGTTCCGACTCGCTGCTATTTTCCATGGGATCAAGGGCCGAAGCATTCGCGGGAATGCCGCGTCCCCTGAATCTGCTCAGCGTGCCGCTTCATTTCCGGTTTTGGCGTCGCTCGCCTGGCAAGAAGCTCGCGGCTAGTGGCGGCGACCGTCCCCGGTACCTCCAGCGGCTGTCCGCCACTTGCGTTCGCGGCCCTCGATACCGACAGAATCGCAACATGTGCTTCTCCGGCCGCGTCGACGATTGAGTCCCGCATGTCCGTAATGGGCCCGGGCAGGGCTCAGGCCGGTCAGAATCTTCGGCACGTCCCTGCCGGTGAGCGATACATGATGCCCGCGACAGCTGGGACAGAGATTGACATTAGGGATCGATCGTTCTCTAATGCGCTCATGCAGCGTCGAGTCGCCAAATTCGGTTCTCCCGGTCGTCCTCGAGAATTCGATATGGAGGCGGTGCTCGATAAGGCGATCGATGTTTTTCGTGAACGTGGATACCACGCAACGTCGATTTCACAGTTATCGAAGGCCACGGGGTTAACAACGGGGAGTCTTTACAAGGCTTTCTCGGATAAGACGGACCTCTTCTGCACTGCGCTTGATCGCTATGTTGCTCGTCGTGCCGACGCACTGTCCGAGTTACTGGTAAATGTGAAAGGTGGTTTGGAGAAGGTGGAGATGGCGGTCGCGTTCTACGCGGACGCCTCTCTAACCGGTGATGGGCGGCGAGGATGTCTGCTCGTTAATGCCGCGACCGAATCCGCCGCAATTGGCGACGTAAATCTGCTTCGAAGGGTCCAGGATGCCTTGGGGCAGGTCGAGCGCCTCCTCATCGAGCTGATACGTGAAGGACAGGCGGACGGAAGCATTTCAACCCGTGTGAACGAAGAGACCGCCGCGCGCCTCATGATGTGCCTGTTTCAGGGCGTCAGTGTTGTGGGTGCAGCCGGCCTTCCCGACCTGGGGGTCCGCTCGCTCGTCGAAGCTGTCGTCGCCGGGCTGAAGTAGAACTTTCTTTTGCCTAATTTGGAAACGATCACTTCCTATTGGAGCATCTGCGATGTCGATGAAAAGCTATGCTGTGCACGCCAACGGAATACGTCAACATGTCGTAGAGGCGGGGGATGGCCCGCCTGTCGTCCTTCTGCACGGCTTTCCTGAGACGAGCTTCGGCTGGCGATATCAAATTCCCGTACTCGCAGAGCGGTACAGGGTCATAGCGCCCGACCTGAGGGGCTATGGTGAAACGGACAAGCCCGCGGCCGGCTACGATAAGCGGAATATGGCGAAAGATATTCGCGATCTGCTCCACGAGCTCAACCTTTCGAAGATCGCGCTGGTGGGGCATGACCGTGGAGCTCGCGTTGCTACCCGCTTTGCAAAGGATTATCCCGAGCTGGTTGACCGGCTCGTCGTGATGGACAATGTCCCCACTCGGATCGTCGCACGTGATATCGATGCCAAGATCGCTCGGGCCTATTGGTTTTTCCTTTTTCACCTGGTTCCCGACCTGCCGGAGGCATTGATCGCCAGCCGCGAGCATATCTGGCTCCGGCATTTCTTCTCCGACTGGTGTTATGATCCGGCCGCAATCACGGGCGATGCGTTCGATACCTATGTCCGGGCCTACCAGGCGCCCGGTGCCGTCCGTGGCGCAATGGCCGATTATCGCGCGAATGCAGAGGACGTTGCACAGGACAGCGCTGACGCCGACATCAAGATCAGCTGTCCCGTCATGTCGCTCTGGGGTGCGGACTTCTATGCCGTCGGCAAGCTGTTCGACATGCCCAAGATTTGGGCGGAAATGGCGGATAATCTGGTTACCCATGCGATCCCTCAGTGCGGACACCTCCCGCAGGAGGAGCGCCCGGACATCGTCAACGCGCTGCTTCTGGATTTCCTCAAAGGTTGGCAGGGCTGAAGAGCGTGGTCGAAGAGATTATTGCAGATGTTCAATAGCTTAACCTAACGAAAGGATGATGCTATGAGATTGGCACGATTTGGCGCTCCGGGCGAGGAGCGTCCGGCGCTGGTCGATGGCTCGGGTCGGTTACGCGCGCTCGATGGTCATATTTCCGACATTGGGCCGGAGACGTTGGCAGAGGAGCAGCTCGTGAAGCTCGCCGCCATCGATGTCGAAAGTCTTCCCCTGGTTGACGACCAGCTGGCTCGGCTGGGCCCGCCTGTGGGTCGTATCGGCAAAATCATTTGCATTGGCCTCAATTACACGGACCACGCTGCCGAGGTCGGCCTGCCGCTGCCGACGGAGCCGACCGTCTTCATGAAGGGCTCACGCCCCACCGGCCCGAATGACCCTGTTCGCCTGCCGCGGGGTTCTGAGAGAGGTGACTGGGAGGTCGAGCTCGGCATCATCATCGGTCGGGGCGGACTTTACATTGAAGAAGAGCGAGCGCTCGAGCATGTGGCGGGCTTTTGCCTGGTCAATGATCTCACCGAGCGCAGTTATCAGATGGATCGGGGCGGGCAATGGACCAAGGGTAAAAGCTTCCCCGGTTTTGCGCCGCTCGGCCCCTGGCTCGTGACAAAGGACGATCTTCCCGGTTTTGGCGCCCTTAAGATCTGGCTGGATGTAAACGGCCGCCGATTCCAGGACGGTAACACGAGCAATCTCGTCTTTGGCGTAGAGAGAATCGTCAGCTATGTTTCACAGTTCTACGAGCTGGAGCCGGGCGATCTTATCGCCACCGGGACCCCTGCAGGCGTGGGCCTGGGCCAGAAGCCGCCGGTGTTTCTCAAAGCAGGCGATGTGGTGACGCTCGGGATCGAGGGCCTCGGCACCCAGCGCCAGGAAATTCGCGCCTGGGGTGGCTGAGCTTCGATACACGGATGTCCATTGGCCGTCCGATGCCCGAAATTGGCTCCTGATCCGTAACCTCTGCGCAAATCGCGATTGTGAGAAGCCCAGCATCTTCGCAGTTTGATGATCGCAGTCGTACGAATGAAGGCCGTGACCTTTCCGAAGAGGTGTTCAAAACAGGTTTTATTCAAATGTCGATCTAACATTTCGGCAGGATGACGCGTAACAAAGGATTATATTATGAATTCCATGCATCAAAAGCCCAGGTCATTTCCAGTTGGACTGACCAAGGGCGATGTCATGCGGCGCGCCTTTGCAATGCCGCTCGCGAGCCCAGCCTATCCGCGAGCCCCGGACCGGTTCTTCGATCGTCCAGCTCTCTCCGTCACCTATCGCACTGATCTGGAAAATATAAGTGAACTAGTGCCGGAACCTCTGCTGCTCCGGGAGCCCCTCGTAACTCTCACGTTTCTGTTCATGGTTGCGCCAGGAATAGGCGATTATTACGAGGTTAGCCAGAGTATTCCGGTTTCTATGGATGGGGAAAACTTCAACTTTCGACCAGCTATGTATGCCGGTAATGTTACGGCGATTTTGGACGGCCGTGAAATCTGGGGCCTCCCGAAGAAATATGGATCGCCGATGCTCGCCGTCCAGGACGACACCCTGGTCGGCACGCTTGAGTACAGCGGAACGCTGATTGCACGGGCTACAATGGCTTATAAATACGAGGAGATGGATGCTACAGAAGCAGAGCGATCACTTCTCGTGCCAAATGTAGTTCTCAAGATCATCCCCGATGTCGACGGAAAGCCTAAGGTGCTGGAACTCGTCCGGTTTGACTACCAGGATCTTGTGGTAAGGGGCGCGTGGCGCGGACCAGGCACTCTCGAATTATTCCCTCATGCTCTGGCGCCGCTTGCAACGCTACCCGTGAGAGAGATTGTCTCGGTTACGCACACTATCTGCGACATCACATTGCCATATGGGAAGGTGGTCTTCGACTATCTTTCATAGTTTTGCGGCATTTTGTTCGTTTTGGCGAACAAAACCCTGCAAAACCGACGGTAGAAACCGTTCTGCGCAAGGGGAATCCGGGTACCCGAGAAGGCCAACCGGCTCGATCGGCTTTTGTAACTTTGTCTCGATGACAGTCATGAACTGAGAGGTCGATCATGAAGATGCCTGAGGTGGATCAGACAGCCATCCGGCGCCGCGCTGCGATCGCCAAACAGCTGCGGCGCATCGTCGGTCATGAATGGGTGCTCGATAGTGAGGCCGAGCGCCGTCCCTATGAAAGCGATGGCCTGACCGCCTACAGCGCTTCACCGCTTCTGGTCGTGCTACCGGAAACCACGGACGAAGTGCAACGGGTTCTCCAATACTGCCACAGGGAACATCTAAAGATCGTGCCGCGTGGATCGGGCACCTCGCTGTCTGGCGGTGCTCTTCCGCTTGAGGATGCCATCCTTCTCGTTACTGCCCGCATGAACCGGATTGTGGAGGTCGATGCGCGCAACCGCGTAGCACGCGTGCAACCGGGTGTACAAAATGTGCGCGTAACAGAAGCCGTGAAGCACCTTGGCCTGTGCTACATGCCCGATCCGTCCAGTCAGGCGATTTCGACTGTTGGGGGCAATGCCGCTGAAAACTCCGGCGGTATCCATTGCCTGAAATATGGCGTGACCTCGAACCATGTTACGGGGATTGAAGCCGTCTTGTTGACTGGCGAGATCGTGCAATTTGGCGGAAGTTTTCTGGGAGCTGCGGATGGCGAGTTCGATCTGACCGGGATCATGATCGGTTCGGAGGGGTTGCTGGCCGTCATCACCGAGGTCTCGGTACGCCTGGTGCCACAACCGCTCACGGCCCGTGTGCTTTCGCTCGGTTTTCCGAGCGTCGATGCGGCGAGCAAGTGCGTAGGCGCCATCATAAGCGATGGCATCATACCCGCCGGACTGGAATTCATGGACCGCAAAGTGATCGATGCCGTATCGTCGATGCTTGGCAAGACTCGTCACCCGGATGTCGAGGCGATCTTGCTCTGCGAACTGGATGGTCCGGCTGTCGAGGTCGACGCCTTGGTGGGGAAGGTCACCGACATTGCCCGTGGAATTGGGGCCTCCGAGGTACTGATCAGTAATTCAGAAGAAGAGCGGGCCAAGCTTTGGGAAATGCGCAAGGCCGCGTTCGGAGCCATGGGCAAGATCGCGCGAGATGTGTACGTTACCGATGGGACCATACCCCGTAACAAGCTGCCGGAGATGCTCGAGAAAATTGAGCATTTGTCGCAGGTGCACGGACTTGATTACGCAAACTGCTTTCATGCGGGCGACGGTAATTTGCATCCAATGGTGTTATTTGATGCCGCCAAGCCTGGAGATCTTGAGAAAGCAGAGATGTTCGGGGCGGACGTTCTTAAGGCCTGCGTTGATCTCGGCGGAGTGCTGAGCGGGGAGCATGGGATTGGCGTCGAAAAACGTGATCTGATGAGTCACCAGTTCACGGAGGCAGATCTGACACAGCAGCAACGCCTGAAATGTGCCTTCGACCCGCAGGAGCTTCTCAATCCGGGCAAAATGTTTCCCACGCCATGTCGCTGCGCGGAGCTCGGCCGCATGCACATGCGCGATGGGAAAATGCGCTTCCCCGATATTCCTCGATTCTAGGCGATATTCAATGAATGGTCTTCAGACAAATCAAGATCTGCCGTCTATTCGGCCTGAGAATGTCGATGCTCTGGTTGAAATCCTTTCGGGAGCCAATGCGGATGGCACGAAAGTCGAAGTCACCGGTGGCGGCACAAAGCGCACGCTCGGCGACGCTGTGATCGCGGATGCCGTGCTAGATCTGTCGGGATACTCGGGAATTGAGCTCTATGAACCGGAAGAACTCGTCATCAGGGTGCGGGCCGGTACCTCCCTCGGCGAGGTACGAGAGACTCTAGCCGCCAAAAACCAGCATCTTGGCTTCGAACCCCCAAGCTACGCGCGTTTCTTTGGTGGTCCGGCCGGGTCTGACACGATCGGGGGCATCATAGCATGCAACCTTGGCGGTCCGCGGCGCATCCAAGCTGGCGCGCCGCGTGATGCCATCCTCGGCGTGGAAGGGGTTAATGGCCGCGGTGAGTTCTTCAAGGGCGGCGGTCGCACCGTCAAGAATGTCACCGGTTACGATGTACCCAAGCTGATGACCGGGTCGTTCGGAGTGCTGGCTGCGCTTACAACGGTGACACTCAAAGTGTTGCCCGCGTTCCCGCACGAGGTCACGCTCCTTCTTTCCGGGCTTGACGACGTGTCGGCGACCGAACTTCTCGGCGACATTCTCCGTGCGCCAGCCGATATTAGTGGTGCTGCTCATTTGGGCGGATCGCACCGGGATGCGCCGGTGACCGCGTTGCGGCTCGACGGATTTGCAGACACCGTCGCAGCCCACGAGGATGAGGTGCGAAGCCGTCTCCGCACCAAGGCCGACATCAAAAAGATCGTGGATGCGGAAAGTCGCCACTTCTGGCGGGAGTTGCGCGATTTGTCTTCGTTCTCGGAGGACCAGGATGCTTGCGTGTGGCGACTGATGCTGCCGAACACGCACGCAGCGAAGGTGGTCGAAGCCGTTGGCGGCGAAGCGATCTATGACTGGGGCGGCTCACTGGTTTTTCTTCGAATGGAAGCTCGTGAAGCAGAGGCGCGGGCGCGGGCGCTCCGAACGATGGTGGGGAAAGTCGGTGGAAGCGCTTGCCTGTTCCGAGGACCGCCTGCGCTGCGCCGGGAGATCGGAACGTTTCAGCCGCGCACGAGGGGACTTTCCCAACTGGGAGAGCGTGTCCGTCAGATGTTCGATCCGAACGCAATCCTCAATCCCGGCAAACTCGGCGCAGCTGTCGTTAGCGGAGCGTAAGATGAAGACGAACATTTCCGAGGCCGCCTTGGCCGACCCGAAGGTTGCACTGTCCAACGACATCATTCGGTCGTGCGTCCACTGCGGCATCTGTCTGTCACACTGCCCGACGTACCAGGTGCGACATGATGAGAATGACAGTCCACGGGGCCGCATCATGCTGATGCGTAATATGTTTGAGCAGGAGGGGCCGCCGGACGAAAAGACGGTTGAGCATCTCGACCGCTGCCTTACCTGTCTCGCCTGTGAAGCGATCTGCCCCTCCGGGGTGCAGTATTCCAAGCTCATCGCCCATGGACGCGAGCATATCGAGGCAACCTACCGTCGCCCGCTTCTGCAGCGCGCTATCCGGCGATCCCTGGCATTTCTCATTCCCAATCCACGCCTATTTCGCTTGAGTCTGCTCGTTGGCAAAATGGTGCAGCCGCTGAAATGGATGTTCTCCGGGACGCTGCGCGCCATGCTTGACATGATTCCGAAAAATAAGGCGCCTCGGGCCGGCGCGGTCGATCGACCGCAGGTCTTCCCGGCCGAAGGAATCCGCCGGGCGAGGGTCAGCATTCTTGTTGGCTGTGTGCAGACCGTTCTGGATCCGAAGATCAACGAGGCTACAATAAGGCTGCTCCAGCGCCATGGCGTGGAAGTGGTCGTCGCTCGCGGAGTGGGATGCTGTGGGGCGCCGTCCGAGCATATGGGTTTGGAGGAACTTGCGCTCCCTCTGGCGAAAGCGAACATCGATGCCTGGTTGAACGAGGCAGACAGTCCCGATGGCCTGGATGCCATCATCGTCAATACGTCCGGCTGCGGGACGTCGCTCAAGGCCTATGGCCATGCGCTGCGTCTGGACCTGGCCTGGAAGGACAAGGCCGCGCGTATCAGTGGGCTTGCAAAAGACATCACGGAGTTCATGGCGGAATTTGGTCTGCAGGCGCCGAAAAAGCATCGCGGACTGCGCGTCGTCTACCATTCAGCGTGCTCGATGCAACACGGTCAGCGGATTGTTCACCAGCCTCTCGATCTCTTGCGCAAAGCTGGGTTCGAGGTCGTCGAAGTGCCCGACGGATTCATGTGTTGCGGCTCGGCGGGCGTGTACAATCTCTTGCAGCCCAAAATTGCGGGTGAGCTAAAACAACGAAAGGTGGAGAACATACGTTCGGTCCAGGCGGATGTTGCCGCTAGCGGGAACATCGGCTGCATGACGCAGCTCGCGAATTCAGTTGGAATACCCTTTGTGCATACGGTTGAGTTGCTCGATTGGGCGACGGGTGGCCCCTTACCCGAAGCCATGAGGACAATGAAGGTGCGTGATGCGGGCTGTGGCGCTCGCTAGGCGCATCCGCGAGAAAGATCGACGCTTCCGATTGGGACTTCTTTGCTGCCAATCTTCTGAACAGGTCGTCGCGGATCGGGCCATCGTCGAAAACCACCAAGCATACTTCGATGTCACCCGTAATGGACGGGATTGACGCGTTGGCTGATCCGACGATCGCCCGACGGGCGTCAGCGTATATCCGAGGCAGAGCGGTCGGCGAGCCCTATGCGGTCTCGGGTCCGTAGCCGCCTCACGCGTGGTTATCCACATGCCTCTATCTGCTAACGCATTCAGCCCGGCGATCCTAACGAGAGCTTTGAAGACACGCCGAAGCGCATACGTCATGCCGAACTCGTTGCCAGTTTGATGATCTCGACAAAGGTGATTGAGGGCATAATTGTATCCGATAGGCATCGGCGCCTTTCTGCGGATGTCAGCTTCCTTCGCTACCCCTGGAACCGGTCAGACCGCCAGCGGCCAGCTTACGGCATCAGAGGTTTGGCAAATGGTGGCGCGTCACCCATACCATGGTCAGGTTCGCGCAGCCTTTGCGGAGCATCGCGCAGACGACGACTGGAGAAATTGCCGGGCGGGGCCGTCTTTACATTCGGATGCTGGCTGGCGTCAGGGCCAAGCGACAGTCTCGTTGCCCGGAAGGTCAACGGGTACGGAAGGCGGTTCACCGCGGAACCGCCAAGGCATGGGTCCCACCTCCATCCAGTGCAGCCCGTCGAGTGCTACAAAGCCGACGGGTAGCAAGTCGATCAGATTGCTGACGATACCAAGAATGCCTTTCGAGAGCTGACCCGGTTTGGCGAGCACCGCAGAGAGGGATTCGCGTACCAAGGCCAC
>FTCV01000895.1_pt1 | contig 27329 bp, 23 predicted proteins | sample 1639691 | NCBI WGS metagenome assembly FTCV01 (sample SAMEA3914864, study PRJEB12502) | metagenome | biome: forest; material: soil | place: USA | collected 2012-03-12 | depth 0.3 m
CAGCGTGTTGACGAATTCCGGCGTCACCTATGAACTTGCCGGTGTGGCTGCAGAGGCTGTGAAGGCAGTCAGCGGCCAAACCCATGCGGGTCGCCGGCAGGGACGCGCCGCCGACCAATCCTTCTGGGGCGTCGGCATTCCCGCCATGTTCGGCAGCGTCAGCCACCAACCGCCAGGGCCGGTGAAGATGCTGACTGCGCTCGGTTGGTGGTGGCATACGCCGCACGATCTTCTCGCGAATATCGACGAGGCCAATCTCGTCCGCGATACCCGGCTCATTCTGAAGGTCGTGCTGAACCTGCTTGAGAGCCCAGTGCTGCCGCTCGATTATGCGGCTTACGCCGAGGCGCTGATCGCGGAGCTTTCCCGGATCGAGACTGCGCTTGAAGAACGGCTCGATATCTCAGTGCTGACGGCTAAGGCGTTTGAACTGAAAGCGAATGCCGAGCGGCTCAAACAGAAGGCCGGTGTCGAAGCGAAGGCCGAAGCCTGCAATCGTGCTTTGATGCGGGTTTCCCGGGCTTTGGTGCCGCTGAATTATACGTATGGAGACCGGTTCCGTCATGATCCGGCCCTTTCGCATCCGGCTTGGCCATCGTTGGAAGGTTTACGCGAACTCGCGCGGGCGGAAAAAGGCTCGACCGAGCTGCCTTTCTGCATCGTTCACGCCCGCCAAGTCAGGAACCGCGCGCTTCACGCGCTTCATGAAGCGAACGCAGCATTCGAGACGGTGCTCGCATGACGCCGCACATTGCATGCAAGGAGTCGAAAAGATGAAATCCATCAAGTCGATCATCGCTGCCGCGGCGCTTGCTGCATTTGGATTGGCTGGTGGAACACCTGCCAACGCAAAGGACTGGTCGAGAATCCGGATTGGCGTCGAAGGCGCCTTTCCTCCATGGAATCTCACCGACGCCAACGGCAAACTTGCCGGCTTCGATATCGACCTGATCAATAACCTTTGCGATCGCGCCAAAGTGAGCTGCGAATTGTTTGCGCAGGAATGGTCGGGCATGATTCCGAGCCTCAATGCGGGCAAATTCGATGCGGCTTTGTCGATCGGCATCAACGAAGCGCGCAAGAAGGTAATCGATTTCACGGTTCCCTACGCCAGCGGTGCAGCGACCTTTGCGATCGCGAAAAAGGGCTCCATTCCCGCCTTGCCGATGACCGGCGAGCGGCTCGACTTGAACGATAAAGCCAAGGCCGAGCCTGTAGTCGCTGAGATCGACAAGCTGATCAAAGGCAAGACAGTCGGCGTCGTCGCCTCGACCAGCCATGAGCAGTTGATCAATACCTTCTTCGGCAAGGATGTCAGCGTACGCACCTACAAGACCTCGCAGGAACGCGATTTCGATCTTCTGGCGGGGCGCGTCGATATAGGTTTCGATAGCGCGATCTATACGATGTATATCAAGGACAAGCCCGGCAACGAGGAACTCGCCGCCAGCGGACCGCTGATCAAAGGCGCCATGCTGGCGACCGAGGTCGCGATCGGCTTGCGCAAGGATGAACCCGAACTGAAGGCGCTCTTCGATAAGGCCATCGGGGAAGCGTTGGCGGACGGCACCATCCGGACGCTATCAGTGAAATGGATGAAGTTCGACCTCAGTCCCGCCAAGGCGAATTGAAACGAAATCAGGATTTTAGACGAGAGGACATGACGCTGTGACCGGATCAAGAATTATTGCTTTTGCGCTGGCGGGCTTCGCCCTAGTTTCCGCTCCGGCTCATGCGGAAGCCGGCAAGCAATGGACCAAGATCCGGATCGAGACGGAGGGCGCTTTCCGCCCCTGGAATTTCACCAATCCGGACGGAACGCTTGGTGGCTTCGAGGTTGATCTCGCCAAGGACCTTTGCGCTAGGCTCAAGGTCGAATGCACGATGGAGGCGCAGGCCTTTGATGGCGCCATTCCGGCCCTAAATGCCGGCAAGTTCGACGTGATCATCTCCGGTATGTCGGTAACGCCAAAACGCGAGGAAGCCATTCTGTTCTCGGTGCCCTACGGTTCGACGGGCCAGAGCTTCGCGGTGTTGAAGGACGGCCCTCTGGCGAAGTTGCCGGGTAAGGATCAGGTTTATTCGCTGAGCAGTGACGAGCCTGGGGCCATCAAGGAGATCAACGAACAACTGAAGCCCATGCTCAAGGGTAAGGTCATTGGCGTGCAGAGCGCCTCGATCGCGGCTGCCTTTGTCGATAAATACCTGAAGGATGCGGTCGAAGTCCGCGAATACAAGACCACCGACCAGCATGATCTCGATCTGAATGCAGGTCGCGTCGACGTTATCATGGCGTCCATGGCCTATCTCGGCGGCACGATCGCCAAGGATGGCAACAAGGACATGGCGATCGTCGGGCCTCGCTTTCAGGGCGGCATCCTCGGCAAGGGTAGCGCAGTTGGCATCCGCAAGACCGATCCTGAACTGAAGGCGATGTTCGACGACGCGATCAAGGCGGCGCAGGCTGACGGCACCATTTTGAAACTGTCGATGAAATGGTTTGGTTTCGACGTCACGCCCCGCTGACGTAGTTTGAACATGGCGTGAATATCCCGGCGCTGCTCCGTTCCGTATATAAGCGGTAAGCATGTTAGGATGGCGCCATGGAGCAGCCTGCCTCGACCGAGATGTTCTATGCCGATACGCCGAGCTTCGGCAGTTTCGGCAGCATCGTCGATCCAAGCATTTATCGGCCGCTGCCAGATGACTGGTGGCTTGGGCTTTCCGATGTCGTGCGCTCCACCGAAGCGATCGCCAATGGCCGCTACAAGGTTGTGAATACGGCTGGTGCCGCGGTCATCACGGCGGTGATGAATGCATTGCCGGGCGTGAAGTTTCCCTTCGTCTTCGGTGGCGACGGCGCGAGTTTCGCGGTGCCGGATCAGCATGTGCCTGCCGCCCGCGCGGCGCTTGCGACGACGGCCGCCTTCGTCAGGGACGATCTCGATCTTGGCCTGCGCGTTGCCATGGTCCCGGTTGCCGAAGTACGCCGGGCCGGCCTTGATGTGCGCATTGCCCGCTATGCGGCATCCGACAATGTCAGCTACGCGATGTTTTCAGGCGGCGGTCTCGGCTGGGCCGAACGCGAGATGAAAGCTGGACGAAAGCTGATCGAGGCGGCGGAGCCCGGTGAAAGGCCCGATCTTTCCGGGTTATCCTGTCGTTGGGGCGAGATTCCGACCTCACGCGGCGTGATCCTGTCGCTGATCGTTGTGCCTGCTTCGCCTGAAAAAGAGGTTGATTTTCTGAAGGTTGGGCAGGCAATCATCGAACTCGTCAGCACCGCCGCCGCGGGTACGCCTGTGCCGGAGCTTGGACCGCCCATGCAATGGCCGCCTGCCGGGCTGGAGATCGAAGCGCGAGCGACGCGTCAGCCGGGACAATCGCTGTGGCGATCAAAAGTGCAAGTGGCGCTGCGCTCGTTGATCGGTGGGTTCTTCATCCGGACGGGTATCAAGATCGGCGCGTTCGATCCCGCGCGCTACATTCGCGAGACGGTCGAGAATACCGATTTCCGAAAGTATGATGACGGTCTGCGGATGACGCTCGATTGCACGGTTGAGCTCGCTGACCGGCTGGAAGCGTTGCTGGAAGAGACTTCTTCCCAAGGCGTGATCCACTATGGACTGCATCGCCAGAATTCGGCGCTGATCACCTGCGTGGTTCACTCGGCTTTCGAGAGTGACCATCTGCATTTCGTCGATGGCGCCGCAGGTGGCTATGCCAGTGCGGCGTCGAAACTCAAGGCTTCCCTGATAGAGGCCCGCAGGGGCTCGCCCGGAGCTGAGCGCTGGTAGACAGCCTGAACGGCCGGCGAGGGCCATGGACAACGTTTTCCGCGCGTTCCAGAGCTATTGCGGGCGCCGTCCTCACCCCATTGACAATGTAGGGGCTCCGATTGTGAAAACGCTGCTTCCGCCTCCATCGCGTGACGTGGCCGGCGCTCTGTGGCAGATGCAGAGTTCGCTTTCCGTCCAAGGTTCAGCATGACCGCGCTTTCTCCTCTCGACATTTTGCAGACCAGACTTGAGACCAGCGGGGCAACGGTCGGGATCATCGGTCTCGGCTATGTTGGCTTCCCTCTTGCCCTAGCCGCGCATCGGGCAGGCTTTCAGGTCATCGGCTTCGATATTAATGAGCGTCGCGTCGATGACATCAACAGCGGCGCGCAGGTCATCGCCTATATTCCGGCAAAGGCTTCGGTCGAGGCGCTCGCGACTGGCCGCTTTACCGCCACGGCTGACTTCGCGCGGCTTGCAGAGGCGGACGCCATTCTGATTTGCGTTCCGACGCCCCTGACGCGGCAGCGGGAGCCGGATCTCTCTTTCGTGGTGGCGACTGCGGACGCAATCGCGAAAACGTTGCGGCCGGGACAGCTGATCGTCCTGGAATCCACCACCTATCCCGGCACGACAGCCGAAGTCGTCAAACCGGTGCTTGAAGTCGCAGGACTTGTCGCGGGCACGGATTTTCTGCTCGCTTATTCGCCGGAACGGGAAGACCCCGGCAATCCACATTTTGATACCGCGTCGATCCCGAAGGTCGTCGGCGGTGACGGCGAGAGGGCCATGCGCGCGGCGGATACGCTTTATCGGCGCATGGTTGTGAAAACCGTGCCGGTTTCCTCCACCCAGACGGCGGAAGCGGTGAAGCTCACTGAGAACATCTTCCGCGCCGTCAACATCGCGCTCGTGAACGAGTTGAAGACCGTTTATGCCGCGATGGGCATCGACATATGGGAAGTGATCGACGCGGCCAAGACCAAGCCATTCGGCTTCATGCCCTTCTATCCGGGCCCGGGCCTCGGCGGACACTGCATTCCGATCGATCCATTCTATCTGACCTGGAAAGCGCGAGAATACGAAATCGAGACGCGCTTCATCAATCTCGCGGGCGAAATTAACACGCGCATGCCGCATCTTGTTGTCGAACAACTGGCGCGAGCACTGGATGAGGCGGCGGGGCGCGGCCTTAACAAGGCGCGTATCCTGGTGCTTGGCGTCGCGTACAAGAAAAATGTCGATGATATGCGCGAGAGCCCGGCGCTTCGCTTGATCGAGCTTCTGGAAGAAAGAGGAGCCGTGACGAGTTTCCACGATCCCTTCGTCTCGATCATTCCGCAAACTCGCGAGCACAAGGCTTTGACGGGGCGACAATCGATTCCGCTGGATGCGGCAACGGTCGCCTCCGCCGACGCGGTGCTGGTTGCGACCGATCACGACGATGTCGACTATGCGCTCATTGGAAAAAGCGCACGGCTCGTCGTCGATACGCGCAACGTTTTTGGCCGCCTTGGCGTTGTCTCGACGAAAATCATCAAGGCTTGAGTGAAAGCGGCGCGGAAGCTGGCTCTTTTGTCGAACAACTGTCGTTGAACAAGGCGAAGCCATGCGCCATGGTTAAGAAAAACCGGTTGGAGAAAAAATGGCGGGCGCCACCGATCTACTGCGGATCGAAGAATTACGCATTGCCTTCTCGTTGCATGGTCAGAGCAATGAGGTTGTGAAAGGCGTTTCGCTTCGGATTCCGAGCGGCCGTACGGTAGCGCTGGTCGGAGAGTCCGGCTCCGGCAAGTCGGTGATCTCGCAGGCCATCATGGGGCTTTTGCCCAAGAATGGCAGCATTACCGGGGGCAGCATTCGTTTTCGCGATGACGAGGCGGGCGGTCATTTTGTCGACATCGCGCAGCTTGCACGAGACGGCAAGGAGATACGCGATCTGCGTGGCGGCAAGATCGGCATGATTTTCCAGGAGCCGATGTCCTCGCTTTCGCCGGTCCATACGATCGGCAACCAGATCCAGGAAGCATTGCAACTTCATCATCCGGTCCCAAAGGATCAGGCGCGCGCCAAAACAGAAGCGATGCTCGGCCTCGTCGGTTACAAGAACCCGAAGCGCGCTTACGATATGTACCCGTTCGAGCTTTCTGGTGGATTGCGCCAGCGTGCGATGCTCGCCATGGCGTTGATCTGCCGACCGGCGCTGCTGATCGCGGACGAGCCGACTACGGCGCTCGACGTTACGATCCAGGCGCAGGTCCTGAAGCTGATGCGCGATCTTCAGCAGGGACTCGGTATGGCGATCCTGCTGATCACCCATGATCTCGGTGTCGTCGCCAATATGGCGGACGATGTAGTCGTGATCTATCACGGCAAGATCATGGAAGCGGGATCGGTCGATGCGATTTTCCGCGATCCGCAGCATCCCTATCTGAAGGCCTTGCTCAACGCCCTGCCGCATTTCGATATGAAAGAAGGCGAGCGGTTGGTCGCGCTACGCGATGCGCCAGCGGTGATCGCCCCGGCCGAAGCCAAGCCCAAGCGCGAAACTGTGCCGGATGCGCCACCGCTTCTTAGGGTGGAGGGCCTCCACAAGGCTTATGGCATGCGCAAAGCAAGCTGGCTTTTCGGCGGTGGTTCGCAAGGCGTTGTCGCGGTCGATGACATATCTTTCGAAATCAAGCGGGGCGAATGCCTCGGCCTTGTGGGCGAAAGCGGCAGCGGCAAGACCACGGTCAGCAAGCTGATCATGCGTGCGGTCAGCGCCGACCGTGGCAGCATCGTCTATAATGATGGTGCGGGCGACATCGATGTCCTCTCACTCGACAGTGGGGCATTGCGCGCCTTCCGGCCAAAGATGCAGATGATTTTTCAGGACCCGGTCAGCTCCTTGTCTCCGAGAATGACGGTGCTGAATATCCTGCGCGAACCGTTGCAGATTCACGGCGAGGGCGAGTCTGAAGATCAGAAGGATCGGGTCAAGGAATTGATGCGTGCGGTTGGCCTCGATCCTCGCTTCCTCAATCGCTACCCTCATAGTTTTTCCGGAGGGCAACGCCAGCGTATCGGCATTGCGCGTGCGCTGGCGCTCAACCCCGGTTTGATCATTTGCGATGAGCCGGTTTCGGCACTTGATGTCTCGGTCCAGGCGCAAGTGCTCAATTTGCTGAAGGATTTGCAGGAAGAACTCGGACTCACCTATCTCTTCATTTCGCATAATCTCGCCGTCGTCGATTATATGGCGGATCGGATCGCCGTGATGGCGCATGGCCGCATCGTCGAGCTTGCTCCGCGTGAAAAGTTGTTCAGGTCGCCCTCGCATCCTTATACGCGGGCGCTGCTCAAGGCCGTACCTTTCCCGGATCTGGACCGACCCCTGGATTTCGAACTCCTCGCCAAGGGGAGCGCATCCGACACGTCACTTTGGCCGGCAGCATTCAGGGCCGAGCAGGATCGCAATGCGCTTCGCTCCATTCCGCTCGGGGATGATCATTTCGTGCTGGCGCGCGAGAATGCGGATTTGCGGGAGTTGGTCTCGTGATCCGTTGGGCCTTGTTCGCGCTTGCGTTCCTGGCGATATCACCCGCCGCGGCCGATCCGGCCGCGCCTCGAGAAACGCCTTTTCTTGCTGCCGACGTCGCGGGCGGCAAGTTGCCGCCAGTCAGCCAGCGAATCCCGGAAGAGCCGCGCATTGTCGATCTCAAGGCCATGGGTCGCGAGATCGGCCGGTCAGGTGGGACGCTGCGCCTGTTGATGGGTGATCAGCGCGATATTCGCTACATGACAATCTACGGCTATGCCCGGCTGATGGTGTTCAACACCAAGACCGAGCTTGAGCCGGATATTCTCAAGAATGTCGATGTCGAAGAGGGTCGGATATTCACCCTTCATCTGCGGAAGGGGCATAAATGGTCAGACGGGCATCCCTTCACGGCGGAGGATTTCCGCTATTTCTGGGACGATGTCGCCAACAACAAGCGACTCAGTCCCGGGGGCCCGCCGATGGCGATGCTTGCCCATGGCGAGCTGCCGAAATTTGAGGTCATCGATCCGCAGACTGTCCGCTACACCTGGAAATTTCCGAACCCTGTCTTCCTTCCCTCGCTTGCCGGTGCTCAGCCGCTCTACATTTATATGCCGGCGCATTACCTGAAGCAGTTCCACCAGAATTACGCTGATAAGGATGCCTTGGCCGCTGCGATCAAAGCTGGCCGGGTGCGTGATTGGGGGGCTCTGCACGAGCGCATGTCACGGCAATACAGGCCTGAAAACCCGGCCTTGCCGACACTCGATCCCTGGCGCAACACGACGCCGCTGCCGGCCGAGCTTTTTGTTTTCGAGCGGAACCCGTATTTCCATCGTGTCGATACCGAGGGGCACCAGTTGCCCTATGTCGACAGCGTTCGCATGGCGCTGGCGTCGGCATCGCTCGTCCCAGCCAAGGTAGGCAGCGGCGAGTCCGATCTTCAGGCTCGCTATCTGCGTTTCGACAATTACACTTTCCTGAAGGAAGCTGAGAAACGAAACGGCTATCGCGTCGATCTCTGGAAGCGTGCGGAAGGGGCCTGGATCGCCGTTCTGCCGAATATGAATGCTGCGGATCCGGTCTGGCGCGGCGTGTTGCGCGATGCTCGCGTGAGACGGGCGCTTTCACTTGGCATCAATCGCCGCGACATAAACCGCGTCATCTTCTTTGGCCTCGCCAAGGAAACCGCGAATACGGTGCTGCCGGAGTCGACGCTCTATCAAGAACGATTTGCCAAGGCCTACGCGCAGTACGACCCGAAGGAAGCAGAGCGCTTGCTCGACGAAGCAGGGCTGAACAAGCGAGACGAGGATGGCGTCCGATTCTTGCCAGATGGAAGACGCATGGAGTTCACGATCGAGACGGCCGGCGAAGGTGAGGAAGCTGACGTTCTCGAGTTAATGGCGGATGACTGGTTCAAGATCGGCGTGAAAATCTTCCCGCGTTCGACACAGCGCGATGTCTTTCGCCGCCGCGTCCTGACGGGACAGACGATCATGTCGGTTTGGCAGGGCATGGATAACGGTCTTCCGGGGCCTGATACGGAGCCCGACGAAATCGCGCCGGCGAACAGCACGCAATATGGCTGGCCGCGCTGGGGGCAATATGTCGAAAGCATGGGGCGCGAGGGTGATCCCGTCGATGATCCCAAGGCCCAGGAATTAGTTGATCTGCACCGTGCCTGGCGCCGCTCGGTGACGCAGCAGGAACGACGCGACATCTGGGAGAAGATGCTCGAGATCCAGGCCGATCAGGTCTTCTCCATCGGCATTGTCAGCCAGACTGCGCAGCCGGTCGTTGTCTCGCAGCGCTTGCGAAATGTGCCTGCCGACGGCCTGTTCAGCTTCGAACCGGGCGCGTTTTTTGGCGTCTACATGCCGGACACTTTCTGGTTCTCCGACGCGCCGAAGGAAAACTGAATCAATGCTGCGCTACATCATCCGCCGCATCCTGATCATGATCCCGACGCTGTTCGTCACCAGCGCACTGATCTTCACGGTGATGCAATTGCCGCCGGGCGATTATTTCGAGACCATGGTCGCGGAAGCGCAAGCCCAGGGTGAGCGAGCGGACCTCAGCCGTGTCGAATTCCTCAAGAAGGAATACGGTTTCGATAAGCCGCCGATCGAACGCTATTTCCGCTGGGTCGGGGGCTTTTTCAAAGGAGATTTCGGGTATTCCTTCGAATATCAGCTTCCGGTGCGCGATGTCGTGGGCGACAGGCTCTATCTCACCATGCTGGTATCGTTCTCGACGATCGTTTTCACTTGGCTCGTGGCTTTTCCCATAGGAATATATTCTGCAACGCACCAATATAGCTGGAGCGACTACGGGCTGACCTTCATGGGCCTTGTCGGCATTGCCATACCGCATTTCCTGCTTGCGCTCGTCTTCATGTATTTTGCCAATGTCTGGTTCGGCCTTTCCATCGGCGGCTTGATGGATGCCCAATATTTCAACCGATCGATGAGTTGGGACAAATTCGTCTCGATCCTTCAGCACCTCTGGATTCCGGTCATCATCATTGGGGCAGGCGGAACCGGCGGAATGATCAGGGCGGTCCGCGCCAATCTGCTCGACGAATTGCAGAAACAATATGTCACCACTGCTCGCGCCAAAGGCCTTCATCCTTTCAAGGCGCTGATGAAATACCCGTTCCGGATGTCGCTGAACTTCTTCATCTCGGATATCGGCAGCATCCTGCCGACCATCGTTTCGGGTGCGGAGCTTGTGGCGATCGTTTTGTCCCTTCAGACGACCGGTCCGCTGCTCATTCGTGCCTTGCAAAGTCAGGACATGTATCTCGCCGGCTCGTTCCTGATGTTCCTTGCCACGCTGACCGTAGTCGGCGTGCTGATTTCCGATATTGCGTTGGCTTTCCTTGATCCGCGCATCCGGCTGCAAGGAGCGGCGACCAAATGAACGCGCCGCCTTCCAGCTTGCCCGAACCCGGCGCGCCGATGCCGCATTACGTGTCGCAGGCGCCATTCGACGTGCATGCGGCCGAGAAGCTCAGTCCCGAGCAGGAACGGATTTATCTCGCGTCACAGCTCCAGTTGATGTGGATGAAATTCAAGCGTCATCGGCTGGCGCTTTATTCCGCGATTTTCCTCGGGCTGCTTTATTCGACGATTCTGATCAGCGAGATATTGGCGCCATATAACTTTCAGACCAGGAACACGGACTACATTCGTGCGCCTCCGCAGGCCGTCCATCTCTTTCACGAAGGGAACTTCGTCGGGCCCTTCGTTTATGGGTATGATTTCCATCTCAATATGGACAACCTGAAGCGCGAATTCGACGTCGACAAGACTAGGGTCTATCCGCTGCGCTTCTTCTGCCGTGGCGACGAATACTATTTCTGGGGGCTGTTCAAAGCCGACAGGCATGTCGTCTGTCCGGCGAAGGACGGGATATTTTTTCTGCTCGGTTCCGACCGACTCGGACGCGATATGCTTTCCAGGCTGATCTACGGCGCGCGGATATCACTGACCATCGGCCTGATAGGTATCTCGATCAGCTTCATGCTGGGCATCATCATCGGTGGTCTTGCCGGCTATTATGGTGGGCTGTTCGATCTGCTGACGCAGCGTGCGATCGAGATCGTGCATTCGCTTCCGCATATCCCGCTCTGGCTGGCGCTTGCCTCGATCATGCCGGCTTCCTGGAGTCCGATCCTGATCTATTTCGGCATCACCGTGATCCTGGGACTGATGGACTGGACCGGGCTGGCCCGCGCTGTGCGTTCCAAGCTGCTCTCGCTTCGTGAGGAAGATTATGTGCTTGCGGCGCAGCTTATGGGGGCAAGGACGCCACGCGTCGTAGCAAGGCACCTGATCCCCGGTTTCATGAGCCACCTGATCGCTTCTGCGACCATCACGATTCCAACTATGATCCTCGGCGAGACCGCGCTCAGCTTCCTCGGGCTTGGCCTGCGGCCGCCGATTACAAGCTGGGGCGTGATCCTCAATGAAGCGCAGAATATCAATGTGGTTGCGCTTTATCCCTGGCTGATGCTGCCGGTCGTGCCCGTGGTGCTGGTCATCCTCGCATTCAACTTCATGGGCGATGGCATGCGGGATGCGGCGGATCCCTATAACTGATGCCTCAACGGAATGAAAAGCGGCGGCGCATCGCCTTCTATGCGCCGCTGAAAGCTCCGGGCCACCCGACGCCCTCCGGAGACCGAGCCATGGCGCGGCTGCTTTTACAGGCGCTTGACCTTGCGGGCTATGAAACGACGGTTGTTTCCGATTTTCGCAGCTTTTCCCGTGAGCCGGCGCCCGAGGCGCTTGCTGCGCTGGAGGAAAAAGCAGCAACAATTCGGGCGACCTTGCTTCGGCAGTTTGCCCTTACCGGGCCACCAGATTTCTGGCTGACTTACCATCCGTTCTACAAATCACCTGATCTGCTCGGCCCAAGCCTGACTGAAGCGCTCGAAATTCCTTACGCAACCGTCGAAGCCTCTCACGCACCCAAGCGAAACCGGGATGACTGGCAGGCATGGCAGGCGCTTGCCGAGCGGTCCCTACGTCTGGGAGAAGCCCATTTTTGCCTGACGCAGCGGGACCGTTTAGGTTTGGCTAGGTTTTTGAACGACGAAACTAGGCTGATTAGTTTGCCGCCGTTTCTGGACACCACCTTGTTCGAGAAAAGCGGATCGCAACGGCCCGCCGGGAAGCCTCTGGAGCTGGTTACCGTCGCGATGATGCGGTTCGGAGATAAGTTACAGAGCTACGAATTTTTGGCGAAGACGCTGGCAGCGGGCATACAGGCGGCGGATTGGCGTCTCACGGTCATCGGCGATGGTCCCGCGCGGGTTGCTGTCGAAACTGCCTTCTCCCAGGTTGATCCAACACGACTTGAATGGCGGGGCGCGATATCGGCAAGCGAAGTGATGGCGGCGTTGCGTTCCGCCGATCTCTATGTCTGGCCTGGCTTTGGCGAAGCATACGGCATGGCTTATCTTGAGGCCCAGGCGGCAGGTTTGCCGGTTCTTGCGCTCGATACGGGGGGTATTTCGGAAGTTGTCCGGAATAGTGAAACCGGCATTCTCGTGCCGACCGCCATTCCGGAGGAATTTGCGCGCGCCCTCGACAATCTGATGGCGTCGCGCGAAACCATCCAGGAAATGGGAACCGCTGCACGACGTTTCGTTCTCGGAGAACGTGGGTTGGATCATGCCGCCGCCATTCTGAAAGCCGGCATTGAGAAGGTTATGCAATGACCATTGCGGATTGGCGTCCGGTAGAGCTGCAGCTTGATCGTTTCGAAGAGGCTGGCCGCCACGTGAGATTTTGGCTGCGCGATGATGACGCTGTCGAGCCTACGGCAGCACTCGATCGCCTGATCGATCTATGCAACCGCCATCGCGTTCCCTTGTTGCTCGCGGTCATTCCGGAGCCGGCAACCGAGGGGCTTGCGAAGCGCATCGATGGTTTGTCGCTCATTCAGCCCTGTCAGCACGGCTTCAGCCATCGGAACCATGCCGCAGAAGGGCAGCGCGCCTGCGAACTTGGAGGTATCCGGCCGATGGCGACCGTGCTGGACGATCTTGCGCGCGGCCAGGCGCGGCTTCATGGCCTATTCGGCCAAAGCCTGCGGCCGATTCTGGTTCCACCCTGGAACCGCATCGACCCCGCCCTGGCGCCGCACTTGCCATCCGCCGGGTTTCAAGGTCTTTCGACTTTCGGTCGCAAGCCGGTGGAGACGGAGGGCAGCCTTATCGAAATCAACGCCCATCTTGACATCATCAACTGGCGGCAAGGCCGGATCGGGCGAGATCACACCGACCTTATCGGAAAGCTTGTCGCGGAACTGGAATTTGCTTTCGATAACGATGCGCCAACAGGCGTGCTAGGCCATCATCTCGTGCATGACGAAATAGCCTGGGGCTTTTTAGAAGATATGCTGGCGATGACCGGCAGACATTCTTGCGTGCGCTGGATCAGCACTGATGAATTGCTGGGCGACCGAGCAAGAAACGCTTCTACTGCCTGATGGTAGGCCGCTAGCAGCCGGAACGGGCCTTGGCGAGGTCGGAAATCGCGGTTGTCAACCGTTCGGCCAGCACGCGCATCATCTCGATCGCCATGCCAGGAGAATGATGCAGAAGATCGAAGAGATGCGTTTTCTTGATCACCAGCGCATCGAGCTTGCTCGTCGCCGTGACCGTCGCCGTACGTGGCTTATTGGTCAGCATGGCGATGTCGCCGACGAAATCGTTTCGGCCGACTGACGCGACCTTTACCGGCGCAGCGCCGGCTTTGACAAAAATGTCGGCGGCGCCGTTGATGATCACATAACCTTCGTCGCTGAGTTCGCCCTGCTCGACCAGAGACTGCCCCTGTTCGAAAACCATGCGCTGCGACGTGAAGGCGAGAAGACGAAGGCTTGCAGGATCGACCGAGTCGAACATCGGTACGCGCCGCAGCACCTCCATGTCCTCTTTCAAATTACTCATCCGCCGTCGCCCTCACTACGAATTACGCAACCAGCTTCACCAGGTAGCCGCCGTTTTCCTGCAAATTGCCTGGTGTATCGTCCTCCACCAGTCGCCCGTCGTCCAGCACCAGCACGCGGTCGAAATACTCAGCCAGTCTTGGATTCGATAGGAACCACAGGATGCCAAGCGTACCGTCGCCATCCTGCCGGGCATAATCGAGCACCTGCCGCAGGATCGTCGTCTGGCTGGCATGGTCAAGTGTCGACAGCGTGCGATGAGCAAGCAATAGTACGGGGCGGCGCAAGATGCCGCGCGCGAGCGTCAGCTTCTGGCGCTGGACAGTGGTCAGCCGCTTGCCGCCATTGCCGATATTGAAGGTCAGGCCAGACTGGAAGACGGTCTGGCGCAACTCGAGCGTATCAATGACCTCGTCGAGCTGTGCTTGGACACGTGTCTCGGCTTGTGCGACGCCATAAGCTATGCGGCCAAACAGGATATTATCCTGAATGCTCGCCGTCTTGTTGTATGCGGTGGGGTCGTAGAAGGCGATGTCCTGCTGGTGCTTTCCAAGCGATGCCCGGAACGCCGCGCGTGCCTTCACAATCCGGTCTTCCAGTGGGCGTTCCAGCATGCCGAGCCGATCGCGAGGCTCGACATAGGCAAAAGCAAGTTCCAGGAACAGCGAACGATCGGGTTCAGCGACCTCCTCGTAAGACGTCCCTCCAATACGGGTCAAAGCGGCAGCGAAGACGGGCAATCGGTCAGCGCTTACCAGCGCCAGGCGACCAAACAGCGGGTTGTCGGGCGATAGACCTTCGAAAACCTCGTTGATCGTTTGAGCAATCGACTTTCCCATCTCGAACAAATCCTTGCCGAGATGACCGTCATCCAGAATTTTCAGCAATAACGTGTTGCGACCAAGATTCTCCGGTGCGTAGACGTCGCTGATCGCAGTGCCGAACAGCAGATTTTCAGCCAATGTCGACTGCGGGTTATAACTTTCAGGGTCGAATGGTGCGATGAGATCCGTCAGACCCTTTTCTTCGAGCCTCTGGCGGAGCGCGCTTCGTGCTTCGAGGATACGTTTCTCAAGTGTCTCATCCACCTCGACGGCCAATGGTCGGTTGAGACCAAGCTTCACCACGTCCTTATAAAGGTCGACCACAACCAGCACGTCGCGCATTCGCCCGCAGAGTTCGGCGGCATCGCGGACACCGGCCTGTTCGTAGTTCAGCCAGTCGCCATCGAAATCGAGATTCAGCCCGCCGGCGTCAATCACGCCATTCGGTTTGCTGCCTGCAATCGGCACCGGCGGTCCGTGGCGCAGGCCCGAGAGCAAGGCATCCGCGATCGTCGATTGCGGGAAATAGGTGTCGGAGGCGGCATAGGAAAGTCGGCGGCCGAGGGCAGCCTCAGGCCATTCCTTGACGGAGCGTCCGCCGATCTGGATGCGTCCCGATGTTGGAGCGATCAGTCTCGCCAGCACTTCCGCCAAGGTCTCGGTGCCACCCTTCGCGGGGCCGACAACCGCGACGATATCGTTGAGATGCATCCTGAAACTGAGGTCGTCGAGCAGCCGGGCGCCGGAATAATCGGTAACCGAAAGATTGTTGACCGAGATATCGCCTTCAAAGGCCGGGATTTCATCCGGGCAAGTGACAGGCTCCTCAAGATTCTTGAGCGAGAACTGCTCCATCACCTGGCGATATTTCACATCGACGTCGAGCCGCTGCTGATCCCAGTCGATCAGGTCTTTCACGGGCGAGGGCAGATCCTTGTATGCACCGATCACGGCTACGAGCTGGCCGATGTCGAGCTGTCCACGGATCGCGAAATAGCCACCAAGGAGATAGAACAGAAACGGCGTTACCTGCGCGAGCAGGTTATTGAGGAATTTGATAAAAAACTTCCATTGGTACAACGAGAAGCGGATCGCGAAGATTTTCGTCAACCGTGCTGCGATGTCGGCGCGCTGGTAATTCGCGATGTCGTTGGTCCGGATATTCGGAATATCTTCGACGACTTCGCCGATGCGGCCCGCAAGCTGACGCGCCGTGATCTGGCGCGCGCGGCTGAGTTCGAGCTGCTTGCGCCGTAGCCGAGGGATGACGATGCCCTGCACGGCCAATAGCCCGATCGCTATCATGCCTAGCGAGACATTCTGCATCACAATGAAGGCCAGTGCGGTGATGATCTGGCCGCCGAGAAAAACCGGCTGCACGAAGGCATCGCCAATGAAGCCTCCGAGCGGCTCCACCTCGTCCTTGATCATGGTCGCGATTTCGCTGCCCTTGACGCGGCGAAACTCATTCAAGGGGAAACGCAACACCCGGTCGAACAGCTCATAGCGAAGCTGCTGCAACTGGCGCTCACCAAGGCGTCCCTTGTAGGTGTTGATATAGAATTTGAAGAGGCCGCTGACCATCACCAGGAACAGGAAGGTGACGCTAAGGACGATCAGGCTGCCAAGCCGGTCGAAATCATGCCCTTCATAGATCGTAAGCTTGCCGCCGCCGATCCAATCCGGCAGCGAGAATGACCAGTTGAAGAGCTTTTCAGTCGCGCCCGGTTCTTTGAAGGGCCGGCCCTGAATCGGGCCATTGACGATATGCTTCGGCAGATCGAGCAACAGAAAGGTGATCGGCATCGAGGCCAGAATGACGGCCAAAATCCAGATCTGCTGTCGCTTGGTGCTTCGCCAGATATAGCGGAAGAGCGAACGGTCCATGCGCGAGCTACGCTCCGTCGCGTTCCTGGGATGAAAGCACGATCAGACGCCGGTCGCGGAAGGGCGAATCGGCCAGGCTCGCATCGTTCAACCGCATGTTCATATCGACTACGATGTCATGCCGTTCGAGGTTCAACAAGGTCGGAATCTGCTCGTTGGCCCGGCCAAGCTGCAATGCATAATCGATCACGATGGTGCGAGCTCCGGCAGCAAGCGCCAGAAGATCGTCATCCAGAGCGGGATGGCTGCCTCGTGGCTTGAGCGAGAGGCCGAGCAGGGCGAGGCCATAAGTTCCAGGCTCGAATGCCGGCATTTCGACCGCAACCGCCTCGTGATCCTGAAATTTCGCTGCGATGTGACGCAGACGGCAGGGGAAACCGTTGAGTTCCTCCGTCGCAAGCGGCTCTATCTTGGGATCGATTACGGTCACGCTTTCGGGATGGTGTGTCACGAAGCGCGAGATCGGCAGGCCGGCGCCGCCGATCTCGATGATATGTGGGCAGCCAACCAGGAAATGAGCAGCGATCGCCTGGCGGATGCCAGCCGCCGGGCCCGACAGGTGCGGGAGCCGTACGCCATCGCGAACTGCTGTCGCGCTGTTTTTCATCTTTATCCTGCCCGGGAATTCGCCACGATCGACGATCGTCCCTTGTTCTAATCATCGCTCTGGAGATATCTGCGCGCTAGCGCACGATGAAACGAGACGCCATGACCGCTCAATATCAGCCGGATCACGATTTTTGCTACGATATCCTGCGCGGCGTCGCTGCTTTAAACCAAAGCAGGATTGTCGCTAATCTCGCCAATGTTCTCGCCAAGGACCCGCGAAGCGATCTCAGCATTGCGTTCAACCACAAGCAGATCGGCTCGAAATTATGGCTGCGCGACACGTTGTTTGAAACTTATGGCGGCCAGCACGATCACATTTGGGTGCTTGGCGGCTGGTATGGTGTGCTTTCCGCGATCCTGTTCGACGATCCGCGCTTTAAGATTAGACGCATCACCAGCATCGATCTTGATCCCGGCTGTGCCGGCGTCGCGCGGCTGTTGAACCGGGAAATGTCGGCCGAGGGGCGGTTTATCGCGAAAACGGCCGATATGAATGATCTGGATTATGGCACGCGGGACGCGGACGCGCCGAGCCTGATCATCAACACGAGTTGCGAACATTTGCCGGATGTATCGCGCTGGCTTTCTCGGCTGCCGCAAGGGCAGGCTGTGCTGCTCCAATCGAATGATTACTTCGCGGAGCCGACACATCTCAGCTCGGTGGAAAACCTTGCGGCGTTCGAGACGCAGGCCGGGTTGTCGCGAGTTGATTTCGCGGGTGAACGGCCAACGAAGAACTACACGCGCTTTATGTTGATCGGTGGGCGGTGATCACCTTTTGGGTGTGATCAATGTTAGCCGCGAAGTGCTTTCAGCAGAATGCGTCCCGTTTCAGCAGCGCCATCAAGGGCGAGGTTGGTTTCTGGCTTAGGCAGGACCAGCGCGCGGTCTATGGTGTCAGCGAGTGTCTCTGGCGTCAGTGCTGCTTCGTCGACACCAATCGCAAGCCCGAGCCGCTCCATCAACCTTGTACGGACGGGCTGTTCAGTCTCGCCACCGGCGGCGAAAGGAATCAGCACCGAGCGGCAGCCCGCCACAAGCAAGTCGGCGACGGTGTTATAGCCGGCCTGCGAGATCGAAAGCGTGGCTCGGCTTAGCCTTGCCGGAAGGTCGGGAAGGAAGCGGGCGATCGTCACATCATTGCCGGCAAGTTGGCTGAGCGCCATCTCCCTTGCCGGATCGAGATTTGGACCTGTGACAATAAGCCAGCGCTTATTCGCTAAACGCGAAAGCGGTTTTGCGCGCAAGGCAGCGTCAAGCAGAGTGGCTCCGACTGCTCCGCCGCCGGCCGATACGATGACGTCATGCGCCTCGCCGGCAAACGTGGTTGGAGAAGGCGCAACGATCCCGGTGTAAGCGATCTTGTCAGCAAACCGGGTGGCGAGTGAGAAGGTCTCGTCCAGCCGGCACAAATGCGGGTCGCCGTGAACCAGTACGAGATCGTAAAATCGCTTGATGATATCCGCGGTTTCCTCGGATCGGCCGGGTTTGGTTTTCTCCTGCAGGATATCGCGCACGGAAACGGCGACCAATGGCGGCTTTCGCCGCGTCCGAGCTTTCTCCAGCAGCGGCAGCAATTCGAAGCGCATCTGCCGGCGGCCGAACGGGAAAGCTTCGGTCAGGAGAATGTCCGGCGCGAACGAGTCGAAATGCGCCAGAAGCTGGTCCCGACGTGCATGCCTGTCCCCGTCGGTGAATGGCCGGCCATCGGCATGAAGGAGACCTGCGAAATCCACGTCGGTTTTGATGGGCGTTAGTTGCTGAAGTTGGGCTGCGCCAATATCCATGGCCGGAGTGGGCAAGCCGCCCGAAACGATCAGGACATCGAAATCGTTGGCGGCTAGCGCGCGAGCAATTCGATGGCAGCGGACAAGATGGCCGATGCCAAGCAGATGCTGGACATAAAAAAGGATTTTCGGGCGCATCATTTACTCGGCGGCGGCCTGGCGCGCGAGCGCGGTTGGCTCCTCGATCCCAAAACGTTCGGCGAGACGTCTGATGCCCGCACAATGATCGAACTTAGAGCGGACGCGCCGCTCTGCCGCCTTTCCCAGTTTGTAGCGGCGTTCGGGGTCAAGGATCAGTGCTTTGAGCGCCTCCGCTAGTGAGTCAACGTCCTCGGGCGGAACAAGCAGGCCGGTTTCGCCATCGGTAACCAGTTCGGGCACCCCGGAAACGGTCGTCGACAGGCAGGTCAGCGATTGGCTTTGCGCCTCCATAAGCACGTTGGGCAGGCCGTCCCGATCGCCGTCGTCGGCAATACGGCACGGCAGTACGAAGAGATCCGCCGCGCGGTAGGCCGCAAGCACCTCTTCCTGCGGTTGGGCGCCGAGCCAGCTGATCTTGCCGGAAAGACCGAGCTGCTCCGCCTGCTGGCGAAGCGCGGCCAGCCTGTCGCCACCGCCGATATGCGTGAATCGCCAGTGAAGATCGTTGGGAAGCAGCGCCAGCGCTGCCAACAGAAGATCAAATCCCTTTTTCTCGACGGCGCGGCCAACGGCAAGCAATTGGACGGGATTGGAGGGATCAAGTCCGTTCCGTGCCGAGCGAGGTAGATTTAGGCCACGGAATCGATCGAGATCGAGGCCGTGATAGATCAATTCGACCGGCTTCTGAGGCGGCGCGAGAGCACTCAGGTAATCTGCGCCAGAGCGCGTGCAGGTGACGATCCAGGCGGCGTCGGCGAGTTTGGCCCGGAGTTCAATCTCGGGCGTTGTCCAGATATCCTTCGCGTGAGCCGAACATGACCAGGGCAAACCAAGCAATGTCGCGGCGTAGAAGGTAACGGACGCCGGCGTGTGGATGAAATGCGCGTGGAGTTGTGTGACATCAGGCGTGGCTTCGGCGGCAATGACGAAAGCCTGCCCGAGGCGCCGGAGTCGATTTCTGGTTGGCTCACGGCGGAAGTCACTGAAGAACTGGCGCAACACGCGGATAAGGCCGGGGCGCGTGAAACAGCGGAAAGCCGCTTTGAGCACGCGGATTGGATCGTCGTGTAGATATTCCGGGAGATAGCTGACGGGCGAGTTGATTTCCCGATGCACCGGATGCACGCGTGTATCGGTCGGATGGCGCATCGACAGGATACGGAACCGCAAACCGGCTCGCTCAAGCCCCAGCAGTTCCTGCGCGATAAAGGTTTCCGACAGACGCGGATAACCCTTGAGAATGAATAGGATGGTGCCGGTCACGGCTGCCCTGTCTGTCTCAACAAGCAAGTTTTCGGCCCGTTACAGCCCGCTGGCAAACATCGGCTTGGGATAACTGCCGTCGAGGCGCGCGGCAAGCAGCGGATTGATATGAGCTTTGACGTGACGTAGCCCGTCGAGCAGGCCGGGAATGGCGCGTCTTGACGGTTTTTCCTGCTCCACCAGATCACGCAGGGCTTTCGCCATGACAACGGGGTCGCGCGGCCCTGCACCGGTCTCGACCGGGTCTTCCAGCATGGAGACGAGGCCGAGTTCCGACGCGCGCCGCGCTCGGATCGTCTGCTCCTGTCGGGGGCGTGAGCGTGGAACCAGTAATGCCGGTTTGTCGAAGGAAAGGATTTCGCAAAAGGTGTTGTATCCACCCATTGCTACGACGGCGCTGGCCCGGTTCATGAGCCGCTCCAGCTTGGTGTCGAATGCGATCGCATCTACGTTGGGTAATCGGTCGATGCGGTCAAGCAGCGCGCGGCGCTGGGTGCGCGACATGTAGGGTCCGAAAACGATGACCGCAGGCATCGGAATGGAAGGATCAGCTTCGTAGGCTGAAATCACCCAGTCGAGCATGCCGTAACCATCGCCACCGCCGCCCGTTGTCACCAGGATGAATGGGTCTTTGGTTGAGCGGGGATAGCGTACCACGGCAGGGCCACCCGGCACGGAGCGCCGCAAATAACCAGTATAGACCATGCGTTTGCGAACGTGTTCCGGCAGCGGAACGCCGTTCAACGGCTGGTGAAAGGATTCCAACCCGTAGATCAGCACGTCGTCGAAGTGATCCACCAGCGCCCGCGTTGCGCCTTTCCGGGTCCATTCGTCGTTCACGACGATATCGTCGTCTAGTACGTCGCGAATGCCGAGGATGCGATGGGTGCCCATGGCGCCGAGGCGCGCCAATGTCGGTACGATTTCTCCCCGGAAGCCCGTCGGTTCCTTGTCAGCGATGAAGATATCCGGCCGAAACATTTCCGCCGTCTGGCGAATGATCGCCTCACGGAGCGCTGCGACTTCCTCGACATCAAGGCGGAGATCCGCGCTTGTGTAATAGCCGCTTTCGCATTTCGTTACGCCTGGGACGCGCACGAAGTCGATGCCGCTGCCGAAATTGAAACTGCCGGCCAGAGGTGAGCCTGAAACGATCAGGACCGACATCTCGTCATTGGATTGAACGAGTGCATTGGCGATGGCGCGCGTACGGCGGATGTGACCCAGTCCGAACGTGTCATGGCTATACATCATCACGCGGGGACCACGACCCTTTTGGCCAGGGTCGAAGCCGCGCGATATCTCGCTCAATTCCCGAAATCCCATAGTCCGGCCTTCTTACGATCGTGGAATTGAGAGGATAGCGCCGGACCGCCCGGTCAACCTGGTTCTTGTCACTTTAGTCCAGTCGCGACTACAGCCAACCCAAGCGAGAGAGATCAATCACGGCTTGATCCTCTGTTTGACCTTATGGCGTTTCTGAAGAAACCTCACCCAAGATAAGGCATGAGCTCCGCACCATCATGACAGCATTGCCGTGTTGTGCGAAAAATTCCCAGCCCGAGGGGGACTATAAAGCCATCTGTGGCGGCGGGCAAACGCCAGGGATCGAGCAGCTCCGCATCAAAAAAGATAGCCAGTTTTTCATTTCCTGATCTAGGCTGAAGGCTCCCGATCACACACGGAAATCTCATGTCAGCCTTGCCCTTTCCAGCCGCTGAACGGCTGAACATCCTGTTTGCGCATGCCGCCTATCAGCTTGGTGATGCTTTCGCCGCACGCAATACCGGGATTTCCTATCACGAGGTCCGAGATTTCGCCGCGCTCGAAGCTGCGGCGCCGGAAGCGGATATCATTGTCTGCTCAGGCCTGTGGCGCAATTCACTGCTCGGTGGAGCGAAAAAGCTACGCTTCGTACAATCCGTGAGTGCCGGCACCGATCAATTCGACAAGGCACTGTTCGCCGAGCACGGCATTCGGCTGGCAAGCGGGCAGGGCATCAATGAGCGCGCGGTTGCGGAACATGCCATCGCTCTGGTTCTCGCGCTGACGAGGAAATTGCACAGCGCTCGCGACAACCAGAACAAGCGCTTCTGGCGTGGGATGATCGCTGATCCGAAGACGCGCGAAGATGAGCTCGGCGGCAAGACGATGGTCATTGTCGGGCTGGGACGGATTGGTAGCCGTCTGGCGCGCATCGCCAAGGCTTTTGACATGAAGGTGATCGGCGTGAAGCGCGATCCAGCCTCGGGAGCGGAGGCTGCCGATGAGGCCTATCATTTCGGCGCTTTGCCGGAGGTTGTCGCCAAGGCCGATATCGTCGTGCTCACTTGCCCGCTGACGCCTGAAACGACGGGGTTGATGAGTGCGGCGGTGCTCGCCTGCCTTCAGCCTCACGCCCTGCTGATCAACGTAGCGCGCGGCAAGGTGGTGGATGAAGCAGCGCTTGTCGACGCTCTCGCCGCAAAACACTTTGCCGGAGCAGGCCTCGATGTGACGATCGAAGAACCGCTGGCTAGCGCCTCGCCGCTGTGGGAAATGCCGCAGGTGCTGATCACGCCGCATACGGCCGGCGAGACCAGCCGCTATGAATCCAATGCGATCGATATCCTGCTCGAAAATCTCGGGCGGCTTGGTCGAGGCGAAACGAGATTGAAGAACGAAATCGTGTGATTATGCCTTAGCCGCGCTATCGATGAAGACACTGGCCATGCCGGCTGCCGGATATCGCGTGCCCGCAGCCGAGCCGGCTGGGATTGCGGCGGAAATTTCGGCTCGGTCTTCGTCCGACAGCTCCACTGACCCCCCGCCGATATTCTCGGTCATCCGAGTAATCGAACGCGTTCCGGGGATCACGACGATGTCCTCACCCTGCGCGAGCACCCAGGCCAAAGCAAGCTGTGAAGGCGTACAGCCTTTCCTTGCGGCGATGGCTTCGAATTTTTCGATCAGCTTGCGATTATGGGCGAAATTCTCGCCCTGGAAGCGGGGATGGGCGGCCCGCCTGCCGTCGATCTGGGCGATGTCCTGGAGCGCGCCGGTCAGAAAGCCGCGTCCCAGCGGTGAATAGCCGACAAAACCGATGCCGAGTTCACGTGTCACGGCGCGCGTCGCCTCGCCTTCCTCACGATAGAGAAGTGAATACTCGGTCTGTACGGCGGCGATCGGATGAATTGCATGCGCGCGGCGGATCGTCTCCGGCGCCGCTTCCGACAGCCCGAGGTAGCGCACCTTGCCCTGTTTCACGAGTTCAGCCATTGCGCCGATCGTCTCCTCGATCGGGACGTTGGGATCGACGCGATGCTGATAGTAAAGGTCGATCACCGTTACTCCGAGCCGCCGCAGGCTCGCCTCGCAAGCCTTGAACACATAATCCGGCCGGCCATTGACGCCATTCTGGCCGGATTCGCTGCGGGTCTGGCCGAATTTGCTGGCAAGCACGACCCGGTCGCGCCGCCCCTTGATCGCGCGGCCGACAAGCTCCTCGTTATGGCCCCAGCCATACATATCGGAGGAATCGAGGTGATCGACGCCATTGTCGATCGAGAATCGGATTAAGTCCTCGGAAGCCTGATCATCGGCCTGACCATAAACGCCTGACAAGGGCATGCAGCCGAGCCCGATGGCGGAGACGGTAAGGCCGCCAGAACCCAAACGCCGGCGAGATATACGAGCAGTTGCTTTATCGGACATGGGAAGTCTCCGGGAGGCTTGAAGCATCGCGCATTCAAACTAGCGCCGGTCGGTTGCACCGCCAGTCACAAAACGACGAGCAGATTTCGTCGATCGAACGATTAAATCGCGCTGCGTTTCCTGTGCTTTTTCAGAGAGGCCGTACGCCTTACCGTTCCGCGAGCTTCAATGTGGCGGCGAGAAGAGTGACTGCCGGATCCGTCACCGGCTCCCGGAGCGCTTCGATATCCCGCAGCCGACTGCAGGCGGCGACCATCAGATCGACCCAGCGGGTTTTGCCGCGGCGCGGCGCAGGCATCGCCATAGCAAGCATTCCAATCGTCGCCGGCAGGGATAGCAGGCAACGTCGCTCGCCCTTGTCAGTCACCATCATCACGCCGGGATGGGATCTGGCACGATATTCGTTGGCCCAGGCAAGCACGATATTCGGCAAGACGCCGATCTCTCGTGCCAGCTCGTCGCTCAAGACAATATCGGAAACCATCAGTCTTTCTTAATAGCAAAGGCTTGAAAACGACGGTGTTTTAACGATTGATTCAGCATCCGCGAAGGGGCCATGCGAGTCATCCTAGCGGAAAGGTTAACCGGGTGTGACCCAAGTGGCTGCCGATTTTCAGGAGAGATAATGATTCAGGTGATGATCCGTTGCCTTGTCGTCTGTGCCAGCGTGGTGCTTGTGTCCGCGCCGCGTGCGGCGGAATTCCCGCCGATCAAGCTCCTCGACACCAAGGCGGTCGATCCGGCGATGATGAAGGATACCTATGGCGCCTGGGAAATACAGGATGCCAAAGGCCGTAAGCGCTGCCGTGTGATGCTCAAGCCCGACAGCACGATCGGCGGATCGCAAATCGAAATAGCTCCGGGCTGCGCCAAAACCTTCCCGATCATGGGAGAGATCACGAGCTGGCGGTTGCTGGAAGGCTGGACGATCGATTTCGTCGATGCGTTGCGCAAAACCCGTATCCGCTTCAGCACGCCTGATAATCGCTATATCGCGGAGCCGGAGGCCGACGGCATTGCGACGATTGTCAAACGATAAGACGGCGAGGCTTACGGCGGGCCTTCGGCGATCGGTTTCTGCAGCGCGTCAATCGAAGATTGCCTTTCATGGAAAGTCCCGCATAACTCCGTCCAACGCTCACAGGGACCTTGCTTGTCATGATCGAACGTTGGCTTGAGAAGTTTCTATTCACGAGCCGTTGGCTGCTGGCGCCGTTTTATGTGGCGCTGGTTTTCGCTCTGGCAGCGCTCTTGGTCAAAGCAGCTCAGCACCTCTATCACGTCGTCAGCCATGTGCTGACGCTCGATGAATCGGATGTGATCATCGAGTTGCTGAAACTGGTCGACCTCACGCTCACGGGCTCGTTGATCGTCATCGTGATATTTTCTGGTTACGAGAATTTTGTTTCCAAGATCGACGTAGATGCGCATGAAGATTGGCCCGAATGGATGGCCAAGATCGATTTCTCCGGCCTGAAGCTCAAGCTGATGTCGTCGATTGTCGCAATCTCCGGTATTCAACTGCTGTCAGCCTTCATGGACATCTCCAAGACCTCGGACCGCGACTTGATGTGGTATGCGATCATCCACGTTGTCTTCGTGATCTCCGGCGTCGTGCTGGCGCTCAGCGACCGATTGAGCGGCGACGCGCACGGTGCGAGCAAGGATCATTGACCCATTATGTCGGGGAAGGCCCGCTGATCGCGCCGATAGGCGAATTGCCGCGCTTTCCGATTTAGTGTATCGCCGAAGTGCTGTGCTAGAAGGGCAGGATAGCGACTGTCCAGGCGCCATATTTTGTGACCCATATGACGATTGCTCGAGATTGCGCACTTATTGCCGATGACGACGAATTTTTCCGCATCGCGCTTGTTGCGATCCTGACCCAGAAACTCGGCTATCGCGAGGTTATCGAAGCCGGCTCCTTTGATGAGGCGATGGAATTGTTAGGCGGACGCGACGGTATTTCGCTTGCGCTATTCGATCTGTCTATGCCCGGCATGGACAGCATCGCCAATCTTTCCGCGGTTCGCGAATGCACGCCGACAATCCGTACGGCCGTCGTTTCAGCTTCCACTAATCGGCGCGATATTCTCGGCGCGCTGGGTGCTGGCGTGCATGGTTATATTCCGAAGAATCTTGGTGCGACCGAGCTCTGCCGCGCGATTGAAACAGTGCTTGGCGGAACGATTTTCGTTCCACCGCTGCTTGCGGATTTGCAATCCGCTCCCGAAGGCGAGGCTGTGGCTGTCGAAGAATCGGCGGTCAAGCCGGCCCGAGAGCGCGGCAATGGCGCATTAACGCTCCGCCAGCGCGAAGTGCTGGATTTGCTGGTCAAAGGCAAGTCGAACAAGGAAATTGCGCGTTCGCTCAATCTGGGAGAAGGCACGGTGAAAATTCATGTCGCCGCGCTGTTCCGGAACCTGGGTGTCGAAAACCGCGCGGCCGCTGCCGTCGCGGGCGCCAGAATGTTGCTTTAGGGTTCCATTCGACGCTGAAGCGTCATTCGGCCGCCTGCTCCGGCGCGGCCTCTTCGTACGATGCCATCAACGTCTCAAGTTTCTTGAGCGCCATGAGCCTCTGCTCTTCGGTTTGTTTGAGCGGGAGTTTTGGTGCTCCGGGCTGATGGCAGATCGTCTCGATTTCCTTGCAAAGGCGGGAAAGAGTGGCGAAGCCCAAAAAGCCTGCTGAAGCCGCCGTGCGATGGGTGCGTTTGGCGAGTTCTGTGCGATCGGCTGCGGCCTTCTGATCGAATGGCGTCTCGATTTCACGCTGAAAGGTAACGAGTAGCCGCGCCACCGAGGAAGCGGGCATCAATTCGGCGACGCCATCGAAGGCCGTCTGATCGAAAAGCATCTCATCATGCTGTTGTGTCGGCGGAGGCGGTCGCTTCGTCGCTGCGCCGCCTGCGTAATGCTCGACGATATCGAGCAGTTCCTTCTTGCGGAAAGGCTTGCCGACATGGCCATTCATACCTGCGGCGGAGAACTGCTCGACTTGCTCGGCGAAGGCGTAAGCGGTCATTGCCACGATGGGAATATCTGCAACGCTGCCCTCCATTCGCCGAATCCGGCGCGTGGCCGCCATGCCGTCGAGACCCGGCATTTGCACGTCCATCAGCACCAATCCGAATTCGCTTTGTATCACGGCTGCAATCGCTGCCTCGCCATCCTTTGCCGTTTCGACCTGGTATCCAGCCGCGCGCAGCATGGAGGAAACGATTTCCAGATTAGACGCAAGGTCGTCGACGACGAGGATGCGAGCGGGTTGTCCGCGTCGGCCAGGCGTCGCGATACTCGCCGCCGCAACGATCGGCTGTGCCGGCGGCAAATCCACCGCGAACCAGAATGTCGATCCC
>FTCV01001238.1_pt1 | contig 27253 bp, 14 predicted proteins | sample 1639691 | NCBI WGS metagenome assembly FTCV01 (sample SAMEA3914864, study PRJEB12502) | metagenome | biome: forest; material: soil | place: USA | collected 2012-03-12 | depth 0.3 m
ACGGTGAATGGGGCGACGTGGGCCAGCGGACTGTTTGGAGGTGCACTCTCGTTCAACGGGACCAGTAACACTGTGACCTTCGGAACCGGGCCGTCATTGGGCGGTACGACTGATTTCACCGTATCTGCGTGGGTGAAGACCACCGCGACTACAACCGGTGTGATTATCCAGCAGCGCGACGCTGCTGGCTTCAACGGGGAGTATCAGCTGGAGGTGAATAGCAGCGGAGCGTTGGTGTTCTGGATCTATGGAAATAGCGCCTATCAGTTCTCGAGTAACATCACGACAACCACGACGGTCAATGATGGCAAATGGCATCAGGTCGCTGCAGTCAGACAGGGTGCAACCGGCCAGATCTACATTGATGGAACCTTGGCCGCGAGCGCCACTGGAACGGTGCGCAGCTTGGCGAGCAGCATTACTGTCGCTGTTGGGGCCGATGTTCGCGGTAGCTCCGCATACTTCAATGGTCTGATTGATGACGTGCGGATTTACAATGTGGCGCTGAGTGCGGCGCAGATTGGAACTGCATTGGGTAATCAGGCGCCGACGGTGGCAACTGCTGCTGCGGCTTCTGCAAATCCGGTGACCGGCTCGAGCGTGAATCTCTCGGTGCTGGGAGCGGATGACGGAGGTGAGGCCGGACTCACTTACACCTGGGCGGCGACGAGCGTGCCGAGCGGGGTAACCACGCCGACCTTTACGGCGAATGGAACGAATGCCTCGAAGAATACGACGGCGGTATTCAGCGGACCAGGTGCTTACACGTTCACAGCCACGCTGACCGACGCGGCGGGACTGACTGCGACGAGCAGTGTGAGTCTGACCGTGGGTGGAAGCCTGCCCTCAGGCTGGGCGAGCGCGGACGTGGGCTCCGTTGGGGTGTCTGGCTGGTCGAGTGCAAACGGGGGAGTCTATACGGTTAATGGTTCCGGCACGGACATCGGTGGGACAGCGGATGCCTTCCAGTTTAGCTCGCAGACTCTGACGGGCGATGGAGAAATCCGTGCGCGGGTGACTTCGCAATCAAATACGAATGCAGCGGCGAAGGCTGGCGTGATGCTGCGAGATGGATCCGGATCCGGTGCGGTCAATGCGCTAGTGGCGCTGACACCCGGCAGTGGATTTGTGTTCCAGTCGCGCAGCTCGGCTGGAGGGACGACAACAGCGGGAGGGAGTGCGGCATCTAATACTGCGCCCAATAATTGGGTGAGACTGACCCGCAGCGGAACGCTAGTGAGTGCGTATGTATCTGCGGATGGAGTATCGTGGACACAGCTGGGCACAGTGACGCTGACGATGTCGACAAGCATCTCTGCTGGATTGGTTGTGACGAGTGACAATAACTCGGCATCCGGTACGGCGACGTTTGATAACGTGAGCGTGACGCCGCTGCCAGCGCCGTGGCAGAGCATCGATCTAGGCACGACCGGCTTGCTGGGGAGCGCGGAATACTTCAACGGCGCGTACACTCTCAAGGGAGCCGGAACGGTGAGCGGGACCGCGGATAATTACCACTTCCTCTACCAGAGCTTGAGCGGCGACGGACGGATCGTGGCGCGGATTAGCACGCTTCAGAATACAGGCACGAGTGCCACACTCGGAGTGATGATCCGCGACGGCCTCACAACTGGATCGATGTACGCATATGCCGGAGTGGACGGAACCGGCGCGTTCCATTGGCAGAGCCGAAGCAGCACCGGAGGGAATACGACACTAGTCAGTGGAGGAAGCGGGACAGCGCCGAATGTCTGGGTGGAGGTCGTGCGTAGTGGGAATACGTTAACTGGCTACCAGTCTTCCGACGGGGTCAGCTGGACGCAGATCTCGACGCAGACGATCACGATGGGCTCGGACATCTACCTTGGCTTTGTGGATGCCAGCGGATCGACTACAACACTGAATGTGTCGGTCTTTGACAACGTGACCGTGGTTCCATAAACTGCGGCCACTTCCCCCGTGAAACAATCCGAGCTGACTCTGTCCGAAAACAAACAGTCGCGAAAGACTCGGCCATACCTGCCTGTAGTGCTGGGCATTAGCATGCTCGGCATTGCGGGGGGAATGGGATGGTTTTTTGCTGATCGAGATGTCATTATGCAACGCCTCGGTGTTGGCACTGAGGCGGGGCATCGCTCGCCGGCGAACGCGATGACATTGCGTTCCGGTGCTGAGACAACGGGCGGCCGAGGTCGGGAGGCAGCGACCCCCGATTCGAAGAACAGTCCGATTGCTCGATCGTCGGCTGGCCTGGATCCCAAGATAGCTGCTGAAGTGGAACGCCGGGTCGAAGCGGCCTGGCAGGCACTCAGAGCCTCAGTCAGCCAGGGAACGATTCACATTCCTCCGCCTGTTCCAAACGAGCAACCGCTCGATATGGATCGCCGGGATTCGGCGGCTTTGATTGTCCGCTATTGGGCGATCGACGATTCTGCCGCGGCTGCCGCCTGGTGCATGTCCCTGCCGGAGTGTCCGATGAAATCTGCTTGCTTGCAGGAGGTCGGACTGATCCAGGCAGCGAATGATCCTGCGGCAGCGGTCGAGTGGGCGAAAAACCTGCCCCTGGGCGCGTCGCGCGATTCCGCCATTGAAGCTCTCGGTTGGGAAACTTCGTCGAACGATCCGCTGGGAGCTTTGAATCTTGCAATCGATATGCCGGAAGGGGATGCGCGGACTCGCTTGCTGCAGCATGCCGCGGCGGTCTGGGCCGAGAGCGATCCGGAGTCGGCTGCAAATTGGGCAAAGCAAATTGCGGTGCCGGACCTTTCGGCACAGGCATTGGCCGCCGTCGTTACTGCGTGGGCTGCACGCGATCCTGCATCCGCCGCTGCGGCGGTTGCCGCGGATTTTCCAACGGGCCTCGAGCAACAACGCGCTGCAGTGGCGGTCGTGCAGCGATGGGCGCAGCAAGATCCCGCGGCTACGGCACAATGGGTTGCCAGTTTTCCACCCGGAGCGACGGCGGAAGCTGTCGCTGGAAACCTAGTGTCCCAGTGGGCTCAATCCTCCGGGCCTGATGCGCCATGGCAATGGCTTTCTTCATTGCCGCTCTCCGGTGCTCGCGACGCCGGTTTTGCCGCACTTGCCCGTTCCCAGGCGATCTCGAATCCGCAGCTAGCGGCTCGATGCTTCGCCCAGATCAGCGGGAATCCGAAGCGGTTTTAGCGGGACTGCGGTTTGGCACGAGTCCGTTTTGACAACGGAAGACGCGATTCCTGCGCATCGCGAAGTGATAGTTATTGCCCGGTAATTCTAAGTCGGAGGAACCGCTTTGGCGCCAGCGACGAACTGACGGTGTCATGAACCTCCACATTGATGAGGCCGTTCTCACCGGTGCTCTCGGCCACAAATCCTGGACCGGCAGTTGGGGTGCCAGCGATGCTGCTGGCGATGGTGTTCCAGGGACCGTCTGGAGAATCGGCTGCGATCACTTCGTAGACCAGGTCGGTGTTGAGAGGATTTCGAGGGAACGTGAGGCTCAGATAGTTCGTTCCATCGTAAGTTTTTACGTGCGGCTGAGGCAGGGCACCGAAAGGAACCGTGGGATCGAGTCCAAACGCATATTTCAGGAGATTGCAAATGCCGTCACCGAAGGGGCTGGCATCGTTTGCTGCGAGGCCGACGGCTTCGGTGGTGTTAAAATACTGCTGCCGCCAGTTCTGGGCCGCAGTCAAGGTGGTGAAAGTTTGGTCTCCTGCGTGCAAAAGTCCAACCGAGCCCAGAGCGCTCCGGGATGTATTCAGCCGATAATGGTAGGTCGTGCCGGGAGTCAGCCCTGTTAGCGCTATGGCGACTGGGAAAGCGCCATTTCCCGAGACGGAAGCCGGAGTGGCTGTAACGTTGCCGCCGTATGCCGTCGTTCCGCCGTAGTCGAAAGATATGGCATCGGTTCCACCCACTTCATTGACAGTGGCGTTCAGCGTTGCGGTAGTGGAGGTAAGGCCGGTGATTGGCTGATAGGATGTCGTCGGAAGGTCGAAATCGGTGGTAAAGGAGACGTCGCTTCCATAGGTCGTGCCGCCGGCATTGGTCGCGACAATCCGGTAGTGGTACGTCGTATTCGGCTGAAGTGCCGTGGTGTATGGGACTCCGATGCGACGGAATGCCAAGGATCCAGAGATAGCCTCCGCGGTAAAAGATGATCCATATGACGTTGTCGTTCCAAAATCAAAAGACGCAGTTACTGATGTATTGCTGGTAACAGTGCCGATGAGATTAACGGTCTGGGGACCGTACCAAACGATTAGATTAGTGGTGGCGGTGGGAGGCTGGACCATTTGAACGGATGCCCCAGTGCCGTAGGCGGTTCCTGCGGAGTTCGACGCGATTACCCTGTAATAATAGGTCCCGTTCGCGACCAAGCCTCCGACGGTTGCAGTTACCGGAAGGATCGAGTTGCCGGTGATTGAACTTGGGGATGTGATGAGGATCGAACCGTAATTGGCGGTTGGGCCATATTCGATTGCACAGCTCGTTGGAAGTCCGTTTGCATTCACCAAACCTCGGAAAGTTGCGGTGCCGGTAGTGCTTCCTGTTGCGGTGCCCGTCGTGACAATTGGAGTATTCGTCTGTACGGCGGTCGTGAAGCTTTTGTCCGAGCCGTAAACGGTTCCGTAGGGGTTTGTATTCGCCACCCTGTAGTGGTATGTCGTCCCTGAAGCTAGGCCTGAGAGTGCCGCGGTAATCGTGTGGCTGGAATTGCTTTCGGCTGCGGTCGATGGAGTGGCGGCAATGCTAAGGCCGTAATTGGTGTCTGGTCCGTAATCGAATGTGACGGTGCTTCCGGAGATGTTGGAGAAAAAGGAGCCATTCAATAGAGCGCCGGTAGTCGTGACCTGCGTGGCTGATGACGTCGTTGCCGCCAACGAGATAGGGGCCGTGGTGAATGTCGCGTCCGCGCCGTAAGCGGTACCTTGGGTATTCGAGATAACCGCCCGATAATGATAGGTGGTGCCCAATGGCAATCCCGTAATAGTTGACGCCGCCGAGTTCCCGGTTGTGCCGGCGCTAATGAGATAGCCATAAGTTATTGACGAACCGTATGTGCTGTCGAAACCGTATTGCCAGGAAACGGTTGAGTCTGCATTTCCCGTGCTGATGCTGGACGCGGAGAGTGTTGCAGTGGTTGCCGTGACGGACGCAGAGTCTGTAGTGACGCTCAGGGGAATCGAGGAGGATGCGGTCGAAAATGTTTGATCGCTGCCGTAATAGGTAGCGACCGCGTCAGTCGCTTTGATTCTATAGTGATAGGTCGTGCCTGGATAGAGGCTCACGGACACGTTTGCCGCAACTGTGTAGTTGCCTGTGATAGAGTATGGGGTGGCATTCCTGCTGTAAGTATAGTTGGTAGTGGTGCCGTATTCGAAGTAGACGGTTAGTGAGCCATCGTTTGCATTCAGCGTTCCGTTGAGGATTGCCGAAGATTGGGTAACATCGGTGGCGGCGCCGGTGGATAAGGCTGGCGCTCCGGCGGTGGTAAAGGTCACATCGGGCGTTGCGCTGGTCCCCTCGTTGTTAAAGGCCCGCGCTCGCAAATGGTAAGTCGTGCCGGGAGTCAGTCCTGTAAGCGATACACCGGGACTGTAGTACCTGGATGGGGGCAATGCGGAGCTATAGACAACCTGAGATCCGTAGGTCGCCGTGAGTCCGTATTCGAAAATCAAGGTCGCGGTAGAACTTCCCGTCACGAGCGAACTAAGCGTGATGTTCGCTGCAAATGCGCCGGGCGTCCCGGCGGAAACCGTTCCGAGGGTTGGGGCCGTGGCTGGAGCGGACGTGGAAAATGTGTTGTCTGCACCATAGTAGGTGCCATCCACGCTATCCACCCGGATTCGATAGTGGTATGTGGATGAGGGTGTCCGTAGGGGAAGGACGGCACTGACGCTCGTCGCGGTTGTGCCTGTCAACATATTTGGGGAAGCGTTAACGACAGACCCGTACGTGGTGGTTGAGCCATATTCGAAGGTTGCCGTGCAGGCCACACCGCCGGGATTGACCGTAGCATTCAGAGTTGCAGTGAGATCGGTGACATTGGTTGCAGCACCGGTTGCAAGCGCCGGGAGGGCCATAGTCGTGAACGACATATCCGTTCCCGATGCAGAGCCTTGCGCGTTCGATGCAGCCGCAGCAAAGTGGTAGGTGGTTGAGGGTTGAAGTCCCGTTAATGCGACGCTTACCGATGAATAGGCGTGATTCGTATCAACGGTAGTCGACGGTGTGAGTAGGCCGTAAGCCGAGGATGTGCCGTAATTGAACCAGGCCGTTGCCGGCGAACTGCCCGTTTTTAGCGCACTGGCATTCAGGTATGCCGTCGTTGCGCTGATTGCCGACGCGGAGGCCGTCGTAATGGAGGGTGGAGTCGCTGCCGTGAGGGTGGTGAGCGTTTGATCTCCCCCGTAGAAAGACGTAACCCCATCGTTTAGAATGAGGCGGTAGTGGTAGGTAGTATTTGGAAGCAAAAGCGGTTTCGCAGTCGGTGCGCTGGTTCCTGTCCCACTGAGGCTGGACGGTGATGCCTGAATGGAGGAGCCGTATGTAGGCGTGAGTCCGTACTGGAAGCTGACGCCGTAGCTTCCTGATTGAGCGTTGGCGCTTCCGTTGAATGTGGCAGTGAGATCGGTCACGGCTGTGGCAGTAGCGGTTGCTACCGTGGGAAGAGGGAGCGTCGTAAATGTCTGGTCACTGCCCAGGAACGTGCCTTCATTGTTACTTGCTCTGGCGCGATAGTGATACGCCGTGCTCGGCGCAAGTCCGGAAATGGTCGCTGTTACGGAAGCATTGGTAAGGTTGGCGGACAGAGATGAAGGGGAGGTGATTTGGTTTCCGTAGTCCGTCGTCAACCCGTAGTCGAAGAGCAACGTGGTCGTAGAACTGCCGGTTGTAACGGTCGCTCTGGCAGTTGCCGATTTGGCGTAGATGGAGGAGGGAGTTCCGGTTGTCACAGTAGGAGGCGTCGCTGGCTGTGCTGTGGTGAAGGTCGCATCGTTACCGCGATAGTAAGTCCCTCCTGCGTCGTAGGTGGTGAGTCGATAATGATAGGTGGTGTTTGGCGATAACGCGGTGGCGGCAACCGAGAACGAAGTAACGCTGGTGCCGGAGATGTTGTAGGATGCAGGATATGCAGTGGTACTGTAGTTCGTTGTGGTGCCGTACTCAAAGTAAACTGTCAACGAGCCCCCATTGGGGTTCGCGGTACCGTTGATGGTTGCGGTTAGGTCTGTGACCCCAGTTGCCGTGTTGGTAGTCACTGTCGGTGGGAGGAGAGTTGTGAAGGTATTGTCCGGGCTTCGTGCAATGCCCTGGTCATTCATGGCACTGCATCGGTAATGGTACGTGGTCCCCGGTGTCAGGTTTTTGATGGGAATTGAAATATTGGAGACCGATGTATTCGTCGTGATGATGGATGAGTATGTCACACTCGATCCGTAGCTGGAAGTCGGGCCATACTCGACGGCTGCCATTGCCGATGAGCTGCCGGCGCTTGCGGAGCTGATATTTAATGAAGCGGTCGTGGCGGTGATGGACGACAATGAGACCGTCCCCAGCGTCGGCGGGGTCGCTGCCATGGAAGTCGTGAATACTGTGTCCGCGCCATAATAAGAGGTTCCCGAGGAATCATACCCAGTGAAGCGGCAATGATAGGTCGTGCTCGGGAGTAACCCGGATACATTGGCGGTCATACCGACGGATGCGTTTCCCGTCGTTGTTGAGGATGTAGGGCTGATACTGTTGCCGTAATTACTTGTTGTTCCGTAGTCAAAATAAACGGAGAGTGATCCACCTTGCGGATTAATGGCGCCGTTGAGCGTTGCGGTCGTGTCGGTGATGGCGGTGGCCGCGTCTGTTGTAATGACTGGAGTCGGCAAGGTTGTGAAAATCCCGTCTGCGCTGGCCGTCGCGCCTTCGGAATTTGCAACCAAACAGCGATAATGATACGTCGTGTTGGGTTGCAGCCCGGTTATCCTGGTTGATTGCTGTGAGGAGGACGAGTTGAGCGGGAATGTGGTCGCCAGGGTGGTTGATGAGCCGTAGCTTGTTGTCAGGCCGTATTGGAAGCTGGCGGTCGCGGTCGAGCTGCCTGCGCAGATATTTGCGACTGTTACTTGAACGCTTGAGGCCGTGGCGTACGAGGCGGTGACAGCGCCCACGGTGGGAGGAGTGGCCGCGGCGTTTGTCGTAAACGTGGCGTCTGCTGCGTAGTAATAAGTGTTGGTTTGGTCGTATCCCTTTAATCGGTAATGGTAGGTGGTGTTTGGGAGCAGCGTGGTAAGCGCGACCGATACTGGAGTTGTTGTGTTTCCGGATAGGTAGTTGTTTGGATACGAAATGTAGCCGTTGCTGCCGTACACGGTCGTTGTGCCATACTCGAAGGTGAGATTCAGAGAATCGCCATTTGGATTTACAGTCCCATTCATGGTTGCTGAGAGGTCTGTTATTCCACTGGCGGGGGCTGTCGTGACAATTGGAGCCGGAGGCGTCGTAAATATTTGGTCGGGGCTCGTAACGGTTCCCTGGCCATTTGTGGCAGCGCCGCGAAAATGATATGTGGTGGCTGGAGTGAGGCCAGGAATGGGAATGTAGACGGTACCGTTGGTTGAGGTGCCGAGAGCAAGGGGATATGGGTAGGTGGCGGTCTGTCCGTATGATGTAGAGGTCCCATACTCGATTTCAAAGGTGGTTGGAGAGCTTCCTGCCGTCACAGAATCGACGCCAATGGTTGCCTGGGTTGGCTGTGTGCCGGCCAGCCACACATTGCCGATCGTCGGGGGCGTCGACGGTGGCGCTGTGGTGAAAGTTGCGTCGTTCCCATTATACTCGGTGCCGGCGTCATCCGTCCCCTTGAATCGAAAGTGGTATGTTGTATTGGGTAGCAAACCGGTCACGACGGCGGATTCAGCGACAGGAGTGCTGTCATATACGCTTGAGATGTCGGTGTTTACCCACGAGCCATAGTTTGTGGTGGTGCCAATATCGAAACTGATGTTGAGATGGCCGCCCGCTGCATTGGCCGTGCCGGTGAGAGTTGCCGACATATCCGTAATGGAAATCGCCGAGCCAGTGGAAATTGATGGCGGGGCAGCAGTGGTAAAGGTCTGGTCGGCGGTATGGGCGACCCCTAGGGAGCTCGTGGCGGTGCACCGGAAGTGATAGGTGGTCGATGGAGTCAGACCGGTAAGTACGGTGTAGAAGCTGGCATCGAGGGTGGCTGCCGGGATGGCTGGCGTGCAGGTGACGGTGTGGCCGTATGCCGAAGTAAGTCCATAGTCGAAGCTAATCGTGGTGTCGGCTCCTCCGGCGGATTGGAGGGATGCTGCGATTGAAGCCTGCACTGCTCCGATGCCGTAGCTATATGCCCCAAATAAGAATTTGGGGGGCGAGGACGGGGCGCCGGTTGTAAATGACAAATCCGAACCGTAAGTGAACTCGCCCGTGTTGTCGTCGTAGCAGTAAAAGCGATAGTGGTAGGTGGTGTTTGGCTGGAGCCCGGTTAGGGGCGCATATTCCGGGACGGGCTGCGATCCGGTGGGGGAGACACCGTATGCTGAGCAGGTATTGTCGTATGCGGTTGTAAGTCCGTAATCAAAGTACAGAGCAAGCGTATCACTGGTATTTGGCGTGACAGTCCCGTTGATCGTCGCGGAGATATCGGTCACTGCGGTCGCTGCCGTGGTGGTGACCGTTGGGGCTGAGCTTTGCGCGAGGCTGCTGCATGTCAGCAGCCACAAAAATGCAATGAATCTGAGGAAGCCTGAATAGTTCATGGAATCGAATGCGGCTTTCCCGATTGCGTGACGCGCAAGGTGACTCATCCATCCCTTGCGCCGGGGCGATCCGCAGGCGACGCGGGATGTAGACCGGCGTGTAGGGTAAAAGGAAGCGAAATCTTACCAATACTGCGGATGAGTGGCGCAGCTATACGCGAAAACCGCTCGTAAGAAGTTCTCTTACGAGCGGTTTTCGGTGAACGATTGAAGCGAGACCAGCGACGTCTCGCAAGCCGGGCCTGAAAGGTGGTCAACTTTTTGGGCGGAACGATCCGCCCGCCCTACAGCCGCGGGACGGTGATCCCGGTCTGGCGGAGGTATTTGCCGCCTCTGTCTCCGTAGGAGGTTTCGCAGACCTCGTTGGCGGAGAAGAAGACGACCTGGGCCAGGCCTTCGTTGGCGTAAATGCGGGCGGGGAGTGGCGTCGTGTTCGAGATTTCCAGCGTGACGTGGCCTTCCCATTCAGGCTCGAAGGGGGTGACGTTCACGATGATGCCGCAGCGCGCGTAAGTCGACTTACCGACGCAGATCGTGAGGACTTCGCGCGGGATGCGGAAGTATTCGATGCTGCGAGCCAGAGCGAAGGAATTCGGCGGGATGACGCAGACGTCCGTCTCGATATCGACGAAGGACTGCGGATTGAAGGCCTTCGGATCAACTACCGTGTTGAAGACGTTCGTGAAGACTTTGAACTCGCGGGAAACGCGCAGGTCGTAGCCATAGCTCGAGATGCCGTAGCTGATGATCGGCTCGCCTGAGTCGGAGCGGCGTACTTGAGCATCGGCAAAGGGCTCGATCATGCCGTGATTGACCGCCATGCGGCGGATCCAGGTATCGGAGTGGACTCCCATAGTTATTGGCAGGCTTCGCAGGTTCCGCCGTTGCGCATGGCTTCCAGCGAGCAGGCGAGTTTGGCGTCTTCTTTTTGTATGGATTCCGGCGAACGGCGTTCGCGATGGCTGGAATCGATGGCGGACTTATTCGTGGTCCGGAGATAGTAAGTGGTCTTGAGGCCACGTTCCCAAGCTTCGCGATACATGAAGCTCGCTTTGCGGGCGTCGTTCTCGGCGAGCCAGAGATTGGTGCTCTGCGATTGATCGATCCACTTCTGACGGACCGCGGCGCACTGGAGGATCCAGGTCGGCTCGATCTCGAAGGCGGTCTTGTAAAGCGCCTTCACTTCGGCAGGAATGCGTTCGATGGGCTGGATGGAGCCGTCGAAGTACTTGAGATCCGCCAGCATCTCGGCGTCCCACAGGCCGAGACGTTGCAGTTCCTTCACGAGATGGTCGTTGGTGCGGACGAATTCGCCGCTGAGATTCGACTTCGTGTGGATGTGCTTGTAGACGGGTTCCACGCAGGGCGTGCAGCCCATGAGGTTCGAAATCGTCGCGGTCGGAGCGATGGCGAGGCAGTTGGAATTGCGCATGCCCTGGCGCTTGATCTTCTCGCGCAGTTCGTTCCACGGGAGGCGGCTCTTGCGATCGACGAGGACCGGGAGGCCGCGTTCTTTTTCGAGCAGGTCGACCGTGTCGAGCGGGAGTAGTCCGCGATCCCATTTCGAACCCGTGTAAGTCTGGTACTTGCCGCGCTCAGCAGCGAGATCGCTGCTGGCGTGGTACGCGTAGAAGGCGATGGCCTCGAGGATTTCGTCGTTGAAATCGACGGCTTCCGGCGAGTCGAACGGAATGCCTTTCTGGTAGAGCGCATCCTGCAGGCCCATGACTCCGAGGCCGACGGGGCGATGCCGGAGATTCGCATTGGCCGAGGCCGGGACCGGATAGAAATTGATGTCGATGACGTTATCGAGCATCCGCATGACCGTGGCGATCGTCGCGCGGAGCTTGTCGTGATCAATGCTTCCGTCCTCGCGCAGGTGATTCGGAATATTAATCGAAGCAAGGTTGCAGACCGCCACTTCGTCCATGCTCGTGTTCAGCTCGATCTCGGTGCAGAGGTTCGAGTTGTGAATGACGCCGACGTGATCTTGCGGCGAACGGACGTTTGCGGGATCCTTCCAAGTCAGCCACGGATGGCCGGTCTCGAAAAGCATCTCTAGCATCTTCTTCCAGATGGCAAGAATACGGACCTTGCGGCTCCAGATTTCACCCGCTTCAGCCAGGCGCTCGTAGTGCTCGTAACGGACCTCGAAAGCGCGGCCGTGCAGTTCCGGAAGATCGGAGACGTCGTTGGTGCGGAAGAGTGTCCAGGTGGCGTCCTTTGGGAGCACGCCATCGGAAATGCCCTTGAGGCGCTTCATGAACAGGTCCGGAATCCAGTGGGCCGTGTTCATGTTATGCGTGCGGCGGCGGTCATCGCCGGTCTCCTTGCGGAGATCCAAGAAGTCTTCGATATCGGCGTGCCAGAGCTCGAGATAGCTGCAGAGCGCGCCGGGGCGCTTGCCGCCTTGATTGACGGCGATGGCGATATCGTTTGAAACCTTCAGGAAAGGAATGACGCCGCTGGATTCGCCATTGGTGCCGTGAATGTGCGCGCCGGTGCCGCGGACGGCGGTCCAGGAACAGCCGAGGCCGCCAGCCCATTTCGAGAGCAGCGAGAAGCGGGTCCAGGTCTCGGTGATTTCCTCGATGGAATCGCCGCAATAGAGCAGGTAGCAGCTCGAAAGCTGCGGACGGACGGTGCCGGAATTGAAGAGCGTCGGCGTCGAGGAACACGCGCGGCGCATCTTGTAAATCCCGTAGAACTCACGGGCCATCGCCTCGCGTTTCTTTTCCAGGAGCGACAGACCCATCGCTACGCGCAGCCAGAACATCTGCGGCGCTTCGAGACGCTGTTTGCGTCCGGTCGCAGGTTCGTGGGTGTGGATGAGATAGCGGTCGTAGAGATTCTGAATTCCGATGAAATCGAACTGCAGATCGGCATACGGATCGAGGACGGCGGCCAGCGATTCGATTTCGAATTCGGCGAGACGCGGATCGAGCCGGCCAAGTGCGATGCCCTTCGGAATGTAGGCGAGGAAGGCCTTGCGATGCGCTTCCTTCAGGCCGCCGATGCCTTCGGCAATCGTCCACGGCAGCGTCTCTTCGTAGATGTAAGTGAGCAGGATTCGGCCTGCGAAGAAACGGGAATCGGCGTCGACGTCGAGGAGGTTCTTCGCGTTCAGGACGATGGTATCGCGCTTCTCGCTGGCGGTGAGATTCAGCGACACGCTGCGGAGCAGGCGGGCGATGAGATCTTCTTCGCTCAGCGTCAGCGTGAGGCCGATCTTCGCGAAGGAAATACGGGCGCGGATATCGACGAGCTGCTCGCGGGAGGCTAGTTCGAGCTGACCTTCATCGGCGTCGGGCTGGGTGACTTCGAGTTCACGCAATGCGGCGCGCTTGGCGCGATACTTCGCGTAAGCGAGCGCGACTTTGCTGAAGCCGAGATCGATCAGCGTGTCCTCGACCTGATCCTGCAACTGCTCGACGTGGATGAAGAGCGGGCGCTCTTTTTTCATCCGGAACTCAATCTCCGCCTGCACCTGCTCGCCGATGCTCGGATCAGCGCCCTGGGCCAGAGCCGCGGCGCGCACGGCATTGGCGATCTTGTGTCCAACCCACGCCACGACGCGCGGTTTCTCGGACTTCACGTGCGAAGTTTCGCGTCGGATGACCTGCGGGAATTCAGTCGGAGCCTCGGTTCCGGCCGTATTCGAGAGAGTAAAGATTTCGTTGCTCATGCGGTGCGGGCTTTCAGATCAGGTCGTCTTCGCGGGCGTTTTTCACGCTGCCGCCGGTCTGGTATTCGGTGACGCGGGTCTCAAAGAAATTCTTCTCCTTCTTCAGGAAGATGACTTCATCGAGCCAGAGGAAAGGGTTGTGCTTCACCTCGGACTGCGCGGGCAGGCCGAGGCTCGTCAGGCGGCGGTCGGCATTAAAGTCCACGTAATCGAGGAAATCCTTCTGCGTCATGCCGACGGTATCCTCCGGCAGGCAGTCGCGGACGAATTCCTTCTCGAGGCGCACGCCTTCGCGCATGAACTCGAGCAGTTCCTCCTGAAACTCCGGTGTCCAGATGTCCGGGTTTTCGTTGATCAGTTCTGAAAGAATGTAGCGGCCGAGCGCGATGTGATTGGATTCGTCGCGCAGGGTGTACTGAAACATCTGGCCGATGCCGGTCATCTTATTCTGCCGGTGCAGCGAGAGGATCATGGCAAAGAGCGCGTAGAACTGCGTGCCTTCCATGACCTGGGTGATGCCGAAGATGGCCTTGGCGAAACGCTGTTTGTTTGCCGTCTGCGAGAGATCGATGCCCATTTTCAGGGCAGGCATCTGGCGGGTGATGAATTCGTTTTTCGCGCGGATCGACGGGATGTCGGCGAACTTCGCGGTGACTTCGTCGAGATCGATATTCAGGCTCCCGATGATGTGGAGCAGGGAATCCATGTGGATCGATTCCTCGGCGATATGGCGCAGCGCGGCGTGCTTCAGCTCGGCTGCGGTGAGATTATCCTCGATCACGTGGAGCACGCTGTCGCCGACGATTCCCTCGGCGGCGGAGAAGTAGCCAACGCCCATCTCGATGATCCAGCGTTCCTTTGCGCTGAGCGCGGCGGTGTTCCACTGGCTGCAATCCTTCGTCATGTCGATGACGTCGGGTTCCCAGTGGTTGGCCTTCATCTGCTTATAGATGCGGTAGGCCTCGTGATACTTGAGCGGGAGCACGTTGAGTTCGGCGCTGCGGGCACCGTTGATGACCTGCTTGCCAGCGAGGCGCGCACGAGCCTTCTCCTTGTCGAGCCGGAAGGTCTTCTGACCGATGCGGTACACGACGTGGTTGCCGTCTTCAGTGACAGTAGGCGGAGAATCTGGAAGCGTGCTCATGTTCGGAACAGGCAGAATTTTGAGTGAAACGTGACAGGGAAAAGGGTTCGAATTGCAGGTTGAGAGCGCGCGAGTGCCCGGGGACAAAAAAGCCTTCGGTAGATTCCCTCACAAAAATGGGGAAACCGAAGGCTTCGGAAGGAGTGGCCTTGAACGGAGGCGGAAACGCGAAGTCGGTCAAAAATCCCATCTTGTCATGGCGCGACAGCTTCCTTTTCCAACCGGAAAAAGAGGCCGATGAGGGTCGCAAGCAGGTCTTCTGGCTTCGAGGTCAGCCTACTCGCCCCGCCTTCCCGAACCATCGCTGATTCAGTGGCTTATATGGGGCTTTCGTCGCTCGTTACAGTGGCGGCAAACCGTTCGGGATTTGCACCCGATTCCCTATTCTCCCTCGGCCGTGACCGAGGGCACTTGCGTGTCGGGAACCACAACGGATTGTGGTCTATGAAAAGAGCTGCGCAATCGGTAGGTTTTTTTGGCGGGCGAGTCAAGATGGACGCGCGAATTTTTGCGTGTCATGCCGGTGCGTTCCAGAGTGTCGCCTGAGGGCGCCCCGCTGGCAATTATTGTCTCAAAATATCGGCAATTGTGTCTGCGCAAGACCAGGCTGGACCGAAGGACGGATCGAACTTTTCCGGGCAACTCGCGCAGTACCCGGCGATCTCTTTCACGAGCGCGACAATGTCCGGGGCGGGCCGGGAATGAGTGCGGCGAATCACGCTCCTCAGGGAACCGAGAAAGAACAGGCAGAATTCGAGTGCGTTCTTCGATTCGTCCGAACGAAGGTACTCAAATGCGGCGGGGAGGTAGTAGCGAAGCCCGGCATCGGCCATGTAACCAAAGTCGTCTGCCAGCAGGATGCCTCTGGTTTCGATCGCGACACGGGCTTCTTCCTGGGTGAGTCCGAGGAAGTGCTCGACGACACAACGGAGGTCGGCATCATACCCGGCTCCAGTTCCGCCGGCCAATTCCTCAACTGTGGGCGGACCGGTGATGGGAGCCTTTTTTCGGGTGCCGGATTTCTTTCGGGAAACCATGACGGGCCATCCTACAGAGGATGGCCCGCCAAGTAACGAATCGCGTTCGAGATGCTGCTGCTGAATTCCCGATTTCGCTAATTGAGGCGCACAATACGCTCTGGTTCCCGTACGTCAGGGGAGTAGGACTCGATTCGTCCTCAAGGCACCTGCAGCGACAGGATGCCAGTGCTGTGATCACTGAAGGAGACCAGCATCACCACGCCGCCATTATTATTGAAGCTGCGCGCGGTGGCGAACTCCTGCGACACCGCTTTGAGGAGCGTAATGTTCGTAACCGTCTGCGCGCCGAGTTTTTCGCCCGTGCGGAGCAATTGCCGCATGACGCCACTGCTATCGCGTGCCCAGACCCCTAGGTTATTCTTCGCGGTCACGCCTTTGCCGGCGAGTTTGGCCACAAAGAGCGGGCCACCCGGAGTACCACCGGGCAGGGCAAAGGAAACGAAGCTGGCATAGGTCGCAGTGCCCTGTGTGCCGGAGATATCGGTCGCCTTATCGCCAGTGCGCGCAAGGATATACTGGCTCGATGGGATACCGAAAACGAGTGCGTGATTATTTGCAGCGGTCACCTTTGCGCCGCTACCCGGAGCAGCTTTGAGGGTGGCGATAAAGGCCAGCTGTCCGGAGGAGTTGCTGATCGGATTGGTGAATCCGGTGTAGAGCAGTGTGCTCGAATCTGCAATTGTATCCGGCGAACTGCCTTCGCGAGCGTAGAGCGTGTAAGTCGTTCCTGTGACGCTGTAAACAATCACATTCTCCGTCGTGGCCTTCAAGGTAGCCGTCGTCTTCAGCGTGCCGAGGGCGGCATAGAAGAAACCGGCATTGCCAACAGTCGGAAGGCCAAAGGTGTTCCAAGTATCGGCACCGCCGGTAATCGCGCTGGCGTCCTGACCGGAATAAAAGACGGGAACCAGCGTGGCGGTGGGCGAAACTTTGAAGATGACCGTGCGCTTGTCAGCCAGGACGGCCTTGACGACTGTCTCGGAGTCGCCGTGCCAACGTCCATCGCCCGCCGAACTTGGGGAAGGGGCGAGCACGCTCATCGTTTTGATGGTCGAACTGACGCTGTTCACGGTCACCGGCTGATTGGTCCGGAGGAGCACAGTGCCGACATTGCTGGAATTCAAGCCCAGGAGGACCTGGTTCGCATTGGCCGCGCCGTTGACTTTGACGAGGGCAAGCAGCTGCGAATTCCTCATCGAAATACTCATCACGGAAACAAGGTTCGCCGAATTGAGTCCCGGCAAAGGCGTACCCTGCTGGAGCGCGAGATGCAGCGTACCTCCGAGATTGGTCCAGATGCTATTCGCCTTGGATCCGGGAACACCGGCGAGCTTGGCCGGGAAGGCATACTGACCGTCGGGCGAAATGATCGGATCGCCAAACGACAAAAAGGTGGCATTCCCATAACCGGGGACATTTGGCGCCGTCATCTTCTGAATGACGGGCAGTTGCGTGCCGCCCTCCGCGCCCTGTGTGAAGATCGCGCCCTGTCTCAAGGTTCCTTCCGCGAGAGTGATTCGCCCTGCGAGGGCGCCATTATCCGCAAGAGCGGGAGCGTTCAGCGCGGAAATTTTGCGCGCCTTGTTGTTCGCCGGATCGATCGGCAATGCGTCCGCCGTCTCGGCGACAATGCGCTGGTACTTTTGAGTGACGATGCCGCCCAGGCCGATGCCATTGAAGCTGCGAGTCTCGGTGCCCACGATGTCAATGTTACCCCCGCTATCCGTGGCCACCGCCACACCTGTATCGTCGCCCCCAAAGTCGCCGGCGAAGCTCGACGAGAAGAGTAGGGTGCCATCCACGCCGCTGTATTTCGCCACATAGATGTCGAGGCCGTCCAGGCTTCCCGCTGAATCGCCCACAACGATCACGTTGCCCGCGCCATCTACGGTGACCTTCCGTCCATTGGTATTGAATTGCGGGTAGCCGGGGTTGTTCGAATCCTCTGGCGATATACCGGGATCCACAGTGGTCCAGAGGCGGCTGCCTGCCCCTGGGCTGCTGCCTTTGTATTTGATCGTCACCGCTTCGGTGGGGGCGAAATTGGTCGGAGCGGCCGCAGTGCCCGTGACGACTGGATTATCATCGGGACCCATGCCGATGCCGCCCGCGAACGCATTGTAGTCTCCCGAACTCAACGTGTAGACGTCCGTCCAGAACGTAATCCCGGTCGTGCCAATCTTCATCGTATAGAGGCCGTGGCTGCCGTCATTGGCGGAATAAGTACCCGTGACGAAAGCGCTACCGGCGGAGTCGAGAGCCACGCCCGAAGCGCCAAAGCTCAGGCCGGGAGTGGGGATGACTTTGGGGAAATTGTTTACCGCGGTGCCGGTGGAATCGTACTCTACCACCACGAAAGAGACATCACCGGCATAACTCGTCGATCCCACGACCCAGATGTTTCCGCTGCCCGGATCCACCGCGAGATCTGCCGGTGTGTCGATGGAATTGCCGGTGTTGTTGTAAGAAGTCGTGAATTGGATCGTCCCGGCGGCGTTATATTTAATGGTCTGAAAATCCTGCCCGGTATTGTTGTTTTGGACATAGCCGGTCACGTAAATATTGTCGCTCGCATCCACGACTACCTTCTGGATTTCGTCCGCGCCCGAGCCGTTGGTGCCAAACTTGGACCTGGCCCAGACCTGACCGAGCTGCGGGTTTAGCTTGATGAGCTCGAAATCTTCCTGGGTCGCTGAAAAGGTCGCACCTCCAGCTACGATGATGTTATCGTTGCTATCGACCGCGAGCGAGCGAACGTAGCAATCGCCCGAAGGGGCGCTTTGGCCGAGCCCGGGATTACTGGGACCGAGGAGGAATGCAGGGCCGACCTGGTGCCCATCGAGGCCGTCGTACTTGACCACATACCACTGGCTGGTCTGGTTACTACTGAGTGTCTCGCCGGCCACGATCACGTTGCCGCGAGAATCCGTGGCCACAGCGCGTGCTCTTTGGCCCTGAGCGGACGTGCGGTTGAATTCCTGGGTAAACGCATTGTAGAAATGGTCCGCTCTGGCCGTAGTCTCGGCAGTCGCGAGAGCTAGAAGGGCGAGGAGCCAACGGCCGTAGGGTCGCGTCGAATAGGATGGAAATGCAAGATAAGGAGCTTTCATGTGTTTGCTGGGCGACGATCTTAACCGAACCAACCGAATGTCTGAATACGCCTTCAGGAGTACCAACTCCCGGGAAGACTCGGGCGGAGACTAGCCGTTAACGATTTTTATGTCACGTGTTACCTTATGTCGCCTGTAGGTAACAAGGCGGTGGGTGGCTACGCCTTCGCCCTGTATCCGACAAGCCGAGCAGCACGTTCTTAGTGAAGGAAGGCCATAGAAGGCAGATTCGGTCCTCTTCGGCTCCCCAAGCTTGATACGCCGCACCTAGGACTCTCGATGTGACCGTGCATCCCGACCCGTAGCCGTGGGCGCCCCGAAGTAGACAATAGGTTTGGGGTAAAAGCCCAATGGGCTCATTTCGTCTTTCCAGTAAGAATCGATCTTGATATCGCCGCCGACGTCGGTGCCTCCAATTGTATGCTACAGGTGCCTCTGTATTTCTCTCGGGAATCATGGCGAGCCATCCGATAGAGGATTTGGAGGAAAAGGAACGCCCGTCCCGTGACGACTCGCGCTCGGAATCCTTCGGTAAGAAACTAGGCTTGGGAGTTTTTTGGTGCTGAATTTGATTGCCGGCAGGTCCCGATGGAGATCAGCAAACTCGCACGCAGGAGCGGAAAATGTTCAATTTTCTTCGCCGAAGGATTCTGCACGCATCGTTTTTCGGTTGGACTACGATAAGGGGATGATTTTCCCCCGTCTCCGATCGGTCGTAGCCTGTGCAGTGCTGGCATTGCTCAATTCCGCGATGATTGTTGCCGCCGAGCCGCCCTGGCCGCCGGCAGATCCTGCCGCGGTGTCGCACTGGAAGGATTTGCGCTTCGGGATGTTCATCCACTGGGGGCCAGTCAGCCTCACGGGGCACGAGATCAGTTGGTCGCGCGGCCGCCAGATTCCGGTGGACGTGTACGATAATCTCTATCGCAAGTTCAATCCGACCGAGTTCAACGCCGATGCCTGGGTGTCCGTCGCGAAGGCCGCCGGGATGAAGTACATCGTGCTCACGGCAAAGCATCATGACGGCTTCTGCCTCTGGAACACGAAGTATACCGACTACAACATTATGAATACGCCGTTCCATCGCGATGTCGTGAAGGAACTGGCGGCGGCCTGCAAGAAGCAGGGCATCGAGTTCGGATGCTACTATTCGGTTCCGGACGTTTATAATCCGAACTGGCCGATGACCGTGGTCGGTGGCGGGGGGCGGCATCCGAACGCGAATGTCGACACCTACGCCACTTACCTGCGAAATCAGATCACTGAGCTGATTCAGAATTATGGTCCGTTGATTACGATCTGGAACGATACGGATCAGGCGCTTCCCGGCCCCTTCGGCGTGAAGAACGGTGCCGAGACAATCAAGCTAGTCCGTAAGCTACAGCCGGATATTCTCATCGATAACCGCACCAGCGCGGGTGGCGATTACGATACGCCTGAGCAGACAGTTGGAGGCTTCCAGTTGGACCGCCCCTGGGAGTCGTGTATGACAGTTTCCTCGCGCAACGCCTGGGCTTGGGGCGGGGCGACAGATGGCGTAAAGTCGCCTGCAACCTGCATCAGTATGCTGGTCCGCTGCGCGGGCGGTGATGGAAACATGATGCTGAACGTGGGACCGCGGCCGGATGGTGTGATCGATCCGGCGCAGGCTGGCGTCCTTAAGGAGATCGGTGTGTGGCTTGGCACGAATGGAGAGAGTATCTATGGCACTCGTGGCGGTCCGTATAAGCCTGGTGAATTTGGCGTTTCGACTCGCAAAGGGAAATTCATCTACCTCCACGTGTTGAAGTGGACCGGTGAAGCGCTTCGGCTGCCGGCTATTCCGGACCGGCGGGTCGTTTCCGCGAAGGTCCTCGGGGGGAGTGACGTTGCTTGTAAACAGAGTGCAGGCTTGCTCGAGATCACGGTGCCCGAGGCGCAGAGACAATCGCTGGATACCATCGTGGAACTCGTGATGGATCAGCCTGTGGAAAAGATTGCGCCACTGGATTCCACAGCGCCTTCCATCTTCGCGATCGACCCCGAGAAATACGGTCACATCGTTTCGCGCAATGCGGTGGTGACGACGAGTTCCCACTATGGCGCGGCTGCTGGCAACCTGCAGTCCCTCGTCGGAGAAAAGGCCGCTGGCGAATTTGCGTTTCACACCAACCAGGAGGCAAATCCGTGGGTTGATCTCGACCTTGGACGCGTCGTGACGGTCGCGGGACTCCTTGTGAAAAACCGCGAGCAGTTCAAGGAACGTGCCTCGGCGCTGCATGCTTCCGTCTCGCTGGACGGCGAGAAGTGGGAAGAAATCTGGCATGCCGACAGCCCGGAGGAACAGTGGGAGATCCCTGTCAGGGAGCAAAAGGCTCGGTATCTCCGGCTCGAACTCCAGCCCGCTTCTCCCGAATACCTTCACCTCCGGCAGGTGGAAGTCTGGGGGAAAGAATAGTGAGGGAAGAAAAAGCTATCTCAGCGTTTTGTAAATCATGCCTCCCTGTCACACGGCGCTTCCGTCCGCTGGCCTCTAATGTCTGGGGCCGCGATTCGGAAGTGAAGCGGTGATTTTAAGACCAAATTCCGAAATTTTTCCAAATTGCCAAATGAGGGCTGAATAGAGGCCCCAAGCGACTCTCTATGAACCATCCTATGAATTCTTTAGACTGGGCGATCATTGCCACTTACCTGGTGGCCGTGGTTGGCCTGGGCGTTGCCGCCGGCTTCCTGCACCGCAGGAACGAACGCGGTGGCGAAGGCGGACACTACTTCCTCGCGGGCAATACCCTGACGTGGCCGGTGATCGGGCTGGCAATGTTTGCGGCCAACATTTCCACCGTCCACCTGGTGAGTCTGGCTGAGGCGGCTTATAAATACGGACTGGTCTTTGGGAATATGGAGTGGATGGCCGGCTTTACGCTCATCCTGCTCTCGCTTTTCTTTGCACCGCTCTATCTCCGCTCCCGGGTCGCTACGCTCCCGGATTTCCTCGAACGCCGATTCAATCGCGGCTGCCGCGACGTGCTCTCGGTTGTCTCGCTTTTCTCGGCCATCGTCATCCACATGGGCGTGGCGCTTTATACTGCGGCCTGGGTGCTGCGCGGCATTCTCGGCTTGCCGCCAGGAGCCACGATTTTCGGAATGGATGCGCTCCTGCTCTTCATTGCCGTGCTCGGGACTCTCACCGGCATTTACACCATGACTGGCGGTCTGCTCGCGGTGGTCTGGACGGAGAGCGTGCAGACCGTACTGCTCCTGATTGGTGCAGTAGTTATCAGCGTGACAGGCTTTTGGAAGATTGGTGGATGGTCGGCGTTGGCGGCCACGCTGGCCACGCATCCGCATCCGCTCGCTACGGCTGCGGCGCCCAACACGGTGGGCTGGGGGACCGGAAACTTCCTCAACATGGCCCGCGACTCGCAGGATCCGAGCAGGCTTTCCTGGTACTCGGTCCTGCTCGGCTATCCTGCCCTCGGGATCTGGTACTGGTGCTGCGACCAGACCATCGTGCAACGGGTCCTCGCCGCTCGGGATGAGAAGCATGCGCGGCTCGGCCCGCTCTTCTGCGCCTTTCTGAAGGTCCTGCCGGTCTTTATCTTCGTTCTGCCGGGGGTGATCTGTGTTGGGCTCGTGCAGCAGCATGCCTTCGATGGCGCGGCGCCGCAAACGGCGGCGGATACTTATACCTTTCTGCTTACCCATCTTCTGCCAGCGGGCCTGCGCGGCCTTGTAGCGGCGGCGATGCTAGCTGCGGCGATGCAGACGTGTTCTGCTGCGCTAAATTCCACCGCCACCCTCGTCGCTTACGATCTCTTCAAGAGATACAAGCCTGGGATCGGAGATCATCAGCTCGTTCGCATCGGAAAGACCACGACCATCGTGGGTACGGTTCTCGCCATCGTCGCGTCTCCAATGTTTGGGCATTACAGCACCATCTTCGAGGCGATCAATAAGTTAATCTCCTATGTCGCGCCGCCGATTACCGCAGTATTCCTTCTTGGCGTCTTCTGGCGGCGTGCCTCCGGCAAGGCGGCCTTGATCACGCTTTTGAGTGGCATCCTCCTTGGCGCAGCGGCGTTCATTCTCGACTGGTGGAAGGTCTGGAATCCCAACTTCATGCTTGTCGCCTTCTGGTTGCTCGTCGCCTGTCTGGCGATCATGGTTGTCGCCAGTTATGTCTATCCCGAGCCGCTAAAGGCCGAGGCGGAATTGCTCGTGTGGGTGCGCTGGACCGAGGCGCTGAGCGGCAATACCGGCGGGCGTGGCCTTGCCGATTACCGCATCTTCTCGGCCGTTATTCTCGGACTATTCGTCGTGCTCTATTTCATCTTTCGCTGAACCTATGACCAGCCAGTTAAAGAAAGCCCTCGTAGCCCTTGCGGGAATTGCCGCTCTATCCGGCTGCGCCACCGTAAAACCTCCGCAACGCTATGTCTGGGTGACCGGGCTCAATCCGGATAAAGCTGCACGCTATGAAGCGCTGCATGCGCATCCCTGGCCGGCGGTCAACGCGATGATCAAGGAATGCCACATCAAGAATTTCTCGATCCATAAATGCAACATTTACGGGAAGCTCTATCTATTTGCTTATCTCGAGTACACCGGCAGTAACTTCGATGCGGATATGAAAAAGATGGCTGCGGATCCCGTGACCAAGCGCTGGTGGAAAGAAACGGACCCGTGCCAGCTACCGCTGCCGGCTGCCGCTGCGAAAGGAAAGATCTGGGCCGACACCAAGGAGGTTTATTTCCTCAAATGAGGCGTTTGCTCGAAGATAAGGTCATCTTTCTCACCGGCGGTTCATGTGGGATCGGACGCGATTGCGCCCGGGCGTACGCGGCCGAGGGCGCCAAAGTCGTCGTCGTGGCGCTTGAACAGGAGGCCATCGATTCAGCCGTTGACGAGATGGCGGGTGATCACCTGGGGATTGTCTGTAATGTCGCGCACGATGGCGAGGTGCGGCTTGCGATTGAAAAGACGCTCGCGCGCTACGGCCGGATCGATGCCGTGCATAACAACGCGGGGATTGCCAATCCTTCCAAGCCCATCCATGAGACGTCCGATGCCGAGTGGGATGCCTTGTTCAATGTGAACCTGAAGAGCGTGCTGCACACCACGCGTCACGCCTTCGCGGCGTTGCTCGCCAGCAAGGGCTGCATCCTCAATACGTCGAGCCTGGTTGGTGTGATTGGCCAGGAGATCCATGCCGCATATACCGCGACCAAGGGCGGGATGAACGCCCTTACCAAGTCCATGGCGCTTGACTATGCCAGGCATGGGATCCGCGTGAACGCGATCTGTCCCGCGGGTGTGTGGACCCCCATGCTGCGCAAATGGTGCGCCGAACAGCCCGACCCCGGAACTATAGAGCGGTACCTCGATGAGATCCATGCGCTTGGCTATTGTCCGGAAGGCACCGCCGTCGCCGATGCCGCTGTCTTCCTGCTCTCGGATAAGTCGCGTTTCATGACCGGGCATATCATGCACGTCAGTGGAGGTGCTGAGCTCGGCTATCGACGGCCGCTTTAGTTGGAGGATCACACCGAACCCCACAACCAATTTGAGGCGTCGCTGACTTCCCTGCTATAGCGACCTCTTTCTTACATCGCCTGAATACTTCACTCTCATGATCACCCGTATTTCTACCCGCGATGCCCGTTATCCCATCTGCAATGGGCACGGCAGCGATGCCATCCATCGCGACCCGATCTATTCCTACGCGGTAGCGCAGTTGCATGATGACCAGGGCCGCACTGGCTCGGGACTCGCCTTCACCCTCGGCGAAGGCAATCAGCTCGTTTGCCAGGCCATCGAATTCTACGCCCAGCGGCTCGTCGGTAAGCCAATCAACGACGTTATGGCTGAATTCGGCTCGCTGCAGCGCGCGATGGCCGATGAACAGCAGTTTCGGTGGCTAGGACCTCACAAGGGAGTTGTGCAGCTTGCACTCGCGGCGGTCACAAATGCGTGCTGGGATTTGTGGGCCAAATCACACGACGTCCCTTTGTGGAAGTTGTTGCTCGAGTTCAGTCCCGAGCAGATCGTGGCCACGCTCGATCTTTCCTATCTCGAGGACGAGCTAACCGCGAAGGATGCGCTCTCCATTCTCCGCAGCGAGCAGGCTGCTCGCACCGCTCGGGAACCGATATTGAAGACGGGTTATCCCGGCTACGATACCTCTGTCGGCTGGTTCAATTACGACGACGAGCAAGTCCGCGAAAATTGCCGCCGGGCGATTGCCGATGGATTTACCGCGATGAAGCTGAAAGTGGGCTCGCGCGATCCGGAACGCGATCTGCGCCGCGCTCACATCGTCCGCGAGGCCGCGGGAACTGGCGCGAGGGTCATGGTCGATGCCAATCAACAGTGGACTCTGCCGCAGGCGCTCGAGATCTGCGAGCGGTTGCGTGCGGTGGATCCATTCTGGATCGAGGAACCGACACATCCCGACGACGTCGTCGGCCACAAGACTTTGGCGCATGCGATCGCCCCTACGAAGCTCGCGCTCGGCGAGCACGTGCCAAATCGCGTGATCTTCAAAAATTATCTACAGGCTAGGTGCGCGGGATTCATTCAGGTCGATGCCGTTCGCGTGGCTGGTGTCAGTGAGTTTCTCGCCGTCAGCCTGCTTTGCCGGAAGTTCGGCGTGCCGGTCGTGCCGCATGTCGGTGATATGGGGCAGATTCATCAACACCTCGTGCTGTTCAATCATATCGCGCTGGGACACGAAGTCGTTTTCCTCGAGCACATCCCGCACTTGCGCGAGCACTTTGTGCATCCGTGCCGTGTGGAGGGAGGCGTGTATCAGACGCCACAGGAACCGGGGATGAGCTGCGACCTGAAGCCTTGATTCTCTATGTTTAATCTTCAAAAGAAAGCTGCCCTGGTAACTGGTGGAGCTTCCGGCATTGGTGAAGCGATCGCGGAAGCCTTTGTTCAGGCTGGCGCCAAGGTGTGGATTGCGGATCGCAATGAAGCCGCCGGAAACGAGGTGGCGACGCGGATAGGCGCCCAGTTTGTCCCGCTGGATGTGACGAATGAAGCTGCCTGCACGGAAGCTGCCGAATCAGTCGGAGCAGTGGATATTCTTGCGAACGTGGCGGGGATTGGTCACGTCGGCTCGCTGGTAAATACCTCGGTCGATGATCTGGACCGCCTGTATGCCGTCAATGTCCGCGGGATTTTCAATTGCTGCAAGGCCTTCGGCCCCGGGATGCTGGAGCGAAAATCGGGCAGCGTCATCAACATGGCGTCGATTGGCGGAGTCGTCGCGGTGCGCGAGCGGCTGGCTTACACCGTGAGTAAGTTTGCGGTGGTCGGCCTGACCAAGTCGCTTGCGCTGGACCATTCGCACACGGGGGTTCGCTTTAATTGCATCTGTCCCGGCCGGGTGGAGACGCCGTTCGTCATGGCGCGTCTGGCGGAGTACCCCGATCCGCAGGCGGCGTATCGCCAAATGGCCGCGACCCAGCTCAACGGCCGCATGGCCCGGCCGAATGAAGTTGCCGCCGCGGCGGTGTATCTCGCCGCCGATGAAAGTGCCATGGTGACCGGGAGCACGATGATGCTCGATGGCGGCTGGAGCGCAGGGAAGTAAGTGAAATTTAGTTTAGTATAGTTATGAAGATCATTCGTTGCCTCGATTCCAACGGGAATACCGTTCACGCCGCCCTTCAATCGAGTGGCATTGCCCTGAAACTTGCCGGAGACATCTTTGATTCACCTCGGGTCACTGACGAGCAGGTGCAGATCACCAAGTTGCTGGCGCCACTGCGCCCGGACTCGATCATCTGCATTGGCTTGAATTACCGTAAGCACGCCGAGGAAACAGGGGCGAAGGTGCCTGAATACCCGGTCGTCTTTTTCAAAGGTAATAATACCCTGCAGCATCCTGATGATCCAATTCAGCTGCCGGCCAGGATGCGTAGCGATGAGGTCGATTACGAATGTGAACTGGCGGTGGTGATTGGACGTGAATGTAAGAATGCTTCGCGTGAAAACGCCCTCGAGTATGTGCTGGGATACACCTGCGCGAATGATGTCAGCGCCCGCGACTGGCAGCTGGCGCGTGGCGGCGGACAGTGGTCGCGAGGCAAGAGCTTCGATACGTTTTCCCCGCTTGGTCCGGCTTTGGTGACGCCCGATGAACTTGGTGATCCCAATGCCCTGAAGATCAGGACGATCCTGAATGGCGAGGTCATGCAGGACTGGCATACCGGCGACATGATCTTCGATGTGCCCGCGCTCATCGAATTTCTCAGCGCGGATACCACGCTCTATCCGGGGACGGTCATTTTTACAGGAACTCCTCACGGTATTGGCATGGCTCAGAAACCGCCGCGCTGGCTGCGGTCCGGGGATATCGTCAGCATCGAAATCGAAGGCATCGGCACGCTTCGCAATCCGGTGACGGATAATCATTCAAACGGCGACTAGAGCCTGTCATGAATTTCGGGGGGAAAAGGCTTCTTTAGTAAAGAGAGTGGATGGATCAAATGGAGGATGAAGAGCGAGAAAAGCACCCAACGCAC
>FTCV01002604.1_pt1 | contig 27187 bp, 18 predicted proteins | sample 1639691 | NCBI WGS metagenome assembly FTCV01 (sample SAMEA3914864, study PRJEB12502) | metagenome | biome: forest; material: soil | place: USA | collected 2012-03-12 | depth 0.3 m
CGCGTCTGCGGCAGCGAAAGGAGCGGAACCTGCCAGGCCACGCCGCGCTCACGGTCGGCGTAGTAATGGAATTCATCCATGACCACGTCGTTCACGGAAGCGTGCGGTCCTTCGCGAAGGGCGATATTCGCGAGGATCTCCGCGGTGCAGCAGAGAATCGGTGCGTCGCGATTGACCGTGGCGTCGCCCGTGCTCAACCCGACATTCTGCGGGCCAAACTCCCGGCAGAGTGAAAGCCACTTTTCATTCACCAGCGCCTTGATGGGGCAGGTGTAAACCGAGCGACGCCCGAGGGCCACGGATTGAAAATGCAGCGCCGCTGCGACGAGCGATTTACCCGAGCCGGTCGGCGTATTCAGGATGACATTCCGGCCCTCGAAAAGCTCCAGGATTGCGGCCTCTTGCGCAGGATAAAGTTCGAGCCCCGCCCCCTCGACATATTCCAGGAAAAGGCCGAGAAGCTGATCGGGATCCACTTTCCCATCCCGGGGCAGCAGATCGTAGAGATTCAATTTAGGCGCAGGCACCGGCTCACCAGAACAGCAACCCAGGCGCGCGGCAACTCCGGACGTGCCGCGACGTCCTTCTTTCCTGCGGAAGGGAACGCTAGACCGTGCCCATGTGACGGAGTTGGTCGAGATGCTGCATCATCCACGGGATCGCGGCAAAGCTCGCCGCATCGAACGCCCCGTGTGCAACGACCGCAGGCCACATCGAACGATGGACGACCATGATCACGCCCAAGCCGAAGCCGACAACCGTGATCACCGCCGCCGCCGCTACGCCCTGCGGCAGATGCCCGGCTCCAAAGAAAAGAGCCGCGACCGCTGCGCCGGCGATGCCTCCCTTTGTCCCTTCGAAGACTGACGGCCAGAGGCCACGCAAACCCGCTAGAAACGAGGCGCGCCAAAGTTCCTCGCGCAATCCAGCGACAATAAAGCTAACCACCGTAACATTGAGCCAGAAATATGCGGAGTTACTCGACATGGCCTCCACATCAATCAGTCGATCCACCCTTGGCGTGCTCGCTTGGCCGAAGTGCTGGATATCCTGTGGCGTTACTGCATGGAGCGCAAAAAGCAAGACCGCGACAAAAATCAGCACGACCGCTACGAGCATCCGAACAGCGATTGAGTACGCCAACCCCAGCGGGATTACCCACGCACCGGGTCGCCACCGCAGAAGCAGGGCGTCAAAGGATGCTCGCGAGATCGCCCGCGCGATAATGAAAAAGAGAAAGAAGACCAGTAGATTGCAAGCACAGGCCACCAGCAATCCGCCAACATTGCTCGGCAATGCCGGCCCCTGACTTTCGGTACGACGCATCCCAAAATAGGCCACGGCCAGCGGCATCGCTGCCATGATCGCTAGATGGATGGCCCAACGAATCCCGCCGACAGGCTTGGCCGCCTCGGGAAGCGGAGGCGGCACGGGGGTGGAAACGGATTCAGCGGACATAGATGGAAGAAAAAGCGGATCGCGCGAGCCTCGCTGATCTCCCGGAAAATTCAACTATCCCGAGAGCCTGTGCCGGCCTTGTGATTGTGGAACTGAGCGTCCAAAAGACTTGCAGCCCCTCGCGCATCTGTCATGCAAAATGACTTACTTGTGGTGAGCCGCCTCAGCACTTCCATAGTGGATTCGGTAAGTTCATCGACCACGAATACAGGCCAGGCAATTACCTCAGACAGCAGACCGGAACAGGCTTCGCCTCATGCATCAGTTCCGCATCACGCGTAGCGCAGGGCGCTTACTTGCCAAGCACCGCTGCCGCTTCCTCCGGCGATGGCAGCCCCCACGCCTGCCACTTACGTTCATACTCACTTCGTGGGAGAAGAACATAGTGCGGATTCTTGTCCGCACGCAGCCAGCGAATGAGGTTCACGAGATTGGATTCCGCCATCGTCGTGCAACCGGCGCTTGGACGGTCCTCGCCACGGCGAATGTGAAAGAAAATGGCGCTACCGCCTCCTGGCACAGGCGAGTCGGCATTGTGACGGATCTCGACCAGCCACCGGTAGGCAAAGTCGTTGTGCCGCATCTTCTGTTTTTCAAACCACGCAGGTGGATTTGCTGGATCCTGGATTGTGACGAAGCGATTGTAATCCGGCGATGTGGGGTCATCCACCCAGGCATCGGCAGTTGTCACCGTGTGAAAGGGAAAGTCCGAACCCTCCGGCAGCGCCTTGTCGTAAGTATAGATGCGTCCAATCTTGAAGACGCCCGCAGGAGCGCGCTTGTCCTTCTCCGTCTTGTGCGGTCCGGGTTCATCGGTGCCGAGAACTCCACGGCCCCAGACGAGGCCGTTCTTACCGTAAAGTACCGCCCACGGAGCGCCGACTGCCTTCCAGGCATGATTGACGTCCCGTTCGAATAGCTGCAGACGCCCGTTATGGGAATCCCAGGTCGGCGCGATACTCACGACGAGTTGCCGGACGTTCGACGGGATCGCCTCTGCCGCATAGGCGGAATGAGACGCAGAGGCCAGGCTGGCCGCGAGAACGGTCAGCAAAGTGGAACAAAACGACCGACGGGACAGCAGAGGATTGGCGACTGAAGCGATCATTAAAAGAACTGTCCTCCCTTGCAGATCTGGCAGCAATGGAATTTCGCAATCACGCCATGAAGAAGCGCGATTTCACGAGCTTGGCGCTGAACTTGCACTGCAAATCCAAGCCATCTGTCGATCGCCAGGCTTTCGGCCTCTTCGGTCACCCCTGGCTTCGATCCCAGTTTAGAGCCAGCGGAGGAAGAATGGCTTTTTGGAGGGCGCTGGTGCAACGACCGGGAGAGTCGCTGGAGTCGGTGCAGTCTTTCGGTGTGACGACGCCACCGAAGAAGAGGAGGCCGCTTGATCATCGCCACCGCCACGCCAGGGAGGCGTGCCATGGACATGAACGGGCGTCCCGACCACGGCGATGTCATAGAAAAGCTTGGCATTGCCGGGCGGCATTCGGACGCATCCGTGCGAGGCCGGATAACCCGGAAGCGCTCCCGCGTGCATTCCCGCTGCGCCATCGAAACGCAGGAACCACTTCATCGGCGCCTGCTCGAAATGGCAGCCGGTCGGAACCGCAGTCGCGCAATCGGCGCTGCTCTTCACCACGTGGCCTCGGGAATCAATGATTTTCCCGTAGAGCGTGGAATGATGATCCGGATCCTTCTCGATGACTTCAAAGTCACCGACCGGAGTCGGATGTCCAAACCTTCCACTCGAGATTGGGGAGGTGTAGACGACTTCACCGTCTTGATAGAGGGTGGCAGTTTGGGCAGTGAGGTCGAGGTCAATCTCGATATCAACGTCAGCCATTGCCGGAGCAATCAACCCTGCCGAAACCAGAAAAATAAGAGACGACACACGCATAGCTTCGGCGCATAGGGAAACGTCTTACACGGGTAGAAGTCAATGCCCGTTTAACTTTGCAGATACGCCGATAGACGTAGACATGTCGCTTATAGGCAATTCCTGCAGCGGTCTTTTGGACAACCTATCGCCGCAATCCTATTCGAAATAATGATACCTATCTCACGCGCAAGGCACTCTTAGCCAAGGATTAGGAACAGGGGCAATGCATCGGCCCTCCCCAAGCTACGAACGCTGCCGGACCTTTTCCTTCTTCGCTTCCGCGTCGGACTGGATTCGCCGGAGGTCGCGCGCCAGTTCATCCTGAAGTTGCTGAACGTCTTCGTATTTCCCCGCCGCCTGCGCCTTCGCAATCTGATCCTTCAGAAAAACCTCCCGCTCGGCCGTCTTGGCTTTGGCCACGGAGTCGATTTCAGCGATCTCCGCTTTCTGCTCTTCCGTCAGCGGAACCGTCGGAGAAGCCTTCTGCAGTCGTTCCATCGCGAGTTCGTATGCGCTTTTCATGAGTTGAGAGTTGAGGCTGGCGCGTAGAAAGTCAAAGACTGAACAGGGTCGGCACCGGCATCATTCCGGGCCAATCGCTGCATCTTCCAGACCTATTTTTTCCGCCATGATCAAACTACTGAGCACGGACTTCGATGGAACCCTCGTCGATCACTTTGCCGTGCCTCCGGTCGTGCCGGAGCTCTTCACCAGCCTGCAGGAGCTCCGCGCTCAGGGCGTCCTGTGGGCCGTGAATACGGGCCGTGATTTCCAGTTCATGCTGGATGGGCTGCGCGAATTCTCGTTCCCGCTCGAACCTGATTTTGTACTGACGGCTGAACGCGAGGTTTTTCACCGCAACGCGGATGGGAAATGGCAAGATTTCGGTGACTGGAATGCCCGCTGTTACCGCGCCCACGACGAACTTTATGCCCAGGCGGGCCCCTTGATCGAAGACATCCATCGCTTCCTGGAGACCGACGTAAAAGCCAAGCCCATCCACGAAGGGGAGCGCCTCATCGGCCTCGCTGCCGAGACGGAGCCCGAGATGGATCGGATCTGCGAATTTCTGGAGCGCGAGCGCGTCCGCGTGCCGGGCTTCCACTACATGCGCAATACGGTCTACGTCCGGTTCTGCCATGAGGACTATTCGAAGGGCACGGCCCTGAGTGAGCTCGGGCGCCTGATCGGCATCGCCCCGGAAGCGATCTTCGCCGCGGGCGACCACTACAACGACCTGCCGATGCTCGACGGCCGCCACGCGCATTTGGTTGCCTGCCCGGCCAATGCCGTCGACGCGGTGAAGGAAGCGGTCCGCGCTTCCGGCGGCTACGTCGCCAGCCAGGTTTGCAGCGGCGGAATCGTCGAGGCCCTGCGGCATTTTGGGTCGCTGGCCAAGGGCGAAGCAGCTGCTTAGCGCGGCGGCAGGACTCTGTTTTGCACGGTCGGCTCCTCGGCCCGGGCCGACGAATTCTTGTCACAGAAGCCCGGCTTCCATTTGAATGTTGAGCGCCGAGAGCCGAAGTTCGGCTTATCCCCCTAATCCAATGAAACAGCGCCTTCTCGAAACCGTCGGGCGAAGCGCGCGCCTCAAAGTGCTCAACGAACTGAAGCGCACGCCAAACGGACTCCCTGTCGCCGACCTCGCCGCCAGACTTGGAATGAGTTACATGGGAGTGAAGGATCTGTGCAGCGACCTCGAAAAGCGAGGGCTCCTCGATACATGGCGTCAACCGGTCAAGCTCGGTCGCCCGCAGATGTATTACAGGCTTACATCAAAGGCGCACGAACTCTATCCGACGGCCAGCAATCCGCTGACCATCGAGTTACTCAATGCTGCTCAGACGCTCTATGGCGCCGCAGCTCCGGAAAAGCTGCTGCTCGTAAGTTTCCAAAAGAAAGCAGACGAATATCTTCGTCGACTCAAGGGTGATTCATTGGCCGACCGCTCGCAAAGCCTGGCGCAACTACGCGACGAAGACGGTTACATGGCGGAATGGAGCGCCGGCGAGGGTGAGGAATGGAAGATCATCGAGCACCATTCTCCGATCCTCGATGTCCTTCGCGCATTTCCAATTGTGGCAAAGCTGGAAGGAGAGCTCTTCCAGCGCGTCTTAAGGGCGCAAATCGTCCGCGAAGAAACCTCCGTTTCGGGCCTTTTCTGCGCGACTTTCTCGATCAAACCAGCCGTCTCCACAGCAGGGTAAAATCCGCTGTTCGAGGCACTCGATTTGCTGTGTAATGGCCGACAGACATCTGCCTCAAGGAGGCGTGTCACCCGATCCATCCCAACCAACATGGCAAAGAGCCAGACCACCACCCATTCCCATCAAACCTTCTGGGGCGTTATCAGCTACGTCCCGGTAGATCTCGCATGGTGCGAATGGCTCTATTTTACGCTCCATGGATACCCCGTCCCGGTAGCACTGGCGGGACAGGTCACGCACGATGGCTTTGGGTTGCCCGAGTCGCTTTCTGTTTTTCCTGACCCCGACGATTCCAGTTACGACCACGGGTATGCGGAAGCGCTCAAGACGGGCCGCTATCTTATCGTCATCTGTTCGCCGAATTCCGCGCATAGCCCGAAAGTGGATGCCCACATCCGCGATTTCAAACGGGTCGGCGGAGACGAAAGGATCATCGTACTCGTGGTCGAGGGCGAACCAAATAGCGGTCGTCGCGAACCAACCAACGGCGCATGGCTGCCACCGTGGCTACGCTGGCGCCTGGATGACCGAGGCCGCTTTCAGCCTGCGGATCGTTCGGAACCGCAAATCATCGATGCCCGGCCCGGACGCGCCACGCTCGACGAGATCATGGCGGCGCTCCTTGCAGCCCTCATGGGCATCTCGCTTTCGGAATTCGATGCAGTAAGCGGTCCAGAACCGCTGGCTCCGCAGCCGATCGGCGAAGGCCTTCTGGAACAGGACGGGATGGTCGATCAGATCTGGGCCGAACTCGCCTCGAAAAAGGCCAATCATGAACGCGCGAAAAATTCCCCGGCACGCCCAATTGCCACGGACCGCGCGGAAGCCTCTCATCCCCCGAGCGCCGGAACGCCGCGACGCAACACGGGTCTAATCGTAGGCGCAGGGGCAGCCGTGCTCGCCGCTGGCGGCATTGCTCTCTGGCTCAATGCCGGGAAACACGAGGAAGCATCGCCCAAAGTCGCCGATTCGACGCCGCAGCTTCTAGCCCCGCCTCCGAAACCGCCGGGCCCTCGCCCAATCGTCAGCACTCCAGACCTGAAAGAGTCCGCTGCGGATACTCCGCTGGTTGCCAACGAGAAATCGAGAGCTCCTCTGGCGGCGGAAAGCTCAGCCGGTTCACCACCAGTGACCGCTTCGGCTACGACGAATCCGTCAACGCCGCCCGTGCAACCGGCCCCGACCGCTGAGTCGGGAACGGATCTCGACTCAGCGCCTGCAATTGCAACAGCTGCGGGATCGCCTCCACTGCAGCAGGCGCCTCCGTCTGTCAGCGAGCTTGCGCACTCGGCAGGAGATCCTGCCGCATCCGCAGTTCCTCCAGCGCCCGCCGCGACGCCGCCCCCTTCCATTCTTTCGCCCGACCAGGTCGCCGATCAGGCTGCGCAGGCAGTTCTCAAAGACGTTACGGAGAAACGGGGCCTTGCCGATCAGCTTGTACGTTCCGGTCACGTCTCGGAAGCACTCCCGCTCTATTTGAAGGTGCTCGATGGCACCGAGCGTTACGCAGCTCTTCGCAAAGGCGATCCATCTGCTGAACTGGAAACCGCAAAGCTTTGCCTGATCGTCGGCTCCCTGCAGTCCAATTACGATTCGACGGCGGAAGCCCGCCAAACCCTGATGGCCGGTCGCCGCATCCTTCAAAAAATGAAGGGCAAAGGAACCGATGAACGGAGCCGGGTGTTGAATTCGCTGCAGGAACAGATCCGCCGGATCGACGACGACAGCCCACGACGGCGGGCGCAGCAGGAGTAACGTTCAGCGGCCCTCTGCCGCAGCCTTTCTGAGGAAGAAAGAAGCGTTTCTTTGGTCAGGATCTCTGGCGAACTGGAATAATTAAGCGATGGTGCGCGTTTCCGCGAGGCAGGGCTTTCCCCTGCCCCAAAGACAGCCGCCCCTCCGCTATGCAACCTTTCCAGCCCGATCCGGAAGCCCCTATTCCGATCCGTCCGCCGACTCTGGCGAGCGGTCCGGAAGCGTTTTCTGCCGGTCTGGCAGCTCTGCAGCCGCAATTGCGCGGCTACATCGCAACTCTATTACCAGGCTGCAGCGAGATCGACGACGTCCTGCAGGAAGTGAACGTCCTCATCTGGGAGAAGCGCGATGAATTCGGCGGCGCTGGCAATTTCCGTGGCTGGGCGTTTCGCTGCGCCTACTTCAAGGCGCTCGCCTGGCGGCGCGATGCAATCCGTTCGGGTTGGCTGGTTTTCAGCGAGACCCTCATGCAAAAGGTCGCGCATGCGGCCGAAGACTTTTGGGATCACCGCACAGCGCGTCGCTCCGCCGCACTACAGGAATGTGTCGGCAGCTTGACGCCTGAGGACGGCCTGCTACTCAAGGCTCGTTACGAACGCGGAACGTCTCTGGCACAACTCGCCGCACGAACGGGCAAGACCGCCGATGCGGTTTACAAAGCCATTTCGCGGTTGCGCGCGGCCTTGCGGACCTGCGTGGAAAGAAAATTAAGCCGGGAGGAACCAACGCAACCATGACGCACGATCCAGCGCCTCGCCTGAAGGCGGATGCCGAATTGCGCCGTCTGGTCGACCAGATGCTCGGCGGGACGATTACAGCGCCTGATCTCGCGCGCCTCGAAGAACGCCTTGCCCGCGATCCGGCCGCGATGGAGTACTACCTCGAAATCTCGAGCGTGGATTCGCTTTTGCCAGCAGCTCTCGGAGCACTCGAAGGAGGCCTGCCCTTCCACGGCAAACCTTCCCGTCCGTGGTGGCACTGGACCGCTGCCGCGGCCGCGGCAGTTGTTCTTATTGCCGCCTCCATCGCAGTCTTCCGGCCCACCGGCGGACATCTCATCGCGCACAAGAGTCGCAAAACAGGACCGCAGTTTGCTGCCACCATCACAGGGAGCGTCGGCGCACGGCGGACCGATCCGGGCGCGCCGCAGGTTGCTGTCGGCCAGACGCTGCAAACCGAGACAATCAGCCTTTCCACGGGGCTGCTGGAAATCACCCACGCCAGCGGAGCGCGCGTATTGCTCCAGGGGCCCGCCAAGTACACGATCCTGCAGAAAAATCACGGAAAGCTGGAATTCGGAAAGCTGGTGGCCTCAGTGCCCCCGCAAGCCGTGGGCTTCACGGTGGATTATGCGAACGATCACGTGATCGATCACGGCACCGAATTCGCCGTATCGCTCCCGAGCCCGAATGCCGCCGCAGAAGTCGGCGTATTCCGCGGTGAAGTCGAAGTCCGGCAGGATTCGGGCCGTCTGCTCGGCCGACTTTACACCGACCACGCGCTGCGGCACGAGCCGGGCGCCGAATCGGAAACAATCCCGTTCAGCCAGGACCGGTTCATCCGGAATCTTCCTTCCCGCGAATTCGAGTGGAAACACCCGAACCTTCCAGTGGGTGACAAGCACGTCATGACGTTCGACGTCAGCGCGCTGATCTGGCATGCGGGCGGTTATCGGCCGCTGTTCAAATGGATCCACGGTTTCGATGCCCTGGATATTTACGAAGTCATCTTGAAACGGAACGACAAGGAGATCGCTGCGGACCGGCACCTGGGCAGCGCCGGAGATCCTGCCAACGTGCGGAACAATATCTACCAGCTAAACGTTGCAGATAACCAATACCGCCCGGGTCGCTGGACGCTTGAGGTGCTCTGTTCGGGACGGCCCAGAACCTATCAACCCAACCGCCCGACCGACTCAAGGGGCGTCATGATCTTCAACGACGACCTGGCCTTTAGCGCCACCTCCGCAGACTTTCTCGGGACATGGGAGTACTGGCATAATGGGCACTATTTTACCCGAACGTTCCGTTCCGACGGCACCGCCACACTTATGGACAATGGCGTGCTCGATCCGTTCGTGGAACGGGCTACATGGACCTGTGAAAATGGGGTACTCGAATTGAAGATTCCCACGGTTCGCACTCCAGAGCTTCACATGCTTCGGGACTCCGGCACTCTCTGCTTCGTGAATATGCCGTACCATGACGCCCGCAAGGTGCAGCCGGACGGTGGCGTCGGCACATCAGGAATGACAGCCAGCGCAAGATAGAACGTCAGGATTTCACTCCTGCCGGAATGAGCAATGCGCGCAAAGCGGCAAACCCGCTAGCGCATCAATTCCTGCCAGCAATGCTTCGCAATCTCATCGCCGGGTTAGTCACCGGCTTAGCTATTTCCACTTCGGTCCACGCCCAATCCGATTCCGCGGTCCGCGATCTCATCGCTCGATATGCTCAGCCATATCGCTCCAACATCCGGATCGAAAACACCGCTGCGACCGAAGGCCGCGACACTTATGAGATCGAGTCGAAGGACGGCCAGATCGTCCTGCGCGGCAACACCGGCGTCGCTCAGGCCTCGGCATTCTATCACTATCTGAAGGAATTCTGCCACGCCCACGTCTCGTGGAATGGCGATAACCTTACGCTTCCCGCCCACGCGCCATTGGTGCCCGAGAAAATCCACGTGGTTTCGCCGGTCGTCCACCGCATGGCCTATAACTATTGCACGCACGGTTATACCATGCCCTTCTGGAATGAAGCGCAGTGGGATCGGGAAATCGACTGGCTCGCGCTGCACGGCATCAACGAGATTCTGGTCATCGAAGGCCAGGAAGCCGTCTGGCAAAAGACGTTTACCCGCTTCGGTTACACGTCCGAGGAAGTGCGTCAGTGGCTCTGCTCTCCAGCCCATGTCCCCTGGCAGTTCATGCAGAACATGCAGGGAATGCTTCCACCGCCGCAATCGGTGATCGACGCCCGCGCGGAGTTGGGCCGCCACATCGTCGCGCGCTGCAAGCAGTTCGGAATCGAGCCAATCCTGCAGGGATACTATGGAATGCTGCCGTCCGGATTCGCAGCGAAACATCCGGAAGCCCGGATCTTTCCTCAAGGCGGCTGGGCTGGCGGCAATCATCGCCCGGACATGCTCGATCCCGGCGATCCGCTTTTCTCAACCGTTGCCCGCGCATTTATGGAAGAGCAGCGGAAGATCTACGGCGACGTGAAGTATCTTGCAGCCGACCCCTTCCACGAAGGCGGCTCTTCGAAGGGAATGAATCGCGGGACTGTTTACAAGCAGGTGCAGGACGCAATCCTGGCCTTCGATCCGAGCATTACCCTGGTCAAGCAATGCTGGCAGACATCCAACAAGGAGATGTTCGACGCAGGGCAAAAGGATAAGTCGCTCGCCCTGGATCTGAACTGCGACTTCCGGCCGTTCTGGAAAAAGGCCAATGGCTACGACGGCACAGCCTGGGCGTGGGGCTTCATCTATAACTTTGGCGGCAACCTTGCCCTGGAAGGAAATCCCACACGGCTGGCGGCCGACTTCGGCGCGGCCCTCTCCGATCCTGCGCACGGTAATCTCAGTGGCACGGCCATCGTGCCCGAGGGCTCCAATACCAATCCGCTTGTCTATGAACTGATGACCGAGATGGCCTGGCGAGGCGCTCCCGCGGATGTGCATGCGTGGGTCCAAGACTATCTCCAGGCGCGCTACGGATCGAAAGATTCCAACGCAGAAGCCGCCTGGGAAATCATTCTCAAGACCGCTTACGCCATGCCTCCAACCGAAGGCCCGGTGAACTCGATTCTGACCGCGCGTCCAAGTCTCGATGCCAAAACTCGCGGACGGACCTGGTCTCCGGGTTCGAAGGTCAGTTACAGCAACCGCGATCTCCTGAAGGCGTGGGAGACTCTGCTCAAGGCGGCACCGCAATTAGGCAGCAAGGATACTTTTCGTTATGATCTCGCAGACGTCAGTCGTCAGGTCCTGACAAACTATTCGCGACCCCTGTTCGACCAACTCCGGTCAGCAACTGCGGAGCACGATGTGGCGACCTTCCGACAGCACAAGGATGGCCTGCTGCATCTCTTTGCCGATCTGGATGAACTTACCGGCACCCGCCGCGAATGGCTGATGGGCGCCTGGGTTTCCGATGCACGTCGCTGGGGGCACAACACGCAGGAGGCTGCGTACATGGACAAGATCGCCCGCATGATCCTCACCACATGGGTTGAGAATCCGCAGACGGATCTTTCCGATTACGCGAACCGCGAGTGGAATGGTTTACTCGGCCAGTATTACCTGCCGCGCTGGAAGATGTTCCTCGATCAGGAAGAGTCTGCACTCAGTGCAGGAAAGCCACTCGACATGGGCGCGTTCAACAAGGCCCGCGGGGAATTCGAAGTGAACTGGATCCGGTCCGGCGCCTCCACCCTGGCAGCCAAACCAGTGGGCGACACAGTCGCTGTCTCGAGAAGACTCTTCAATAAATACAGCGGCATCGGAGCCGAATCGCGAGTGGCGCTCGCAAAACCGGAATGGAACAGGGCAACCTTCCACGACGGCAATCCTATCTTGATCGAACTACCCCTCCCACAGGGCTCGAATAAGAAGAGTGGAACCCTCACCGTGGAATTCGTCTATCGCTCGGGTGCCAATGCACTGCGGATCCAGAATGCCAGGATCGAAGCAGGCGGCCGCGTCATTTCCGAAGACAAGCACGAAGGCTGGACTGGCACCGAGAATCGCGCCAATCGCTTCACCTTCACCGTACCCGAATCCGTTACCGGAACTATGACACTTGTTGCGAGTATCGAAGGTGCCGCAGGCACGGACTCCGCGGGAGAGATCCGCGTTTCTTACTAACTGAGTCGGACGCCCGCGGAACCAGGCTTAACCCAAAACGCCTGGAATAAGTGTCATAAACACCTCCGTTTCCTGTTCCGGAAACAGGAAGCAAAGCAGTCATTTCCCCTCTGCCAATGAGGGTTTGACGATCTCATTGCGGTTTAAGGAGCCCAATTCCGCCGGATTAAAAAATCCGTCAGGTTTTGGAGGAGGAAGGAATTAGCAGCGAATCCACGGCGCAGGGAATGGCCGCGGATCCCTCTATCTCCATCTCCACAGAAAACCATCCGCATGTTGTCATCCTCCTCGACCGCTTTGCTTCGGAAGCCCAAGGCACAATCCGGCATCTCTCCTTCTCATCTTCCGAAACGGACAGCGCGTCGCCTGCCATTGACAAGCGGGATCTCGGCGCTCGTCCTCGCGCTCTGCTTTCCCGCGCTGCACTCCGGGGCTGCCAACACGCTGACTTGGGATAGTGATGGCAACTTCGCCAACGGCATCACCGATGGCACGGCAAACTGGGATCTTTCGCTAACCAACTGGGACAGCGGCACGGGCGATGCCCAGTGGGTGAACGCAAATAACGACATCGCGGTATTCGGCGACGGCGGAACCGGCGGCGCGAGCGCGTTTACGGTGACACTCACAACGGGCATTACCGCAGGCGGACTCACCTTCAATTCCAGCAGCACGGCAAGTTCCTATACGATCGCAGGAAACACCCTCACCTTGGGCGGCACAACGCCGACGATCACCACGAATACCAATGCAACGATCACTTCGGCACTGGCAGCTTCGTCAGGATTCACCAAGGCCGGCACCGCTGGTCTGACTCTTAGCCGGAGCGGCGGAAATGGAGCATCGCTGGGCGGGACCGGCCTGACCATCAACGCGGGAACGGTTACACTTAACGGAAGCGGCACGGGTTTCGATGCCGGCTACTTCACGGGCACCTCCGCCATTATGGTCAATACCGGAGCGACCCTCTCCGTCCTCGGCAACTGGAATATCTCCTCGACAAACGCGATCACCGTCAACGGTGGCACGCTATCGATGGCGGGCGGAAATGCCACGGGCAATGACGCAACCAACTACATTAACAATCTCACGCTCCAGAATGGCGCGACTGTAAATGGAGCTTATGCATTGCGCACCGGTAACACCTCAAACAGCACCTTCACATCGAGCGGCGACACGACGAATACATTTTCCGATTCCATCTACCTGGTAAACGGATCAGGCGGACCGCACACTCTTACCTTCAATGTCGCAGACGGAGCGGCAACGACCGATCTGGCCATGTCCGGCGTCATTCGGGATCTGGGCCAGAATGGGACGACCCCTTCCCTTCCCGGCATGGTGGTCATCAAATCGGGAAGCGGCACGATGTCGCTGAGCGCACAGAGCACCTTTACCGGCGGGGTCACGGTAAATGGCGGAACACTGAATCTCATTTCAGCCACACTGAGCGGTACCGCGACTGGAGCCGTTGGAACCGGCGCACTTACGATCAATAGCGGTGCGCTGGTCACCACCAACGGGGCATTCCGGATCGACGACGTGACCACTACTTCCAACGCGCGCGTGATCAACATCAATGGTGGAACGCTGACTCTGGGCGGCGCGGAGTATGTCCATACTTTCAACTTCACCGGTGGTACGCTGAACGCGCCTACCGGTGACTTCTTCCGGGTCCCGACCAACGGAACGACAATCAACACTCTCGCAGCCGCCACCTCGGCGACGATCAACAACAAGGTCGATATGACCTTTGCATCGATCACGCTCAATATCGCCGATGGCGCTGCTGCCAACGACCTGGTGGTCACCGGCCCCATCAGCGAAAATCAAGGAGCAGGCTCCGGAGCTAAGACGCTGACCAAGAATGGAGCCGGAACTGTCCAGCTTACCGGCGCCAACACTTATACAGGCACGACCACCATCAATGCCGGCACACTGGCGCTTGCGGGAACAGGAAGTCTCGCCAGCGCTACCATCGCAGTGGCATCCGGCGCTACTTATGACGTTTCCGGGCTTACTTCCGGCAACTATACACTCGCCTCGGGCAAGACGGTCTCCGTCGCATCCGGCGGTACGATGAACGGCACTACGACCATCAGTAGTGGTGGCACCATCGCTATTGCTTCGGGAGGCGTCATGAATGGCGCGCTGACCATAAACGCTGGCGGCATTCTCGCAGCCGGGCGCACCTCCGGTACAAGCCTCGATCTCGGCTCGAGTCTCACGAGCGCCGGAACGATCACCATCGCCGGAGCAGGCACAGCCGGCACTTTATCCGTGGGCGGAAACATGACGCTCAACGGTGGCACAGTAAACTTCGATCTCTCCGCAACGCCTACCAGCAGCAGCGGTATCAGCGATCTCATCAGTGTCGCCAGTCTCAACCTTAGCAACACAACGACACTTGCCATCAACAAGCTGGGGACTTCGCTTGGCAGCGGCGTCTACGACCTGATCAATTACTCCGGTTCGCTCACCGGCAGCGTGGCAAATCTCTCGTTGTCCGGCACAAGCAGTGGCACGACGCGGCAGACATTCACGCTCTCTACCACGGGTGCATCCGCCGGGAGCCTCATCCTTACTGTGTCAGGCAACGCCGGAAACCTCGTTTGGAAAGGTGACGGCACGGCAAATGTCTGGGACCTCGCCACGACCTCAAATTTCCTGAACAACGGCAGCGCCGACAAATACTTCGATGGCGACAATGTGACATTCACGGACGCCGGCTCGAATTCTCCCGCAGTTGCGATCACCGGCACGCTGCAGCCGAACTCGGTCACAGTCACAAACTCAGCCACGCCTTATACATTCAGCGGAACAGGTTCGATCGCCGGCCTCACTGGTTTGACCAAAAGCGGCAACGGCATCGTGACGATCACGAACACCAATAGCTTTACCGGCCCTGTCACGATCACTCAGGGGACCGTGAGTATCCCAACGATCGCCGCGGGAGGCACGAACAGCCCGCTTGGTTCCGGCACCACGATTAACTTCGGTGATTCGACCAATAACGGCACACTGCAATACACCGGTGTCACCGCGAGCACGAACCGGACGCTGAACTTGAATGCTGGCGGAGGAACCGTCGAAGTCACGACCGCAGGGACGACGGTGACAGCGTCCGGCATCATCTCCGGCTCCGGCTCGCTGACCAAGACTGGTCCCGGCATTCTCGCGCTCACCGCAGCCAATACCTACTCAGGCGCTACCGCAGTCAACAACGGCACGCTCCAGATCGGTGCCGGCGGAACGACTGGCGCGATCAGTGCCGGCGCTGTAACGATTGGTTCCACCGGTATTCTCGCGTACTTCCGCTCGGACAATGGCCTGACGGTCGCCAACTCCTTCAGCGGCTCGGGCGGCCTGGCTTTCAATGGCACGGGTATCAGTTTACAATCGTCTTACACCATCACCGGCACGAATACCGGTTTCAGCGGCACCATCACGGCAAATAATGCGCGGGTACAAGCCGGAGGTCCGGTGTTCGGTACGGCCTCGCTCGTGGCAAACAGCGGTGGCGAGTTCTTTCTTACCGCTGGAACGTACGCGAATAACCTCTCAATCGCCGGGGCTGGCTGGCTGGAAACTTCCGGCCAACTTGGGGCAATCCGGCTCAGTGGAGGAGCAACGCTGACTGGAACCATCACACTGACCGGGCCTGCGACGATTAGCACGTATGGAAGTTCTGGCCAGATCAATGGCCCGATCCAGGAAAGCGGTGGAAGCCAGAATCTGACACTCGGCGTTGCAGGGAGCACGAATACACTCACGCTCAACGGGGCGAGCACCTACACGGGAACGACCACCATCACAAATGCAACAGTCACTCTGAACGGAAGCCTCGGAGCGACAGCGGTCACAGTATCAGACGGCGCCACTTTGAGCGGACACGGTTCAATCGGCGGCTCCTTGACCTTGGGTTCGAGCACTGGCGCCACTTTGATCGCCAATGCCGGAACGAACGGCGCACTGAGCGTCGCTGGAAATCTGACACTAACCGGCACTGACACCATCACACTGACTCCAGGTGCAGCTCTGCCGATTGGCTCGCCTTACACCGTCATTAGCTATGGCGGCAGTCTCACCGGTACCGCTTCGAATCTTACCCTGGCCAATGCAACCAATTACCGCCAGGCGGTTTTCTCGGCTGGCGGCGGCGTCGTTACGCTCGACATCGGCGCAAAGGCGCTGACGTGGACCGGAGCATCGGGTGCAACGTGGGATGCCAACACCACGACAAACTTCATCGACAACACGACGACCCCGCAGAATTTCTTCGCCGGAGATGCGGTCACCTTTGACGATTCGTCCCTCAATAACATCGTCACCCTCAACGGTGCGCTAAGTCCCTCGTCCGTGGTCGTCAGTAACTCCGCCAATAGTTACACCCTCAACAGTGGCACGACCGGCAGCATCGCCGGAAGCACCGGGCTCGTTAAGAAGGGCACAGGCATCCTGACGATCAACCTCGCGAATACTTATACCGGCGGCACGACCATCAGTTCCGGCGAAGTCCGCATCAGCACTGCCAGTGCGCTCGGCACGGGAACGGTGACACTTGGCGATGCCTCGACCGCCACGAACAACGTGAATCTCTATCTCGACACCAATCGGGTGAGTTTCACCAATCCGGTCGTTGTTACTGGCAACGGCAACGTCACGCTCGGCTCGCGCGCCACGATCACCGGCTCGGGCGCTAACAACTATTTTTCAAATATCACCCTGCAGGGGAACGTGACCTTCGATTCGAATGCCGCCGATCGCACGGACTACACGATCACCTCCGGCACTGGAGATGTGACGATCACCGGCACTGGACGGACAATCTTCCTGAATCCCAGCACCTTCCTCGGGAACATCATCGTCACGAACCCAAGCTCGTCCTCGACACAGTCCTTCCAGATTGGAGCGGCCACCGCAGGCAATACGAACATCATCCCGGACACGAGCAGCGTCACGGTGCAGACCGGCGCGCTGATGCGGATGTCGTCCGGCGCCGAAGCGATTGACGCCCTGAATGGCGGAGGGACCATCAACGTCAACTCCATCAACTCTGTGCTCACCATCGGTGCCTCGAATGGCTCCGGGACTTTCAGCGGTGTCCTGGCCAATAGCACCAACACCCTGGGACTCACCAAAGCAGGCACAGGCAGCGAGACCCTTTCCGGTGCAAATACCTACACGGGAGCAACCACGGTCAATGGCGGTACCCTTCAAGTCACGGGTAGCCTCGCCGGAACTCCGGTGACGGTAAACAGTGCAGGCATCTTCATCGTGGCTGGCACCGCCAACGGCAGCAGCACGACCGTAAATGGTGGTACGCTGTCCGTCCCAGCGGGCGGCACGCTGGGCGACACGTTGACCGTAGCCTCGGGCACCGTCCAGATTGGCGGGAGTCTCAGCGGGAGCACCGCTGTTGTAAATGGAGGCTCGGTCCTCGGTGCGTCGGGAAGCACGATAAGCTCTGCGGTGTCCGTCAACGGCGGCGTCTTTGGCGGCAACGGCATGCTCACGGGCTCAGTCACCGTGAATAATGGCGGCACGCTTTCGCCGGGGCAGAATGGCATCGGGGTCCTGGCGCTGAGCAACAGTCTCACACTGAACTCCGGCGGACATCTCGCGATCGATCTTGCCGGCAATAATCAGGCGGACGGCATTCTCGTCTCCGGCGCGTCCAGCACCGTGACCCTCGGCGGTGACCTGCAACTGACGCTCGGCTACACCCCTAGCGTCGGCGACGTCTTCTTCATCATCGTCAATCAGGGGCCATCCGCCGTTAGCGGCTTGTTCTCGAACGCCATCGATCAGGGGAACGGAACCGGCCTGCTCAGCGCGGGAGGCTACCACTTCCTCGTCAGCTACACCGCGGATTCCACCTCAAGCGCCTTTGGCGTCAATCAAGGGCATGACATCGCCCTGGAAGTCACGCCCATACCGGAACCCAGCGCCGCTTCCGCATTGATCGGAGGCCTATCCGCGCTCGCCGGTCTGCAGCGCTTCCGTCGCCGCCGGTAAACGTTCACCCCGTCATCCATGCAGGTGCAACGAACAGGACGGCCAATCCGGTATCTGGCTACCTTCAGGCGGCTGGCAAATTGCTTTGCCGCCGGTTCGTTGCGTCCGTGCGACTGGCATCATGAGACCCGCTTGGTCATGGGGCTCTATTTGATCCTGTCGCCGACCGGGGAAGATCCCCTGCCCGCCATGAGGCGGGGGATCCTCGCCTGCAACGCTACCGTGCCGAAACTCGCCGGCCATTTCGGCGTGGCGAGTCAATGTCCTACCTACGACGACTCGATCACGGAGTTTTACCTGAATGAAATCCGGGCGTTCATCCGCGCGTCGCCGCCCGATCTCGGCATCCTGGAACTGGCGAACCATCTATTAAGATCGCCGCTGGCGAGTCCGCGCTACCATCTCGAGGCCCGGAAGGTTGCCTAGCGCATAGCAAGCGGCAACGAAGTGGCCGCATTGAGGTCCTGCAATCAGGAACGGATAATAGAGAAAAGAGGAGTGGCGCCTCCACGGTCCCTGCTGCGCCAGGCAGCCCGCATCGCAGGGAGAGGAATTCGACGGCGCATCTTGGAAAAATACGCGCCACGCCTTGAAGAATCGCATTCAGGCGCTACATTTGCCGCACTCGTTACCGATCCAACTGGTCGCCGTCATGATCTACTGGCATCGGAACTGGTCAAAAAAACGCGTGGAAGAAGTGAAAAAGAGGCAAAAAGTGGTTGCGAAATCTCTTTGACCCGCTAGCGTGCCCGCCCCATGCCAAAGTCAATCGCACGTCGCAAGACGAAGAAGGCTGCGGCCAAGCGTGTCAAAGTGACCGCAACGGGCAAGCTCATGCGCCGCAAGCCGGGCCTGCGCCACCTCGCTTCCACCAAGAATGCGAAGCGTAAGCGCAACCTCGGCAAAGACGGCCAGGTCCACGAGACCATGGTCGACCGGATCAAGGAGTGCCTCCCGTTCGCGTAAGCATTCGCTCTTAACACGAAATCCTCGCTGCGTCTCGATCTTCCAACGCGAACGATTGAGACGCGGATGACGATTGAGAGTTAAGACACACCGCTGGCTGTCCAGCCTGATCTGCCTCGCCTGTCCCATCCGGGCCCCATCGGCGCACGAGGCGGCGGATCTTCTACAAAAATCAACAGCGCGCCGAAAGAAACCAAGAACTCAGTCAGACCATGCCAAGAGCTACAAATTCCCCGGCCTCGCGCCGTCGTCGTGGCAAAGTCCTCGAGAAAGCCAAGGGCTTCCGCGGACGCCGCTCAAAACTTTTCCGTTACGCCAAGAACGCGGTGATGAAAGCCGAGTACTGGTCGTACCGCGATCGCAAAACCCGCAAGCGCAATTTCCGGATGCTCTGGCAGCAGCGTATCAACGCCGCCGCTCGCGCAAACGGTCTGACCTACAGCCGCTTCATCGAAGGCCTCGTCGCCGCCGGCATCGGTCTCGACCGTAAGTCGCTCGCCGAGATTGCCGTTTCGGATGAAGCCGCTTTCAAGGCTATCGTCGCCAAGGCGAAGGCCGCTCTCGAAACGAAGCGCGCCGCTGCCGAGAAGGCCGCCTAAAGCGTAAATCTTCCCTTCCCGAAGAACCCCGGATGCGCATTGCGTGTCCGGGGTTTTTCTTTTGTCCCGGCCAGCCGCAAATCGCGGCTACGCGTAGCGGTAAACGGTCTCGGCACGTCGCTTCTGCAGCATCCTGAGCCTGACAGTCTTCTTCCTGGAATCGCGCTGTTTTTCCGCCATGGCAATCTGACGATCGAGCTTGGCAAGTATGGCGCTCCCGGCCCGGTGACGCCACGCCATGATGGCCTCCGCATCGCGAGCAATCATCGCCGCGAGCTCCTTCCACCCAGCGGCGTCGGTCTTGCGTGGAATCCGCCAGCGCTTATCCAGTTCCCACAGGGAACCGCGGCAGGTCGGGCACCTCAGATTGTGATTCCGCCAATAGACGGCTTCAGCCCGTCGGGCCCACCGGCAATCCGGGCAGATGTAAGTTCGAGAAGACATGCGCGGGCGATGTTTTGGCGTTCCGAAAATCAGCAATCTCCTCGCCTTTTTTCCGACGCGGATCTCGATGCCTGGAACCGGGATCCTCTGTACCGATTTCTGAAGCACGGGCCAATACGTCCATTGGCTGACAAGCGCATCCGGCCGTCGAAATCAGATTTCGTCATTGCTCCCGCGCCAGCTCTTTGCAGACTCTCCCTTCCCACTGATTTCAAAAATCCTGCCGTTTGTTAGCGATGGAAGCACAACTTGAACAGATCCGCACTGAAGCGCTCGCCGAGATCGGCGCCGTCGCCGACGAAGCCACTCTCGAAGCGATCCGGGTGAAATACCTGGGCCGCAGCGGCAGCCTCACCGCTGTCAGCGAGGGCATGCGCACCCTTTCCAAAGAAGACAAGCCGCGTATCGGCAAGCTTCTCAATGAAACCCGCGTCGCGGTCACGACCGCGCTCGATGAGCGGAAGAACACGCTCGCCTCGGCAGCTGAAGCCAAAGCTTTCGCGAATCTCGACGTCTCGCTTCCCGGCACTGGCCCGTTCCGCGGTTCACTGCATCCGATCACCCAGCTTCAGGATCGCGCGATCGGCATTCTGCGCCGCATGGGATTCGCGCTGGCCGATGGTCCGGACATCGAGACGGAATGGCACAATTTCGACGCGCTCAATACGCCGGCCGATCACCCGGCGCGCAATGAGCAGGACACCTTCTATCTGCCGGATGGCCGGCTCCTGCGCTCGCAGACTTCGCCGGTTCAGATCCGGACGATGGTTTCCAATCCCCCGCCGGTCCGCATCATCGCGCCGGGCGCGTGCTATCGCCGCGACGAGATCGATGCCACGCATCTTTCGCAGTTCACGCAGATGGAAGGCCTCTACGTCGATGAAGGCGTGAGCCTTGCCGATCTCAAAGGCACGCTCGATCTCTTTGTGCGCGAACTGTTCGGAGCGGATGTCAAAGTCCGCTGGCGTCCGCATTTCTTCCCGTTCACCGAGCCGAGCTTCGAGCTCGATATCCTCGTCACTGCCGGCGGCAAGTCCCGATGGCTGGAAATGGCCGGGTGCGGCATGGTCGATCCGGCGGTATTCGCTGCCGTGAACAAGAGCCGCGGCGATGACGCGTACGATCCCGAGCGCGTGACTGGTTTTGCGTTTGGCTTCGGGCTCGACCGACTGGCCATGAACATGGCCGCCGTTCCGGACATCCGGCTCTTCATCGAAAGCGACCAGCGTTTTCTTTCCCAGTTCTGATCTGACCTGCGTTCCGGCGTCACGGATCGCGGCATCTGCCCGCTGGTTTCCGCGCCGAACCGCGCTTTTCGCTCACCCAATCCATTTATGAAAATCTCCATCAACTGGCTCCGGGATTACGTCGATTTCTCCGGCGACGCCAATGCCCTTGCGGAGTTGCTCACGATGTCGGGAGTCGAAGTCGAAGGCATCGAGCACCTCGGCATCGCGATCGACAAGGTCGTGGTCGCACAGATCCTTGAGTCGAAGCAGCATCCGAATGCCGACCGCCTGAGCGTCTGCCAGGTAGACGATGGCTCCGGCACGCCGCGCCAGATCGTGTGCGGCGCGAAGAATTACAAGGTCGGCGACAAGGTGCCCCTCGCCCTGCCTGGGGCGAAGTTGGGCGAAGATTTCACGATCAAAGTCGGCAAACTCCGCGGCGTCGAATCGCAAGGCATGATGTGCAGCGCCGATGAATTGGGCCTCCCGCACGGCGTGGACGGCCTGCTCATCCTTCCGACTGAGTCGCGCGTCGGCGCTCCGCTCAGCGAGCTCTTCCCATCGGACACTGTCCTCGATCTGGAAGTCACGCCCAACCGCCCGGACCTGCTCAGCCACATTGGCGTAGGCCGCGAAGTCGCCGCGCTGGCCGGACTCGCGATGAAAGTCATCCGCCAAAAAAAGGCGGAAGTCGATTTCGCGCATCCGGTGGAGATCACGGCCGAGGAATGCCCGTATTACACGGCCCGCTACATCTCGAATGTGAAGGTCGGTCCAAGCCCCGCGTGGCTGCGCAGCAAGCTGGAATCCGTCGGCCTGCGCTCGATCAATAACATCGTCGACATCACGAATTTCGTGATGCTCGAGACCGGCCAGCCGCTGCATGCCTTCGATGCCGCGAAACTCGACGGCGATCTGCGTGTGCGGCTCGCTGCGGAGAAGGAACAGTTCCTCGCGCTCGATGGCCGTACCTACGAACTCACGCCTGCGCATCTCGTCATCGCTGATAGCAAGCATGCCGTCGCATTGGCGGGCGTCATGGGCGGCGAGAATACCGGCGTGACCGAAACGACGCAGAATATCTGGCTGGAAAGCGCTTATTTCCTGCCGTCGAACATCCGCCGGACCTCGCGCGGCCTTGGACTGATGAGCGATTCGAGCTACCGTTTCGAGCGCGACGTCGATCCAGCCGGAGTGCTCGTCGCTTCGCAGCGCGCCACGGAATTAATCGCTGAACTCGCGGGCGGAACCGCGAACGCGATCCGCATCGGCTTTGCCGCCAGCGCGCAATTCGGATTCGACGTGAAGGGCGCAGTGGAAGGCATCGAGTACACAAACACAATCGCGCTTCGCAATAAGCGCTGCGCCGCGCTGCTCGGCACGGACATCACTCCCGAGGAAATCGAGGAAATCCTGATCGGCTTCGGTCTCCGGAAATCCGAAGCGGGGTGGGACATCCCATCCTACCGTCCGGACCTCGTGCGCGAAGTCGATCTCATCGAGGAAGTCGCCCGTGTCATCGGCATCGACGAAATTCCGAGCCGCCATTCCGCGCGCTTTGCGCCGAGCTCGACCGTTGATCGCGACCACGATCGCCTCATGGCTCTGCGTCGCAGCCTTGCCGGACTCGGCTTGCACGAGACCCGCACGCTGACGCTGATTTCTGAACAAGCCCTCGGCCATCACGTCCTGAACGGTGAAAGCCGGCGCCTCCGCAATCCCTTGAGCGAAGATCACGCCATCCTGCGCCCGGGGCTGATTCCCGGCCTCATCGATGCGCTGGCTCGCAATGGCCGCGCCGGTGAAAGGTCGATCCGCCTGTTCGAAGTCGGCCGCGTCTTCTCGCCCGCTGCACCTGAAGAGAAAAACCATCTCGGCGTCATCCTTTCCGGCCCGGTTGGCATTGCCAGCTGGAGGGGCGGAGCCACGCGCGAAGCAGATCTCTTCGATCTCAAGGGCGTGCTCACGGCCGCGCTTGGCCGCAGCATCGAGTTTCAAGCTGCCGATTCCCTGCCGATTGGCTTCACGGTTGCGATCACTTGCGACGGAAACCGGATCGGCACTGCCGGACAACTCTGGCCGAAGGAATCACGCGCCCTCGACGTTTCCGCGCCCGCCGTCTTCGCCGAGCTCGATCTCAGCGCATGGCTCGCTGCGGAATCCGACACAAAGCGCTATCGCGAAATCCCGCGCTTCCCGGCAGTTACCCGCGACATCGCCATGCTCGCTCCTGAAGAAGTTGCGAACAGCAAAATCTCCGGACTCCTGCATGGCGCTGGAGAGCAGCTACTTACTGCTGTCGAGCTCTTCGATGTGTTCACCGATCCTTCCGGCGAGAAAGTTCCTATCGGGAAAAAATCGCTGGCCTACTCGTTGACATATCGAGCATTGGAGCGGACACTCACCGCCGACGAAGTGAATGCGGCGCACGCACGCTTGAAGGATAAGCTGAAGAGCGAACTGGGCGTGCAGTTCCGCGAGTAACTTTCTGTCATAGTTCTTTGCCAATTGAGGATCGCCCAGCGAGCCCGTGAAACTAGCTTCCGATAAGTCGGAAGAACTTGGATTTGACGGAACCTCGTGAAGGATCGATCCTCACAAAAGTTTTCCGGGAAGTGAAACGCGAGATGCACGAGCACTGATGCTTGCCAGTTTCGTCCGTTCACTCCCCGACCAGATTTGCCCTGCGTTGTACGAGTACAGGTCGGCAATCCCGAACCGGTAAATTTTACCAACCCAGGATGCCGGGGTGGGCGCGTTGATGACATGCCTTCATTGGAAGTCAGATGCTCGCCCCAGGTTTCCACCGTTAACCTTAAAGGGGGAACGGGAACCCCGGCCTAACGGCAAAGGTGGGGCAATCTCTCTGGGCGTTCCGGTGCTGACGGCTGAGTCGGCCCGGGACGCCCTTTTTTTCTAATCAAACGCGCGAGCGGAAAGGAAGCGGCGATCACGCCGCAGGCGTGCCAGGAATTCGAACGGGTTCCTTCGAAAGTCTTGTCGCGATCCATTTCGCCGCCAGGCAAATCAGGTACACGGCGAGGCAAGCCCCCGCCACGGCTCCGTAAGACGGCAATTCGTTCATGAATCTCCAAGGCTCCTTGAGCGAACGCCCCCAGTGAGTGTTCATCACGTAATAGCCGTGAGCCACGGACAGGCCAAATAGGCTGGCAATCAAAGCGGCGGGCCAAAACCGGCTAAGCCTTGATCCACTTTTGCGCATCCTCTCGTACGCTGCATTCACGGCGAAATAGCACGGCAAAGCCAGGAACGGCAGGATCGTCGAGATATGCCGGGTCAATACCGTCTTGTGGCAGGACGCCACCGCAGTATCCAACACGATCAGCGACAAAAAGAAGATCGCTTCGGCCCTGTGTGTGCGAAAAAATTTCCAATACCCCCACGCCGACAAAAACAGGATCGGACTCTGGATCAACAAGGCGGGCGAGTTATTGCGAACGCCATGGTGCCAATGAAATACCGCTCTCAAATTGCCAAAGCCGGTGAATAGCCGGTCAAATCCCAAGAGGAAATTGCCCGACAGAGCCGCCCCGAAGGAACTTTCTTCTGGAAAGCCGGGGTTGTACTTGTTGCTCTTGATCGTGAGCTCTCCAAATGCCGCGTAATTGTAGATGAGAAGAATCGCATACACCGCGCAAAACACGGCGACGGCGACGGCGATGGTTTTCACAGCCTCCCGTTTCGACAGCTTCCCGCAACAGACGGCGTAAAGCCCGAACGGAACTACAAAGAGGATGTTCTGGATTTCGACAATCGAAGCATACCCCAGAAGAAAAGCGCACCAGATCAAGCGGCGGAATGCACGCGGCCCCTGTTCCGTGGTGATCACCAGATAAGCCGCCCAAAGCACCGCCAGCATGGAAATGATATGGGAGTACAGGCGTGTCGCCTCGAACCAGATCGGGGTTCCAAGCGCACAGATGAGAGCCGTGATCATCGCCTGATTCACCCCGCATCCAAAATGCCGAAGCAGCCGGAACATCAGAAGGACCACCAGGGTTCCCGCGAGATTCGGCAGCAGCAAAACAAACACCTCGCAAATATTCGGGTCGCGGCTCCACTGCCGATCCCATCCAAAATACTGAGCAACCTTGCCGAGGGAATAAAACGGAATTGCCAGCAGCGCGGTCCCCGGCGGGCGGTCACTATAGTCATGCCCACCCTTCGTGCAATAATCCACGTGCCCCGTGTACGACACGTAAGGATCTATGATGACCGACCGCTTCTCCACCAACGCGCTCACCAGGGCAAAATGAGAGCCGTCGTTGCCGCTGATGATGTAGTGGGAACTGACAAAAAAGAACAAATTCAGTGCCAAAAGAATCCACATCCAATGGAGCGGCACGGCGAAACCGCCCGACCGCTCAGATGATGACGAGGGAACCCCATCGACAGAGGAGCGATTCCCCTCTCCTCCGAAAGGCTCTGCTTTTGTACCTGGCGGGACCGCTGACGATGTTTCCATTTCCGGTGCGAGGGGGCGCATATACACCAGATTTGGATTTTTTAACAACTATTCACTTCGCAGCGGTCATCCTACACCACATCGTTTGCACGTCCGGCGCGATAATTCACGTGCTCGCCGGTCCCGCGGATACGACCGGAGAACTTCTCTTCGCTGACCGGCTGCGTGTGCGCCATTTGAGCGCATTTCGTGCGCTCGACGCATTCCGTCATTTTTTGGCTTTCGATTTCGCCGATCCCGCGCATCTTTTCCGGCCCATACATGCGCGCAATTCTTGCTCTCGAAGACGGTCGATCCTTTATCGGCGAATCCTTTGGGGCCTCCGGCACTTCTGTCGGCGAGGTCTGCTTCAACACGTCGATGACCGGCTACCAGGAAGTGCTCACCGATCCGTCCTATCGCGGCCAGATCGTAGCGATGACGTATCCGGAAATCGGCAACTACGGTGTGAATGACCTCGACCAGGAAAGCACCGAGCCGCACGTCCGCGGATTTGTGATCGAAGAACTGAGCCCGATCCCGAGCAACTGGCGTTCGGAAGGAACGCTCGACTCTTACCTGAAGCACTGGAAGATCCCCGGAATTCAGGGCATCGACACCCGCGCGCTCACGCGGCATCTGCGCGACAAGGGCGCAATGAAGGGCTGCCTTACCACGGAAGACATTTCAGTTGAAGAAGCGGTGCGCCGCGCCGTGCAAGGCGATGGCGTAATCGGCATGGACTACGTCAAGGAAGTCACCCCGGCATCGGCATTCGATTGGGACCCGGAAGATCGTCTCTCGCGGAAGTGGACCATCGTGAAGGGCGAAGCCAGCGCGAAGGCGGAAGCCGGCGATGCAGGCCAGGTCTTCGAACCGCTGGCTCCGGCGAAGTACAACATCGTTGCGTACGACTTCGGCATGAAGCGGAACATCCTCCGCCGCCTGCGGCAGGAAGGCTTCAAAGTGCGTGTCGTACCTGCGGATACCCCCGCTTCGGAAGTGCTGGCCTTGAAGCCAGACGGCATCTTTCTCTCGAATGGCCCTGGCGATCCCGCCGCCCTCGATTACGTCCACCGCATCATCCGCGACCTCATGCAGAGCGGAACGCCGATCTTTGGCATCTGCCTCGGTCATCAGATGCTCAGCTACGCCTACGGCGGCAGGACCTTCAAACTGAAGTTCGGCCATCGCGGCGGCAATCAACCCGTCAAAGATCTCATCACCGGGAAGGTATCGATCACCTCTCAGAATCACGGTTTCGCCGTCGATCCGGAATCACTTCC
>FTCV01000556.1_pt1 | contig 27052 bp, 23 predicted proteins | sample 1639691 | NCBI WGS metagenome assembly FTCV01 (sample SAMEA3914864, study PRJEB12502) | metagenome | biome: forest; material: soil | place: USA | collected 2012-03-12 | depth 0.3 m
AAACGGGCCTGTGGATGAATTCTCGCCCGAACGGATCGTGGCCGGACGCAGCGCGCTGCAACGCGTGGAACGCCTGATCGACGCGCTGCCGGAACGGGCACGACAGGTCTTTCGCCTACGCAAGATCGAAGGCGTCTCTCAGCGCGAAATCGCGGCCCGGTTGGGCCTGACGGAAAATGTGGTCGAGAACGAAGTGGCGCGCGGCCTTCGCCGGATCCTGACGCAGATGACCGAAGACGAGCGCGGGGACATGCACGCTCGCCGTCGCTCCTCTAACCCCATGCACAAGCTTCGTAAGCGGCCATGATCGAGGAAGCTGCCTCGCAATGGGCCGCCGTGATCGATCGCGGCATCGCTCCCGATGAGCAGGTTCGCCTGACGGCCTGGCTCGCCGAAGACCGGCGCCATCAAGGCGCTCTGCTGCGTGCGCGGGCCGCGATGAGCGTGCTGGACCGCTGCCGGGTGCTCGCCGGATCGGCCGCCGACGAAGCAGATGATGCTTCTGGCGAACACTCCCTGGCAGCCGAAGATCGGACCACTTCCTTCGCACGGCGACGCGTTCTGGCCCTTGGCGGAACCGGCATTGCCGCCGCCCTGGTCGGCGCCCTGTCCTTCACGCTTTGGCCGCGATCGACGACGCTTGGCACCGATACCGGTGAGATCAGGCGTGTGCCCCTGGCCGACGGATCGCTGGCAGTGATCAATTCCGGCAGCGAACTGCACGTGTCTTTCACCGAGCGCAGCCGCGACGTGCAACTGGCGAAGGGCGAGGCCTGGTTCCAGGTGGCGAAGATGCCGGACCGGCCGTTCACGGTCAGCGCCGGCCCCGTCAGCGTGCAGGCGGTGGGCACGGCGTTCAGCGTGCGGCGCAGGAACGGGTCGACCGAGGTGGTCGTCACCGAAGGGACGGTAAAGGTCTGGTCGGCGCGCACGCCGGGCAGCAGTTACATCAAGGCCGGGCACAGCGCATTCGTCAGCGATGCCGGTGTGGAGGTGGCTGCTCTGGACGGCGACGCGGCCGACCGGCAGCTTGCCTGGCGCGATGGACGTATCGTGTTCGAGGATGTGCCGCTGTCCCAGGCCGCCGCTGAGTTCAACATCTACCACACCGAAAAGATCGCGGTGGACCCGTCCTTTGCTGACAAGCGGGTGATCGGATCCTTCCAAACCGACGATATCAATGGCTTCGCCACGGCCACAGCGGCCATGGTCGGCGGCCGTGTGGTCCACGAGAGCAGCATCATACGTATCGTGCCGTAAAAAAATTTTAATCGGGCTGACGGAAACCACACCGCCGACCGTCTTTCTCAAAAATATGGCTGAAGTGTTCAGCCGAAGAGAAAGGGGAGGTAACATGAGATCCGTCCGTCGTTTTCACGTGCAATCGGCTCTGTTGGCGAGTGTCGCCACGGTGTCCATGATCGCCAGCGCGCCCGCGCTTGCACAGGACCAGGTCCACAATTTCAACATTCCCGCGCAAGATGCCGGCAAGGGCATTCTTGCATTCGCGCAGCAGGCGGGAATTCAGGTACTGGCCTCCGGCTCGACCACACATGGCCGCAAGGTCAATGCCGTTCAAGGACGCTACACGGTTGAGGAAGGCCTGCGCCGGCTGATTTCCACCAGCGATCTGCGCGTGGTATCCTTCGATGGCCGCACCGCCGTACTGGCTGACCGCAACGGCGCATCCGCCCCGGCGGGCATGACCAGCGCGTCCTATGGTCAGGCAGCTTCCGGCGTGGCCGGCGCCTCTGCCCAGAGCGGTGCAGCGCAAACCGCCGACGCCACCGATTCTTCGGAAGCCAACGATGGCAGCTTCCAGGAAATCATCGTCACCGGCAGCACCTCCGGCCGGCGCACACTGTTCAACTCGTCCTCCAACGTCACGCTGGCCAGCAAGGAAGAGCTTCAGCGTAAGGCTCCGCGTTCGATGGCGGAATCGCTGGAACTGGTGCCCGGCATCTTCGTGGAAGGCACCGCCGGCCCCGCTTCAAACAACTACTCCGTGCGCGGCCTTCGCGGCGGCGGCCAGACCTTCATCACCATCGAGCAGGACGGCATGCCGATCCTTTACGGCGGTGGCGGTGCGGACTTCTACTTCCAGCAGGACCTCTCTGTGGACCGCATGGAAGCAGTGGCCGGCGGCACTTCGGGCATCCTTGCCCCGAACGGTGCCGGTGCCACGATCAACTTCGTCTCCAAGAAGCTGAGCTATGACAAGCCGACCGGCTCCATCCGTGCAACCGGCACCACGTATGACGACTATCGCGTAGACGGCTATTTCTCGGCCCCGCTGGCCGATAACCTTGCCTTTGCGGCAAGCGGCTATTTCTGGAGCCAGAAGGGCCAGCGCAAGTCGCCGTTCCGGTACGACAGCTTCCAGATCAAAGGCGCGCTCGAGAAGCGGTTCGATGACGATGGCTTCATCCGCGTCAGCTACCAACGCCGTGACGAAACCGATCCCTACTATGCCGACATGCCCTTCGCGGTCGACGCATCGGGCAAGATCGGTTCGGTCGCGGGCCTGAACATGAAGTACGACAACATCCTGGGCGACGCGTTCCAGTATGTCGGCGTGCCGGTGTCTTCGGCGACGGGCCGCACGATCCGTCCGTTCCGGGGCGACAACGGCATTCACACCACGTCGAACACCTTCCGCCTCGACTTCGAAAAGCCGCTGAACGAAGAGCTGAAGCTGTTCGGCCGCGCCCGGTATCTGGATGGCAAGTACGACTTCAACGGCATCTTCCCCGGCAGCGGCGCCGGCACTTCGGGCCTTGCTTCTGCCGTCGATTACCTGACGCCGGGCGTATCGCCGGTTTCCACGCTGCTGGCCGCCGGGCAGGCTGCTTTTGCAGGTACTACCCAATTCGGCATTCGCAACGTGCAGACCGGCCAGGTCATCTCGGCCGCCGATACCGCAACGCTGAACGCGCTGAACGGCAATGGCCTGCTCCAGCAGACCGTGCTGAACCACCAGACCCTGTCCACCAAAGACTTCGGCAGTGACTTCGGCCTGAAGTGGGATACTCAAGGCAGCTGGTTCGAAAACTCACTGACCGTGGGCGGCATGTATTACAACGTCCGCCGCAAGAACGATCAGTCGGCGGTCACGTCGGTGATCAATGATGTGACGAACAATTCGCACATCTACGATCTGGTCGCCCTGGATGCGAACGGGAACACGCTTGGCCAGCTGACCAACAACGGCATGCTCAGCTACGGCGACTGGGGCCAGGGCATCTTCAACGACAAGGTCAGCTCCGCTTCGGCCTATTTCAACGATGAACTTGTCATCAACGACAAGCTGCACATCGACTTCGGCGCCCGTTACGAGCATCAGCATGTCGGCGTGAACATCGGCAACACCGCCGCTGTGAACGAAGCCGTGCCCGCAGGTACCCCCGGCCTTGCACAGACCGTGGGCAGCACGTTTGACGGCACCTACACGCACTCAAGCGCCACCTATCACGACTGGGCCTACACGGCCGGCGTCAACTATGAGCTGACGAGCAACGTCTCGCTCTACCTGCGCGGCGCCAAGGGCTTCCAGACCAACGGTGGTGACACTGGCGGCACCCACAAGCCAACCGACCTCACGCTCTACGAAGGCGGCGTACGCTTCCGCACGGGGATGTTCAGTGCATCGCTGGTCGGTTTCCGCACGATCTTCAAGAACCAGTCGTATCAGTTCATCGATCCCACCGATCCGACCGAAGCCGCCAATGCGCTGGCGAACAACAAGACCAACGGCGTCCAGCTCGATGCTGAATTCCGTCCGGTCCCGTTCTTCTCCATCACCGCAACCGGCGTCTATCAGGACCCGAAGCTGAGCAACCTGCGCTTCGACGGAGTGGCGCAGCCGCAGTATGAAGGCAATACGCCGGAACGCACGCCCAAGAAGCTGCTGACGGTCACCCCGGTCTTCACGCTTCCGGGTGGTCTGGGCGAGGTCTATGGCCGCTGGAAGTACATCGGGAAGATCTACGCGGACTCGGGCAATGGCGTTGCGCTGCCCAGCTACAGCGTCTTCTCGATCGGCGCCAACGTGAACGTAACCGATCAGGTGAACCTCAGCGTCAGCGTGGACAACCTGACGAATGCCAAGGGCTTTACCGAGGGCAACCCGCGCCAGGGCCAGACGCAGACGATCGTCAACGGCTATTTCTATGGCCGTTCGATCGCCGGGCGCAACGCACTGGCTTCGGTCACCTATTCGTTCTGATAAAGCCCGATCCCAGTCACCGCGCATAGTCGCGGTGACTGGACCTATTTGAGAAGCCGGAAACACCCCGTCGATCCCTCGATCACGCTCCGGCTTTGGAAGGCCGCGCTCCCCCCTCCTCCTCCCGGAGCGCGGCCTTTCACTTCTGCATGGAGCTTTCTGATGCCCCACCTGTTTCGCAGACTTGCCGCGCTGGCTCTTACCGCTGCCCCTCTGGCCACCATTCCCCTGGTCTTACCTGCGCAAGCCTCCGCCCAAACGCTGCGTGAGGGCCTGAACCTCAACAGTTTCGTCCAGCAAGGCCCGGTCGCGGCCCACGTCCTGCTGCGTTCCGGCAGCGACCCGCGCGTGATCGTTGCATTCCCCGCCGGTAACAGCGGCGTCGGCCTGTGGTTCGAGAAAGTGCCCCAGGCGGCCGAATGGTCGATGACCGGCCAACCGCAACCCGTCACCCAAACCGACGCGCAAGGCCGCCCGCTGCGCGGCGTCACCTTCCACGCGGAGATCCGCACTTCGGAACTGGTGGTGCGGCAGGCGGTGCTCTCCAGCGTGCGCGTGCTGCGCGACTATCAGGGCCTGGGCACCGCGCCGGCGGAAGTCCTCGTCCCCGGGCAAACGAAGGCGAACACGCTCGTCTGGGCCCGGGACCGTCTGGACGGCGCGCCGGGCTACAAGCTGGCGCTGACGGTGGAGCAAGGCAGCGTCTCCGGCAACCGGATCACTGCCGGACCGGACGGCACGATCGTCTTCACCGTAACCGCGCTCACCGGCGAACAGCCGCTGACGCCTTACACGCCCGATACGCTGCTGACCGACAAGGCAGCGCAGGATCCCGCCGCCCGGGCCGCGTTGCAATTCCTCAGCTACCATGAGAAGTTCATGGCCGGTTCCTGGAGGTTCAACACGTATTTCGGCCGCGATACCCTGATGTCGGTTCGGATGCTGATGCCGGCGCTTCGGCCCGAAGCGGTGGAAACCGGATTGCGTGCGGTGCTGGAACGCCTCTCGCATGATGGCAATGTCGCGCATGAAGAAGACATCGGCGAGTTCGCGGTGCTCGATCACATGCGCGAAGGGCAAGGCAAGTCTGCAGCGCCCACGTTCAACTACGCGATGATCGATAGCTCGTTCATGCTGGCGCCCGTCACGCAGGCTTGGCTGCTGGACGACCCGCGCGGCAAGGCGCGTGCGGCGGACTTCCTCTCCCAGCAGGATCAGGGTCGCTCGCTCGGTGAAGCCCTGATGACCAACATCCGCTTCGTCGCGCAGCAAGCCCAAGCTTTTGCGAAGGATCCGCGCTGGCGGAACCTGATCGCCCTGCATGAAGGCATGGAAGTCGGCGAATGGCGAGACAGCAACGAAGGGCTCGGCGGCGGCCGCTATCCTTATGACGTCAACGCCATCCTCGTTCCCGCCGCGCTCGACGCCGCCGATGCACTGGCCCGCGCCGGCCTGCTCGACGCCTATGCCAAGCCCGAGGACAAGGCGATGCTGGCGGACCTGGCCCGCACGGCCAAAGTCTGGCGCGACAATGCACCGCCGCTGTTCCTAAAGACCGTGAAGCCCGCCGCTGCCCGCGCTGCCATCGCCGCCTATGCCAAGCAGGAGAGCGTGCCGGCCGCTGCCGCGCTGGATGCTGCGCGTCGCCCCATCCGCTATCACGCCATCGCGCTGGACCGTGCGGGCAAGCCGGTTCCGATCGTCAATTCCGACGAAGGCTTCGCGCTGATGTTCGGCCATCCCACCGCAGATCAGCTGACGGTCGCGGCCCAGACCATCGACAACGCTTTCCCCGCCGGACTCATGACCGGCGCGGGCATGCTGGTGGCCAACCCAGTCTTCGCTTCGCCCGAGTTGCAGGCCAAGTTCGGCCGCAATGCCTATCATGGCACCGTCGTCTGGTCGTGGCAGCAGGCGCTGGCCGCCTCCGGGCTTGCCCGCCAGATCGCACGGAGCGACCTGCCCGCCGGCGTCTGCAGCCAGCTTCTGAAAGCGCAGAACAGCTTGTGGGACGCCATCGCTGCCAGCCGTAGCGTGCAGAGTTCGGAACTCTGGTCGTGGAACTATGCGGACGGCGCCTATCGCGTGGTTCCCTTCGGCGCCAGCGGCGCGGACGTGGATGAATCCAACGCCGCGCAGCTGTGGAGCACGGTATTCCTCGCCGTTCAGCGCCCCGCCTCCGGCACGGGATGCGGCCAATGACGGCACAGGCGGCAGACCGCACGCCCATCCGTTCGATCGTCATACTCGGCGGCGGCACGGCAGGATGGATGACGGCTGCCGCCTTGTCCAAGGCGCTGCAAGCCAACGGGATCGAGATCCGGCTGGTGGAGTCCGATGCCATCGGCACGATCGGCGTGGGCGAGGCGACCATTCCCACGATCCACTGGTTCAACCAGCTCATCGGTCTGAACGAAGCCGAATTCATGGCCGCCACCAAGGCGACCTACAAGCTCGGCATCGAATTCCAGGGGTGGCAGGGTGATGGCCATGCCTATTTCCATCCGTTCGGCACTTATGGTGGCCCGGGCGACGGCGCAACCTTTCCGCACCGTCTGACCCGGGCATGGTTGGGCGGGCTGGACGCCTCGCCCGAAGACTATTCGCTGACGACGCAACTGGCCCGCCAGCGCCGTTTCATCCAGCCAGCGAACGATCCGCGATCACTGCTCTCCACACTCGGCTATGCCTATCACTTCGATGCCGGGCTCTATGCCGCCTTCTTGCGACAACAAGCGGAAGCACGCGGCGTGCGCCGCCACGAAGGCAAAGTCACCGAAGTTGAGCAAGACGGCGAAACCGGCTTCATCCGCAGCATCGCCACCGACAAGGGCGATCGCCTCACGGGAGACCTGTTCATCGATTGCTCCGGCCTGCGCGGCCTGCTGATCGAGGATCGCCTGAAGGCCGGATTCGAGGACTGGTCCCACTGGCTGCCGTGCGACGGCGCCTGGGCCGCGCCGACACCCGCCGATGCAGCACCGGTGCCCTACACCCGCGCCATCGCGCATGAAGCCGGTTGGCGCTGGCGCATCCCGCTACAACACCGCGTGGGCAACGGCTATGTCTTCTCCAGCCGCTTCCAATCGCCGGAAGCCGCACGCGAAACGCTGCTCGCCGCGATCGGAGAGCCCAGCGCCGAACCGCGCCTGATCCGCTTTACCCCCGGCCGCCGCAAACGCGCGTGGGTGCACAACGTCGTCGCCATCGGCCTTTCCAGCGGCTTTCTGGAACCGCTGGAATCGACCAGCATCCATCTGATCCAGACTGGTATCGGCAAGCTGCTCTCTCTGTTCCCCCGCGCCGGCTGCGACCCGCTGCTGGCCGAACAGTACAACCGCGTCTTCGCGCGCGAGATGGAAGACGTGCGCGATTTCCTGGTGCTGCACTATCACTTCACCGCTGGCCGCAGCGAGCCGATGTGGCAGCACTGCCAGTCAACCGCGATGCCTGAAACCCTGGCCTATCGGATCGCGCAGTTCGAGGCGTCCGGCCGGATCATGCTGACGAACGAGGATCTGTTCCGCGACGCCAGCTGGTTTGCGGTGATGACCGGCCAAGGCATCCGCGCGCGCGACTACGCCCCGGTGCTGGATGCCATGCCGGACGCAGAGAACCTGCGCCACCTGGAAGCCGTCCGCTCCGCCGTTCGCCAGTCCAGCGAACGCATCCCCCCAATCGCCTGAGGAATGCCTGTCTTGCCCCTTACTCTTCCCTCGCCGAGAGTCCGCCTTCACAAGACCGGCCTTGCTTTGACCGCACTTGTGCTGACCGGCGCCCTCGCCTGCGGCGCCCAGGCCGCGCCGCCGCAGAGCCCGCAAGACACCTTCGGTCCCTTGTTCGAAGCCGTGCAGAGTGAACGAGTGTTCCCCGATGGCAAGACCTTCGTAGACGCGGTTCCCCGCGAGGATGCCGAAACCATCATGCAGGCCTGGCGTACCGAGCAGCCCCAGGGCCGCGATGCCTTGAGCGCTTTCGTCATACGCCATTTCGACGTCCCACCAGCCCCCGCTGAGCACCTTTCGTTGCGCGCGCATATCGTTACTCTCTGGCCTCAACTGACCCGCAAACCGCTCGCGCCGCCGCCCGGTTCTTCCGCCCTCGCCATGCCAGAATCCTACGTCGTCCCTGGCGGTCGCTTTCGCGAAATGTATTACTGGGACTCTTACTTTACCATGCTCGGACTCAAGGCGGACAATCGTCCCGACCTCGTCGAAAGCATGATCGACAACTTCACCAGCCTGATCGAACGCTACGGCCATATCCCGAACGGCGCGCGCACGTATTACCTCAGCCGTTCTCAACCCCCGTTCTTCGCGCTCATGCTCGATCTGTCCGAACAGACCGATGCTACAGTCCGCGCGCGGCGACTCGCCGCGCTTCGTGAGGAGCACGCCTACTGGATGGCCGGCGAAGCCTGCGCCAAAACCAGCAAGAAGCCGTGCGAACGGGTGGTTCCGATGCCAGATGGCAGCCTATTGAACCGGTATTGGGACGATCGCGACACTCCGCGCGACGAATCTTTCGCCGAAGACCGCGCAACTGCCGCGAAGGCGTCCGGGCGTTCCGCCGCCCAAATGTACCGCGACTTGCGTGCCGGCGCCGAAAGCGGATGGGACTTCAGTTCGCGCTGGTTGACCGATCCGAACGACCTTGCGACGATCCGGACCACGTCGATCGTTCCCATCGATCTCAACGCCCTGCTCTGGGCAATGGAGACGCGCATCGCCAAGGGATGCGGAGAGGCCACCGACCAACCCTGCCAGCTCGAATTCACCAAACGCGCCGACGCGCGCAAGGCTGCGGTCGACCGCTACCTCTGGCTCGGCAATGAAAGCCGCTTCGCAGATTGGTCGCGCGATGACAGCAAGCCGACGGCCGTGCTGTCCAGCGCGACGCTCTACCCCTTATTCGTGGGCATGGCATCTCCTGCTCAAGCCAAGGCCGTCGCAGAAACGACGCGCGGCAAACTGGTGGCACCGGGCGGCCTGCGCACGACAGGCACGCGTAACGGCCAGCAATGGGATGCGCCAAATGGTTGGGCTCCGCTCCAGTGGGTCGCGATCGACGGGCTCGGTCATTACGACCAGCAAGATCTGGCGCGTGATATCGCAGGCCGATGGATCAAGACAGTGAACGTCACTTACCGCGAGACTGGCAAGATGCTGGAGAAGTACGACGTGGAGGAACAACGGCCCGGCGGCGGCGGCGAATACCCTCTCCAGGATGGTTTCGGATGGACCAATGGTGTGACCAGTGTGATCCTCGATAGGTATCCGAGCATCACGCCTTGATCGTGTCGTCCAAATCCGGCGCACCAATATCGTTCAGCGCGGCAATAATCGGCTCCGGTCGCCTTATGAGACTGGAACATCGCGCGATTTGCCCAAGCGCGTGCATAGGCGATCCGTGCGAGCTCCAGAAACTCCGTGGCGTTTGTGAACCAATATCGAAAACGTCCGAGGCGCTCTTCCCGGATCGCAGCGGAATCTCGTGGCGTGGGAAGTGCCAGAGAATGCCCTGGCAACTCGTAAAGCATCACGCCTTTCTGTACGGCGTCGCACCGGAACGGCCTGCCAGCCAACAGGTCCATATGGACCGACTGTATGCCGCGAACGGAAAGGCTCACTGGCGCTGTCAGGCGCACCCCGATGGCGTGTTCGCGCATGAGCCGATCTTCGGCATGCTTGCCAAAGTTCGATTGATCAACGAGGCGATCGTCGTTCACGATTACAAGGATCGAGTACTTCGGCAAACGACCGCCCGGCAAAGGCTGAAACCCCACTCCCTCCGCGTGCGCACCGAACAGGATGATTTTCAAGATGCGACCCTGTCGTTTCCATTTCTGCGTCGCGAGCACAAGGGCATCCTCCGTCTCCGCAAACAGAATTGCAATGATCTGCGTAAGGTCGTCTTGAGCCGTGCTCGGCAAATGATCTGTGAGTGTCAGCATCTTCCACCATCCAATGCACGCGCCCGCGCGCATACAAGAACATAGCCGACCGCCACATGAAAGCGTTCTATTTCCGGTCAATTTGACTGGAAGCGCGCCGTGACTTTGCGCGAAACAGCCTGAGCATAGTCACGCTGCCTCCACGGCGTGGGACTGTGATAGGCACCAATCGCCCTCCAGTAGTTTCGATCGGCTCGCAGTTCGGTGAGAAAGATCCAGCGAGCCGCCTGAACGTTGAAGCACGCATCGCTAACAAGCCAGGCCCTGACGATCTCCGGAGAGCGGCCGGTAAGTGCGGACAAGCGGGGTATCCACCAGCTGTTTATCTGCATGGGGCCGAGATCATGAGTACCGTTGGTGTTGGGAACCTCGGCGCCGATCCATCCGGCTTCCTGATCCCTGAGCCCCCAAAGGGTTCGCTCCAACCAAGCCCTACCGAAAGCGGCGCGACGGATGCATAGCCCGACGGTGGCTTCGTGCTGCGGGCTCAAAGCGGGACGCGCTTCAACCTCGGTCGAAAGCATGGCTGCGATCATCAAAGCGAGCCGAGTTGCAGGGCTCAGACGGTTACCGATCATGGCTTCCTCCCATTTCGTGAACGTCTTGATGGGTCGGATGTTCGGGCCCGCGTGCGGGTGGGTACTCGGATGCAGTGTTGCTGCGGTCAGACCGATGCGACGTGAAGAGCGACTGCAACCACGCATCGAGAAAAACTGCCGCCGATCGCCCTCGGTCAGCGAGCTCAGCAGCGAGCCCGTGAGTCTGACTACGGCGACCGGCATAGCGCAGCGCGGCCAACCGCTCGCTTCGCGGCGCCCGCTCTGCCCGTTGCTCCTCACGCAGGCGATCCCATCGCGCGGAATGGCGAAGCGCCCTTCCCTTCACGCTGTCTCTTGTGACACGGCCAAGCCCCTCAAGAGCCGAAGTCTTTTCGCCCGACCGGCGCGATAGAACGTCCGCGAGCTTGTCTTTGTCCTGGGTCCAGAGCTTCACACCAAACCGGGCGCGCGTTATGGCGGTGTAATAGTTCTGACCATTGACCAGCGGCGATCCGAGCGGCGCCAAGACGTAGACCCGGGCATAGGTCTTCGACTGGGCCGCGTAGATCGTCTCCGCGTAACCGTGGTCCCAGGTCTTGTGGGCGGCCAGATCGATTGACTGGCGCCGTCCATCAGCGTCCCACTGTATCATTGCCCGGGTACCGTCGAGCGCTTCGACGGTACCGCGCTCGGCATTTTTGACGTCAAGATCGTGGCTCACCAGCCGCCACTGGATGCGGTCCCCCTGCGTCAGCTTGCGATCTTCCTCGTTGAAGACATTTACCCGCTGCGGCTTGCCAAGCCTTGGGTTCCAGCGGACGATGCGCCCGTTCTCATCGGCAAGTTCCAGCACCTGACGTTCTGTATCATCGCACACCATCCGAACGACCCGATACTCCACGTCCCGGGCGATCCCCGAGCGGGCAATGCCGCGTGAAAACGTGAGAACCTGACCTCGGGAGTAGAACCGGGCATAGCGCTTCTCGGCATCAGATAATCCTGCCGGCGTCAGGACTGACAATCGCTCGTCCTCCGCCCCGATGGCGCCCTCTGTCCTGAGCGCCTCGCGCACCTTCGAGTTCACGATGAGGCGCGTGGCATTGTCCAATACGAGAATGTTCGTCGCGCTGCGGGTTTCCGGTTTCAAGCGCGTCCATTCGCACACGAGCCCACCGGCCAGTTCCTCCGGCTTCTCCGCAGTGAAGACCTTATCGAGATGGTCGAGTGAGCCGGCATAATCGCCGGCGCGGGCCAGCGCGACGGCCGCTTTCATCGCCCTCGTTTCCTGACGAACCGATACCATCAGATCTACCCGAGCGAGCCCGAGTTGCTGCATCAACCAAAACGGCTTGCCCTGTTCGATCGCGCCGGTTTGGCGATTGTCGCCAAGCAGGATGAGGCGAGCTCCCGAGAGCCTACTGAGCTGAAGCAAACGGATGGCTTGCCGGTTACCGAGCTGCCCTGCCTCATCGAGGATGAGGACGGAGCTCTCATCAAGCCCTCGTCCTCCACGCGCGAGAAGACTGGCGACCGTCCGGTTCTCGATACCGGCCCGCTTGCCGAGTTCGGCGGCAGCCGAGGAGGTTGGCGCGAGAGCGATCATCGTGAAGCGCTCGTCGCTGGCGTCTCGTAAAGCGCCCACCAGGGTAGACTTGCCTGCGCCGGCGACACCGTGCACGCCGACCAGCCGGTCAGGACTGGTTCCAAGGTGCAGCAACCCTGTCGCCTGCGCGGGGGTCAGACCGTGCTTTTCGCTGGCCTCGCGTAGGTAAGCCTCGGTCGCGAGCGGGGCGGCATCGTTCAGCGCAAGGGCCAGATGATCGGAGAGCGCGAGTTCGAGGCGGGCGGTTCGCCGCGTGGTCCGCCCGCGGGTCAGGACCACGTCGCCGGTCGGCTGGCGCGCCTCGAGCAGCTTGCGTCGTGCCTCGTGATCCTCGGCCAGCGGGCGGATATCGGACAGCCGAACTTCGCCGAGATGGGAAGCCAGTCCCACTCGAAGGAGTTGCCCGAGGTTATTCACGGCCTCCCTCCCTTCCGAGTGCTGCATACCGAACAGCATTGCGCGCGCCGCTACGGCCGGAGTTGGCTCGATTGAGCGATTGCCTCTTTCGGAAGCGGTTTCCTTTACCCCTTCAAGCATTGCACGATGCTGTCCCACTCGTGCGGTCCAACGGTCGCGCAGATCCTGAAGCGTGGCGCGCTCCTTGGGGCCTCTCGTTTCGTAGAAGGATTTTCGCCGCGCCGCCTGACCTTCCAGGCCATGCTCCTTGGCATGGGCATCGATCTGTTCTGCGCGCTGGGACATTTCGCGCACAAGATCCTGGGGAACGTCGCGGATCTCGAACAGCCCGCGACGCGGATCGAAGTCGACCTCATAGCCAAGCTCCCGGATACGGTGCGCGAGCTGGTTTCGGTAGACCTGTCCTGCGACCATCTGCTCGGCGTACATGGCCCGGGTTTCGAGGCTTGCCATCGGACTGTTCGGCGCCCTGTTGGTCATGTTCATGATGACAACATGCGTATGGAGGTGGGGGTCGAGCTCGCGCGACGCATGCTCCGTAAAACGGGCATAGACGAGCCGCCCTGTGGTCTCGTGGACTATCTCGCCCTCTGAGCGGCGGCGAAGTGTCGCGTGCTCCTCAAGATAATCCAGTGCCTCGGTGACAGCCGCCTCATGTGCGGCGACGATGCGCTCGTCGCCCATCACCAGAGCCATGATCGAGACGGACTTCGGGGCGTTGACGGCAAAGTCCCAGCCGGGGTGGTGCTCGATCGTGCCATCGCTTCGCTGGCGGCCTAGTCGCACCTCGCCGATCTTTCCTTCAAGCAGATCGCGGAGCGTTGCGGGGGCGACCTTGCCGCAGAGGCCGAGTTCCGCTGCGATAAGACCACCCCACTCCGAGTGCTCACCCTCCCCCTTCGTGTAGTAGTCCCCGACAGTGTAATACCGCGCGAGGTTCTTGGGGGTGCCTTTCAGGCGCCGTGGGTGGATCATGCCGGCCTCGCAGTATCGCGCGCGCCCACATGACGGCCATGCTGATGGAGCCGAAAGTCAGCCGGCTTGCCGAGAAGTGTAAGCGGTTCCGGCGCGCTCACCGCCGGCTCGGTCTCGCGTTTTCCATTCTGCTGCCCGGGCATTGCCGACCCAGGTTCAGCCTCCAGCGGAAGCATCGGAGACACTGCAGAATCCGATGTTGGAGGGTTACGCCGCTTTGCAGGGCTCCGTTTGGGGCTGGCTTCCGGTCGCAGCTGTTCCGGCTCCGATGGGTACGGTTGCTCCCGAACGGCAAGGCAAACGGGTGCATCGAGCTTCTCCTCGAAGGCAACCGCAATAGAGGCGACCTTGTGGAAGCTATCCTCGAACCGCACGACCGGGAGATCACGACCGAAGCGCAAGTAGCCCGCCAGGTTCGGAAGGTTCGTTACCTCAGTGTGCATGACCAGCGGCCGGGTCACCTGCATGCGCGAGAGGTTCACGCCGTCGCGCATATCGTTCACGCAGTAGGACATGCCCTCGTTGGCTTCGACCTGTTCGACCTGTCCGAGGTTTTCGCTGACATGTTTCGCGGTCGGCGTGTCATTGGCCCGGAGCGCTACCCAGGTCGAGCAATAGCCAGTGATCGCCGCGGCATCCTGAATGCCGTAAGTAGCCTCCAGCTGCGGGTAACTCTGGAAACCGAGCACACCGCAGCCGCCGTACTTCCTGGCACGCGCGAGAAAGTCCGAGAGCGAAGGGAGCTTGTGGAGCGAGGGCAGTTCGTCGATCACGCAGTAGAGCCTGCGATTGCGATCCGGCGACAGGCTCATGATCGCGCTGATCGCGATATCCAGCCAGACCGTGATCAGGGGGCGAAGCGAAGGCAGCTGGTCAGCCTTCACGGTGATGAAAAGCCAGCTGTCGTCCTTCTCGTTCGCCACCCAATCACGGATCGAAAGCCCGTCTGCGGTATCATCGAGGTAGGAAAAGCTCCGCAGCACCGAGGCGAGCTCCGCTTGGATGCCCGCCGACGTTCGCTCTCCTTCCGTCGAGATGAACGCCGCAGCGTCGGTGCCTGCAGCGAAAGCGGCCAGATCCTTCAGCTTGGAGCGCAGCAGTGTGTCGAGGAGGATGGAGACGAGCGTGCGCTCCTGTCGCGCAAGCTTGCGCATGACGGCCACCAGGGTCCCGCGCGCGGCCTTGGCCCAGAACGGATCGCCGGACTTGTCCGGGATCGTGGACTCAGCGATCTGGTCGTAATGATAGTCGCGCGGGACATCGACCCAGGGCGACCAGCGATCGGAGCGGACGTCGAGCGGATTGAGCAGGACGTCGATCCCGGGACGATAGAACTTCTCCACGAACGTGCCGGCGGTGTCGTAGACGATAGCCCGGCGACCTGCCGTCCGGATCCCTGCCAGCATCTTCACGATGATGTTGGTCTTGCCGGTACCGGGAGCCCCGCATATGAGGATGTGCTCCGGTTCGAAAGCATCGGGCACCCGGACGCCGCCAATCTCGAAGCTGCCCCGCGCCTGCGCCCATAGCGCACGGCGGACCTGCCTGACGGTGCCGAAACGAGCCCCTCGCAGGAACTGGTTGGAGCCGAGCCCCCTCCCCGTCCGGGTGAAGTAGAACCAGGCCCAAAGTAGCATTGCGAGTGCGAACGCGCCTGAAATTGCAGCGCCGTTCAGGAGGTAAGCCTCGAAGGCGTGAAGCGTCTCACGGGCTACCTCCGCATCCATCAGCGCGGCTGGTGTCGTCCAGTATTCCGCCCCGCGCTCGGAGCGGAACAGCATAGGCGTCTGGTTTCCGGGGACTGTGTCTCCCATGAGCAGGGCCTGACCGATCCTGGTCATGACGTATCGCTCGTACTCGCTGGAGCGTTCGAACGCGTACCAGCCGATGCCACCGATCCAGACGACTAGGCCAGCAAGGCAGGTCTGGTAAAAGACCTGTGTCGTCATTCGCACGTTATGGACGATAGCCTGTCCGCCCCGGGTCCAGGAGCCGAGGGTGTCGTGCCGAAAGATACTCACGGGCGGTCCTGCTCGGGATCGAGCAGCCCCCTTTCGCGCAAGAGCCTTCGCGCCTCGCCAAGCCCTTCTTCCAGGATTGCAGGCGCGCGGGCACCGACCGACTTGGCGAGGATCGCCAGGGTCTGGATCGCGGTCGCGTGGAGTTCGTCGAAACGGGCATGATAGCCCGTGGGATCGTTGCCCTCGAAGCGCTCGAGGACATCGCGAATATAACCTGACGGAGTGGTGCCGAGCGTAGCTGCCTGATCGAGCACGCGCTCGAACAGGTCGTCAGCGAGACGGATGGTAATCCTTGCCATGCGCAGTTCCATGCTGCGCCGGCACGTGGTGAAGCCTTACCTTGATAGCAGAAAACCGAGGATTTCTCAAGGATTTGGGGTGTCCGACGCCGGTGGCGTTCGGTGCCAAGGCCAATCAAGGACTTGCTCCGATCAAACTGGAGCCCCGTCCGACAGATCCGACCTTCTGTGACCTCGCGGCGGACAGACCGAGACGGCCCAAGCCCGCAGAAACGCTCGCGATTCGCGCCGCAGCACCCGTGCGTACGGTGCATTACACACGCCCTCGCGGCGTGCGTCGCTGCTACGCAGCGGCCTGCCCGCTGCGCCGCCTCGTGCCGGAAGGCGCGGGGCTCCCCGGGAGGGGATCCCTTGTTCTTCGCGGGCCGCAGGCCCGCAGCAAATCCCGCCTTGCGCGCCAGGCGCGATTTGGGGAAGATGATCGCGGCGGGCAGGCCTCCTTCACGAGGAGTCTATCAATGCCCAAGATGTCTGAGCGCGAGCGCCTCGCCAAGATCGAGAGCGACCAGAAGAAGTTAGCCGAAGAAGCTGAAGCCGTGCGCCATACTCTGCGATCCAGCTACGGTGTGATCTGTGCCGAGCTAGCCGTCGAACGCCTGTCGGAGCGTGAGTTCCGCGAGATCGTCAGCCACGCCATTCGGCTCGGCGGCGGTACAACGCTTGCCGCGCTAAAGGCGCTTTCGTCTGCCGCTCCCAAAACCTCTTCTGCGCCGGAACGGCGTCCCAGCGACGAGCACGGCGGAGCCGCGCGCAGGAGGCCGGCGCCCGATCAGGGCGCCGCATCGGCGGGCGACGGACCCGGCCTCTAGCCGGGTCCCTGAGCCCGGCGATTTACAACCTCTCGCAAAAAAATGGAGCCGGCGAAGGCCCCCGCCCTCGCCGACTCCCCTCGTCGCGTTTTCATCCCCGATGCCGGGTCCTTGCCGCATCCGCCGCTATGAAATGCGCAGGGACCCCGCCGTCCCGCACCAACCGCGCAAGGTGCGACTGGAGCCCCGAGCCTTCACAGACCACCGCTTCGACGGGATGAAGCCGCATCATCGCCTCGTTGCGCGCAAAGCCCGCGCGCTTGCCCAGGCGCCGGTCAAGGGTGAATGCTACCAGCCTGATCCCCGAGCGTGCCGCCCATGCCGCTGCTATCGCATCGCAGCCCTTATCCTGAGCGGTCGTGGCAAGGATCATCGCCGGAATACGGTTACGGATCGCGTCGAGTTCGCTCCAGATCCGGGCATGGTCTTCCCAGACCTGACCGCCGGAGAAGAGCACGATCGGTCCGCTCGGCGCCTGCGCCTCGATGCGCCGCTGCCGCCGCGCGGCGAGGAAATCGGCTGCCGCAATCACCGAGGCCGTGCGCTTGCCCGAGGTGAGCGTTGCGCGCGGCGCGGACCACGGATGGCCGGTCTCGGCATGGAACATCTGCGCTGCGTGGTCACGCATGCAGGCTACCGCTTCCACTGCCTCGTCGAGACCATGGCAGAGCGTCTGTACGTCCTCGATCTCGGCCGTAGCGATCTCGCTCCCGTCGTTTTCGCGCACGAGATCGCGGAGCTTTCGCGCTGCGTGATCCGCCTCGCCTTCGATGCTACCCGCGACCTTGTGGAAGCTATGCACGACGCCCCATGCGATGCGTTCGCCGAGTGGTTCGAGGCGGGTATCGCGCAGCACATCAAAGAGCGTCGTCACCATCATCTCGATCGCCAGCTGCACCTCGCGGGGCTCGGGCATCTCGGCACTGACGCATTCTTCGCTCGCGGCAAGGCGTACTTCGCATGCGCCTTCGGCGAAAGCGGCGGCGAAGCTGTCTGCCGGTTCGCCTGTGCCCTCCGCGAGCAGATCGGCAATCTCGGTGAAGCTGCGGGAAATCCTTGAAGCCTTGGTCATCGGAACCTCCTTGTCTTGAAGAGGTCCCTTCATCGGCACGGGCTCCGAGCGGCGGGGTCAAGGATCGCGGGGCTTCAGCCCCGTGACCGCGCCAGCGGCGATGGGGGCAACGATTTTGCGAAGCAAAATGGTGGGGCCCCGTCGTCCTTGAGGCCGTCGCGGCCCCGTGCCACGCTTGAAGAACCTGAGAGAGATGAAAGAGCTGGCCCGAAGGGGGTTCAATGCCCCCTGAGGGCCATTTTGACTGGGCGTATCTGTCCGTAATTGAACAACGCGCCCACTTTCTTTTGAAAGTGGGCGCGCCTTTTCATTCACGAAGCTGGTGGGACATAGGCCTCGAAGGGGTTACTGTCATGGAGGTGGCCGAAGGGCGTAAAGACGCTCCCTTTCTCATCGTGCCCCACCGCACAGATGACATAGCGCCGTCGCCGGTCACCTCACAGGTGCATTCGAGTAGCGCGAGATGGCCGTCGCGCGCGGCTCGCCTCAGCGTATCGAAGTTGCGCCGGAAGATCCGGGGAATTGCCATGGCTCGTCCTCCCTCAGGCGACAACGCGCAGGCGCGGTTTGCGCATGCCGAGTGGGACGGGATCGGCGGCTTGCTCGCTCTTACGGAAGGCGTGGATCGGGATCCCCGCTTTCCTGAGCAACTGGTAAAGGTTGGCCTGGAGGCCGGAGCCTTCGCACAACACCGCCTCGACCGGCTTCAGATCGACGAGCTTGCGGTTACGAGTGAAGGCTACTTTGCGCCCCGAGCCGTAGAGACCGTAGGCGACCAGCTGCACGCCAACTTCCGGCCTTGCCGCCCATGCTGCGGCAATTGCATCGGCTCCCTTGCGTTGCCCAGTCGTCACCAGCGTCATCGAAGGAACGCGGATACGGATCTGGTCGAGCCGCTCCCAGATCGGTTTCCAGTCATGCCACTGCGCGGGACCGGAGAAGACCACGATCGGACCTTGCGGCATATGCCTTTCCCGGGCGATCAGCGCGCGCTGGCGCAGGAAGTCCTGCGCAGCGATCTGACTTGCCGACGAGGCCGGCGACACGCGGCTGCCGCGTGCGGGAGACCAAGGCCAGCCTGACAGCGAACGGTACATCTCAGCCGCATAGTCGCGCATGCATTCGAGAGCCTCGCGCTGCTCTGCAGTCGAACGACAGAGGAGTTGTTTCTTTTCAAGCTGACCCGTGAAGACCTCGCTCATGTCGGGAGACCGGGCCATTTCGCCAATCTCGTCCGCCAATGCGTCCTCTCGCCGCTCAAGCTTCCCGGCGACGAAGTGGAACGAGTTGACGAAACCCCAAGCGAGATCCGCTGCCACAGGCTCGAGCCGGGTCCCGGCGAAGAGATCGAAGATGGTGGCAATGATCCCGCCGCAATCAGCTTGCGCGGCGATAGGCTCGGGCATCTCATGCTCGGCCGGAGCATCACCGGGTTCTGCTATAGACAGTGCAAGGGGATCGCCGAAGGCTGCACGGAACTCCGGGGTCGCGGTCATTTCGGCGTAAAGCGTCTTCAGGTCGGCAAAGCGATCGATTGACGAAGAACGGGACATCATGTGTCTCCCGCAATGGGAAGGATGGGAAACCCGGGGGACGCATCGGGCACGCCCCCCGGCTGCGCAGCGGTGCTTCAGAAGGCGATCTCGTCGTCGAGTTCTTCGCCGAGCCCACCCGAGAGCGAGCCGTCGCCGCCCGCCGTGCTGTCACCGAAGCCGCCTCCGGCGCTGCCCTCGCTCCCACCTTCATAATCGCGCCGGCCGGTGCGCGTCGCGGAGCCGAAGTCGTCGCGGCGCTGCGGCCGACGCCATGCAACGCGAAGGCCTTCCTGCTCGGTGCCGAAGAGCGCGATCGGCAGAGGTTCCGGGAGGCTCGGATCGTCGATCGCCCCCTGGAGGAAGGCTTCGCCCGTGGTCTTGCGGGCGATGGCTTCCCAAAGCGCTCCGATCTGGACCCAGCGATTGCCGACATTGAGCGCGACGATCTCATAGACCGGCGCGCGGTCGTTGTCGCTTTCGACAGGGCGCAGGCCGAGGTGGGGCAGATCGATGGACCGGGTCGCGATCGAACCCATGAGACGACCGTTGCGGAGCTGGAATTCACCAATGTTCATCTTACTTCTCCTTTGACACTTGCCGCTTCGGAAAATCCCAAAACGACACCTTCAAAGGTCCCCCTCTTCTCCCGCGCCTGACCTTGCCGCGACGACTGCCATCTCCGTGCAGGGCCAGTTCCCTCCGCCGCGAAAGCAGGGCGAAATTTGGTCGGGGGCGCGCGTTGGTATGCAGAAGCGATCGTTACCCGTCAGGGCCGAGATTTGGCGAAGACGAAGCTCGGTCGAAGCGATGCGGAGCGCAGCGCGAAGATAGAGCGCGGTGCCCGCGCATGCGGGCATCCGCCCTCCCTCACATGATGTTTATTCGGTCAAGGGCCGGTCTGCATTATTGTAGCGGCGCAATCGTCGATGAAATCCAGCTGAGCTATGTCACGAGTACCGGCGACGACACCTCGCCTGTACAACCTCACATGCGGTCGCCGTTCGAGACGGCAGCACCATAATCCCTCATTCGGGGCGAAGCTCAGGAGAACGGGACCATTCTTTTCCTTCGGCTGATGAGGCCATGGGGGGCTTCGGTCCGTTCACCTGGATCCATCGGGACTGATCGGGCCCCGAGGATTCGTCAGGTCGAGGTGTTGATCATACTTTTGTCATGACCGCACCCTCGATCACGACACCGCTCATTGCATATTTCCAGAAGGCCACGAGCAGCTTGCGTGCCAGTGCGATGATGGCGACCTTCTTGCCGCGCCCGCCGTTGCGACCCACGCGTTCCTGAAACCAGCGCGACAGGGCTGAGTCCGGCTGGAAGCGTAACCGGAGCCACGCCGCCTAAACCATCGTCGTACGCAATCGTGGATTGCCGGACTTCGAGACACCCTGTTCACGATCGATCGAGCCGCTGCGCCACGGCGAGGGTGCTAGCCCGGCATAAGCCGCAATCTGGCGCCGGTTGTCGAAATGCCGGAACAGCCCTTCGCTGGCGAGGACGTTCGCAAACTCCGGGCCTATGCCCTTGAGCATGGTAAGCGTCGCTTGCGGCGAAGTCTCGGTCATGTCGTCACGCTCGGCCTCAACGCATTTGATCTGTTTGTCGAGCAGTTCGAGACGATCAAGCTCCCTACTGAGCTGTGCCTTGAGATGCGAAGGCAATGGCTTGCCGTCGCCCGTCCTCATCTCCTCAAGGCGTTCACGCCGATCCCGTCGGTTTGGCTCATAACCCCGAATACCGACGCTGAAGAGCAGGCCTTTGATGCGGTTTGTGTGCAGCGTGCGTTCCTTGACGAGCACCCTGCGTTCCCGTCCGATCCGCCGGCGGTCCTCGTCTTCGACCGTTGGCACGCGAACCATCGAACACACCCTTGGCTCACCGCGTATCCATGCCATCAAGGTACGAACCAGCGCCTCGCCATCAATCCTGTCAGTCTTGGCCCGTCGGTGCCGGCGCGACACTGCAATCGAAGCGGCATCGACCACATGGCTGGTGACCCAATCTTCGGACGCCAGCGAACGGTGAATCCAGAAGCCGTCGAGCCCTGCTTCCTGAATGGCGATCACTCGATAGCGCTGCCCCTCGCGAGCTTCTACCTTGTCGCGCAAGGCACCCAAACATGCGAGCAGCGCCGGCATATCGCCACCGGGCACCGAGTGACGAGACATCTTTTCAGTCCCCGGCGACAGCGAGGTCACAAGCCAGGTCGATTTCGACAGTTCCAGCGAAACGAAAATTGCGCCAAGATCAACTCGGATGGCGGCAGGTTGCGAGACCGGGTCTGCTGACATGGCAAATCCTTTCAGAGTGGTTGGTAGCAAACCGACTCTGATCTCCCTCAGGCCGCTATCCAACTCTCATCATGGAATCTTTTGAAAGATCGTTTGAGTGCACTGGTCGGCATAGTCCGAATCGGATGCATTGCGGGGAAGAAAAACGTCATTTTCAGAAAATTAATGCCGTTTTGAATATAAATCCTGTGGGGCTTATTGAAATCACCAGTTGCTCTTGTGGGGGCGGGAGTTGGGGTTGCGCCTATTTAATCCCAGGCCGTGGGATTTTTCGATATCAATGGCTCGATGTTGCGATCCAGATTTAACGTAGGAGGCCATTGCGCGCTCCGGCGCCCGCAGTGCGACATTGTGACTTTCAAGGGCATCGAATTGCCCGCGCTTGGAGCCAATGGTGCTCGGTTCTCCCGCCTAGTGAATGGCGTCGAGTATTATGAAGATCTGGGTGGCTCTGGCGCCGGGATCGGCATTCCGGCTGAGGTTGAAACGACGGGGGCGACACGAAAGATGGATTGGTGGGTTGTCGTTGGAGTGGGCTTTGCGATTTCGCTCGTGATTTCGGATTGCCTGGGCCTTGTCCATTGCCAGTGGAGGTGACGGGGAGCAGCGAGGGGAGAGTTCGTCGGGGCGGGAAACAAACATGCGGACACAGCGACGCCTGCAGCATATGTCTGTGCCTGCGCCACTGCGCACAAGGGAGTAAGGCCATGATTCGCAAGATGATCACCGCCGTTGCTATCGTAGGAATCCTGGGCGCTGCGCCCGCGCTCGCAGCGAACAGCTGCAGGGATGCCAAGGGCAAGTTCGTCAAGTGCCCGAATGCTACTGCTGCCAAGAGCCCGTCGGCATCGATCGCCAAGGGCAAGGACGGCAAGTGCCGCTACACGGCCGGCCCCAACAAGGGCAAATTTGCCAAGTGTCCGTGATCTAACTTGCAGGAGGCATGGATCTGGGCAACGGTTCGGATCCATGGCCGCCGAGAGTACAAATTTTTCTGAGAAGTGAGCCCAGGTTCGGAACTTGCGCTACCGAACTTACTTCCAGGGTCGCGCCAGGCCAAGCGAGACGAGATAGGTCCCAGCATCGTTCCCGTTGACGATCAGGCGAGCGAGGGTTCTTCCATATTGGTCGGTTCCGGTGCGCGCGATCGTGACCGGACCTCGTGCGAGGAAAGCGGCGAGCGCATCACGGCTGCGATTGCCGAGCTGATAGTCGCACCAGGGTGGGTTTTTCGAGCCGAGGAGGCGCCGCATGGATTGTTGAGAACAACGGGGCGAGCCCGCGACTTCGGGAGCATCGATGTTCTGGACGCGCACTCTCTCGCCTGTGCAAAGGCGGACAGTGTCTCCATCATGGACATTCGCAATGCAGGCAGCGGCTGCGAGAATCAAAGACATGCTGGCGCGCCTAGCACGCGGTGCGGAGATGGGAAGCGCGCTGGGCCGGTTGTGTTGTGGACACCGTCGTTCCCGGCGGACGGTTGTCGACGGGAAGGGTTCGCCTCTCTCCAGCGTTTCTCTCGGGCGCCGTGTCTGGCTTAGCTGGACAGGGGGGCCGATCGGTTCCGGCATCGGAGCAGGAGATGTCTGTAGACGCAGCGGCAAACTGCACGGATGTTGATCCTCAATGACGCCGCCTTTCGCTCGACTGCTTCGGCCGCTAAGATTTCAGGCGATGACCATTTCGCTCCCTGAAACCTGCGAGCGCGCTGCGCGCATTCTCGCGACCGACCCGGATTACAAGGTCCTGAAGCGGCTGAAGCCGGTCACGCGTTTTGCCGAGCCTCGCGCAGGAAGCAGCAGTCGAATAGGGGTGGCGATCGACGTCGAGACGACGGGTCTCGATAGTGAAGCCGACAAGATCATCGAACTGGCCATTCAGCGTTTCCGTTTCGATGACGCCGGCCGCATCGTGCAGGTCGGGCAGCCAAGGGTATGGCGAGAGGATCCGGGAATGGACTTGGATCCTAGGATCACGCAACTCACCGGCCTTAGATTGGAAGATTTGACGGGGCAGGTAATCGACGAAACACTGGCTCTGGAGATTCTGGAGTCTGCGGATTTGATCGTCGCGCACAATGCGGCCTTTGACCGGCCGTTTGTCGACCGGCGTTTACCGAAGATCGCGGGCAAGCCGTGGGCTTGCTCGATGGCCGAACTGGACTGGCTTGAGCTGGGCTTCGATGGACGAGCGCTCGCTCATCTCGTGGGCCAGTGTGGCTGGTTCTACGAGGGGCATCGGGCTGAGAACGACACCCTCGCGCTGATCTACTTGCTTGCGCATTGCTTGCCTGACGGATCCACGGTTCTCTCCAGGTTGGCGAGCAACTCCGATCGACCGAGCTTTAGGGTGAACGCGCTCGACGCGCCTTTCGACGCCAAGGAACGTCTCAAAGCGAGGGGATATCGCTGGAATGCTGCCATGCGGTTCTGGTCGCGAGAGATTGCCGAGATCGACCGGACTGCCGAGGAAGAATGGTTGATGGCAGACGTCTATGCCGACCACGGTCAACCGGCCTTTATTCACGTCAGCGCTTGCGAGCGTTATCGGCGAGTATAATTGCTTTCCATAATGATTGCAGTTGTGAATGCATGGGCGCCGTGGACGGCGGCCGGTGCGCGACCTCTGACGTAACTTCGCCACCATCGCCGGCGTCTTATACGCGACGACCGGGCGCCGTCATACTGTAACCGCTCTGAGCCCGACCGCGATTGTCATCCCGGCTAGAAAAAGGCCTGCTCCTATGTGGCCGAAGAAGTCCACCGCCGAGAGCGCGATCGGATGGCAAAAGGCCAGCAGCGCAAACGAGAGAAACGCAGTACTCATTCCAGCGAGTGCCAGGGATCGGACGGGGCGAAGCGACCGGGTCCGCCGCAGCGCCAGGGCGGCGACGGCAACCATGGGCACTCCGGCGATCACGACGAAGGTGAAGCAATAGCTTCCTTCGCCCAAGTGTCCTGCCGGCTGATCGGAAATGCCGATGCTATAGGCAGACAACGCTAGCCACCCCCCTAGGGTTGCAAAGACCCATCCCTTCATCCGTGCGATGCCGCCAGCAATGCTGATAGACAAAGCGGCTGCGAAAGCCGTGAGGCCGAGAGCAAGGGAAAGGCCAATATTGGCAGCGGCGATGCCCGCCAACGGTGCTTGCCATTCCGTTGCCGTCCGAGGAACCAAGCTCGTCGGTTTGCTGTCGGACGGTGTCGGGGCGGCCTGTGCCTGTACTTGTGCCGGCGCATCGGGCCTGCGCAAGCGGCCGCCAGGAGAGGCGCAAACGGCTGCGATGGCTGCCAGCCCTAATAGGGCCAGGCCGTGGAGGGTGCGGGCCGGCCGGCCGGACATGGTGCGCCTTTGCGCGATGCCATAGATCCAGCAGGTAAATGCCAGCAGGAGCGCGCAGCCCAGCATCAGGGCCAGGCCGGCACCGCCGGTCTGCTGTGCCAGCACCCAGAGCAGCCACGCTGCCGCAGCGAGCATCGGAAAGGCGAGTGCCTGCTTCAGCGTCGTCATCCAGGCACCGGGACGCGGTAGGCGCCGGGCGAGCGCCGGACTGAAGGAGAGCAGGGTGAACGGCGCTGCGACGCCTGCTCCAAGGGCGCCAAAGATCGCGAGCGCCGCGAGCGGCGGCTGCACTAAAGCGAAGCCGATGGCCCCGGCCATGAACGGCCCGGCACACGGCGTTGCGACGACCACGGCCAAGGCGCCGGTCAATCCGGCACCCAGCAGCCCTTCCTTCCCGTCTGCCGCCTGGCCCATACGCTGGAGGTTCAGCCCGAACTCGAACAGACCGCTGAGGTTGAGCGCCGAACCAAGCAGCACCAGCACAAGAAGCGCGACAATCAAGGGAGACTGGAGCTGAAAGCCCCACCCGACGGCCTGCCCCCCAGCGCGCAGCGCGATCAGCGTACCGGCCAGTGCGAGCATGGCCAGCAACGTGCCGGCGAAAAAGGCCAACCCTTCCTGCCGCATCCGCGTGTAATCGCCGCCCTGCCGCGCAAGTCCGAACGCTTTCAGCGAAATGATCGGAAAAACGCACGGCATAAGGTTCAAGATCAATCCGCCAAGAAAAGCGGATATCAGGGCAACAAGCATGATGGGGCCTCGCAGGCAGCAGGAATGATTGGTCGCGGAGGGCGGATCAGCCGTGCTTGGCTTTCCACGCGCGGACTGCGGCCATCGTCTTCTCGATATGGGCCTGCGGGTTCATGTCGGTATAGCTGAGCAGGATGGTGCCATTGGGCGCGATCACGAAAGACGTCCGGCTGGAAATCGCCTGCTTGGCGCCCTGCATCGTCGTGTCGAACTTCGCCGCCACCTTGGCGCCCGGATCGGCGGCTACGGCGAACTTGTTTCGGCACTCCGACTTCGAAAACTCCGCCACGCGTTCCACATTGCCTGCGGTGACGCCGATGACGCTTGCGCCCAGCTTGTTGAAATCGCCTGTCGCTTCCGCGAAGAGGTGCGCTTCCACGGTGCAGCCCGAAGTGAACGCGGCGGGGAAGAAATAGAGCACGACCGGCCCCTTTTTGAGCGCCTTGGTAAGGGAAAGGTTGAACTCCTTACCGCCAATCGCCGCTTTCAGTGTGAAGTCGGGCGCCCTGGCGCCTTGGGGCAATGCGGCGAAACACTGGGTCGGCAGGGCGGCTATCAACAGGCCAGACGCCAGCGAAATGATGATGTTCTTCCCGATTTTCATCAGCAATGCTCCAACACGGATCGTGGTCGAAGGCGCACCGATTGCGCCTGCACATTGCTGTTCGCCCCCACCCGGAAAAAAGTTGCGGACCGAAATTGTGAGCCGCGATTTTTTTTTAAGACAGCGGCAAGGGCATCGATCGAATGTCGCTCTACCGCGCGATCATTCAGGAGGGATGACCGGTTTCGACGGTGGGTTCAACGGGTGGCGGCAACACAAGCTTGCAAGCGCTCGGCATGTGTTTGGTATTCGAGCGTTTTCCTCGGTCGTTCGTTGAGTCGCTGGGCAAAGGCACTCAGCTTGGCTTGGCTGTATTGCGACAGATCGGTTCCCTTTGTGCCTGCCTCGGAGGTTGCTCACCCGCAGTAATATCTTGCAGTTCTGCGGATGAGCATGCGGATAGAAGCTATCGTCGCCCATAGCGTGGAGGATGCGATGGTGGTTTCCCAATCCTTGGCAAGGCGGCGGCTTCGGCCAAGCCATGCGAAGGTACGTTCGACGACCCCTCGCCGAGGGAGAACCTGAAAGCCCTTCGCCTTGTCCGAACGTTTGATGATTTCGATCGTCCAGGCACCCGATCCGGTCAGGGCGGCACGAAGCTTGTC